>CAJHYD010000008.1_pt1 | contig 40185 bp, 37 predicted proteins | sample 9198701 | NCBI WGS metagenome assembly CAJHYD01 (sample SAMEA7708365, study PRJEB35096) | sediment metagenome | biome: marine neritic benthic zone biome [ENVO:01000025]; feature: sediment [ENVO:00002007]; material: shallow marine sediment [ENVO:03000034] sea grass bed [ENVO_01000059] ...
AGACTGCAATAGCGTCCATGGATGCGACGGTCTGACCGGTCTCATCGCCCGGAAACAGGCTGGCCGTGTGTCCATCCTCACCGATACCGAGCAACACCAGATCGAAATCGCTCAGACCGACAAGCGACGCCGAATAGGCCGCCGCCGCCGCCACCGGATCGAGGATCGGCGGGATACCGTGTATCTGCTCGGGGGGGATCCCCGATTGGTCCAGCCAGGCCTGCCGCGCCATGGTTTCGTTGCGTTCCGGGTCATTAGCACCGAGACAACGCTCGTCACCAAACCAGATATGCCATCCCGTACCCCCTGCGCCTGCCGAAGCCAGTCGTTCATACAGACCGCGGGGTGTGCTGCCACCCGCCAGCACGATGTCAAAACGCCCGCGTCGTGCAATGGACTCGGTCGCCGAGCGATTCACGACAGCTTCTGCGTCTGCCAGCAGCTCGCGCGCGTCCGCGTAGACGTGCCATCTCAAGACCTGATCTGTCATACGAGCTTCTCGCTGCCGTCATGCCGCGCCGCGGCTAGAGGCGCCATCGATGGGCCTTGTGACTCGGCAGGGTCTCACCCCCCGTCGGACCCCAGCTACCGGCCGGGTACGTCGGTGGAGGTGCAGGATCAGCGGCCCAGGCCTTCATCGCCGGCTCGACAACCCGCCAGGACTCTTCCACTTCGTCATAACGGATAAACAAACTGCGATCACCTTCTATGACGTCGAGAAGGAGTGTCTCGTAGGCATCACCGGACGGATCTTCCGACTGGCGATAACGCGTGCTGAACCGCATCACCCGGGACTTGAGGTCCAGACCCGGTTCCTTCGCGTGGAGATCGATCTCGACGCATTCCTCGGGGTGTATTTCGAGACGGATCCAGTTGGCGTCGATCTCGGCCAGCGCAGTCGAGTGGAACAATTGCTGCGGTGGATGCCGGAAACGGATGGCGATCTGTGAGCGCTTCATCGGCAGACGCTTGCCGGTACGCAGATAGAACGGCACATTGCGCCAGCGCCAGTTGTCGATAAACAGCCGCATGGCCACGTAGGTCTCGGTGGAGGAATCGTCTGCTACACACTCCTCCTGCAGATAGCCCTTGACCGGTTTGCCGTCGATCACACCATCTGCGTACTGGCCACGGACCACCGAGCGCGCGCTGTCCGTCTCGACCAACGGGCGGATGGAACGGAACACCTTGACCTTCTCGTCTCGCCGGTCCCTTGACGACATGGTCGCCGGGGGTTCCATCGCCACCACCGATATCAGTTGCAGCAGATGATTTTGCACCATGTCCCGCAGTGTCCCGCCGCTGCCGAAATAACCGGCACGGGTGCCGATGCCCGCATCCTCGGCTACCGTAATCTGCACATGATCGATGTAATTGCGGTTCCATATCGGTTCGATCAGCGTATTGGCAAAACGCAGCACGGTGAGATTTTGTACGGTCTCTTTACCGAGATAGTGATCGATCCGATAAACCTGATCTTCGCCAAAATGCTGGTGCAGCTCACGGTTCAGCGCCTCGGCGGACTCCAGGTCGCGACCGAACGGTTTTTCCACGACGATACGATGGCGACCGTGACCACTGTTCAGCCCGGCGTGATCGAGACCGTTGACCACCGGCATAAAGTCCTCGGGGCGAATCGCAAGATAAAACACGACATTCTCGCAAGCCCCGGGTCGCGGGCGGCTTAGCTCGTCAAACAGACACTGATAGGTCGCCGCCTCGTTCAGATCGCCCTGGACATAAGCGAAACGCGCCACGAATGCATGGAAGCTCTCGTCCTCGTCCGTAATGCCCGCTACACGCAGCCATTCCCGCATGTGTCCGCACCATTGCTCGGTCGACCACGCGCGGCGCCCCATGGCAACGATAGCCATGTTCTCGCTCAGGCGCCCGAGCCGATGCAGATGATAGAGCGCGGGCAACAGCTTGGTGCGCGAGAGATGCCCGGTGGCACCGAAGATCACGAAATGACATGGGCCGGGACCGTCGTCTCGGCTCACTGACCGCCCTCCCCGGCTGCATCCTTGACCGCGTGCCCGCCAAACGCATTACGCATCATCGCCAGCATCCGGTTGCCGTAATCCGCCTTGCCCTGAGAGGCGAAACGCGCCGCCATCGCCATCGTGATCACCGGTGCCGGCACACCTTGCTCGATCGAGTCGATCACGGTCCAGCGGCCCTCACCCGAATCCGAGACAAATGGCGCGATGTCGGATAGCGCCGCATCCTGGTCGAGAAATTCCGCGATCAGATCGAGCAGCCAGCTGCGCACGACGCTGCCGTGCCGCCAGCTCTCCGCGATCGCCGCCAGGTCGAGCTCGAATTCCTTGCGGTGTTCCATTAGCGCAAAGCCCTCGGCGAAGGCCTGCATCATCCCGTACTCGATACCGTTGTGGATCATCTTCACGTAGTGCCCGGACCCTGCGGGACCGCAATGCGTCCAGCCACGATCCGACCCGGGTGCCAGCACGCGCAGGAAGGGCTCGACACGCGTCACGTGTTCGGGGGCGCCGCCGACCATCAGTGCATAACCCTCGGACAGGCCCCATACGCCGCCGGAGACACCGGCGTCGACAAAACCGATCCCGAGCCCGGCCAGATCCTCACTGTGGCGGATCGAATCCTTGTACATCGAGTTGCCGCCGTCCACCACGACGTCGCCAGCCGTTAACAGATCCTTGAGCGCGACGATCGTGCCCTCCGTCGCGGCGCCGGCTGGCACCATGATCCAGACCACTCGCGGTGTGTCGAGTTGGCCGACCATCGCCTCGAGCGAATCCGGCGGGGAGAATCCTGTCTCCTTCCCCAGGCCCTGCGTTACGTCCGCCTCCAACGCCCAGCCGGTGACACTGACGCCGCCGCGAGCAAGCCGGCGGACCATGTTGCCGCCCATGCGGCCGAGACCGACGATACCGATATCCATACGCTCTCCCGTCAGTACAACGAACCCGATTGAATCCTGACGCCACCATATGCGGCCCGGCGCGAGATTTCGACACCCGTGTGTAGCGTGCGCGCAAGGCGATTCGGGTGGGCCTACCGGGGCATTGATTGATCTCCGGGCAATCGTCACGAGATAACACTTAAATAAGTGCTCCTAGAATATTGTTTTATATATCCTTATACCTGTCACACCATCGCGCTACCCGTCTGCCTGAGGACCGTCACCGCGCTCAGACGCGTTCTTGCTCGAGCCAGGTGATCGCATCGGACCAAAGCGTCCGCGACTCCGGCCGAAAATAGCCGAAGTGCCCGATCGCCCTGAGACCCGCATCCGCAGGCGTCAGATGACGACGTTCCAGATTCGGGTAGGCGCGCATCATCGCGTCGACCGATCTCGCCGTGCCCCATTTGTCATCGCTGATGCTGTAGGCCAGCACCGGCGCGCTGAACCGGACGAAGCGATCCAGCGGCAGCGTGTCATCGCCGAGCAGGTATTTCGGGTTGCGACACCAGCTCGCCCACTCCAGTGCGGCAGCCCTGGGCAAATCTTCGCTGACCCCGGGCCAGGGCATATAGCCAAACAGGCGCGACAGCAAAGGCAGCGTGAGATAGGCGTGGAAAGCGGCCACGATCTTCTGCTCTGCACCCTGGAGCGCCCAGTAACCGCTTTGCGCTGACACGGTGACCATGCCGTCGATGGACTGCGCGTTATCGAGCAGGCCGGCGATCTGACCGCCGACACTGTGACCGACCATGAACAGCCGCCGCGGACGGAGTTCGGCAACAATCCAGTCAATGACGCCGGCCATATCAAGCACAGCCCATTGACGCATACTGGCTTCGAATCCTCTGAGTCGTTGCGGCCGCGAACCACCAATGCCGCGGTAATCGTAGCTCAGGGCGTGATACCCGGCAGCGGCGAGCGCGGCGGCGAAGTGGCGATAGTATCGCCGTGGCACCGCGGTCGCGCTGTTGATCAGCACCACGTCTCCCGGATCAGCATCCGGTTCGAACGAACTGGCGGCCAGCCGGTAACCGTCCCGTGCCTGGATCGCGATGTCCCTATGTATGAAACGAGTCTCGTCTGTCACGGGCTAGTCCGGCGTGATGACCAATTCGGTGATCGTGATCGCCTGCCCGGAAGCAGATGTCGCGGCGATCCTCGATGTCGTCGGGCCAGCGATCCGTCGTTCCGGCGGCGTCTGCCTGATCTCCGATGCAATCTGGCTGAGCCACTGAACCGGGCTTATTGAATCAATGAGGCGCCAGCACCGACGGTGTTACCGAGACTTTTCTCGTAGCCCAGCTGGCGGAAGTCCTCGGCGTAAAATTCCTCCACTATCTGACGGGATTCCTCGCAGTAATAGGCCCGGTAATCTCGACGTTCGCTGGCGTTGAGATGAGGTGTCGCCGCAAATTCAAGGCCCAGTCGTTCAGCGACCCGGCGGCTGTCTTCCCCGAGATTGTCGACCCGGCCAACAAAATCCATGTCCAGATCGCGCAACCAGCGAGTCTGCGGATTACATTGGCTCAGGCCCTTCACGTTGTATAAGCCGATGTCTTCGCACTCGCCCGCCGCCAGGCGCCGGCAAAACGACAGGAAATGCCCGCCCTCGGTGAGCACACCGTATCGCTGCACATAATCAAACAAGGACACCGCCCGTTCGTAGGGGTTGCGACTGAAGGCGAACTTGAACGCCGAGCGGTCGAACGAAGCCGAGACGATGCCGCGGCGAACGAGTTCGGCATAGTCCATATGGCCGAAGGTGACGATGCCCCGGTTGGGGAACCGAAATCGTGCCAGATGCAGGGATTTGAGCTTGGGCGCGCCGAGCAGGCTGAACACACTGGTGCCGGCCGTCTTGGGGATCCAGATAAACACTGCCTTGGGCTGACCGATCGCACGGGCATAGCCCTTGAGCAGGGCCAGGCCACTGTAGTCGGCCAATTTTGCGATCTGTCTTCGACGTTTACCCATATCAATTAGATATATAAATCAGCTATTTGATCGTTTTTGTTAAAACTTATTCGAGATCATTGTGGCGAAACTGCGCGCCTCCTTACTGGCCACGGACGATGCGGGTCCAGGCGTCCTCGTGAGGCTTGGCTAATGGTAATGCATCCGAGCGGTCGCAGGCGCCGCCGGATTGCCGCGCGATCCACCCGGGCCAGGAGATCTCCGGATTCACATCAAGCCCACGGCGATCAGTGATCGCACCACGCCCTGCACCCGGGCGTTACTCCTGGATCGAGCAGGCGGCGCGTCGAGCGCCAGACCCGGAAATGCTAAACTAGCCGCCAATTTCCCGCGCCGGAACAGACCCGTCGCGGACACCTGATTGCCCCCGAACCCCCGGTGCGAACCCGATCGCGGACCGGGTCGAGACAGGAGTCCCGTCCATGGACTATTGCGTCTTTATCCATACCAACCCCAAGCAGATCGTTGGCGCGATCGTGGCCCAGTATGCGCTGCGGCGTCAGTCACAGAATGCGGACAAGTTCGAGGTCAAGCTGATCGAGACCACGGATCATCCGTTCCTCGCCGAGTTCGAGGGGCAGATGTATCTGCGCGACGGAGTCAATCGGGTCTGGCTCAACGACGACCTGCAGTCGTTCACGCCGCTTCGATTCATGCCTCCGGCGTTGATGAATTATTCCGGCCGCGCGGTCGTCATCGATCCCGATATCTTCGCTGTGGCCGACATCTGGGATCTGCTGTCCCGGGACATGGGCGATTACTCCATCATGTGCCGCAAGCGCTCCGGGCCCAAGGGTCTGGTGGACAAGTGCTACGCCTCGAGCGTGATGCTGCTGGACTGCGCCCAACTCAAACACTGGCGCTGTGAGGAACAGTTCCGCTCGATGTTCGATTTCAGCCTCGATTACCACGACTGGATCTGTCTGAAATCCGAGGACCGCAGCAAGATCGGGTTCTTTGAGAACGAGTGGAATGATTTTGACAAGCTCACGCCACAGACCCGGTTGCTGCACACCACGCGGCGCAAGACCCAGCCCTGGAAGACCGGTCTGCCGATCGACTGGCGGCCGGCGGAACGCTTCCGTGCTTTCCCCCCGCTCGGCTGGCTGATGCGGGCGCGACGCAAAGTATTCGGCGAGTACGGCATGCTGGGCAATTACTCCGCCCATCCGGATCAGAATCAGGAGCGTCTGTTTTTCGGCTTGCTGCGGGAGTGTATTGAACTCGGCCTGGTGACCGACGAGATGCTGCGCGAGCAGATGTCATCGAACCACGTTCGCCACGATGCGCTTGAAGTCATCGAGCGGACACCGCCACTTGCGTTGCCGCCGAACCCGCCCGTTGCCCTGACCTGAATCGGTCGTCGCTGCTCTCTCAGGAGCCCTGCAACAGCCGACTGACGCGCTCAGCAGCCTGCAGCAGGCCCTGCTGTCTGTCGACCGCGGCTGGGGTAAATTCCACCGGTGACTCGTCCAGCCAGCGCGCCCGACCGGCCTCCACCAGTTGCCGCATGACCCGAGTGACGTCGCGCCGCATGCGCCGCGGCGCCAGGGCCATGGCTATCCGATGGCTGAGCGGTTTCCAGCGATAATTTTCCGGCCGCAGCCACCACGGCTTCCCTGCGGGTGTTTCGATCGCAAACAGATAGACCGGTCGACCCGTGTCGACGGCCTCGGTGACCATCGACATACTCTCGGCGGTCACTACAAAGCGGTCACCGAGGGCCAGATACGCGGCATAGGGGTTTGGCTCCGCCGAGCCCCAGCGATACACGAACCGCGGGCCCTGCAGCGCCGATTCCAGGCACCCGGCGAACGACGGTGGTGTGCGTGCGCTGGTGCTGATCAGCAGACTGCCGCCGACCTCTTCGACCAGACGGTTCAGGCGTGGCGCCAACCGCGCCGCCTGAACATCCGAGAACACGAACGGCCCGCTGTCCCCGCCGATCAAGAGCACCGTCCATGGCCGCGGCAGATGCGACAGCCGCGGTGTCCACTCGGCAGCTGCGCACGCAAATCCGGTCTGATCCACCCGATGCAACGGCAAGGGATTGACCGTGACATTGTTGCCCGCCTGCAATCCGTATTGAGCGGTGGAGAAAACGGCATCGAAACGGCGCGGGTGGCACCAGGGCCGGCCCAGATGGACCACCCGCGTTTGCGGCGAGCGTTGCTTTATCCACAAGGCCACAAGTTCGTTGCGCCGGCCGGCCGTGAGGACGAGCCGGGGCCAGGGCGGGCGCAGCGCGGCGGCCTCCACGTCACGGAGCCCAGCCAGCGTCGGCCGCGGCCACAGGTGCAGCAGCAGCTCCCGGCGCCGGAACGTGAGGGGCTTTTCAATCCAGCGTAGACCCTGCGCCTCGGCGAGCGCTTCGGCCAGCGCCACCATCTGCGCGCGGTCACCAGATTTCGGTCCGCTGAGGACCCAGACGTCGGCTGCGGCGGACTCAGTCTTCATGACGCACCAGCGGCGGATTGAGTTGCATGCCTGACGACCTTAAACTGCGACCACGATAAAAACCCGTCCTTGCCGGCCACGACGCCCCTCATCGACAGGCCGTCGGCCGAATTATGGAGGAGCGGTTGCCGCCAGGCCACCGGTCGCACCGAAAGTGTCCACATCCCGTCCATTGTTTCCCCAGGTCGGCCCATGAGGCTGATCAGGGAATTTGTCAGGCGCTACCCGGGCCAGAGTGTGGTGCTGGTGGCCGCGCTGTTGCTGGCTGGTGTCGCTGATGGCATCGGTCTTTCAGCGCTGCTGCCGCTGCTCAACATCACGCTGGAGTCGTCCGCAGGCGGCGAGTCGGACAGCGCGCTGTCACGCTTTATCTTTGATGCCCTTGACACGATCGGGGTGTCACCGTCGATCGGCGTCCTGCTGTCGGTGATCGTGCTCGTGGTGTTTTTCAAGGCGCTGCTGGTGTTCTTCGCCAAACAACGCAGCGGCTACATCGCTGCCGAGGTCAGCACCGGCTTGCGAACCGATCTGCTCAAGGCGATCACCAATTCGCGCTGGCAGTATTTCGTCAATCAGTCGACCGGCAAACTGGCCAATTCCATGGCCACAGAAGCCTGGCGCGCCTCCAATGCCTATGTGTTTGCGGTCCGTTTGCTCGCACTGTTCGTCGAGGCCGCGGTCTACACGACCGTGGCCCTGCTGGTCTCCTGGCGCGCAACCCTGATCAGTTTTGTCGCCAGTTTCGTCATCGTCGCCGCGTCTCATTACTTCGTGCGCATGGCCGAGCGCGGCGGCAAAGGTCAGACCCGCTGGTATCGTTCATTGCTGGGCACCCTCACCGACATCTTGCAGTCGGTCAAGACGTTCAAAGCCATGGGCCGGGAAGGATCGGCCGAGGAAGTCCTCAGTGTCGAGAACAACCAGCTCAAGGAATCCCTGCGCCGTGAGGTGCTTGGCGATGCCGCGCTGGAAGCGGCCCAGGAGCCGATGTACACCATCGTACTCGCTGGCGGTATCTATCTGGCATTGATGCAGTTCCAGGTAGACCTGCCGACGATCCTGTTTATGGCACTGGTGCTGGCGAATCTGCTCAAACAAGCCGGCAAGGTGCAGAAGCAATATCAGCGCATGGTGATATCGGAGAGCGCCTACTGGGCGATCCAGGAGACCATCGCCGACGCGCGCCGCCAGGCCGAGACGCACACCGGCGAGTCGCAACCCCGGCTAGACCATGCGATAGAGCTCAGGGACGTGAGCTTCGTCTATGGCGATCATGTGGTGCTTGACGACGTCTCGGTAGAGATACCAGCTGGTGAACTGACCTGTCTGGTGGGTGAGTCAGGCGCTGGCAAGACCACCATCGCCGACCTGATCATCGGTCTGATCAAGCCGACACGCGGCCGTGTACTGATCGACGGCCGTCCGCTCGACGAGCTGGACATGGCGGCCTGGCGCCGCAGCATCGGCTACGTGCCTCAGGAGAGCCTGCTGCTGCACGACAGCGTGATGCACAACGTCACGCTCGGCGCCGAGGGGCTGGATGAGTCCGATGTGGAACAGGCGCTAAAGGCCGCGGGTGCCTGGGACTTTGTCACGCGCATGCCCGAGGGCATCCACAGCGTCGTCGGCGAACGCGGAGCACGTCTGTCCGGCGGTCAACGTCAGCGGGTCATGATCGCGCGGGCCATGGCCCATCACCCGAAATTACTGATTCTCGACGAGGCGACCAGCGCGCTGGATCCGGCTACCGAGAAAGCGATCTGCGACACGCTGACGAGGCTAAAGCGAGACATCACGATCCTGGCGGTATCGCATCAATCTGCCCTTGCAGCGATTGCGGATCGTGTCTACCGGCTGTCGAAGGGCGCGGTGGCGGAGACGCAGAAGCGGACGGTTCCGTTGTAGAGTCTGGTACGTCGATTAGCGCCCGGACGCGCGCGACGGTACCGGCGATCTCATCCTGCGGCGAGTATCTGGCAACCGGCTCCGGGTCGCCCAACCAGCTCGCGAAACCGGCCTCGACAAGGGCACGGTGGCAGAGCGACTGATCCCGCGACAACTTTTTTGGCCCCCGGCGCATCAGCGCCCGGTAGAGTCTGATCGCGAGCGTCACGTCTTCCGGCCCCTCGGTTGGCATACGGAACATGTAGACCGGCTTGCCGGTAGCAGCAGCCTCGCTGAGCATCGCGATGCTGTCGCAAGTCACGACGAGAAGGTCAGCGTGGGCGAGGATGCCGAGAAACGGATTGCTGCGCCCCCGCGGACGCCAGCGATAGGTGAATCGCGGCTCGGGCAGACACTCCTCCAGGACGTCCATCACTACTGGCCGGGTGCGCGCACTCGAGGTCACCAGCACCGTTCCGCCGATCTGCCGCTGTAGCGCCTGGATGCCCGCCGCAAGGCGCCGACCCGCGTGCTGGCCGAGCGCATAGGGCCCGCTGTCACCGCCGACCAGTACACCGATCTTTGGCGACGGCAATTGGCCAAATTGCGCCTGCCAGCGACCGCGCTCGGTGGCAAGACGTTCGGTGGTCACCGGATGTTGGGTACACAGATTGTGCAACACATTGTCGAGTCGCGGCAGACGGTATTGCGGCGTCGTAACGATCAGATCGAAATCGCGGCGCGGCGCCCACACCCGCCCGAGGAAGACCAGTCGCGTGCGGCCACCACTCTGACGTTTGATCCAGCGGCAGACGGGTTCGTTCTTCAATCCGGCAGAGATGACAAGGTCCGGCCACGGTGGCGCGAGGATCGATGAACGATCGGACTCCAGCCCGGAGCGGCTGACCATACGCGCTAGTCCGATCGGTCCGGCCAGGCTGTTGAATTCCAGATCCTTGCGCAGCCAGGCGCATCCGAGCCGTTCGGCCAGTGCCGAAACCTGCGTGTTTTCACCGGCCCGATAGCCGGACACCACCCAGATGCGCGGCGACCGGGCGCGCTCAGGTGTCGGTACCGGGCTGTCTGGAATTGGAATGTCGGCGTCTGCTGCCATCGGCGTGATCCGCTCGGGTCGCCTCGCTGCGCGCTGGATGTGCGATCGGGAGGGATACCCGGATCCTTGGTCCACGGCGCAGTTTGCTACCATGGCCCAAGACCTGAACTCGCCCCCCGGCTTGGTCGGCAGCAGACCACACTGCCCTGACAGCGTCAACCTGGTCCTATGGCAGCGCAACAATTTTTGTGCCCGACGCCGCTGCCGGGCACAAATTCAGAATCGCCGATACAGATTCACTCCACCGCCCCAGTCCGGACTGCTGTCGCTTAACCCGACCAGGGCGTAAGCGGCGAGATCCGGACCGCCCCCCCCTGCTTGCGGGACACAGCGTCACGCGTTTCCCTTGGTTCAACCATATGCCGCGGGGCGGCGAGCAGAATGGAGTGTATTCCCCCCTCCCGCTCTTCCCAAGCCACACGCGGGCGTAGAATGCGGCCCATGAGCGAGTCGTGCTGTCATCACGCCCGGGAGGGTCGATCGGACCACGCGACGGCTCCGCGAGTCGCCGCTAGCACGGGCCGCTGGATTTGCCCGATGCACGCGGACGTTCAGGCTCGTGAGCCCGGTGATTGTCCTCAATGCGGCATGGCGCTGGAGCCCGCGTTGCCGGTGCCGGGAACGACCTCCTGGACCTGCCCCATGCACCCGGAGATCATCCGCGATGCCCCGGGGGATTGCCCGGTGTGCGGCATGGCTCTGGAGCCATCCACACCGAGTAGCCACGATGACCAATCGGAACTTGCCGACATGACTCGGCGCCTGTGGGTCGCGGCGTTTTTCTCCATCCCCTTGCTGGCGCTGGCCATGGGCAGGCCATTGCTCGCGCCGCACCTTCCGACCGCCCTGGTGGTCCGATTGAATTGGCTGGAATTCCTGCTGGCCAGCCCCGTCGTGTTGTGGTGCGCGCTGCCGTTTTTCCGACGCGCGTGGCGTTCGTTGTTAAACAGAAAACCCAACATGTTCACGCTGATCGGTCTGGGTGTCGGCGTGGCGTTTGGCTACAGCGTGGTGGCCACGTTGTTTCCGGGGTATTTCCCGCCCTCGTTGCGAAGCGCCGAGGGGGATGTCGCGGTCTATTTCGAGGCGGCAGCGGTCATCATCGCACTGGTGCTGCTGGGGCAGGTCCTGGAATTGCGCGGTCGTGCCCGCACCGGCGCCGCCATCCGCGAGCAGCTCGACCTGGCGCCGGCCATGGCACGCAGGATCAACGAGGATGGCCGTGAACAGGACATCCCGCTGGCTGCGGTGGTGCCGGGTGAACGCCTGCGCATCCGTCCCGGTGAAAAAGTCCCTGTCGACGGCCGCGTCGATCTGGGCCGCAGCGATGTCGACGAATCCATGCTCACCGGCGAAGCGTTGCCGGTGAGCAAGACCGCGGGTGATGCGCTGATCGGCGGCACCGTCAATGGCCGCGGTTCGCTGGTGATGATCGCTGAGCGTGTCGGCGAGGCCACCATGTTGGCGCGGATCGTGGCCCTGGTTGCCGCAGCACAGCGCAGTCGAGCCAAAGTCCAGGCTCTCGCAGACAAGGTGGCTGCGGTATTCGTGCCGATCGTGATCCTGGTGGCCATTGCTGCGTTTGCGGTCTGGGCCCTGTTTGGCCCGGAGCCGCGTCTGTCCTACGCCATCGTCAACGCGGTGGCGGTCCTGATCATCGCTTGTCCCTGTGCGCTGGGTCTGGCCACTCCGATGTCGGTGACCGTGGCCACCGGCCGCGGCGCCAGACACGGCATCCTGTTCCGCAACGCCGATGCCATCCAGAATCTGCAACGGGTCGATACCGTGGTCTTTGACAAGACCGGCACGCTGACCGCGGGCAAGCCTGCGCTGGTCGGAATGGAATCGCTGGCCGGGCTCACCGAAGATCGTGTGCTGGAACTGGTCGCGGCCCTGGAAGCCGCCAGCGAACATCCGCTGGCGGCGGCCATCGTGGCCGCCGCCGCCGCGCGTGGCTTGTCGCCAACGCCGGCCGACTCGTTTTTGGCCCTGGAAGGCCTCGGTATCCAGGGCCAGGTCGATGGACACGCGGTCTGCGTCGGGTCGCTCACTTTGATGAAACGCCTCGGCATCGACGTCGGCCTGGTGGAAAACCAGGCGGATCAATGGCGAGATCAGGGACATACCGTCAGCTGGGTGGCGATAGACGGCGAATTGCAGGCGATGCTGGCGGTGGGTGACCCGCTGAGAGATTCCGCGAGCAACGCGGTAAACGCGCTACAGGCAGACGGGCTGCGCCTGGTCATATTGAGCGGCGACAACCGGCGTACCGCGGAGGCTGTAGCCAGGGGCCTCGCCATCGACAAGGTGATCGCCGAAGTCATGCCCGAGGGCAAGGGCGAGGCGATCGCGCAATTGCAGGCTGAGGGACGTGTCGTGGCGATGGCCGGAGACGGCATCAACGACGCGCCGGCGCTGGCCCAGGCCGATGTCGGCATCGCCATGGGCAGCGGCACCGACGTCGCCATGGAAAGCGCGGATGTGACCCTGATCCAAAGCGATCTCCGGGCCCTGGTCATGGCCATTCGGCTGAGCCGCGCCACGATGCGCAATATAAAGCAAAACCTGTTTCTGGCTTTTGTCTACAACGCCATCGGTGTACCCATCGCTGCCGGTGTGCTCTACCCGCTGACCGGATGGCTGCTCAACCCGATGATCGCCGCTGCGGCGATGAGCGCCAGCTCGGTGTCGGTGATTTTCAACGCCCTGCGTCTGGGCAACATCGATCTGCGGGCCGATCGGTAGCGGCACCCGGCCGCGTTACCCAAAAAGAGAGAGGGCGCCCCGTGGTTCACGGGGCGCCCTCGGCTTCAGTCAGGTGATCAGCCCGGGTGAATGACCCAGGCATCCACCCTTGGACGCGTCAGCTGCGCCGGCGACGCCAGGCGGCAACACCGCCACCGAGTCCGACAAAGCCCAGGCCGAGCAGGCCAAGCAGCGGCAGCGCGCTGGCCGTTGACGGCAGCATGGCCGGCGGCGGTTCGGGCGCCGGCGGCGGCTCCATCACTTCGACCTCTTCGACCATGGTGACCACTTCAGTCTCCTCGGGCGGACTCAACACGATCACGCGACCGGTCTCGGTCTCGCGATAGTAGATGCGGATCTTCTGGCCCGGCTGCAGATCCTGCAGACGCGTCTGCACACCGGCAACAGAGATCGAGGCACCGCGAGGGATTCGATAGGCCGACCGGCCACTGCCATCATCGGCGCGCAGCGTCAGCAGATTCGAGCGGACTTCGACGACTTCGCCGGCGATACGCTTGATCTCTGTCTGCGTCACGGTGACCACTTCGGCCTGCTGAGCCGAGACTGCGCCCCAGGCCAGTACAAAAATACCGCCGAGGACGGCGGCTACAGTGTTTCTCAACATCATTCTCTCCCCAATAAGAGTATTAGCGAGGCCGAAGGCCACACGCAGGAAGGATAGCAAAGAACGCCAGCACCGGCCGGGAAATCTCGCGCCTGGCAGCGCTCAGATCGGATCGGCAGCGGCTGTCGCGCCCGCCTCCCCGGTGAGCACGGCGCGCACGATATAGCGCTGCGGCGCGTGTCCAACAAAATAGAACGGGTAGCAGGTCACCAGGGTCAGGCTGGTGGCCTCGGTCGGCGCCAGCACCCGCACATCGGACGGATCCACGATCCATATATCGCTGACCTCGTAGGATCGGCTCCCTTCAAGGGTCACCAATTCGATCAGATCGCCGGGCTCTATGTCTTTCAAGCCACGAAAAAACCCATCCCTATGGCCAGCGATGCCCAGATTACCGGCGCTACGAATACGGGCGGTGCCCGGGATCCGGCCAACCGCCCGATTGAGCGTCAGTTCGTCGGTCCCGGTAATGACCGGCACCTCCAGATCAATGGTCGGGATCCGCAGCAACGCCTCGGGCAGTCCATCATGTTGCTCGAGGCTGGCCTGATAGTGCTCGATGCGCGCCGCAGACCAGTCGGTCGTGTCAGGCTGCGCAGGCTCGGGCAGTATCCGGACCGGACGGGTCTCCGGTTCCGTTTGCATCGTCTCAGAGACAGCGCGGTCAATCACTGTTGCGGAATCCGTCGTCGGCGTATTGACAATAGCGGAATCGGATGCGGCCTCCAGCGCCGCGTCAAAAGCCGCCACGTCGCGGCTCCGATTCCATTCGCCGTGTACCCACGCCCCGGCCCATACGGCCAGCAGCAGCGCGCCGGTCCCAATCAGGATCCGCTGCAGCATCAATGTCCGGTCTGTGCTCAACTGGCCCTCCCCGTCTCCCGGACTATTCTATCCCGATCCTCTTTCGCCGCGCACCGAGCCCGCCCGAGTCTGAGATCGGCAGCGGGCTGCAGGGCCTGACTCATCGTTCACAGAGTCGCGCCCGGTGATGTTTCGATTACGGAAAGCGACGCAGGGAGAGCGCGGACGTCACGGCTCAGCGCGGTTCCAGGCTGGCCCGCGCTGCAGCGCGATAGGCGGCTTCGTCCGGATAGTCGCTAAGCGGGTCCTCGAAGCGTTTGTTCCAGTGCACAAAGGCGTCCATGCAGATCGCGATGCGCCAGTCCTGAGCCGAGGGTGTCGGCATCGGCCGATGCATCAGATAGGAGGGGAATATCGTCATGCATCCCTCGACCGGCCGTACTGCCGCCATGTTCTCGCAGAAGATGTTGTTCGGCTCCGGACGCTGGAACATCAACAACCCCTCCGTCGGATCGCGGGTCGCCGGGACCTGGAGGTAATAGCAGCCGCTTAGCGTCGCCGGATGATGATGATGCCAGGGCCCGTCGACCCAGCTCTCGTTGGTCTGGATCAGCACCCAGCCCTGGACATTATAGACATCGAAGGGCAGGCGTTTCGAGTGGCCGTGCCGCTGAGCGAGGATCGCGGTGCATGCCGCTACGAATCGGTCTTTCAGCACTCGTACGTAGGGGATCGCCTCGAGGTTTGCCGGCGTGAACAGTTCCTCCCGGGTCTGATAGCCATAGCCGGAGCCGTGACGCTGGAAATATCCCCGCTCCCACAGTTCGCGCAATTCGCCCCGGATCTGATCGTGGAACGGCGCCATCTCGGGGACCGGGTAACGCCAGGTCGGCGTGCCGAAGATGGGACTGGTCTGCAGTTGGGATTGACTCACGATATTTATCCGCTGACGGAACGGACTAGGCGCCGCACGGGTCCATTTTGGGCGGCCGCGCCGCCGCTGTCCACGCGCGGTATTCAATCATCCGGCAGAAAGAAACCGGCCACGGAGCAGCGCGCCATGGGCGCCTGGTCTTTGACCAGACCGATCTTGTGCCACAGACCGCGACGCATGATGACGATGCGGTTTGGCACCGGGAAGATGAACTCGGTGGAGGTGGTGCGCGCCAACAGGAGCTCGGACAGGTCATCTTTGTGGATCACGTTCCAGTTGCGTCGGCGCTGGATCTCGCCCTCCTCCATGATCTCCTTCTCGGGCAGCAGTTCATCCGGTATGTCGTCCTCGATCAGCATCAGTTCGCCGCCCCAGCTGGCGTGCCAGCGTGGGTGGCAATAGAACGCATACGCGCCGGCGAAGCGACCGGCATCATTGTGCCAGTCAAGAGACGAACCCTGGGGATGAAGATAGGAGCGCGCCGTCATCGACTTGCAGGTCGGCTGGAATTTGCTGCGATAAAACTTGCAACCGAGGATCCGGTCGATCAACAGGTCAAGCGCGCTACCGGTCGGATACTGTCGTCGCGGATCTCCCGTCGGCAGCTTCTTGTAGGGATGATAGACCGTCTCGCCTGACTGCCATGGCGGTCGGTCGGCCAGATCCCAAGGTTTGACCCACTTCGGGTTGCGCGCGTAGTCGTTGAGCTGGGCGTACTCCAGCATCAGGCGGAAATCCCGCGGCTCCAGGAAGTCATCCAGGATGATGTAATCTTCGCGCTCGCGGACGACCTGCATGAATGTTTCGCTTAACGCTAATCGGCCGGTCGATCAAAGATCGAAGTCGATCACGTCGAAACGTTTGGTCTTGTCCTGACGGGCCTGCATCCGGATCGCGTCTTCCAGGCTTCGCGAGTTCCAGCCGACGATCTGAGCCGCCTGGCTTTTCAACTCATCGGGGGCATCATTGGGGCCGAATGGTTCCACCAGCACGATCGGCCGACTGTGCGCCTGGGCGGCACCTATCTGAAAGTCGAGCCAATCGCGGAACTCCTCATACTGACCACTCATCACGATGAGCACTTCGGTCCGCTTCATTTCGTCCAGCACCCGGGTGCGCCGGTCTGCGATCGTCTCGCCCTCTGGCGACGCCTGCGGCGGCAGCACGTTCTCATAAAAGAAATTGGTCGTGCTCTCCAGGTACTCGAACAACCTGAGATAATCTTCGTCCGCCTGCCAGCCGTGACTCGCCATGATGCGGATCGGGTCGTTTGCCGTCATTGATCCCACCTCGTCCCCGTGTACCTCAGAGTGTAACCGACCTGACATACTACGGGGCAAGCACAGGCTGATAATGCGACCCGTGCAGTTAACTTCACGGCGACGGTCATCTAAGATTCTCGCCAGGGCGGTGACGGACCGCATCCACGATGAGCACCATGCGTTTTTTGCTATACAACATTCGCTATGCCGCTGGCGCCGGACCCGGCTTCAATCTGCCGGTGCCGGGCGCGGGTTACCTGCGCGGCAATCGTGACAATCTGATCCAGATCCGGGAATTCATCAAATCCCTGGATGCCGATGTCGTTGGCCTGGTCGAGGTCGACACCGGCTCGATCCGCACCGGGATGCTCAATCAGGCCGAGATCATCGCCGGCGAGCTCGGACACTACACCATCTATGAGTCGAAATATGGCGAAACTTCGCTCAACAACCGGCTGCCGATCGTGCGCAAACAGGGCAACGCGTTTCTGGCTGCACCCCGCGTCCACGGCGAGCGATTCCACTATTTTGACACCGGCATCAAGCGCCTGATCATCGAACTGGAGCTGGAGGAGGTGGCCATTTTCCTGGTCCATCTGTCGCTCAAGTATCGACATCGGCAGAGCCAGCTGCGCCATCTGCATGAGTTCGTCACCGCCTGTGACAAGCCGGTAATCGTGGCCGGTGATTTCAACACTTTCTGGGGCGAGGACGAGCTATACCTGTTTATGCAGGCCTGCGGCCTGACCAGCGCCAATGCCGGCAAGCTGCCGTCCTACCCAAGCCAGTCACCGCGCAAGGAGCTGGATTTCATCCTCTATGGCCGTGGCATCGAGCTGGTGGATTTTCAGATCCCCCAGGTGAAATTCTCCGATCACCTGCCGCTGGTGTTCGATTTCAAGGTGCCGGGCGCCGCAGAAGCCGCTGCGTGAGGCTGTAAATGTTGCGCCGCACAGCTAAACTTCCTAGCATGCACTGATCGATTGTCCGACGCGCCGAGCAGCCTGTGCCGGTGCCCGGCTCGCAGCACGTAATCCGGCCAAAAAAGCGGCATCAGCCGCGGTCCGGAACGGCCGCGACTGGCGGACACGCCCATGCAAAGGAGCCCCCGATGAGCAAGACCCACAGCAATTTTGGCAAACAGGCCGTCTATGTGGTGGACGGCGCGCGTACGCCCTTCCTCAAGGCCCGGGGCGAGCCCGGGTCTTTCACCGCATCGGATCTCGCCGTGGGGGCCGGCGCCCCGCTGCTCGCGCGGCAGCGCTTCACGCCGGATCAGTTTGACGAAGTGATCCTCGGCTGCGCCATGCCGAGCCCCGACGAAGCGAACATCGGCCGCATCGTCGCGCTGCGCCTGGGCTGCGGCGAAAAAGTCCCGGGGTGGACGGTGATGCGGAATTGCGCGTCCGCCATGCAGGCACTCGACTCCGCCGCGCGCAATATCGCGCTGGGGCGATCCGACCTGGTTCTGGCTGGCGGCACCGAATCGATGAGCCGGGCACCGATCCTGTTCAACGACACCATGGTCAAATGGCTGGCCGACATGAGCCGGGCCAGGTCCGCGCCGGACAAGCTCAAACAGGTCCTCAAACTGCGGCCCGGCCATTTCGCGCCCGTCATCAGCCTGCTCAAGGGCCTCACAGACCCCATCGTCGGCCTCAACATGGGCCAGACCTGCGAGGTGATCGCGCATCGCTTCGGCATCAGCCGTGAGGCCATGGACGCATTCTCCGCCCGCAGTCACCACCGGCTCGCCGCGGCGATCGACGAGGGCCGTATGGACGAGGTGATGCCGGTATATGACATGCGCGGCAAGGCCCACGAGACCGATGACGGTCTGCGGCGTGACAGCGACCCCGCCAAGCTGGCCACACTCAAACCCTTCTTCGACCGCCGGGTCGGACTGGTCACACCGGGCAATAGCTCGCAGATTACCGATGGCGCGGCACTGCTAGTGCTGGCCAGCGCAAAGGCCGTAGAGGAGCACGCGTTGCCGGTGCTGGGACGCATCCTCGATAGCGAGTGGGCCGCTCTGGATCCTGCCGAAATGGGTCTGGGACCGGTGCATGCCTCGACGCCGATTTTGCAGCGCCAGGGACTCGCTCTCGATGACCTGGATTGTTGGGAAATCAATGAAGCATTTGCCGGTCAGGTCCTCGCCTGCATCGCCGCCTGGGAAGATGACGAATATTGCCGGCAACAGCTCGGATTGGACGGCGCGCTCGGTTCGCTGGATCAGACACGACTGAATGTGGATGGCGGCGCGATCAGTATCGGTCATCCGGTCGGTGCCAGCGGCGCCCGCATCGTGCTGCATGCACTCAGAACACTGGAGCAAACCGGCGGTGATCACGCCATCGCCACCTTGTGTATCGGCGGCGGCCAGGGCGGCGCCATGCTGCTGGCCCGGGGAGCGGAGTAATTATCATGAACGACAAGACGCAGAGCGGACACTGGATCCTAGACAGGGATGAAAACGACGTCGCCTGGTTGGGCCTGGACAAGGCCGATGCCAGCACCAACGTGCTCTCCGCAGAGGTCATGAGCCAGCTGAACGACCGCCTCGATGAGTTGGAAAAGCAAAGAGCGAAAGCCGTGGTCGTCTACTCGGCAAAAAAATCCGGCTTCGTGGCCGGCGCCGATATCAAGGAATTCACCAGCCTGACCTCGCCCGACCAGGCCTTCGAGCTGGTGCGTTCCGGGCAGCAGGTGCTGGACCGGCTGGCCGCGTTGTCGTGTCCGACCATCACGCTGATAAACGGTTTTGCCCTTGGCGGCGGCCTGGAGCTGGCCCTTGCCTGCCGGCACCGGATCATGACCGACAATCCGAAGGCCGTTCTCGGCTTGCCTGAAGTCAAGCTGGGCATCCACCCCGGCTTTGGCGGCACGGTGCGCTCGGTTGCACTGGTCGGCGTGTTCGCGGCGATGGGCATCATGCTCACCGGCCGCAACATCCGGCCGAAACAGGCGCTGCGCATGGGGCTGGTAGATCAGATCGTGCCCGATCGCCATCTGCGCCGGGCTGCGCAGATGATGGCCCAACGGCCTCCGTCGCCGCGCAAGACCGGACTCAAGGAACGCGCTCTGAACAGCGGCCCGGCGCGACAGATCGTGGCGCGGCTGCTGGAGAAGCAGGTGGCGAAGAAGGCCCGCCGGGATCACTACCCCGCGCCCTACGCCATGATCGATCTGTGGCGTCGCTACGGCGATGACCCGGCGCGCATGTACGAGGCCGAAGCGCGCTCCATTGCCGAGCTGATGTGTTCCCCCACCTCGCGTAACCTGGTCCGGGTCTTCCTGCTCCAGGATCGCCTCAAGTCCCTCGGTGGCAAGACACGTCATCGGTTCGCCCATGTGCATGTGGTCGGTGCTGGCGTGATGGGTGGAGACATCGCCGCCTGGTGTGCATTGCGCGGTCTCAGCGTCACGCTACAAGACCGGGCCCCTGAGTACATTGCGCCCGCAATCAAGCGGGCCTTTGCGCTGTTCAAGAAACGGCTACGCGAGCCGCGGCTGGTGCAGGCGGCCATGGACCGGCTGATGCCCGACGTGAGCGGGCTGGGCGTGGCCAAGGCCGATGTGGTGATCGAGGCCATCTTCGAAAACGCGGAGGCGAAACAGGCGCTGTATCAAGAGCTGGAACCGCGGATGAAACCCGACGCGATCCTGGCTACCAACACCTCGAGCATCCGTCTGGAAGATCTGCGGGACGCGTTGACCAGCCCGCATCGATTGATCGGGCTGCATTTCTTCAACCCGGTGGCGATGATGCCGCTGGTCGAGGTGATCCATACGCCCGATACCCCGGCCGAAGATATCGATCGCGGGATCGCGTTTGCGCGCCGTATCGATCGCCTGCCCCTGCCCTGCCTGAGCGCGCCGGGTTTCGTTGTCAACCGCGTGCTGATGCCGTACATGATGGAGGCGCTGCTGGCCGGACAGGAAGGCGTACCGCTGCCGGTCATCGACCGTGCCGCCAAGGCCTTCGGCATGCCCATGGGACCGGTCGAGCTGGCCGACACCGTCGGTCTGGATGTCGCACTCCATGTGGCGAAGATCCTCGGCGATGCCCACGGCGTGCCGATCCCGGATGAACTGCAGAAGATGGTGGACACCAAGAAGCTCGGTAAGAAGACCGGTGCCGGCTTCTACCAGTGGAAGGCCGGCAAACCCGTCAAGGAGAAGGCGGACGGGACCGAACCAGCGGATCTCCGCGACCGGCTGATCCTGCCGATGGTCAACGAGGCGGTGGCGGTGTTCCATGAAGGAGTGGTCGACAACCTCGACCTGCTGGATGCCGGCGTCATCTTCGGCACCGGTTTTGCGCCGTTCCGCGGTGGCCCTGTCAACTATGCCCGGCAGCGCGGCCTTGACGACGTCGTGGCTACACTGGAGCGGCTCGAGACGCGTTATGGCGAACGCTTCAAGCCGGACTCGTCCTGGTCAAACGTGGCCGCTGGCGAAGTCGCGGAGAAGCCCGCCGCTTGAGCAGATCGCTGGGCCCGCTGTGGTAGTATCTCGATCCATCGGGATGCCGGGCCAGGGACTCTGCATGCCCGGTCCAGACAGAAGAACAACGGGGTAGCGGATGGCAAACAAGCCTATCGATCCGGACGTCCTCAAAGGGCTCTCGCCCATGGACGGGCTGAAGAAAGACAATCTGCGCGCGCTGGCCAAGAAGACCTTCCTCAAGGAAGCCGCCGGCGGCAGTTTCCTGTTCAAGCGCGGCGACGATAGCAAGGTCTCAGTCTACGTTATCTCCGGTGAAATCGAGCTGCGAGATGGCGACGATATCCTCGCGGTCATCAGCGGTGGATCAAAGGAGGCGAGATCACCCGTCGCTCCGGTGATACCGCGCATGGTCAGCGCTAGGGCCCGCGGCCCAGTCGAGTATGTCGCCGTGGACACGGATCTGGTCGACGTGATGCTGACCTGGGACCAGACCGGCTCTTACGAAGTCAGCGAACTGCGCACCTCGATGATGGCGGAGTCGTCCGACTGGATGACCACGCTGTTGCAAACCAAGGCCTTCCACCGCATCCCTGCGGCCAATATCCAGGCCATCTTCATGCGCATGGAGCAGGTCAACTACCGTGCCGGCGACCAGGTCATCAAGCAAGGCGACGAGGGTGACTATTTCTATGTGCTCACCGACGGCCGCGCTGTGGTCAATCGCGAGACACCTCTCAACAAGGAAGGTATCCGTCTGGCCGAACTGGGTCCCGGAGACACCTTTGGTGAAGAGGCGCTGATTTCAGAAGCAAAACGCAACGCCAGCGTCACTCTGCTGACCGACGGCTCGCTGATGCGCCTGAAAAAGGAAGATTTTCAGACGCTGATGAACGAACCCATGCTGCAGTGGGTCAGCTTTGAGCGCGCTGGTGAGATCATCGCCCGGGGCGGCAAGTGGCTAGACGTGAGGCTGCCCAGCGAATTCGACAACTTCCATCAGGAAGACGCGATCAACATCCCGCTCTATTTTGTCCGCCTGAAATTGAACAGTCTGGATCAGGACACACCTTATGTAGTTTGTTGCGACACCGGCCGCCGCAGCTCCGCCGCCGCCTATGTGCTGAGCGAGCGAGGTTTCGAGACGTTTGTGCTGGAGGGTGGTTTGAACCAGCTCGCCGGTGGCGAAATGGCGCTGGCCGACGAGTGACAGCGGCCGCGCGCCCGGCCGCTTCGATCACATGGTGTGAGTGGGCTTGTCGCCGCCAAGGGCGCCGGCCAGATAAGTCTCGATCTTGCGCTGGGTCGCGCCATTATCCTGATCGCTGAACTGAACCCCGATGCCGGTGGTGCGCTTGCCCTGCGCGCCTTTGGGTGTCACCCAGATAACCCGCCCCGCCACCGGCAACTTTTCGTCCTCGCCCATCAGGTTCAACAACATGAATACCTCGTCGCCGAGGCCGTACTGGCTGTTGGTCGGAATGAACAGGCCGCCGTTCTTGATAAACGGCATATAGGCCAGATACAAGGCGCTCTTGTCCTTGATCGTCAGAGTAAGCAGACCAGGCTTGTTCGACATCTAATGTCCTACTCCGGTGCGCACCGCTTCGAGTCGTCTGGCCCAGGGCACCAGCAAACTCTCGACCGTCATCTGGGCGTTGAGCGCGCCGTCCCGTCGCGCCAGCGCAGTCTGCACCTCGTCCAGGTAATGAAATAGCCGCTCCAAGGGTATGGTCTCGTCAATATTTTGCAAGTAATTCGTATCGCCTGAGTCCGGCGCAAGCCGCGCGCGGATCAGGTCGCAGACCGCAGCATTGAGCCAGCGCAGGCAGGTCTCGACTCCGCTGCGGTGCCATTCGGCAGCGACGCCGACCGGGTCCCTGGTGCCGGCGGCAATGGCCTCAAGGTCGTCAGCGAAGCGCCGCTCCTGCTCTTCGGCCCCGGCTTCTGCTGCTTGCACCGCCGCGAGTGGCGCACCACCGGCCGAGTTCAACAGCAGACTCCAGTCACGACCGGGTTCGACGATCTCCAGCCAGGCTTCGCTTTCCTTGCGCGGCGGCACCGGAAAACGGATGCGCTGACAGCGGCTGGCGATGGTCGCCGGCAGCGTGTCCAGCCTTGAACGCACCAGGATAAGCAGTGTGTCGGGGGTGGGTTCTTCCAGAGTCTTTAACAATGAATTGGCAGCTCCCAGTGTCATTCGGTCTGCCGGATCGATGATCGCGACCTTATAGCCGCCGCCATGGCTGGTCATCGCCAGGGCCGCGCACAGCTCACGGATGTGATCGACGCCGATCTGCTTTTTGTCCTCGAGCAATGTGACGTTGATCAGATCCGGATGACCGACCGGCTCCTGGCCCGCGACCGCCTCCAGGCCCAGCCCCAGAATACGCGCGGCCATGCGCCGGGCGAACAGCCCCTTACCCAGACCCGGTGGGCCCTCGAGCAGGAACGCGTGCGCCAGCCGCCCCCGTTCGACGCTTTGCTCGAACTGCTGCCATCGGTGTTCTTGCCAGGGTAATTCCATTTAAATATATAAAGTTAGAGAATCTTATTAATTTCTATTCTAATCTTATCTTGTACTGCCTCCAGCGACAGAGACGCATCGATCACCCGCATCCGCGCCGGTTCCGCCCGGGCCCGGGCCAGGTATGTCTCCCGCACTCTGGAGAAAAAATCCCGGCGTTCGATCTCGAATCGATCCGATTCGCCGCGCCGGCCGACCCGGCCAAGACCGACGGCAGGATCCGCATCGAGCAGCAGCGTCAGGTCGGGGCGAAAATCACGCTGGACCCATTGTTCCAGCTCAGCGATCCGCTCCGCACTCTGCCCGCGCCCACCGCCCTGATAAGCGTAGCTGGCGTCTGTAAAACGATCACAGACCACCCAGCAACCCCTCTTTAGCGCGGGGCGGATCTGATTTTCCAGATGGATCGCGCGGCCGGCGAACATCAACAGCAGCTCCGCCAGCGGCGGCACCGCTTCGTCGGCATGATCCAGCAGGATCTCCCGGACCCTCTCCGCCAGAGGCGTACCGCCGGGCTCCCGCGTCACCACCACGTCGTGGCCCCGCTCCTGCAACAGGGCCGCAACGAACCTCAGGTTCGTCGACTTGCCCACGCCTTCGATCCCTTCCAGCGTAATAAACTTTCCGTTCAAGGCCGCGCCCCCCGCCGGTCTCTCAGCGTCTTAAGATACCTCGCGACGGCGCGGTTGTGTTCCTCAAGCGTCGACGAGAAAAAGTGGCTGCCGTCGCCTTCTCCGGTGGCGACGAAGTACAGTGCTTCTCCCGGGGCGGGCGTGACCGCCGCGAACACTGAGGATGCGCCAGGCAGTGCAATCGGCGTGGGTGGCAAGCCCTTGCGCGTGTATGTGTTGTAGGGCGTATCCCGCTCCAGATCAGCACGGCGGAGGTTGCCGTCAAAGTCATCGCCGAGGCCATAGATCACCGTAGGGTCGGTCTGCAATCGCATCCCGCGCTGCAGACGCCGGTTCATCACGCCTGCGATCTGCTCACGCTCGCTCTCCAGCCCCGTCTCCCGCTCGATGATCGAGGCCAGGATCAGTGCTTCATAGGGCGTGGTCAGCAGGCTGTCGGCCGCGCGTCCCTGCCACGCCGCATCCAGCGTCTGGCGCATGGCTGCGGCGCCCTGGGCCAACAGCTCGAGATCCGTCGTACCGCGTGCGAACAGATAGGTCTCCGGCAGGAACCAGCCCTCCGGCCGTTGCGTCGGCAGACTCAGTCGGACCGCGATCTCGGTCATCGTCATGGTCCCGGTTTCGATACGCAACGCCGGATGCATCTGCATCGCTGTCAGCATCTGTCTGAAGGTCCAGCCCTCGACCACGGTCAGACTGTGCAGCAGCACGTCGCCGGCCACAAAGCGCGACAACAGATCCTCTCGGGTCAGACCTGGCTCCAGTAGGTATTCGCCGGCCTTTAGCCGGGCGGAATGTCCCTTGATCCGGCCATAGAGGACAAACCAGCGCGGGTCGTCAAGGAGCCCCTGCTGCGCCAGATCGCGGGCTACGGATGACAAGCTGCCGCCGCTGGCAACCTCAAACGCCTGTGGCGCCCGAAGCGGCAACGGTTGCTCCATGTACCGGTCCAGCATCAGCGCGGCCAGCGCAACCGCCGCCAGCGATACCAGTGCGGCCACCAGCAGCCAGCGCATCAGGGCGCCCATTGCGGGACCCCCTTGGCGGCGATCGCGCGCATGATACGGGTGGTCACGGTGCCGACGAGACCGAAGCTGATGACACCCAGGATCTCGTGCACCGGCCATACGCCGAACACCGAACTGCTCAAGAATATTTCGTCACAGCGGGTCAACTCAGCGGCCGGGACGCTGACCACCGCCGCTTCGAGTCCGAGCGACGGAGCCAGATCGAGGATAAGCCCGCGCATCACACCGGCGACGCCGCAATGACTGACATCCGGCGTCAACAGCGCATGGTCGCGGACAAGAAACAGGTTAGAACGGATGCCCTCGATGATCTCACCGGCTTGATTGCGCATCAGACCCTCTGCGCAGCCCGCGGACGGTTCCATGCTGGCGATCACCTGCTCCAGGCGGCCCAGGTGCTTGAGGCCACCGGTGACCGGGCTGCTGCCCAGCAGCGTTTTGCAGAGCCGCACGCTGACCCCGCGCTGATACCGGCATCGCGGATACTCCGGCAGCGGATGCAGACTGATGATGCGGCGGCAGCTGGCCTGCTCTGGCGGTGCATAGCCGCGCCCGCCACTGCCGCGAGTCAGCACCAGCTTGATCACTCCCGCCTCGATCTCGGCGCTGGCCAGTGCCAGTTCCCGTCGCAGCAACGACAGCTCAGGAAGCGGCATCGACAGACGCTCGCAGCCCGAATCGAGTCGTTGCAGGTGCAACTCCAGTAACGGGATCGAACCGCCGTCGATGCGCATGGTTTCGAACACGCCGTCGGCATAGTTCAGGCCTCGATCGGACACCGGCAGATGTCCGCTGGTCTGTCCGTCCACCCACATCACGCCGTCTGCCCCTGTAATGCGAGCATCATGCCGCGAGCCTTGGCACGCGTCTCGGCGAGCTCTGCCTGCGGGTCGGAGTCCGCCACGATGCCGCCACCGGCGCGGAAACGCACGTCTTGCCCCTGTATCTGCAGCGTGCGGATCAGGATATTCAGATCGAGACTGCCGTCACGATTCAGATAGCCCATAGAGCCGGTATAGGCGCCGCGCGGTGCTGGCTCGAGCTCGTCGATGATTTCCATGCAGCGCACCTTGGGACAGCCGGTAATGGTGCCGCCTGGGAATACCGCCCGGATCGCGTCGCCCGGCAGGACCTCGGGTCGCAACCGGCCGCGCACATTGGAGACGATGTGATGCACGTGGGCATAGCTCTCGATCACCATCAGTTCGTCCACCGTCACCGAACCGGGCTGGCAGATACGCCCGATGTCATTGCGCTCGAGATCGATCAACATCACGTGCTCGGCCCGCTCCTTCGGGTGTCCGATCAACTCTCTCGACAGACCGCGATCGGTGCGCGCATCGGCGCCGCGTGGTCGGGTACCCGCGATCGGCCGGGTCTGGGCGACGCCGCCACGGAGCTGCAGCAGACGCTCGGGCGAGGAACTCACTACCGCGAAATCGTCCCAGCATAGCAGTCCGGCAAACGGTCCCGGGTTGCTGCGCCGTAGCCGCCGGTACAGGTCCGGCGCCGCGACCCCGTCCGCCAGCCGGCCGCGCCATTCGCGCGACAGATTGGCCTGGAAGATATCGCCGTCGAAGATGTACCTAAGCGTGCGGTCGATCGCCGCGCGGTACTGCTCCGGCGGATCTTCATGGAGTTCACCCGATAGCAGACTCTCCGCAGCATCTGTGTCTGTGTCCGGACCGAGCGCATTGATATCGCCGAGCATCTGACCGAGCCGTTCCTCGGCGCCGGATTCGGCCACCAGCCACGCCCGTTCCATCAGGTGATCCATGATCACGGCGCAGGGCACGCGGACGGCCAGCGCAACCGGCACGCCCGGCTCTGCCGCCAGACCCAGGATCGGCTCGACCTGTGTCGCGAGTTCATAGGCCAGGAATAGAAACCAGCCGCCGCGGAACGGCAATTCGTCTGGCGTCAGCTCCACGTGTTCGTGCTGCCACCAGCCATTTAGACCGCCAAGGAAATCCGTGGCGCCGGCCGCAGCCGGCCCGGTCAGTCGGAGGTCCGCATCCAGCGCGAGGCTGTCGCCCGGGAAGGCAAACAGGATGTCGAAGCGCCCCTGGGGCGTGCCGCTGGCCGCGCTTTCGAGCAGGAATGGGTAACGCGACGGAAACGTCTTGTGCAAGGTCAGCGCCAGCGTCGTGGCATAAGGAATCTGGCGGCGGTGTTCACTTTCCGGCACGGAAGTCATGGCCGCGTCGCGGCGGAAGCCGGGATCAGTCGAGCGCCCTGAATACAAGCGTCCCGTTAGTGCCGCCAAAACCGAATGAATTGGTCATGGCGATGCGGATCTGCATCTCGCGGGCCTGGTTCGGCACATAGTCGAGGTCGCACTCCGGATCCGGGTTGTCATAATTGGTCGTCGGCGGGGCGACGCCGTCACGGATCGCGAGCGCACAGAAAATTGCCTCCACGGCGCCGGCGGCACCGAGCAGATGCCCGGTCATGGATTTGGTCGAACTGACCGCTAGTTGCTCCGCGCTGTCGCCGAATGCTCGCTTGATCGCCACCGTCTCGGCCTTATCGCCCAGCGGCGTCGAGGTACCATGCGCATTCAGATAATCCACATCATCAGGATTGATCTGCGCATCGCGCATCGCATTGCTCATGCACAGGGCAGCGCCCTCACCGGACTCGAGCGGCGCGGTGATGTGATGGGCATCGCCACTCATGCCGAAGCCGGCCACTTCCGCATAGATGGTGGCGCCCCTGGCCTTGGCATATTCGTAATCCTCGACCACCATTGCGCCAGCGCCGTCACCCAGCACGAAGCCGTCCCGGTCCCGATCCCAGGGCCTGCTCGCCGCCTCAGGATCGTCGTTGCGCTGGGACAAGGCCTTGGCCGAGCAAAAGCCACCAAGACCCAGCGTCGCCGTGGCCATCTCGGAACCGCCGGCGATCATCACATCGGCATCGCCATAGGCGATGGTGCGTGCCGCCAGACCGATGCTGTGGGTGCCGGTGGTACAGGCTGTCACTACCGCCAGATTGGGCCCGCGGATGCCATAGTTGATGGACACATGGCCGGCGACCATATTGATGATGCTGCTGGGTATAAAGAATGGCGAGATCTTGCGTGGCGACCGGCCACCCTCGAAGTACTTCTCGAGCGCGAAGCCGATGGTCTCGATGCCGCCGATCCCGGAACCGAAAACAATACCGACGCGATCGGAGTTGCTGTCGTCAATCTGCAAGCCGGAGTCCGCGATGGCGTCGGCACAAGCGCCCACCCCGTAATGCATGAACTCGTCCATCTTGCGCGCGTCTTTGTTGGAGACATAGCGCTCACGGTCAAAACCCTTGACCGCGCCACCGATCCGGGTCGTGAACCGACTGACGTCCATGCGCGTGATCGGACCGATGCCATTGCGACCAGCCAGGATATTGGTCCAGGCATCATCCAGTGAGCTGCCGACGGGTGACACGATGCCTAGGCCGGTGACTACAACGCGACGCCTGCTCAAGCGGGTCTACCTCGGAAGTTGAGGGCGGGAGATTGAAAGACGGGCGCTGCGGCCTGTCCCGAAGCCGGACGCAATCAGCTGTCGCTACCGCGTTGTTTCACGTAGTCGATGGCCTGTTGCACCGTGGTGATCTTCTCTGCTTCCTCGTCTGGAATCTCGCACTCGAATGCCTCTTCCAGAGCCATCACGAGTTCCACGGTATCCAGCGAGTCCGCACCCAGATCATCGACGAAAGAAGCATCGTTGGTCACTTCTTCTTCTTTCACGCCCAGCTGTTCTGCAACGATGTTCTTAACTTGTTCTTCGATGCTGCTCATCTTTGGTTTCTTCCTCAAGAAGCAATTGTCGTAGGCGGCCGGGCCCCACTAACGGTCGCAGCCGAGGCCAGTATTGTAGAGAATTCATCTGAGGCAATCCACAGCTGCCCTGTGAGGCCCAAGGCTCATGCAAAACAAGGTCTTAGGTTTGGTCTTCAGGGCTCCGCACTGCAACACGCTCAAGCCATGCTCATCCCGCCGTTGACGTTCAGCGTCTCGCCGGTGATGTAGGCTGCCCCCGGCGAAGCCAGAAACAACACCGCCGCGGCGATGTCTTCGGGCGAACCAAGTTTTTGTAGCGGAATCTGCGCCGCCATCGCACTGCGTTGCGCGTCGTCCATGGCGTCCGTCATGTCGGTCTCGATAAAACCCGGCGCGACCGTATTCACGGTGATGCCCCGGGAACCCACCTCCCGCGCCAGAGATCGCGAGAAACCGATCATGCCGGCCTTGGCCGCGCTGTAATTGGTCTGGCCGGGGTTGCCCATCATCCCCACCACCGAGCCGATGTTGATGATCCGCCCGTGTCGCGCTTTCATCATCCCGCGAAGACACGCCTTGCAGGTACGGAAGAGTCCACTCAGGTTGGTCTGGATGATCTCGTCCCACTCCTCTGCCTTCATCCGTAACAGCAGGTTGTCACGGGTGATACCGGCGTTGTTTACCAGCACCGTCACCGCGCCTTCCTTGCCGGCGATGTCCTTGACCAGGTCGATGACCGCATCCTCGCTGTCGACATTGAGCACCGCGCCGCGGCCTCGGATACCCAATTCCGCAAAGCGCTGGCTGACAGACGCGGCGCCGGATTCACTGGTCGCCGTACCGACGACCACGGCGCCGGCCCGACCCAGCGCATCAGCCACCGCGCAGCCGATGCCGCGGGACGCACCGGTAACCAACGCCACTTCTCCCGAAAGCAATGCTTCACTCACTTGGTGTTTCCTCCCCCGATATCCTGGCCTGCTAGTCCTTCGATGGCTGCCTCCAGCGTGTCTGGATCAAACACGGGGTAGGAGCTCAGCGCGCGCTCTATCCGGCGGTTCAGGCCGGAGAGTACTTTACCGGGCCCCGCCTCTACCACCGAGTCGACACCTGCTGCAGCCAGCGTGCGCACACAGTCGGTCCAGCGCACCGGCATGTGCAGCTGCGCGGCCAGTACGCCGCGTATCGCGTCCGGATCCGCATGCGGTTTCGCATCCGTATTGTGGACGACGGGGATGCGTGGCGCGCGTATCTCTATCTCGGCGAGCCGCGCCGCCAGTTGTGCCGCGGCCGGCTCCATCAGCGCGCAATGGGACGGGACGCTGACCGGCAGCGGCACGACCCGTCTGGCACCGAGTTCCCTGGCCGCGTCCGCGGCCCGACCGACCGCAGCGCTGCTGCCGGCGATCACCACCTGGCCCGGAGAATTGAAATTGACCGGAGACACGACATCGCCGTCGGCGCCCCGACGACAGGCTGCGTCCACCTGCTCATCGTCCAGACCCAGCACCGCTGCCATCGCGCCTTCACCGACCGGGACCGCCGCTTGCATGACCTCCCCACGGAAGCGAACCAGGTCGACCGCGGTGGCAAAATCAAGCGCGTCCGCACAGACCAGCGCGGTGTACTCGCCGAGGCTGTGCCCGGCCATCATCGCGGGCACCGGCCCATTGCGCGCTGTCCACACACGATAGACGGCCACGCCTGCAGTGAGCAGCGCCGGCTGGGTACGATCGGTACGGTTCAGATCCTCTGCCGGGCCGGACTGCACCAGGGCCCAAAGATCGTAGCCGAGGACCGCGGACGCTTCGTCAAAGGTGGATTCCACTACCGGCTGGTCGGCGGCCAGGGCATCCAGCATGCCCTGGGACTGAGAGCCCTGCCCCGGAAACACCATCGCCAAGGTCATTTTGCTCGCTCCTTAAATGCGCGGCTCTTTTTTCGCATCGTCTACGCGCGGCAACAGCCGACCAAGCGACCGGCGCGCCGGGATTATACCGGTCTCCGGGCCGTCACGAGCCAGACCAACAGTGCGCCGGCGAGACCGCCGATCGCGCCGAACAGATGCGCTTCAGTCACCACGGGACCCGCGACCAGGGCGCTGGTGCCGGGAAGCGGGCCTTGATACACCTCCCAGGCGAGCTTGACGGTAAGCAGACCCAATAACACCCATCCCAGCGGACTGCGGCGCAGACACAACAGCAGGGCCGGTCCGGCAAGCGCGCCGTGGAGAACGCCGGACAAGCCTACATACCAACTCAATTCCGGCACCAGCCAATACAAGCCTGCATCGACAGCGACGACGGAGCCGATGACGATATACAGCCATTCGCGCGCCAGGATCCCGCGGCCGACGGCAGCGACCAGCAACCAGAGCGCGACTCCGTTGAGGATCGCGTGGGACAAATCGAGATGGACCAGGTGAGCGCCAATCAAGCGCCAGTATTGGCCGGCGATCAGGCCCGCCCGATCATAACGCAGCGCGTCTCGGGCAACGTCGCCGAACAAGGCCAGCAGTGCCACCACGACCAGGATGGTGTAGACGCCGATCCACACCGCCCTCCCCGGCGCCGAGGGCGTCCCCGCGGGGCGCCTGCGGTCGCCTTGATCAGCCTGCATTCCTGATATCATTGACTCTGTATCCGGCCGGCAACTCCGCCGGACGGAAGATTAACGGGTGGTCCAAGTATGAGCGAATCTGGAAGGAGTATGGCAAAGGCCAGGCGGGGCCGCGAACAGGGCTTTACCCTGATCGAGATCATGGTGGTCGTGGTCATCCTCGGGATCCTGGCCGCCATCGTTGCGCCAAACGTGATCAGCCGCATCGACGACGCCCAGATCAATCGGGCCAAGCAGGATATCCGCGCCATCGAGAGCGCTCTGCAACTCTATCGCCTGGATAATTTCCGCTATCCGACCACGGATCAGGGGCTCGAAGCCCTGGTCACTCAGCCTGCCGATCCGAGTATCCGCAACTGGCGCAAGGGTGGCTATGTGGACAAGATACCGGTGGACCCCTGGGGCACGCCCTATCAGTACCTGTTCCCGGGGCAGAGCGGCAACAGCGAGTTCGACGTGTATACCCTCGGCGCCGACATCCAGCCCGGCGGCGAAGGCATCAACGGCGACATCGGCAACTGGAACATCGACTGAATATCATCCGCCTGCCTGCGCGGCATCCCATGTCCGTACAACGCGGTTTCTCGCTGCTGGAACTGCTCGTGGTTCTCGTGATCCTCGCGATCATGGCGGCCACGGCGATGATCTCGGTGGGCACGCTTGGCAGTGACGACGAACTACAGCGCGAGTCCTTGCGGCTCGAAGCACTGGTCCGGCTGGCCGGTGAGGAAGCGCTGATGCAGGGCCGGGATATGGGTCTGTATATCGAGGAAGACCGTTACCGCTTCATGCTCTACTCGCGCGAGGAACAACGCTGGCTGCCGATGGACGCGGACCGCAGCTTCCGCGAGCGCGAACTGCCAGAGGGACTGTTTTTCTCGCTGAGTGTCGAGGATCAGGAGGTGGTGCTGGAAGCGGCCGGCAACGATGCCGAAATAGAACCACAGGTGGCAATCCTCTCCAGCGGCGAATTGACGCCGTTCCTGCTCTATCTCGGGCGTGAGTTCGGCGACACACAGTTCGAGCTGGCCGGACAGCTCGACGGACGTCTGCAGATCCGCGAGTTTGGACCCGATGATTTTTGAACGCGCGTCGCGGCCAGAGAGCCGCGGATTCACCCTGCTCGAGGTGATGGTGGCGCTGCTGATCGTGGCGCTGGGCATCGTCGGTCTGTTCAACCAGATAATCGGCATCAGCGCCGGCACTATCCAGATGAAAGAGCGGACCCTCGCCAGCTGGGTAGCGCTCAACGAGATCACCCGTATCCGCGTCAGCGGCGAGTTGCCGGATGTGGGTCAATTCGACGGCGATGTGGAATTCGCCAGCGCCGAGTACCGCTGGCAGGCGCGGGTCACGGAGACCGGCGTCGACGATTTGCGCCGGATCGATATCGACGTCAGCTATGTCGATGACCCTGACGACGTGATCGGCCGCGCCACCGGCTTTCTGACACTGCCTGCCCCCGCCGGCGCCCAGAGCGGCTGGGGCGGCGCCGGCTTTGTCGACGGTGAGGCCGGCAGCGCGCCCCGTGGGGGAGACAGCGACGATGGGCAGCCTCCCGAGGAAGACAGGCAATGACGCGCCTGTCCCGTACGCACGGCGGATTCACGCTGCTGGAAATCCTGGTGGCGATGGCTGTATTCGCGATCTTTTCCTATATGGCCTATGGCGGCTTTAACGCCGTCGCCAGACAGCAAGCCATCATTGCTGAAACGGCCGAGCAATTGCGTCAGGTGCAGTACACCATGCGACGGCTGGTGCTTGACCTGGCACAGCTGCAGCCGCGCCCGGTGCGCGAACAGCTCGGCGACGGCTGGCAACCCGCGATGCTGGCCAACGGGCTGGAGCAAAACGCGCTCGAGTTTACCCGTGGTGGCTGGCCGAATCCGCTGGCACGCCCGCGCCCGTCGCTGCAGCGAGTCGCCTATCGCGTGGAGGAGGAAACGCTGATCCGTACGCAATGGCCGGTACTCGACCGTCTGCTCGACCAGGAGCCGGAAGAACTGGAGCTGATCGGTGGCGTACGGGAACTGCGTCTGCGCTTCCTGATCGAGGGTGGCGAGTGGAGCGAAGTCTGGCCGAACGACGATTTCGGCTCCACCACTGGTTCCCGCAACGCCGAGACCGCGCGCAATCTGCCGGTGGCGGTGGAGATCACCCTGGATATCGAGGGCTGGGGCGAGATCGTGCGGCTGGTGGAGATCGCCGGATGAGCGTAGCGCCGCGCAGACAGGACGGTGTGGCCGTGATCACGGCACTGCTGATCGTCGCGCTGGCCACGGTGCTGGTGGCGGCCGCCATGTCGGATTTTGATCTGGACCTGCGACGCACCGAGGCCACGCTTTATTCAGAACAGGCGCAGATGTACGCGCTGGGCGCGGAAGCGTGGTCGATACGCATCCTCTCGGAGGATGCCAATGACAACAGCGTGGACCATCCCGACGAACCCTGGGCTACCGATCTGCCGCCGCTGCCGATCGACGGCGGTGCGATCGCCGGCGGCCTGGAGGATCTGCAGGGCCGCTTCAATCTGAATAACCTGGTGGACGCCAACGGTGAGGCCGATCCGGCCGCGGTGGAGCAGTTCCAGCGCCTGCTCGAGTCACTTGATCTGGACCGGCGCTGGGCCGGCTTTGCCGCTGACTGGATCGACACCAACATCGATCCCGCCTTCCCCGATGGCGCCGAGGATTCGACCTACCTGAGTCAGATCCCGGGCTACCGTGCGCCCAACATGCCGGTCACCAGCGCTACGGAGCTGATGTCGCTGCCGGATATGGACAAGGAGAGCTTCGACACGCTGCGGCCCTATGTCACAGCCTTGCCCCGCGGTACGCCGATCAACGTCAATACCGCCTCCGCGCCGGTACTGGCCTCGGTATCGGAGGACTTTTCGCAGGGCGATGCCATCCGCGTCATCGAAGACCGGCCCGATGAAGGCTATGAAGATCTGACCGAACTCGAGGAGATTCTGCCGGCAAATCGATCGGCGGCGCTGGGTGTATCCAGCCGCTACTTCCGGCTCACGGTGCGGGTCAATATTGGCAGTGTGGATTTCGCCATGTACAGTCTGCTCGAGCGCCAGGGAGCCGGCGCCATCCGCCCGCTCCTGCGCAGCTACGGAACCGATTGAACATGGCCGAAGTCCTGACCATCAGACTGAACACGGATGCCGACACAGCGAGCTGGCTGGTGCTCGATGCCGCCGGGGCACGGGCTGGTGCGGTGGCCCATGGCCCGCTGCAAGAAGCCGCCGATCTGGCGACCCAGCGCCGCGTCATCGCGCTGACGCCTGCGGACCAGGTGCTGGTGACGCAGGTCGACCTTCCGGTACGCGGCGCCGCGCGGATGCGCCAGGCGCTGCCCTTCGCGATGGAAGAACAGGTGGCCGAGGACCTGGAGCTGATGCACTTTGCCGGCGGGCGACGCGAGCCGGACGGTAGCCTGGCTGCCGCCGCGGTCCGTCGCGAGCGGCTGGAAGACTGGATCGGCATGCTGGAAGGATCCGGCATCGAGGTATCAGCCGTGATGGCGGAGCAATCGGCCGTACCGTCATCGCCGACCTCGACGATCTGGGTGATCGAGGATGGGGCTTGTCTGATCCGTCGACCCGGCGAGACGGCTCTGCGGGTTGAAGGCGACTCGGTCGAGGACTTCCTGATTTTCGGCGACCCCCGGGAGAGCGATGTCGAGGGCGGCGCCCACCTCACTGTGTATCTCGACGCTACGGATCAGGCACGTTTCGGCCCGGACCTCGATGCGCTACGCGACGCATTGACCAGCCTCGAGATAAAGCTGCTGCCCGACGGCGCGCTGCCGCTGTTGGCCACGACGGCGATCCGCGAGCCGGGCATAAACCTGTTGCAAGGCGATTTTGCGCCGCGTACCGGCATCCAGCGCATGCTCAAACCCTGGCGCACCGCCGCGGCGCTGTTGCTGGCGCTGATCACGCTGGTGGTGATCAGACAGGGTGCGGAATTGTTTCAGCTCAAGGCGCAGGAAGACCATCTGGATACGTCGATTCAGACCGTGTTCCGCGAAGCCATGCCCGACGTCAGCCGGGTGGTCAATGCGCGCGGCCAGATGGAGACGCGGCTACGTGCGATCCGCTCCGCCGGGGGCGGCGGCGACGCACCGTTCCTCGCCATCATGGAAGTGGTCAGCCGCGCGCTGGTCGCCGAACCGGAAGCCCGGCTCGAATCCCTCAGCTTCCGCAACGGGATCATGGAACTCAAGATTGCGGTGCCCGGCGTCGATGCCCTGGACCGGGTGGCCCGCCAGGTCGAGGCCGGCGGCCGGCTCGATGCCGAGATCCTCTCCGCCAACCCCCGCGGCGATGCGGTGGAAGGTCGGCTCCAGGTGTCGGAGGGCGGCGCATGAAGGACTGGTTCGAGAATCTTGCGCCCCGCGAGCGACTCTTTGTCAGCGCGGGCGCCGCGGTATCCGTGCTGATCCTGTTCTGGGGGCTGGTGCTCCATCCGCTGGGTTCCAGCGCGACCGAGCGCGCCGAACGTGTCACGCGCAAACAGGCGGATCTGGAATGGATGTTGAGCGCAGCGGCCGAGCTCAAGGCCAGCGGAGGCGTCACCGCGGGGGCCGGCGATCCTGATCAATCTCTGGTCGTGGTGATCGATCGCAGCGCGCGCCAGGTCGGTCTCGGTCAGTCCCTGACGCGTAATCAGCCGGTCGGAGATGACAGCATACGGGTGCGACTCGAGTCGGCACCGTTCGATGCCCTCGCCCGCTGGCTGGGGCAATTGCAGGGCAGCTACGGTCTGGCCCTGGACTCCGCATCCATCGAGCGCGGCAACGCCGATGGCACGGTGACGGCCAGCCTGATCCTGAGGCAACCGGGCTAATGCGAAAACCTCTCCTGCTGGTGGCCTTCGGGGCCATCTTGCTGCTCTTGTTTCTGCTCATGTTGTGGCCGGCGCGGGTGGCGGTCGGTTGGCTGCTGCCGGAGAACGTGGCCCTGAGCGGTCTCCGTGGGACGGTGTGGCAGGGTACGGCGACCCAGCTCAGCATCGATGACCACCCGATCGGAGCCCTCAGCTGGGATGCGCGCCCGTTCAGCCTGCTCAGCGGACGCCCGCGCTGGCAGATCGAACTGAGCCGGGACTCGGGTTTCGCCCGGGCCGACGTGGCCGTCACCGCCGGCGGCTCCGTCGCGGTGGCCGATCTCACCGCGGCCAGCCCGCTGGCCGGCATCGCTGATCTGGTCCCGCTCGCCGGCACCGGAGGGAACCTGACGCTCAACCTGCCGGTGCTGGAACTGGAAGACGGGATGTTGACTGCCCTCGCTGGACGCGTAGTGGTCGATGCTCTGAGCCCCATCGGTCTGACAGATGTGGATCTCGGTACCATCGAACTCCAGGTGCCGGCGGATCAATCGCCCCCCTTTAACGGCGCGCTAAGCGCGGTTTCCGGGCCGCTGATCGTCGAGGACGGCCGGCTCGAATTGCAGACCGACGGTCGCTATTCGGTCAGTGGCCGGGTCAAGGCGCGGGACGACGCTCCGGAAAATATCCGCCAGGGTCTGCAATTTCTCGGCGCACCGGATCCCAGCGGCTTCTATCCTTTCCTGCAGCGCGGCTCACTCTGAAGCGGCCGCAGGTTTCCAGCTGCGCCAGGCCTGGTGCAGCGGAAAATACAGTCCTGTCCTCAGCGGCTCACCGGGATAGACGCGGGACACGAGTTCAGCATAGCGCTCCAGCTGTGCTCGATAACGTTCGACCTCGCGATCGAGAAAACCCTCCAGATCGGCGCCCTCGTGGACACCGGTCTTGAAGTCGACGATCCAGCGATTGCCCTCGGCGTCGCGGAAGCAACGATCGATGCTGAGATGAGCGATGGCGCCATCGATCTCGCCGGCGATCGCAAGCTCGCTGTGGACATCGTGATGGTCGGAGGAAAGAACCCAGCGTCCGCGTTCGTCGATCAGCGTGTTGTCGAGCGCAGCCGCAACCTTCTTCACCGCCTGGCCCAACAGCTCGCCGTCGATGCCGTGTTCGGCCAACCCGCGTTCCAGGGACGACTCTATCCCGGCCACGCGCGCCGGGCTCCATCGGTCAACGCCTTCCGCGGCGATCCGTTCCAGCCAGCGATGCGTCACCGTGCCAACCGCACGGCCGACGCGTCCGGCCCACCAATACTCGACGGCCGCGGCCTCCGGCGACTCGGGTAATGCCGCCGCGTCCCAGGCCAGGGGCTCGGGCAGCGGCGGCGCAGACCAATCCGGCGCCAGGCGCATGACGCAGGGTTCAGGACGCGCCCGCGTCTCCGGGGCCGGCGCTTCATTGCGCTCGAGTGCGTCGATCAGGTGCCGCTGCTGACCGGGCCACAGCAGGTGCAGCATCGAGCCGCGTGATGGCGTCCGCACCTCAATACCGTCTTCTCCCTCCGTCACCTTGAGTGACGCGAAGAGATGCAATTGATGACGCGGTCGGGTCACGGCCACATACAACAGCCGCTCCAGCTCGAACGCGCTCTTGCGCGCTTCCAGGCGTTTTAGAAACTGATGTAATGGATCCCGATCCGCGCCGCGTTCTTCGACCGTAGCCAGCAGCAGATCCGAACCACCGTCGGGGCGCGAGAACTCCAGCCAGTGCAACAGCTGGGTATCCCCGCCGCTGGTGACACGATGCAGACCCGGCAACAGTACATGGTCGAATTGAAGCCCCTTCGCCTTGTGCACGGTCATCAATTGCACCGCCTCGGTCGCGGCCGGGTCCGGCGCGGCGAACAGATCGTCGAGCCGGGATTCGAGGGTGGCCACGTCGTCCAGATCGCCGGCGACCTGCAGGCCGTGCAAGCGCCGGAAATAGGTGTCGCTGTCATCCAGATCCGACACCCGGGTCAGCGCAGCCGGACCGCCGAGCCCCAGCCAGGCACCCTGAACAAGGCGATGCAGCGGACGACGGCCGCGTTCGTCGAGGGCCGCAACCAGCACCTCGCAAAGACGAGCGAGCCGGCCGGCTGCTTCCGCTGCCAACACACCGGTCGAAACCGCTTCTCTGATCGATTGCCAGACGGTCTGCCGGGTATCGCCGGCCACTGCCTCGAGCTCATCGAGGGTAAGACCGCACCAGGGGGCGCGCAGGATCGCCAGCCATGCGGTGCGGTCACCGGGATGGACGATGGCGCGTGTCAGTGCCATCAGATCCTGGATGACCGGGCGCTGGGCCAGCGGCTCGATTTCCACCGCGCGATAGCTCACGCCCGCCTGTTTGAGCCGCGCGATGACCTGCGCAAGATGACCCCGCGCCCGCACCAGTACCGCGATGCTCGCGGCCGGATCCCGTTCGCGTAACGACTCGATGACTTCGACCACGCGCGCGGCCTCGGCGACACCCTCGCTGTCATCTGCGAAGGCATGAAATTCGACGGGCCGCTGCTCACCGTCGCCATGCCAGGCCTGGGCCGCGGCAAACGTGACCGCGCCCAGACGTGGATCTTCGAGCGCCGGCATGATGGAACCCAGGGCTTTGTTGACCCAGCTCACCAGCCCCCGGTCGGAGCGGAAATTCACCTCCAGCACCAGGTCCTGGATATCGACCTCGTTGACGCGACCCTCGCGGCGGACCTGCAGGAACAGACCCACCTCGGCCTCGCGGAAGGCGTAGATCGACTGCATGGGATCACCGACACAGAACAGGGTGCGCCCGTCGCGCTGCTCCCAGCCGGCGGTCAGCCGTCGTAACAACTGCACCTGGCCGCTGGAGGTATCCTGAAACTCATCCAGCAACACGTGGCGGACACGATAGTCCAGGGCCAGCGCCAGGTCGGTGGGCGCATCGTCGTCGCCCAATGCGCGTCTGGCCGCGTGTGCAACGGCGACGTAATCCGCCTCGCCTCGCTCCCGCATCACCAGCTCCAGTTCCGCAGCCGTGGTCGGCAACAGCGTCAACAGACAACCGAGGATATGCCACTGGGCCGCGTCGTAACGCCAGGCCGGCAGGTCGCGGGCCTGGTGCAGACGCTGTCGCAGCGACACTTGGTCCGCCAGCGCCGCCAGTACGCTCTCCAGCGCCGCCTTTTCCCGGGTGCCCGCTGGCATCCCGACCGACTTGTTGACGCGCTTGCGCCAATCACCACTCCTGGTCAGCAGCAGCTCCGCGATTCCCCGCCACTGGGCCAACGCGAGTTCGCCGGGCGCCGGTAAATCGATCATGTCGGCACAGGCGACGATCGCAGAATCCGATGCGGTCTGCTGCAGCGTACGCGCGGCGAACGCGGCCAGCACCGGCAGATCCTCTACCAGTGCCTCGGGGACGCACTCACGCAGACCACTGAGCTCCTCCATGATCTGCCGCTGCAGGCTGCCCTCCAGCCAGGCCCGACGCGCCTCCTCGTCCATAGCCCCCGGACCGGCAACGCGGCTGAGCCACTGATCGCGACGACCGAGCAAACTGGCCA
>CAJHYD010000086.1_pt1 | contig 40110 bp, 33 predicted proteins | sample 9198701 | NCBI WGS metagenome assembly CAJHYD01 (sample SAMEA7708365, study PRJEB35096) | sediment metagenome | biome: marine neritic benthic zone biome [ENVO:01000025]; feature: sediment [ENVO:00002007]; material: shallow marine sediment [ENVO:03000034] sea grass bed [ENVO_01000059] ...
CTGCAGCGGCCGCAGACAGCCCTCATTCAGCGGTATGTCGTGATCGACCAGGGTCCGGAACACGTACAGCACTGCCGCCCGGCAGACCGCCAGCGGCGCGTTGAAATTGCTGGCGCTCTGCGGCGAAGTGCCGTCGAAATCGACCACCGCATTGCGCGTGTCCCGGTCGACCTCGACGCGCACCGCGATGACCTCGCCACTGTCCAACTCGTAGCGGAAACTGCCGCTGCGCAGACCGCCGATCGCGCGTCTGACAGCCTCCTCCGCGTTGTCCTGGACGTGGGTCATATAGGCGCGGATGGTCTCGGAGCCGAACTGCCCGAGCATACGCGACAGCTCCTGCAGACCGCGTGCTGTGGCTGCCAGTTGCGCCCTCAGGTCGGCCAGATTCTGTTCCGGGTTACGCGCCGGATAGGGCCCGCTTGCCAGCACATCGCGCATCGCTTGTTCGCGGAATTGGCCGCTGCCGACCAGACGCATACAGTCGATCAGCACGCCTTCTTCCTCGATCCGCGTGCTGCCTGGTGGCATCGAGCCCGGTGTGATCCCGCCGATGTCGGCGTGATGGGCGCGTGCGGCGACAAAGAACGAGGGCGTAGTGTCGCTGTCTGCGAAAAATGGCGAGACCACGGTCACATCGGGCAGGTGGGTGCCGCCGTCGTAGGGGGCGTTGAGCACGAAGCTGTCGCCCGGCTGCATGCGCTGGCCAAAATGGCGGATGACCGTGCGCACGCTCTCGCCCATCGAGCCGAGATGGACCGGCATATGCGGCGCGTTGGCGACGAGTCCGCCGCCGGCGTCAAACACCGCGCAGGAGAAATCCAGACGCTCCTTGATATTGACCGAGTGCGCGGTCTTCTCCAGCACCACGCCCATCTGCTCGGCGATATGCATAAACAGGTTGTTGAACACTTCCAGCAACACCGGGTCGGGCTGCTCGGTGGCGGTCCGGTTCTCGATCTGGTGGCGATCCTCGTGTCGGCGTAGCAGGAGGTTGTGCTGATCATCTACCGTGACGGCCCATCCGGGCGCGACCAGGGTGGTGGTGTTGGTCTCGAGAATCAGCGCCGGCCCTTCGATCGACGCGCCCGGCAACAGGTGATGACGCCTATGGATCGGTGTATCGCGCCACTGGCCGTCGATAAATATCGGCCGGTAGTCTGCTGTCGGCGGGTCGGCATCTTGTTCCGCGCCTATCTCGCACGAGCCGCTGCCGGTCTCCCGCGCCACCGCCTCCACGCTCAGCGCCTCGATGACCTTTGGCTTGCTCTCGCGGAAACCGAATTGACGGAGATGGCGCTCGTCAAAACACGCGTTCATGCTTTCGGCGCTTGAGTAGGGGACCTCCAATACGGTGTCGGAACCCTCGAAGCGGACCAAAAACGATCGATGGAGGCATATCTCGCCACTCGCACCCTGAGCCTCTAGATGCGTGGACATCTGTGTCTCCAGCGACTCGAAGCGCGGTTCCAGCGCGTCGAGGCTGGCCTGGTCTAGCGGCGCCTGTACCGTCTGTTGCCGGATCTCACGCAGATCGGCCAGACCCATGCCGTAGGCGGAGAGCACGCCCGAGAGCGGGTGGATGAGCACCGTGGGGATGCCCAGGGCATCAGCGACCGCGCAGGCATGCTGACCGGCCGCACCACCAAAGCAGCACAGCGCGAAGCGAGCGGTGTCGTAGCCACGTTGTATCGAGATCTGCTTGATCGCCTGAGCCATGCGTTCGACCGCAATGCGGATAAAGCCCTCGGCGATGGCCTCCGCGGCGAGCCGTTGACCGGTCTCGCTCTCGATCTGCCGCGCCAGTCGTGTGAATGCGTCACGGGTGGCCGCCGCGTCCAGCGCTTGGTCAGCGCTGGCGCCGAACACATGCGGGAATCGGTCGGGCTGCAACCGTCCCAGACGCAGGTTTGCGTCAGTCACTGTCAGCGGTCCGCCGCGCCGGTAACAGGCGGGTCCCGGATCGGCACCGGCGGATTCCGGACCGACCTGGAAGCGGCGGTCGAGGAATTTCAGTACCGAACCGCCGCCCGCTGCGACGGTATGGATACGCATCATCGGCGCCTGGATGCGTGCCCCGGCGACCTCGCTGTCCAGGCTGCGCTCGAATTCACCGTCGAATAGCGATACGTCGGTGGACGTGCCGCCCATATCGAAACCGATCAGGTGATCGAAGCCTGCCGCGGTAGCGGTGGCGGCCATGCCAACGACACCGCCGGCCGGACCCGACAGGATGCTGTCCCGGCCGCGGAAGCTGGCCGCGCCGACCAGCCCGCCGTTGCTCTGCATAAACAGCAGCCGCGGGTCCGGCAGTGCAGCCTCGAGGCGATCGACATACCGGCGCAGCACCGGCGACAGATAGGCGTCGACCACGGTGGTATCACCTCTGGCCACGAGTTTGGCCAGCGCGCCGACCTGATGAGACGCTGAGATCTGGCTGAAGCCGATATGTCGTGCCATGCGCACTGCGATCGCCTCGTGTTTCGATTCCCGGTAGCCGTGCAGGAATACGATGGCCACGGAGCGCAGGCCACGGGCGTGGGCCGCGGCGAGCCCTCGCGCCAGACCCATTTCATCCAGCGGCAGGATGACTTCGCCGTGCGCGTCGAGACGCTCGTCCACCTCGAGGACGTCCGCGTACAACGGTGTCGGCAGGCGTATATGGCGATCGAACAACGCGGGACGCTGCTGATAGCCGATGCGTAGCGCATCGCCAAAACCGCGGGTGACGAGCAGCAGGGTCGGTTCGCCGTGACGCTCTAGCAGCGCGTTGGTGGCGACCGTGGTGCCGATACGCATCTCGTCGATGACGGCGCCCGCATCCAGGCGCTCGCCGGCGCTCTTGAGACAAGCGCGGATACCAGCGACCACCGCGTCGTCGTATTGACGCGGATTCTCGGAGAGCAGTTTGCGCGCTTCGATGCGGCCGTCGGGATGCCGGGCCACCACATCGGTGAAGGTGCCACCGCGATCGATCCAGAACTGCCATCCGGCAGTGTTCATGGTTTCAGATTCCGCCATCGCCCCGTGTCCCCCTTCGCTGCCGGATTGTAACCGGACGGCGCCGTTGATCACCGGTGCTACACTCCGCGGGTCCCGGAGGACGCCGTATCCATGAGCCAGGCCCAATCGATACTCCTCACCCTGATCGTCTACAAGATCGTGCTGGTCTTGATCGGGGTGTGGGCCTCGAGGCGGACGCGTGACAACACGGATTTCTTCCTCGGCGGTCGCCATCTGGGACCGACGGTCGCCGCGATCAGCGCTTCCGCCAGTTCTTCGTCCGCCTGGACCCTGCTCAGCGTCAGCGGTATGGCCTATCTGTGGGGTCTGCCGGCGCTGTGGTTATTCCCCGCCACGCTGATGGGTTTCCTGATCAACTGGGTCTATGTGGCGCCGCGGCTGATGCGCGAGAGCCGCAACAACGGCGCCATTACGCTGACCGAGTTCCTGGCCGATTCGGTCGAGCCCGGTGGCCGCAGGTCGGTTCTCGTGCTGGGCGCCGGTATCGTGTTGTTCTCCTTTGTGTTCTACATCGCCGCACAATTCCAGGCGGCCGGTGCGGCCTTCGCCACCAGCTTCGGTCTCGATACGGCGACAGCAGTTAGCATCGGCGCGACGGTGGTGCTGATCTATACGCTGCTCGGTGGCTTTTGGGCGGTCAGCGTGACCGACACCTTGCAAGGACTGCTGATGGCGCTCACCGCGCTGGTATTGCCGGTCATCGCCCTGGCCCATGTCGGCGGCTGGGATCAGCTGGTGGGCGCGTTACGGTCGATGCCCGCGGACGGCACGGTACAGACCACCGGGATCGCCGGGATAGGGTTTGTGCTGGGCACACTGGGTATCGGGCTCGGTTATCCCGGTCAGCCCCACGTGGTCAATCGATTTATGGCGCTGAGGGATCGCCGCGCACTCGCCCAGGCACGGGTCATCGCGATAGCCTGGGCGGTCGTGATCTACGGCGGCATGCTTTTGCTGGGGCTGTGCGGTCGCGTGTTGTATGCGGGGCTGGTGGAGTCCGAGCACATCCTGTTCGAGATGGCCACGCGGCTGATCTCACCGGTCGCCGCCGGCATCATGATCGCCGCGGTCCTTTCCGCGATCATGTCCACTGCGGACAGCCAGCTGCTGGTGGCCGCCTCCGCGGTCACCAATGATCTCGGTGATCCGGAGGCTGAGCATCAGGCCTCGCTGCTGCGTTCGCGGCTGGTGGTGGTGGTGATCTCGGTGATGGCGGTGATATTGGCGCTGGCGGTGCCGGACCGGATCTTTACCCGGGTGTTGTTCGCCTGGCACGCCATCGGTTCTGCTTTCGGTCCGGCGCTGGTGTTGCGTCTGGCCGGGGTGCAGCTCAGCGCCAATGGCTTGCTGTGGTCGATGGGGGCGGGCTTCGGTCTGACCGCGATGCTGCATTGGTTGCCTTACGCGGCCGGCCCGGGCGATACCCTGGAGCGGCTGCTGCCACTGCTCGCAGCCACCCTGATCGCCTGGTCGACCCGGGTAAATCGGCAAGCGCCTGCATGAGGTAACCGGGATGCGCCTGACGCGAAATATGCGGCTGCTGCTGGCGCTGAGCGTGGTACTTACCCTGCTCGGTATCGCCGCTGCAGCGGTCGGTCTGGCCGGTTCTCTGGCTGAAGTCTGGGAACGGCTGCGCAGCGGACCGGCACCGATCTTCTATGGATTGCTGCTGTTCCTGGCCGCCGTGTCCGTGCTCGGCGGCTGGCTGATCTGGCGGCTGCTGATGCCAGCGCGCGGCAGCCCGGGCCGGAAAGCGACCAGGGCGCCGATCACCCGTGACGCGCTGGAGCAGCGCATTTCCACGAGTCGGGTCGAGGGCATAGACGTCAGCGCCGCCGAGCGTGAACTCGGCGAGCTGGCCCGGCGTCGGGATGCCGGACAGCTGTTCCTGTGTGTCTTTGGTCAGATCAGCACCGGGAAGAGCTCGCTGATCCGCGGTCTGGTACCGGACGCGGCCGTCACCACCGGCGTAACCGGTGGCACCACGCGGGAGATCGGGCACTACCGCTGGCGCACACCAGGTGGCGACGAGATCATCCTGGCTGACGTTCCGGGTACCGCGGCACCCGGCAGCGAGGCGGAAACTGCCGCGCTCGAGGAGGCGGTGCGCGCCCATGTCGTCATCTATACCTGCGATGGGGATCTCAGCCGCGAGCAGTATCAGGAGCTGACCGTACTCGCTGCGCTGGACAAACCGATGGTCCTGGCGCTGAACAAAAGCGATCGGTACAGCGCGGCGGAGATTGACCTGTTGCGTGACCGCCTGCAGCAGCGTCTGGTCGAAGCCGGGGCGGACGAGGCTGTCGTGGTAGTGGTTTCAGCAATATCCGGCGGCGATGGTATCGCTGATCTGGCGGCTGCGATCCAGCGTCTGGTGGAGCGCAGTCCCGAGGCGCTGGACGCGCTACGCGATGCGGCGGTATTCACCATCGTGGCCCGCCGACTGGACGACGCCGCCACCGAGCGCCGGCGAGAGCGCAGCGCCGAACTGGTCAAGAGCTATACCCGTAAAGCCGTGGTCGGCGCCGTGGCCGCCGTCAGCCCGGGCACCGATATCCTGATCCAGGGGTATCTGGGAACGGCGCTGGTGAAGGAGATGTGCGGGCTCTACGATGTCCCGGCCCGGGATATCGACATCGATCGGCTGCTGCGGCTGGGCCAGGGCTATGTCGGGCGGACCCTGCCGATCCTGCTGGCCGTGGCAGGCAACGCCCTGAAGGCATTCCCGGGAGTCGGTACCATTGCCGGGGGGCTGACTCACGCGGTCGCATACGGGCTGATCTTCGACGCCCTTGGTCGCGGTCTGGCCGAGGCGCTCGACGAGGGTGGTGAATTGCGACCTGCGGCGGCAGCGCGGAAATTCCGGGAGAACCTGGGTGAAGATCTTCGGGCGCGGACAATCCGGATGGCGAAGCTGGTTCTGGAGGAGAAACAGACCAGCGGCGACCGATGAAACGGAGGTCGAAGGCGGCGACGCGCATCTGGCGCTGGCCCGTCAGAGTCTGAGCGGTCTGCTCGACGACCCGCGCGTACCGGCCTCGGTGCGTGAACAATTGACCCGTGACTATGACGATCTGCGCCGCATGCTCGACAAGCTCGAGCACGGGCACGTGCATATCGCGGTGTTCGGCCGCGTCGGCGTCGGCAAGTCTTCGCTGCTCAACGCGCTGCTCGGTGAGGATCGCTTCTCGGTCAGCCCGCTGCATGGCGAGACCCGTGAGACCGGCTATGCCAGCTGGCAGGAGGAGCGCAGCGGCGGCGTCTATCTTATCGATACACCAGGCATCGACGAGGTGGGTGGGGAGGAACGAGAACGTGTCGCCCGTGAGGCCGCGCAGCGATCCGATCTGCTGATCTTCGCGGTCGAAGCCGATCTGACGGCCGTAGAGCGCAGGGCCATGGAAGCGCTCGCCGGTGCGGGCCGGCCGATGCTGGTGGTGCTGAACAAGTCAGACCGCTACAGCGAGGCGGAGATCAGCCAGCTCGAGACCCGCCTCGCCGAGCATCTCGACGGCATCGTAAGTCCCCGCGACATCATCCCGGTGAGCGCCCGGCCCGGGTCGCGGCCGGCGTCGCCCGAAGACGTGCAGCAGCTGCGTTTGCGGCTGTGGGAGATCCTCGAGCGCGATGGCAAGAGTCTCGCAGCGATGAATGCCAGTCTGTTCGCCGGCCAGCTTAGCGACGCAATTGGCGGGCGCGTGGTGGAGGCCAGACGTCACGTCGCGGAGAAGCTGGTCCGGACCTACTGTGTCGCCAAGGGCGTCGCGGTTGCGTTCAACCCGATCCCGATCGCGGATCTTTTCGCCGCCGCGGCCATCGACGGCGGCATGATCGTGCATCTGTCCCGGGTTTACGGCCTGCCGTTGAGCCGGCGCGAGGCCGGCTCGCTGGTATCGGTAATCGTGACCCAGCTGGCCGCGCTGATGGGGACGGTATGGGTGCTGCATCTGTTGTCGTCTGCGCTCAAGGCCGGCACCGGGGGACTCTCGGTATTGCTTACCGGCGGCGCCCAGGGCGCAGTCGCTTATTACAGTACCTATCTGGTCGGCCGTGCGGCGGAGCGCTATTTTGCGCTCGGCAAGTCCTGGGGCCCCGCGGGCCCCCAGGCGGTGGTGGAGGAGATCCTCGAAAGCGTGGACCGGGACTCTATCCTGCGTCAGGCCAGGAACGAGCTCAGACAACGGCTCGATGCGGCCCGGAGCTGATCCATGCCCGGCCGCCACAACGCGCGAATCCTGCGCACGGTCCGCCGCATCCCGCATGGCGCGGTAGCCAGTTACGGCCAGGTGGCCCGGGAGGCGGGGCTGGGTCGCCGGGCGAGGCTCGTCGGGCATGCCTTGCGCCATCTGCCGGCGGGAAGCGATGTGCCCTGGCACCGCGTGGTCAACGCGGCTGGCCGGATTTCGCTGCCGGCCGGTAGCGATTCGGGTCGCGAACAGCGTCGCCGTCTGGAGGAGGAGGGGGTGTTGTTCGTGGAGGGAAGGATCGATCTGCGGCGCTTCGGCTGGCAAGCGAGCCTGGACGAATTGCTCTGGGGCCCGCCGGACCCGCCGGACACCTGACCCGTAGGCAAAGATTGTTCTAGTATCCGTTCCCAAGGCCGCCGCTGCCTTTTTGGCCGGCGCGCAGCACCCGCATCTCGGGCAGAACTCCGGAGGACCCGCCATGGCCTGTTTCTCGTCCGACGCCTCCGGCGACCCACGGCGGCACCATCTCAACCCATGCGCAGACGAGCGCCCGATACTGGCGCCTTGTGGTCCAGGCGCTGGCCCGACCGACAGGAGTCGACGGGCGTGAGCGGGACCGGTCTGTATGTCTGTTTCTCCCATGGTCAGGAAAGCGGGCCCTGGGGCACCAAGATTTCCGCCATGGCCGATCTCGCGCGGGACCGCGGCTGCGACGTCGAGTCTGTGGATTATCGCGGTCTGGACCAACCTGGTGATCGCGTCGACCGGCTGGTCGAGCATTGCCGGCCGCTGGACCAGCGGCTGGTGCTGGTGGGATCCAGCATGGGTGGTCATGTGGCGGCCGCCGCATCTGGCCAACTCGAAGTGGCCGGGCTGTTTTTGATCGCGCCGGCGTTCTATATGCCCGGCTACGAGCCATTGACGCCGACTCCGCGGGCATCGCGGGTCAGCGTCGTGCACGGCTGGCGTGACGAAGTGGTTCCGGTGGCCAACAGCATCCGCTGGTCCACCGAGCACCGCGCAGAGTTACACCTTATCGACGGCGATCATCGGCTGACGGACCGGGTGTTCGAGATCAACCGTCTGCTCGACTGGCTGCTGCATGATCTGCAGCAGGGGGGCTAGGCAGCGATCAGTGGCGTTGTTCGATCGCGCGGCGGGCGATGCGATCGATCAGACCGGGCCAGATCAGCTTTAGCCACCGACCCAGACGCCCCCGCGCTGACGTGATCAACAGCCGCTGGCGCTTTGCCGCGGCATCGACGATCAGCTCTGCACATCGATCCGCGGTCATGATCTTCGATTCCTGCATCGGGGTTTTGCCCAGTGGCCGTCCATCCGCACCGAGTGCCCGCCGATGGATTTCGCTGACCACAAAATCCGGTGCAACCACCGTCACCGAGACGCCGTCATCGGCCAGCTCGATACGTAGCGAGTCGAAAAACCCGACCATTGCATGTTTGGTCGCACAATAGCCGGAGCGCGAGGGTACGCCGGTCAGGCCGGCCACGCTGGCGACCGCAACGATCCGGCCCCGCGCGCGTTTGAGCCACGGCAGAGCCGCCCGGGTACAGTAGACGGCGCCGAAGTAATTGACCGCCATGATACGTTCGAGGATCGACAGATCCTCCAGTTCGTCAAAGCGCGACCACATGGTGGCGCCGGCATTGGCAACGAGCACATCGACGCCGCCAAAATGCTCCACCGCCTGCGCGATCATCGCCTCACATTGAGCCGGGTCTGTGACGTCTGTCGGTACTGCGATGGCGTGGGCACCGAGGCGCCCGCAGTCATCGGCTACGGCCTGCAGTCGTTCTCGATTGCGGGCCGCGAGCACCAGCCGCACCGGCCGGGCGGCGAGAGTCAGCGCCAGCGCACGCCCGATGCCCTCGGACGCACCGGTGATGACGATGGTCTTGTTGTCGAGGGAAGCCAGGAATCGATCCTCCGCGGACCCGGTCGATCAGGGTCGAAGCCTAACATGACGGCGCTGGTGTTCCTGGCGCGGGTTTGCGCCGCCGCAGCGCCCGCATTACCTTCTTCAGGCCCACCACAACCAATGAGGTCGAGATATGAGCAGATTGCCATTGCTTGCCGTTGCCATCGCAGCGCTGTGCGCCGCCGGCTGTGAGGCGGAACGCGATCCGCCGCCGCCGATCGAAGAGACCGTGTTTGCCGACCAGGTCAAGGTTCTGGACAAGGCCAGGGCGGTCGAGGACATCAATGACGAACGCATCAAGAAGTTGGAGGACGAGCTGGAAGATCAGGAACAGGGTCCGGGCCGCGACTGAGGACCGGCCAGACCCGCAGATACGCATATGGAACGAGTCCTCGAACCCGAATTGATGGACGACCTGGAGCAGGCACGCGCCTATGCCGAGGCCGACTTCGCGGAACCCAACGGCCATTTCGTCGAATTGTTCGATACACGCTTCGCGGAATGGGAAGCGCGGGGCCCGATCCTCGATCTGGGCTGCGGACCCGGGGATATCTCCTTGCGGCTGGCGCACCGGTTTCCCGCTTGCGAGATCCATGGCGTGGACGGATCTGCCGCCATGCTGCAGTTCGCGGAGCAGGCCCGGCGTGGCCATCAGGCCGCGGAGAGGGTGCGCTTTATCGAGGGCTTGTTGCCCGGTGCCGAGCTGCCTCATGAGCGCTACCAGGCCGTGGTCAGCAACAGCCTGCTGCATCACCTGCACCAGCCGGCGGGATTGTGGCAGACCATTTCCGGTCGGGCGGCCCCGGGCGCGCCGGTATTGGTGATGGATCTGATGCGGGCAAGCAGTCCGGCCCATGCGCAGGCGCTGGTGGATACCTATGCTGAGGGCGAGCCGGACGTGCTGCGCCAGGATTTTTATCATTCCCTGCTGGCCGCGTTCGAGATAGACGAGGTCCGTGCCCAGCTTGACGCCGCCGGTTTGACGGAGCTTCGGGTCGAGCCGGTCAGCGACCGCCATCTGGCGGTCTGGGGCCGTATGCGGGGCTGAGAACCCGCACCCGGCAACAATAGCGGCAGCGCCATGAAAAAGATCTGGTCGACCATCTACCGCGCCGGCCTCGGGCTGACCCGTCGAGTGATGTTCCTGTGGGTGCGCACGCGGATCCCGGAGGATCAGCGGAGCATCCTCGAGAGCCTGCCGCCCGGACCGGTCTGTTTTGTGCTCGAGCGGCCGGGGTTGTCCGACGCAGCCGTGCTGGATCACGAATTGTCGCAGTCGGGTCGTGAGCCCGCCAGCGAGGGCATCGAGGCAGGCCAGATCAGCGAGTCTTCGGCACTGGTACATCTGCGCAATCGAGGGCGGACCTTCCTGCGCCGCAACCGTCCGCCCGATCTGTCCCGTCTGGAACGTATGTTCAAGGCGGTGGAAGAAGGGCAGCCGCAGGACGTCACCGTGGTACCGGTCTCGGTTTACTGGGGCCGGGCACCGGACAAGGAGCGCTCGGCGCTGAAGCTGTTATTGTCCGAGAATTGGGCGATCGGCGGGCGCATCCGGCGTCTGTTCACCATCCTCGTCCATGGCCGCAACGTGCTGGTTCAATTCAGCCCGCCGATCTCGGTGCGCGAGTTCCTCGACGAAGCGCCAGCGGACTTGCCCGTGCGCAAGCTGGCACGGGTGCTGCGGGTGCATTTCCGCCGCCAGCGTGTGGCTACCATCGGCCCGGATCTGTCTCACCGCCGCACGCTGGTGAACCAGGTGCTGATCTCGGCATCCGTGCGCCGCGCGATGCGGCGGGAAGAGGAGGTCAACGGCGTATCGCGGATAAAGGCCGAGGCGCGGGCGCGCAAATACGCGTTCGAGATCGCGGCCGATTATTCGCCGCCGTTTGTGCAGTTCATGTTCCAGTTGCTGCGGCGACTCTGGAACCGTATCTACGAGGGCGTAGAGGTCGGCCACTACGATGCGTTGAAACAGGTCGCCGGGGACAACGAGATCGTCTATGTGCCTTGCCACCGGAGCCATTTCGACTATCTGTTGCTGTCCTACGTGATCTATGAGCGGGGCCTGATCTGCCCGCATATCGCCGCCGGCATCAATCTCAATCTGCCGGTGGTCGGCGGTTTCCTGCGTAAGGGCGGCGCCTTCTTCCTGCGCCGCAGCTTCCGCGACAATCCCTTGTATGCAGCGGTGTTCAACAAGTACCTGTCGATGATCCTGGCTAAGGGATTGTCTATGGAATACTTCGTCGAGGGTGGCCGCAGCCGCACCGGCCGTCTGCTCAGCGCCAAGCCCGGGATGTTGTCGATGACGGTGCGTGGATTCCTGCGCAACCCGAGCCGGCCGGTGTCCTTCGTGCCGGTGTATTTCGGCTATGAGCGGCTGATGGAAGGCAAGAGCTATATCTCGGAGTTGTCCGGCCAGCCCAAGCAGCGCGAGACGCTGTTGGCCCTGTTCAAGTCACTCAAGGTGCTGCGCAAGCGCTTCGGCCGGGTCTATGTGAACTTTGGTGATCCGATCCCGCTGGTCGAGCTGCTCGATGCCCACAGCCCGAACTGGCGCGAGCACGACATCAGCCGCGAGGACCGGCCGCCCTGGCTGCAGGGCATGGTGCGGGAGCTCGGCTCGCGGGTGTTGCTTGGCATCAATGAGGCGGCGGCGATCAATCCGGTCAATCTGGTGGCCACGGCGCTGTTGTCGACGTCGCGTTGCCGGATGTTGGAGACCGACCTGGTGAAGTTCCTCGATCTCCATCTGAGCCTGCTGCGGGCGGCCCCGTATTCACAGCGCCTGACCCTGCCCGATATGAGCGGGCGCCAGGTGCTCGATTACACCGAGCAGCTGGGTCTGTTGCGGCGGCGGGCACACAAGCTCGGCGACATCATGTATCTCGAAGAGCGCGACGCCATCCTCTCCAGCTACTTCCGCAACAACGTGGCCCACGTGTTCGCGCTGCAGTCCCTGATCGCCTGTTGCTTCCTCGACAAGACCCAGCTCGAGCGCGAACAGGTCTTTGCGTTGCTGCGTCGGGTCTATCCCTACGTTCAGGCGGAACTGAATCTGCGCTGGGACGCGGATGAACTCGAAGCGGCCGCGCGCACCATGATCGGCGCCATGGTGGAACGAGGTCTGCTGGTGGCACTGAAGCGCGGCAAGGTGCTGGCGAGGCCGGCCGCAAACACCCCTGAGGCGATACAACTGTCGATTCTGGCGCGCAACATGTTGCAGGCGCTCGAGCGGTACTACGTGACCGTGGCGCTGTTGCTCAAACATGGTCGCGGCGTGCTCAGTCTGAGCAAGCTGGAGGACCTGTGTCAGCTGATGGCCCAGCGCATCTCGTTCCTCTATCAGCTCGACGCGCCGGAGTTTTTCGATCGCAGTCTGTTCCGCGGCTTTATCGCCCGTCTGCGGCGCAATGAAGTGATCTGGCTGGACGAACAGGGACGGATCGATTTCGGCGACGCGTTGGGCCGGGCCGACGACGACGCCCGCGCGGTGCTCGGCGAGCATCTGCGCCACGATATCCTCCAGGCTGTACACCTCTGATCCCGGTTTGCCGCTCGCCGTGAGCGCCGGATCCGACCATTCATCCGGCCGTTTCTGATGTTGCGACGCAGCGCGCAACCGATGTTGCGATGCGTCTGCGTTTTTGACGGGGGTCGCGGTCGCCGTTGCGGTGCCAGGGCGCTTCACCCGCCGCGACGCGGATTCATGCATCAGCGTCGTCTGAGTGAGAAATGTCTGTTTTCTTTGGCGAAGATCGCGCTCACGGTCTACAGTCAGATTGCTGGATGGAGACTGCGCCTGAAGCTTGCCGGACCCGGTCCGGAACCGCCGTGGTGGTTTGTTCCGTCCCTTATCGGTGATTTGGGGCGCAGTGTTGTTTTCCAACGGCAATATGGGTTAGAAACAAGGCACTAGATACCAAAACCGGCGGATCGTGACCCCGCGCGCGTTGCCCCAGGGTCGATCGAAAGCCGGCGTATACGAATAACTAAACATCCTGCCGCACTGGCACATCATTTGGGGAACACAATGAGAAGCACGCCTGCCTCCCGTCACTCCGGCCTGAAACGGGCTCTGTTCCATTTCTCTGCTGCGGCAGCCCTCAGTGCGGGTGTCACCACCGGCGCCCAGGCGGCCGAGTTCGGCACCCCGTTTGAGGAACTGAACGGCAGCTGGGACACGACGCTGAGCGTCAGCACCGTGCAACGCGTCCAGTCATCCAGCAACGACATCATCTGCGACAGCAACGGCGGCAATGCCTATAGCTGTAACTACGACGACGGCACGCTGAACTACGGCACCGGCACGGTCAGCGAGCAGGTCAAGTTCCTGTCCGAGATCCAGCTCGACTACAAAAACGTCGGTCTGTTTGTCCGCGGCACCGGCTACTACGACTTCAAGGCCGATAACACCGATCGCACGCCGCTGTCCGACCAGGCCAAGGACGATGTCGAGAAAGATCTGCGCATGCTCGACGCCTATCTCTATGGCCGCTTCGATATCGGCTCGATGCCGGCCGAAGTGCGCGTCGGCAAACAGGTGGTCAACTGGGGCGAGAGCACGTTTTTTCTCAGCGGTCTGAGCGCGCTGAACATTTTTGACACTGCCAAGCTGCGTGGTGCGGCGGTCAATCTGCGCGAAGGTCTGCTGCCCCAGCACCAGGTCTATGCCAGCATCAGCCCCACCGACAACCTGTCTTTTGAGGGCTTTTATCAGTACCAGTGGGACCGGACACAACCCGACGCGGTCGGTACCTGGTTCTCCACCAACGATTTCGCGGCCCGCGGCGGCGAGTTCGTGATGCTGGGTTTTGGTGCCTGGAGCGATCAGGGCACCGATTTCACCCCGCTGGGCGGTTTCTTTGATCCCAACTTCCAGCATGTGCCGCGGGCGCCTACCGACCGACCCAAGGATGACGGTCAGTACGGCTTGGCGCTGCGCTATTTTATGCCGAACTTCCTCGGCGGCACCGAGGTGGGTCTGTATTACGCCAATTATCACAGCCGGCTACCGGTACTGAGCGGCCGGTCTGGCACCCAGGCCGGTTTCGGAAACGGCATCGGGGTGGCGACTGCGGCCGGTGCTGCCGCGCAGGCGCTCGCGTCCGGTCTGTCCTTTGATGCGGCCGTGGCCACCGCAACAGGGGCTGGCGCCGCCGCCGCGGCTGGCGCCGGGGGCGACATCAGCACCAGCGAGATGAATTCCTGGGCCACCGTCAGTGCCAACACCTATCTGGGTGGCGGCGATGTCACCGGTCTGGCTGGCTCGCTCGCCAGCGACCAGTTCGCCAAGACGGCCAGCTATCGGGCGGAATATCCCGAGGACATCAAGATTTATGGCGCAACGTTTAGCACCGACCTCTTTGGTATCGCCTGGCAAGGTGAGTACACCTACAAACAGGACACGCCGTTACAGCTCGACGACGTCGAATTGCTGTATAAGGCGCTGTCCCCGATAGTCGACACCTTGACTGCTAGCAGCGTAGGTCCGATTGACTGCGCAGCTAGAGGTGGTCAGTCAACAACGGCGATAGGCCCGCTTGGCTGCTTTGGCCAGCAGGGGCCCGCCGCCATTAACGAGGAACTGAAGGGCTGGGTCGAGAAAGACGTCAGCCAGTTCCAGACCACGTTCACCTATCTGTCTGACCCGATCCTCGGTGCCGAGGTCGGCGCGTTTGTGGTCGAGGGCGCCTGGACCTATGTCCACGATTTCGAGGATAAAAGGACCGGCGGCCCGAACGGTTTCGGTCTGCGTTATGACGGGCCGGGCACGTTTGTCAGCGGCAACGCCCCCCTTATCGGCTTCCAGCGCGGCCGTGTAGAGGGCCAGAACAACTTCGCCGACGAGTTCTCCTGGGGCTACCGGCTCCGCACCAGCCTCACCTATGACAACTTTATCGGCCCCTGGTCAGTGACCCCGTCGGTGGGTTGGGCACAAGACGTCAAAGGCGTGACGCCCGGACCGGGCGGCAACTTTATCCAGGGCCGCAACACGTTGACACTGGGGCTGCGCGGCGTGCTGCAAAACAAGTGGCAGATCGATGCCACATACACCACGTTTAACGGCGCCGGCCACCACAATCTGCGGCGGGACCGCGACTTTATCGCGCTGTCTGCCAGCCTTTCGTTCTGATCTCCGAGGAGAGACAAGTGATGATGAACAAGAAAATGACGAGCGCCCTCGGGGTCATCGCCCTCGCGGCCATGGCCTCGACCGCGCTGGCCGAACTCCCGGCGGATCAGGTTGCCCGGTTGGGTAAAGACCTGACCCCGGTGGGCGGCGAAATGGCCGGCAACGCGGCCGGCACCATCCCGGCCTGGGATGGCGGCATCAAATCAGCTGCGGATGCCGGGTTCCCGGACTTCAAGAGCGGCGGTCACCACCCGGACCCGTTTGCCGATGACGCGGTGCTCTACACCGTCAATGCGGCCAATATGGCGCAGTACGACGACATCCTCTCGGTGGGCAACAAGGCGCTGCTAAAGGCCTATCCGGACACCTACGTCATGAAGGTGTATCCGACCCATCGCAGCGCGGCCTATCCGCAGCGGATCTATGACGCCACCAAGTCCACTGCCGCCACCGCGACCATGGTGACCGGTGGCAACGGTGTCACCAACTCCATCGCCGGCGTCCCATTCCCGATCCCGGACAACGGTTTGCAGGTCTTCTGGAACCACATCCTGCGTTATCGCGCTGACTCCGCGCGGCGCTCCATCGGTCAGGCGCCGGTGACCCGTTCTGGTAGCTACACGCTGGTCAAGTTCGACGACAAATTCATGGGTGCCTACAGCACGCCCGGGATGACCGAGGAGAAGCTGGATAACGTCATCATCTACTTCCTGCAGGCAGTGGGCGCTCCGGCCCGTCTGGCCGGCGAGATCCTGCTGGTCCACGAGACCATGGACCAGAACAAGGAGAACCGTCGTGCCTGGCTCTACAACCCGGGACAACGGCGTGTGCGACGCGCGCCCAACGTGGCGTTTGACAACCCGCGTACCGCCAGTGACGGTCTCGCCACCTCCGACCAGTTCGACATGATGAACGGCAGCCCCGAGCGTTATAACTGGAAGCTGGTCGGCAAGAAAGAGATCCTGGTGCCCTACAACAACTATCAGCTGCACAGCAACAATCTGAAGTACACTGACATCCTGACCCCGCTGCACATCAACCAGGAGCACGCCCGCTACGAGCTGCACCGGGTCTGGGTGGTGGACGCGACGCTCAAGGAAGGTACGCGTCACGTCTACAAGCGTCGGACTTACTACGTCGACGAAGACTCCTGGCAGATCCTGCTGGTCGATTGTTATGACAACCGCGATCAGCTGTGGCGCGTCCAGGAGGGGTATGCGATCAACTACTACGATCAGCCCAACCTGTGGACCACGCTGGATACCACCATCGATCTGCAGTCGGGTCGTTATCTGGCGATCGGTCTCAACAATGAGGAGAGGATCACCTACGACTTCGACGAGGAGTACTCCCTCAAGGACTTCAGCCCGGGCGCCCTGCGCCGCGCCGGCGTCCGCTAGTCCGTCGCCGGGCCCCGTGAGGTTTCACGGGGCCCGGTCCTCATCACCCGCCGGACTTGTTGCAGCATGATCAAATCAATCCAAGGTTTCTTTTTGCCCCGGGCAGGGGTGTTGCTGGCGCTTACGCTGATGGCCGGGCCAGGCTGGTCTCAGGACGCGCCAGACCCGGCGTTTATGGCCCCGCTGGCTGCGTCCAATGCGCTGATCATGGATGCGGGCAGCATCGACGGTCATATCGTCGCGGTGGGCGAGCGCGGCGTCATCCTGATCAGCGACGACGCCGGTGAGAGCTGGAAGCAATCGAACGTCCCCACCAGGGCGGTGCTGACCTCGGTCTACTTCCATGACAAAGATCTTGGCTGGGTCGTCGGCCACGATTCCATCGTGCTCAAGACCACTGACGGCGGTGACAACTGGACGGTGACCAACTTCGCGCCCGAGCTGGAGCAGCCCCTGTTCGACGTGTGGTTCGCTGATGCCGACAACGGCATGGCCGTCGGCGCCTATGGGGCGATGATCGTCAGCGATGATGGCGGCGACACCTGGCAAGAGACCGTGCTGGAGACGGTGGAGTTCGGCGCCACGGCCGAGGAGGCGGTGGTCGAGGCCGCCGACGACGATGAGGTAAGCGACGAGAATGACGCATTCTGGGAAGACGAGGACCTGCCGGCCGACTTCCATCTCAATGTGATCGTCAGCGATGCTCAGGGCCGCCTGTTTATCGCGGCGGAAGCCGGAAACATCTATCGCTCCGATGACGGCGGCGCCAGCTGGGCGCTGATGCCGTCGTTCTATCTGGGCTCGTTCTTCGGCGCGACGGTGACGGCCAATGACGAACTCTACGTGACCGGTCTTCGCGGGCACGTCTTCCGCAGCCGCGATGGCGCGGAGAACTGGGACGAACTCGACACAGGCGTGGAGACCTCGCTGAATGGCGCCGAGGGGCTCCCGGATGGCGGCCTTGCAGTGGTCGGCATGTCCGGGACCTTGCTGATCAGCCGCGACGGCGGCGAGAGCTTCGAGCTGGTTCAGCAGTCGAACCGCAAGGCGCTGATGGGTGCCATGCCATTGGCCGATGGCGGGTTGTTGCTGTACGGAGAGGCTGGCCTGAAAAAGCTTAAAGCGGGCGAGTTTTGATGCCCGGCCAGCAGCACACGAACAGATCGATACGCAGCGCAGATGACCGGGACTCCGGGGTGCGGAAGGAAAGAATATGAGTGACGCAGCCATCGTACGCCGCATCGAAGGACTGATCTTCAACAACCGCAAGATCGTGATCGGGTTATTTATCCTGATCACCATCTTTATGGCCTACACCGCCGCCACGCAGCTACGGATCGACACCGCCTACAGCAAACAGCTGCCGACCAAGCACGAGTACATGCAGACCTTCCGCGAGTACTTCGATCAGTTTGGCGGCGCCGACCGGGTGCTGGTCGCGGTGGTCGCCAAAGACGGCGATATGTTCGATGAGAAGTTCTTCGAGACCCTGAAGAACGTCACCGATGCGGTGTTCTTTATCCCGGGCGTCGACCGGCCCAAGGTCATGTCGCTGTATACGCCCAACGTCCGTTATCTGGAGGTCGTCGAGGATGGCATCGAGGCCGGCAATGTCATCGATGCCGATTTCGCGCCGACCCCGGAAGGCCTGGCCAAGGTGCGGGAGAATATCCTCAAGGCGAACATCGTCGGCCGACTGGTGGCCAACGATTTCTCCGGCGCGATCGTCAGCGCCCATCTGCTCGAGATCAACCCGGATACCGGCGAGAAGCTGAACTATTTCGAGGTGTCGAGGCTGCTGGAGGAGAGTGTCCGCGACCAGTTCCAGGACGAGGACATCGGCATCCATATTATCGGTTTTGCCAAAGTCGTCGGCGACATCAAGGATGGCGCCACCCGGGTCGGGCTGTTCTTTATCGTCGCGCTGCTGATCACCGCGGTGCTGGTCTATATCTATTCACAATCGATCAAGCTCACCATCATCCCGCTGACCTGTTCGGTGCTCGCCGTGATCTGGCAGCTGGGCATGCTGCCGCTGCTGGACTTCGGCATCGACCCGATGGGCCTGTTGGTGCCATTCCTGGTGTTTGCTATCGGCGTCAGCCACGGGGTGCAGATGATCAGCGCCTTTGGCAGCGAGATGTCCGAGCACGGTTGTACCTGCGAGGAGGCGGCGCGGGCCAGCTTCCGCCGTCTGCTTGTGCCCGGCTTTATCGCGCTGGCCAGCGACACCATCGGTTTTGTCACCATCCTGTTGATCGATGTCGGCATCATCCAGGAGATGGCGATCGGCGCCAGCGTCGGTGTCGCGGCCATCATCATGACCAACCTGGTGCTGCTGCCGGTGCTGGCCTGCGGCATCACCATGGATGAAGGCTACAAGGCCCGGCTGAATGCCCGCGCCGAGCAGCTGGTCCCGATGTGGCAGAGTCTGGCCAAGGTCTCGCAGAGGCCCACCGCGCTGGTGATCATCATCATCGCCGCCGGTCTGTTTGTGTTCGGCGCCTGGAAAGGCAGCGACGTCAAGATCGGCGATCTGCAGACCGGCGTGCCCGAACTCAGACCCGATTCACGTTACAACGTCGACAGCCGTACGGTCACCGAGAAATTCTCGATCGGTGTCGATCTGATCTCAGTGATCTTCGAGACCGGCCCCGACGGCTGCATCGACTACGCGAAGATGGACGCGATGGATCGTTTCGCCTGGAACATGCGCAATGTCGAGGGCATCAAGGATGTGATCGCGTTGCCGCAGATCCTGAAAATCGTCAACGCCGGCTGGAATGAGGGCTATCCCAAGTGGCGGGTGTTGTCGCGCAATCAGCAGGTACTGGTGCAATCCGGCGCGCGGGTGGAGACCAGCACCGGCCTGCTCAACCGGGAGTGCAGCGCGATGCCGGTGATGATGTTCACCGAGGACCACAAGGCGGAGACGATCGACCGGGTGGTGAATGAGGTCAAGCGTTATCGCGCGGCCAACCCGGTGGAAGGCGTCGAATTCCGCCTGGCTACCGGCAACGTCGGCGTCATGGCCGCGACCAATGAGGAAGTCTCGGCGGCACAATTCCCGATCCTGATCGGCGTATTCTCGGCCGTGATGTTGATGTGCTGGCTTACTTTCCGCTCGATCCGCGCGGTCCTGTGTATCGTGGTACCGCTGGCTCTGGTGTCGCTGCTGGCCTATGCGCTGATGAGCTTCCTGTTGATCGGTCTGAAGGTGAATACCCTGCCGGTCGTCGCGCTCGGTGTCGGTGTCGGCGTCGACTACGGCATCTATATCTACAGCCGGTTCCAGGATTATCTGCAGCGCGGCGAGGACGTCAGCACGGCCTACTTCCACGCGTTGCGGGTGACCGGAGCGGCGGTGGTGTTCACCGGTATCACCCTGGCCATCGGCGTCTTCACCTGGGTGTTCTCGCCGCTACAGCTGCAGGCCGACATGGGCATCCTGCTGACCTTTATGTTCCTGGTGAACATGTTGGGTGCGATCCTGTTGTTGCCGGCGATCGCCACCTGGATCCTGCCGGCGAAATTCCAGCAGCAGCGGCCGGCGGCCGGCTGATCGATGTTGCAGGATGTCGGCTCCGGACCCGATCGGGTCCGGCCTGAGTGGATTGCGGTCCGGGTCGCCGCTCGGTTCAGGCGTTTAGATCAGGGATCAGCGAGCTTTCGAGTCTCGCGATCTGGTCCTTGATCTGCAGCTTGCGTTTTTTGAGCCTTCTGAGTTCTAACTGGTCGACGCTGGGGTCACATGACAGGCGGTCGATGACGTCGTCCAGATCGCGATGCTCAACCCGTAACTCTTTGAGTTTGTAAGTATTGCTGAAGAGCTGGGTATCCACGTTGTCAGCCATGGTCGCTCATCGGTCTATATCTCCACATCGGCCCGGAGGGCCGGTGCCACGTTGGTGGACCCGGGATTCGAATCCATCCCAGACAGATTAGACAAGGTTGCATCGAGACGCCAGTCCTGGCGCTCACTTTTGCGGCGTTTCAGGCGTCGTGCCGTTCAACATAAGTCGTCCAGTCCCTGGATGCGTCGCCGAATACGATAAAGAATGGATTCAGGTACTCCGCCTTGGCGTTGTATCTCAGGGCTGCGCCGTCGGTGTCGATCACCTGTCCGCCCGCGGACTCCACCACTGCCTGGGCGGCTGCAGTGTCCCATTCACAGGTGAGGCCCAGACGCGGGTAGACATCCGCTTCCCCGGTAGCGACCAGACACAGCTTGAGAGAACTGCCCATCGGCACCATCTCGTGATCGCCGAGGCGCTCGAGATAGGCGTCCAGCGACGCGCCCCGGTGAGAGCGGCTGCCTACGACGCGGATCGGCCCGTCCTTTAGCGGCTGCACGTGCAGCGGTTCTTCGATGCCGCCGGCCACGCGGCGGAATGCACCCGTGCTCACGCAACCGTAGTAGTCGGTGTCTTTGACCGGCACGTGGACCACGCCCATGATCGGCTGATGACCCTGGATCAACGCTATGTTGACCGTAAACTCACCGTTGCGCTTGATAAATTCCTTGGTGCCGTCGAGCGGGTCGACCAGCCAGTATTCGTCCCAGCTGGCGCGTTCTTCGAACGACACTTCAGCGGATTCCTCGGACAGTATCGGCACGTCCGGCGTCAGCTGCCGCAGTCCGGCCATGATCGCGCGATGCGACGCCATGTCGGCGGCGGTCAGTGGCGAATCGTCCGCTTTGGCGGTCACCTCGAATTCGCCCTCGTAGATTTCGAGGATGCGGGCGCCGGCCTCGCGGGCGATGGCGACGACGGGTTTCAGCAGCGCGGCCGGGTCATGGCTCATGGCAAGCTCCAGTAGTCAGACGAGCGTTATATGATACCTCGCCATGGGTCTGATCGACGGCGCACACTTCGACTGGGAGTCGGTGGATACGGTCCTGCTGGATATGGACGGCACGCTGCTGGACCTGCGTTTCGACAATTTTTTCTGGCAGGAGCTGGTACCGCGGCGATTCAGCGAGCTCCGCGGCATCGGACTGGCGGAGGCCCGTCGCCATCTGCTGCCCAAGTTCGCGCGCAAACGCGGGACGCTGGACTGGTACTGCCTCGATTATTGGAGCCGCGAACTCGGTATCGACATCGTCAGACTCAAGGAGGAGGTCAGAGATCATATCGATTTCCTGCCTGAGGTGCCGGACTTCCTCCAGGCCGTGCGCCAGGCCGGCAAGCGGCTGGTGCTGGTCACCAATGCCCATCCGGCCACGCTGAAGCTCAAGCTGCGGCGTACCGGCTTGCAACGTTTTCTCGACGCACTGCATTCGTCTCACGACATCGGTCGGCCGAAGGAGGACGTGGCGTTCTGGGAGCGTTTGCGCGCGGTCGAGTCCTTTGACCCTGCGCGATCAGCGCTGGTGGACGACAGTCTGCCGGTGCTGCGCGCGGCCCACGCCTACGGTATCGCCCGGGTCATCGCCATCCTCAAGCCGGACAGTTCGCGTCCGGCGCGGGCGGTGGAGGGATTTCCCGGCGTGGACCTGCTGGCCGATCTGGGTCGCCCGCGGCGGAAAGCCCCGGGCTAGCGCTTTGCCGGACCGCCGCCCCGGGGCCGCTGACCCTGGGCACCGCGGCGTGACTGGCCACCGCCACCGCGCCGGCCGCCTCCGGGGCGTCCGCCACCCGGGCCACCTTTCCCGCGGCGGGCATCCGGCCGCCATTCGCGGCGCGGAGGCCGCTTGATGTCTTCGGCGATCAGCCCCGGCTCCACCGCCTCCACCGGCAGCTTCATGCCGATGTATTCCTCGATGTCGGGCAGGGTCATCACGTAGTTCTCACAGCCGAAGCTGACCGCGTTGCCGGTCGCGCCGGCCCGGGCGGTACGCCCGATGCGATGGACGTAGTCTTCCGCGTCCTGCGGCAGATCGTAATTGACCACATATTCCACGTCCGGGATATGCAGTCCCCGAGACGCTACATCGGTACCGACCAGCACCGGCAGTAAGCCAGTCTGGAAATCCTTCAACATGCGTTGCCGCTTGCGCTGCGGTACGTCGCCGGACATGGCTTCGGCCTGGATACCATTGACGCTGAGGAAGGCGGCGACCTGCTCGGCATCGCGCTTCATGTTGACAAAGACCAAGGTCCTGCGCGCATCCAGGCGCCGCAACAGGCCGATCAGCAGCGGCAGCTTTTCGGTGTTGGAGGGGAAATAGATGCACTGCTTGACCCGGTCGGCGGTGACTTTCTCGGGCTCGATCCGCACCAGCTCCGGATCATTCATGTGTTCGTAGGCAAGCTCCATCACCCGATGGCTCAGAGTGGCGGAGAACAGCATGTTGAGCCGCTCGGGCGGGGGTGGCAGCCGGCGCATCACATAGCGGATGTCCTTGATAAAACCGAGGTCGAACATGCGGTCCGCCTCGTCCAGCACCATCACCTGGATGCCGCGGAAACTGAATACACCCTGTTTGAAATAGTCGATGATCCGCCCCGGCGTGCCGATCAGGAAATCGACCCCGGCGGCGAGCTGGTTACGCTGCTTGTCGTAGTCCGTGCCGCCGTAGGCCAGACCCAGGGTGAATCCGGTGTTCTGGCCCAGCAGTTCTGCGTCCTTGTGGATCTGGATGGCCAGCTCCCGGGTCGGCGCCAGGATCAGGCAGCGCGGGTCGTTGGAACGGCGTTCCGGCAGAGAAGGGCGGCGATGCAGAAAGTCGAACGCCGCGAGCAGGAACGCGGCGGTCTTGCCGGTGCCGGTCTGGGCCTGACCGGCCACATCCTTGCCTTTGAGGGCGATGGGCAGGGTCTTGGCCTGGATCGGGGTGCAGAAGGTAAAGCCGGCGTCCTCGACGCCGCGGGCAACATCCGCCGTCAGGCCGAGTTCCTCGAAGGTGAGCTTGCTGAGATGTGAGTCCGGCATGATGACTTAATTTTCACCGCGAAAGCTGGTATAAAACTTGAAAAACGAGTACCGTCCGGGCCAGAATAACGGTTCGGGGCATTGGACCCGCCTTCCCCGAGACGCTCTGTCACCGACCGATTCCAGTAATTCCCAGTCAGTAGCGGCGAGAGACCGCGACATTGTGCCTGATCAGACTCTGCGCGTCACATGGCGCGAGAGCGACTGGAACCACGGGATCGGCGGGCCAGACAGCGATCAACACAAACAAATCCCAATATCGAGATACGACGGAGGAGAATGTAGTGAGCGATCATATCGTTTACACCACGGATTCCAGCTTCAAGATGGATGTGCTGGACTCGGATCTGCCAGTGTTGCTGGATTTTTGGGCAGAGTGGTGCGGCCCCTGCAAGATGATCGCGCCGATCCTCGACGAGATCGCCGGTGAGTACCAGGGCAAGGTGCGCGTGGCCAAGATCAATATCGACGAGAATCCGCTGACGCCGCCGAAATTCGGCATCCGCGGGATCCCGACCCTCATGCTGTTCAAAAACGGCACCGTCGAGGCCCAGAAAGTGGGCGCGGTGTCGAAAGGGCAGCTTTCCGAATTTTTGGACGAGAATCTGTGAGAGGCTACTTGGGTAATAATCCTCCCCGCGGACGCGGCAACAAACAGAATCAGGGACAGGGGCGCGGTGGTTCCGGCGGCAAGAAGCCGCGGCGCCGTAAACAACACTCTGAGGAGTTCCCTGATCTGCAGGAATTCGAGGTCATTTCCGAAGAGGATCTGGCTCGGAGCGAAAAGGCCATGCACCTCACCGAGCTCAAGCAGAAGCCGGTGGCGGAGCTGGTCGAGCTGGGCACGGCCACGGGGCTGGAGAACCTGGCTCGCTCGCGCAAGCAGGACATCATCTTCTCGATCCTCAAGGCCCATGCGCGCAATGGCGAGGACATCTATGGCGATGGCGTGCTCGAGATTCTGCAGGACGGTTTCGGCTTTTTGCGTTCGGCCGACAGTTCGTATCTGGCCGGCCCCGACGACATCTATGTCTCCCCCAGTCAGATCCGTCGCTTCAATCTGCGCACCGGTGACAGCGTATCGGGCCTGATCCGGCCGCCAAAGGACGGCGAGCGCTACTTTGCGCTACTCAAAGTCGGCAAGATCAATCTCGATGCGCCGGAGAACGCGCGTAGCAAGGTCCTGTTCGAGAATCTGACGCCGCTGTTCCCGACCGAGCGGCTCAAGCTCGAGTGCGGGACCGGCAGCACCGAGGATCTCACCGCCCGCATCATCGATCTGGTCGCCCCGATGGGCAAGGGCCAGCGCGGCTTGCTGGTGTCACCGCCGAAGGCCGGCAAGACCATGCTGCTGCAGAACATCGCCTCGTCGATCGCGGCCAACCATCCGGAGTGCGACCTGATGGTCCTGCTCATCGACGAGCGTCCCGAGGAAGTTACGGAGATGGCGCGCACGGTGCGTGGCGAAGTCGTCTCGAGCACCTTTGATGAGCCGGCCAGCCGGCACGTCCAGGTAGCGGAGATGGTGATCGAGAAGGCCAAACGGCTGGTCGAGCACAAGCGCGACGTGGTCATCCTACTGGACTCGATCACTCGCCTGGCGCGGGCCTATAACACGGTCGTGCCGTCCTCGGGCAAAGTGCTGACCGGTGGTGTCGATGCCAACGCGCTGCAGCGTCCCAAGCGTTTCTTCGGCGCCGCCCGCAATATCGAGGAAGGCGGCAGCCTGACCATCATCGCCACCGCGCTGGTAGATACCGGCTCGCGGATGGACGACGTGATCTTCGAGGAATTCAAGGGCACTGGTAATTCGGAGGTGCACCTGGATCGCCGGATCGCCGAGAAACGCATCTTCCCTGCCATCAACATCAATCGCTCCGGCACCCGCAAGGAAGAGTTGCTGACCCGTCCCGACGAGCTGCAGAAGATGTGGATCCTGCGCAAGCTGTTGCATCCGATGGACGAACTCGCGGCCATCGAGTTCCTGTTGAGCAAGCTGCAGGACACCAAGACCAATGACCAGTTCTTCGACTCGATGAAACGTTAGAGGTCTGCTCGATCCGCTTGTGCGAACGGCGCCGTGAGGCGCCGTTCGTGTTTGGGTCACGGCAATCCATAGCGTTGTGTAACCCGCGTGGTGTCAGGTTCCCGGGCGGTGGCGCATCCGGGCAGGATCAGGCGCCGCGCTGGATCGCCCGGTAGCCGATATCGCGGCGGCAGAACATGCCGTCCCATTGGATCGCATCGACGACTTCATAGGCACGGCGTTGGGCCGCGGCGACCGTGTCGCCGAGCGCCACGGCGCACAGCACGCGACCGCCATTGGTGGTGACCCGGCCCTGATCGTCGAGCGCGGTGCCGGCGTGGAAGACTTTGATGTCGTCGCCCTGTATCGAATCCAGCCCCGAGATAACGTCGCCTTTGGCATAGCTGTTGGGGTAGCCGCCTGCCGCCAGAACCACGCCGAGCGCGGCGCGCGGGTCCCATTCCACCTGGTGTCGATCCAGGGTCCCGTCCAGCGCCGCCAGACACAGCCCAGGCAGATCCGATCGCATACGCATCAGTATCGGCTGGGTCTCCGGATCGCCAAAACGGCAGTTGAATTCCAGCACGTGCGGGGTGCCCTGTGCATCGATCATCAGACCCGCATAGAGGAAGCCGGTGTAGGGCATACCCTCCGCCGCGAGCCCACGCACGGTCGGTTGCATGACTTCACGCATGATGCGTTCGTGCATGGCCGGCGTGACCACCGGGGCGGGGGAGTAGGCGCCCATACCGCCCGTATTGGGACCCTGGTCGCCTTCATCCCGTGCCTTGTGATCCTGCGACGTGGCCAGGGGCAGGATGACATCTCCGGCCACCATTGCGATAAAGCTGGCTTCTTCGCCTTGCAGGAATTGTTCGACCACGATGCTGGCGCCCGCGGAGCCGAACGCGCCTTCGTCAAGCATGGCGGCGGCCGCATCCGCGGCTTCGGTGACGGTATGCGCGACGATCACGCCCTTGCCGGCCGCCAGCCCGTCCGCTTTGACCACCAGTGGGGCGCCCTGGCTGCGGATGTAATCCAGCGCCGGCGCCAGACTGTCAAAGCTGGCGTAGGCGGCCGTGGGGATATCGTGACGCTGCAAAAACTCCTTGGTAAAGCGCTTTGAGCCTTCGAGTTGCGCGCTCGCGCAGAGCGGTCCGAAACACTTCAGACCCCGTTCCTGGAAGCGGTCGACAATCCCCGCCACGAGTGGCGCCTCGGGGCCGACGATGCTCAGGTCGATGGCATGTTCCGCGGCAAAGTGCAGCAGGCCGTCGATGTCCTCCGCATCGATGGACAGATTCTCGACGCCCGGCTCCCCGGCGGTACCGGCGTTGCCCGGTGCGACGAAGACCTGTTCGACGTGATCCGATCGTGCGCATTGCCAGGCCAGCGCGTGTTCCCGGCCGCCTCCGCCAATAACCAGTACTTTCATCCTCTGCGCCTCTGTTCGAAGGCCCGCCGCGGCGTGGCCTCAGTGCCGGAAATGCCGTACGCCGGTAAACGCCATCGCGAGCCCGTGCTCATCGGCGGCCGCGATCACTTCTTCATCGCGGATCGAGCCGCCAGGCTGGATGATGGCGCTGATCCCGTGCTCGGCGCCGGCGTCGACGCCGTCGCGGAAGGGGAAGAATGCGTCCGAGGCCATCACCGATCCCTGCACCCCGAGGCCGGCGTCAGCTGCTTTGATTGCCGCGATCCGGGTGCTGTAGACGCGGCTCATCTGTCCGGCGCCGACGCCGATGGTCATGTTGTCGCGGGCGAATATGATGGCGTTGGACTTGACGAAACGGACCACACTCCAGGCGAACAGCATATCGCGGACCTCGGCCGCATCCGGTGCCCGCGCGCTGACTACTTTCAGATCGGAGGCCTCGACAACGAGGTCGTCGGGCGTCTGCACCAGCAGACCGCCGCCGACACGCTTCATGTCCAGACCGGTGATGCCGGATGTGGTGTCGACGATGAGCACGCGGACGTTCTTTTTTGCCTTCAGAGTGGCAGCGGCTTCGTCGCTCACCGACGGTGCGATGATGACCTCGACAAACTGCCGTCCGGTGATGGCGGCGGCGGTCGCGCCGTCCAGTGGGCGGTTGAACGCGATGATGCCACCGAATGCCGAGGTGGGGTCCGTGCTGTACGCCCGCTGATAGGCTTCGCCGATATCCGCGGCCACCGCCACGCCACAGGGGTTGGCGTGTTTGACGATCACGCAGGCCGGCGCGTCGAATTGATTGACGCACTGCAGGGCCGCGTCTGCATCGGCGATGTTGTTGTAGGAGAGTTCCTTGCCCTGCAGCTGACGGGCCCCGGCGATGCCGCCGGCCGTGTCCCCCTCGGTGTAGAACGCAGCCTGCTGATGCGGGTTCTCGCCATAACGGAGATCCATACGCTTGTCGAAACCGAGCGTGATCTGCCGCGGGAAGGGCCCTGAATCGTCCGCATATTCCGGACGGGCCTGCAGCCAGGCGCTGATCGCGGCGTCATAGGCAGCGGTATGCGCGAAGGCCTTGGCGGCGAGACGCCGGCGCAAGGCCTGCGGGACTTCACCATCGTGGGCGTCCATGGCCTCAATGATTTTGACATAATCTGCCGGCGCTACCGCTATCGCCACCGCATCGTGGTTCTTGGCAGCCGCGCGCACCATGGCTGGTCCGCCGATATCGATATTCTCGATCGCGTCGCCGAGGCTGCAGTCGGGGTCCGCCACGGTCTGACGGAACGGGTAGAGGTTCACCACCAGAAGATCGATGGCGCCGATGCCGTGTTTGGCCATCACCGCGTCGTCGACGCCGGGACGGCCGAGCAGCCCACCATGGATGGCAGGATGCAGGGTCTTGACCCGGCCATCCATGATCTCGGGGAAACCAGTCACCGCGGACACATCCGTGACCTCGATGCCTTTTTCGCGCAGTAAGGTGGCGGTGCCACCGGTGGACAGGATCTCGGCCCCGCGCTCCGTGAGGGCCGCCGCAAGTTCGGCGATGCCCGTCTTGTCGGAAACGCTTATCAGCGCCCGCTTCACGCTTGGCATTTCAGGGCTCCGTGATTGGCCGCCAGTCGCCGCGTGGGCGCGATGGCGACCGCCGGGCCGTTCGGTCCCGGCGTCTTAGTCCAATAGATCGTGGATGCGCAGCTTTTTGCGCAGGGTGCCACGGTTGATACCGAGGACTTCAGCCGCGCGGCTCTGGTTGCCGCCGGTGTACTGCATTACCGCCTTCAGCAGCGGTCCTTCGACTTCGTTGATCACCAGGTCATAAAGCTCGGCGGGCTTGTGCCCGTTGAGATTCGCGAAGTAATTGTTGATCGCTTCTTCGGTGACGCTGCGAAGCGGCCGGGTGCCGGTGGATACCTCGAGTCCGGTAATGTGTTTGATCACGTTAGATAATTCCCTTTTTATGCTGCCAGCTCTTCTTGTGGAGCCTGATCGAAAAATGCCAAAACCAGGCGCAACTGCTCGGTCGCGCTTTCCACTCGCACCATCCGACGTCGCAGAGACTCCGCACCAGCGCGGGCGCTGCAGTACCAGGACAAGTGCTTGCGGGCCACTCGGACACCGGTGTACTCGCCATAAAAACTGTACAGGTGGTCGAGGTGGGCGAGCATGATATCACGGACTTCAATTCTTGTAGGGGGATCCAGTTCACGTTCTGTGCGGAGATAGTGATCGATCTCGCGAAAGATCCAGGGACGGCCCTGCGCGGCGCGCCCGATCATTACACCGTCTGCGCCCGTCATCGCCAGCACGCGTGCCGCCTTGGCCGGCGAATCGACGTCGCCGTTGGCGATCACCGGAATGTTTACGGCCTGTTTGATCATGCGGATCGTCTCGTATTCGGCTTCGCCGCGGAACCTGCATGCGCGCGTGCGTCCATGCACCGCAAGCGCGGCCACGCCGGATTCTTCGGCAAGATGCGCGATGCGCACTCCATTGCGTTGATCCGGCGCCCAGCCGGTGCGGATCTTGAGCGTCACCGGGGCACAGGTCGCGGCTACCGCTGCTTCGAGGATGCGGGCGACGCGAGTTTCGTCACGCAGCAGGGCGGAACCGGCCATCTGGTTACAGACCTTCTTTACCGGACAGCCCATGTTGATGTCCACGATCTGTGCGCCCTGGTCCACACTACGCCGCGCGGCGTCCGCGACCATACGTGGGTCGGCGCCAGCGATCTGCACGATGACCGGCGCGGGCTCGCCGCGGTGGTCCAGCCGCCGGCGGCTCTTTGCCGATCCCCACAGCCGCGTGTCCGAGGTCAGCATCTCGGATGCTGCCATACCGGCACCGAGGCGCCGGCAAAGTTGCCGGAACGGACGGTCGGTGACACCGGCCATCGGGGCCAGCGCCAGCTGGTTCGGGAATATGAAGGATCCGATCTGCATCAGGGGGCGTCAGGGCTCCGCTGCGGGGGTCGGCCATGATAGCGGCCCTGGACCCGAGGTCAATAATTGGCCAGGCATACCGCCGCTGGCCTTCGGTCCGGCACCAATGGTACCCACGTCGCGGGGCTCGAGGCCCTCAGGGGCGATCAGCCAGACAGCGCAACGCGCCGTTGACGGATTCCAGACAGAGGTCGACGCTAAAGCCCTCCGCGGCTGTCCCTGGCGAGCGCAACGTCACCTCGGCGCGGGCCCGCTCGCCGGCATCCATCTTGCGCCCGGCCCGATAGCCACGAAGATAATTGCGAGGCGAAAAATCTTCCTGACCGATAGCCTGGCCCCAGCGATTCTCCAGGGTGACTCGCAGCACCGGATAGGGCTGGGCAAATTCGGCCTTGTTGGTAAAACTGGCCAATACGATCAGGTCGTCGTCGCTTGACCTTGCCGAGGAGTCGAGGATGTCGAACGCTCTGATATCCCAGGCGGGCTGAACCGTGATGCCGAACACTCCGTAGGCTTTCTCCAGCGTCGGTGCGATGCTGGCGTTACGCATCAGCACACCGCGCTGCCAGTGGATCCCGGCTGCGATCAGCGCGAGCAACGCCAGGACCACCGTGAGGCCTGCTGCCCATTTGAACCATGGCCGGCGATGGGGCAGACCGAGTTCGATGGCCACTTCTTCAGCCCGTGCAGCCAGCGACGCCGGATCGTCGCCCTCCAGCCGGGCATCCTTATCCTCGGCCTGCGAACCGGTCGTCACCTTGACTGCTGCCGCCTGAACTTTGCCCGCCGCCGCGACAGCCGCTGCCTCGGCTGCAGTTGTGGCGGCATCAGCCGTCGGTGTTGGTATCTGATCAGGCAGCGCAATGATGTTGCCGGCGTCGTCCTTAGTGTCCCCGCTTGAAATCGGCCCGCCGGTCGCAGCCGTCGGCTGCAGCGGCTCCGGTTCCGGTTCCGGGGATTCCAGCACGATCTCTTCCACCTCGGCATCGCCATCGATGTCGGGCCACAGACCCGCAATCTCGTCGCTGATTTTCTGTTTGCGGTCTGCTTCTGTCCGGATCGCCGGGTCGGTTGCCGCATGATCGTCCCCGTCGTCCTCCCCGCCAGCACCTTCCAGCTTTTCGGGCAGCGCATTCTGGTCGACGAAATCAGGTTCCAGCCAGATCTCGGGCTGAAACGACTGGGTATCGGTGGCCCAGGTCTCCTCGAGCCACTTGTCGTCTGCGTCGGGTTCCGGCTGATCCTCGCCCCTGGCTTCTTCGGCCTCGACGTCGGCGTCGACGTTTGCATTGCCGTCGGCGTGGGTTGCCGGGGCCTCATCCGCAGGCGCCGGGTCGGATATGCTATTTTTTTCGCTGGGGGCCTCGGCCCCGGTCTCATCACCCGCAGGCGTCCCGGCCTGGTTCGTTGCCTGCGGCTGTCCGGCGGTTTCGTCCGCGGCTGAGACCCCGGTTGTGGACGATTCGGGTTTGGACAAGGGTTCCGGTTCAGAGTCGTCTGTGGCCGTCTCCGGCTCGGGGACGTCTTCGCGCTCCGCCTCGGCAAGCAGGTCCTCGGCCCAGGACTCGATATAGCTGATGCCCGTGTCGAGGCCGCTGCGCTCGCCACCACTGTCCATCGCTTGGATTTTTTCGGTCGGTTCTGCCGGTTTGTCTTCATCCTGAGCGTGCTCAGCGCCATCATCTGCGTCCGCGTCTTCCGCCAGATGTGGCACCGTGCCCGATTCGCCGGCGTCCGGGGGCGGATCAACCTGCGGCGCGGCCCGGGACCACGCATCCTGAGTGCCGGTCTGGGTCGGGTCCCATTCCCGATCCAGGTGCCTCAGCCAGGTGTCATATTCATGCGTTTCGTCCGGCGCACCCTCGGCGCTGACATCGACTGATCCTGTGTCGGTGTGCGCATCATCCTGTTCCGGGTTGACTTCCGGTTCATCCTGAGGGGGTTCCTGCTCCATCAGCGGCATCTCGCCGGCATCGGTTCCATGACCTGCCTCCGGCACGGAATCCGCACCGGACTCGGCGACCGGCACGTCCTCGCCGGTGTCGTGTTGCGGTTGAGACAGATCTGCCTGCGTCGCGGATGCGGCCGCTTGCGCGTCTGCGCCATGGGATGCCGATTGAGGCGTTGCGACCTCTGCCTTGGTGTCACCCGTGGGGAACGTCTCGCTGAGGCGGGGCAACGCGTTGAAACGCAGACTGCACTGTCCGCATTCAACCTGTCCGCCGGCCTGACGCAGCGTCTCGATCGTGACGCTATACACGGTCTGGCATTGCGGGCACTGGGTATACACGTCAGTCCTCCCGTCCGCGCCTGCGTCCCGACAGGCGAATCCATCCATGGTCCTCGGCACGATTGTCCAGATCGATGCCGTCTCCGTAGGCAGCCGCGACGCCGTCGGCCTGATCCGACAGCAGCCCCGACAGCACCAGCTGTCCGCCGGGCCGGGTCATCCCGGTCAGCGTCGGCGCCAGGTCCTGCAGCGGTCCGGACAATATATTGGCCAGCACCACATCGGCTTCGACCGCGGGCATCTCGGAGGGTCCGTAGACATCGACACAGCTTTCGACCCCGTTGCGTCGCGCGTTGTTGCGGCTCGCAATCAAAGCCTGGGGGTCGTTGTCTACCGCGATGACTTTGCGCGCGCCCAGCAAGGCCGCAGCTATGGCCAGAATGCCGGAGCCACAGCCATAGTCAACCACCGTCCGCTGATCGAGCTTAGCGCCATCGAGCCAGCGCAGACACAGGGCGGTAGTCGGATGCGTGCCGGTGCCAAAGGCCAGGCCGGGATCGAGCCGCACGACGATGCCGTGCTTGGCGGGCGGCTGCTGCTCACCCGGGCACACCCATAGCCGTTGGCCGAAACGCATCGGCGAAAAATCCCGCAGCCACTCCCGCTCCCAGTCCCGGTCCTCGAGTCGACTGACGCGCAGACCCGAGCGCGTGTTGAGCGGTGCCGGCCGGGTCAGGGAATGGTCGATCGTCTGCGGGTCGGTCGCCAGCGAAAACAGGGCGCTCACCTGGATCCTTGGCCACAGCGGAGTCTCACCGGGCCCGGGCTCGAGCACCGGCTGGTCACCGGCATCGGCAAAAGTCACCGAACTGGCTCCAGCCAGCTCGAGCCGTTCGGCGGCGAGTTCGGCCTCGGCGCTGTCTACATCGAAGGAAATCTGAAGCCATGACATGTTCGACGGCCTGGGTCGGGGACGACTACGGCATGGATCAAAGACCCAGCCGTTTCTCCAGATAATGGATATCTGTACCGCCGGTCTTGAAGGCGCTGTGGCTGCAGATCTCCTGATGCAGCGGGATATTGGTCTTGATGCCCTCTATCACCATCTCCGACAAGGATTGCTGCATGCGGCCGATCGCAATAGTGCGATGCTTACTCCTTTAGAAAAGTTTGCCCATCATCGAGTCGTAGAACGGTGGTACCACATAGCCGTTGTAAATGTGGGTATCGAGCCTGACGCCCGGCCCACCCGGCGCGTGCCACTGATTGATCGGTCCGGGGCAGGGCATGAAATTATTGGGGTCTTCGGCATTGATCCGGCACTCGATGGCGTGACCGCTTATCTCTACGTCCTGCTGGCGCATGCTCAGCGGATGCCCGGCCGCAACGCGGATCTGCTCCGCGACGATATCTACGCCGGTCACCATTTCGGTCACCGGGTGCTCGACCTGGAGCCGGGTGTTCATCTCGATAAAGAAGAACTCACCGTCCTGATAGAGGAACTCGAAGGTCCCGGCGCCGCGATAGCCGATCTCCCTGCAGGCCTCAGCGCAGCGCTCGCCGATGGTCTGGCGCTGGTCCTCGGTGATCCCCGGGGCCGGGGCCTCTTCGATCACCTTCTGATGGCGTCGCTGCATCGAGCAGTCGCGTTCACCGAGGTGGACCGCATTGCCGTGGGCGTCGGCCATGACCTGGAACTCGATGTGGCGAGGATGATCCAGGAACTTCTCCATATAGAGAGTATCGTTGCCAAACGCGGACATGGCTTCCGAGCGCGTCACAGTTATCGCGTTGAGCAAGGTCGCTTCCGTGTGCACGACACGCATACCGCGGCCACCGCCACCGCCGCTTGCCTTGATGATGACCGGGTAACCCAGCCCCCGCGCACAGCGCGCGCTGTCCTCGATGCTCTCGCTCAGCGGGCCGTCGGAGCCCGGTACGCAGGGGATGCCGGCCGCCTTCATCGCCGCGATGGCGGAGACCTTGTCGCCCATCAGGCGGATCGTCTCCGCTCGAGGACCGATATATACGAAGCCGCTATTCTCCACCCGCTCGGCAAAATCCGCGTTCTCCGAGAGGAAGCCGTAGCCCGGATGGATGGCCATGGCATCGGTCACCTCGGCCGCGCTGATGATGGCCGGCATGTTGAGATAGCTCTCGGTCGAAGGCGGCGGGCCGATGCACACCGATTCGTCTGCCAGCAGCACGTGTTTTTGACTGCGGTCCGCCTCGGAGTGCACGGCGACCGTCTTGATCCCCATCTGACGGCAGGCGCGCAGGATACGCAGCGCGATTTCGCCCCGGTTGGCAATGACGATTTTGTCCAGCATCGGCGCCGCGCCTATTCGATCACGAACAGCGGTTGTCCGAACTCGACCGGCTCGCCATTGTCGACCAGCAGCGATACAACCCGCCCGGCGATTTCAGCTTCGATCTGGTTCATCATCTTCATCGCTTCGATAATGCACAGCACGTCACCGACCTGGATCTCGCTACCGACCTGCAGGAACGGCTTCGCGCCGGGGGCGGGCGACGCATAGTAAGTCCCGACCATGGGTGCATTGATGACGGTCCCGTCAGGCTGGGGCGCCGGATTGTCGGCCGTGATATCGGCGATCGGCGCCGCGGCCACCGGGGCCGCTGACGCTGCGACCGGCGCCGGGGCCGCGGTCTGGCTATAGCGGCTGATGCGGACCGAGTCGTCGCCTTCTGAGATCTCGATTTCCGCCAGATCGGATTCTTCCAGCAGCTCGATGAGCTTTTTTACTTTTCTGATGTCCATTCGGCGCCTCGCGTAAGAGTCGGCTGTCAGTCGCTGATGCCCGCCGCCAGCAGGTCGGCAGCGGCACGGATAGCCAGGTCGTATCCAATCGGGCCCAGGCCGGTGATCGTGCCCCGGGCGATATCCGAGAAGTAGGACGCGTGGCGGAAGGCCTCGCGTGCCTGCACGTTGCTCAGGTGGATTTCGATAAACGGGATGGCCACGGCCAGCAGCGCGTCGCGCAGGGCGACGCTGGTGTGGGTGAAGGCCGCCGGATTGATCAGGATAAAAGCGATATCGTCGCGAGCGGCCTGATGCACGCGCTCGACCAGCGCGTGCTCGGCGTTGCTCTGGAAGCTGGAGAGCTGGTGTCCCAGCTCCGCGGCCAGGGTTGAGCTGCGCGCTTCGATATCCGCCAGGGATAGCTGGCCGTAAACACCCGGCTCGCGCTGACCGAGGAGATCGAGATTGGGGCCGTTTATCAGGAGGAGCTTTGCCAATCCGCCGTCCTTCTCTTCATGGTCGTGAAGATAGCGGCCAGATTACAGCTTTTCGCTGCTAGTTGGCTATTTTTTTTCGAACTTGTGCCGCAGTGCGATAGTCCGCTCTAAAGGATTTCGCGCAGAAAAGCCTCCGCCTGATCCCGGTGTAACTCACCGACGTGAACCCGGACTACATCGCCGGAGGCGCTGACGAAGGCGGTAAATGGCAGGCCGATCCAGTCCGCCAGGACCTGGTTGCCCAGCTCCACCGCACTCTGCTGGCCGACCAGGACCGGGTAATTGAACTGGCTCTCGACCGCGTATTCTCTGACTGTCTCCATATCGTCGATGGCGATCCCGATGACCGCAAGATCCGCCCCGTATTCGTTCTGCAGCTCGATCAACAACGGGATCTCCCGCCGGCATGGGGGGCACCAGGTCGCCCAAAAATTGACCAGCCGCGGCCGGTTCGCCCACTCATTGCTGTCGCGGTCACTGCCGGTCAGGTCCGGGAGCACGAAACTCGGCATCTTTGCGGCCACGGCCGGTCCCGATTGCGGGACGGAGGCGCGATCGGCGAGGTCGCCGCCCGCGCCGGCGATCAGCGCGATCGCGACCAGGATCAGGATCTGTCTGGATGGCGTCATCGGGTTTGCTCACGGAAACGATCAACGTGCATGCTGAACTCGGATGCCGGGGCAAAGCCAACCTGGCGGAAGCCGCGTGCCTCGCTGCCGGAGGTGTCGAAAAAGGCGATGGTAGGCGGTCCGAAGATGCCGAAACGATTGAGCAATTCACGATCGGCGGCGTCGTTGGCGGTGACATCAGCCTTGATCAGCAACATGCCGTCCAGCGCGGCCGCCACCAATGGTTCGCTAAACGTATAACGCTCCATCTTCTTGCATTCGACGCACCAGTCCGCATAGAAATCCAGCATGGCCGTGCGCCCGGCCGCCGCCGCCTCCGCCAGCGCCCGATCCAGATCGCCAGAGGATTTGATGATGCGGAAATCCAGTTTTGCTACGGCCTCGTCCCCGCCCAGCCCCTGCAATGGCCGCAACGGATCATGGCCGCCGGAGGCAGCGCCGATGAGCATCACGCCGCCATAGAGCAGCGCGGCGAGACCGCCGACGCGGGCGAGTTGACGCCCGGCTCCGGCCGCCGCCCCGGGCTTGCGCAGCGCTCCCATCAGCAGGCCGGTGCCGATCAACAGTGCAGCCCACAAGGCCAGCGTCACCGGCGGCGGCAGGATGCGCTCGAGCATCCAGATCGCGACGCCGAGCAACAGCACGCCGAATCCCGCCTTGATTGCATTCATCCAGGGACCTGCACGGGGCAACAGCTTGCCGGCCGATACGCCGAAGGCCAGCAGCGGCACACCCATGCCCAGGCTCATCGCGAACAGAGTCAGCCCACCGCGCACTGCATCGCCGCTCTGACCGATCACGATCAGCGCGGCGGCCAGCGGGGCGGCGACACACGGCCCCACGATCAGTGCCGACAAGAAGCCCATGATGCCGGCGCCGATGAGTGTGCCGCCCTCCTGCCGCTGGCTGATCGCTGCGAGTCGTGACTGCAGCGAGGCGGGTACCTGCAGCTCATAGAGCCCGAACATGGCCAGCGCCAGCGCGACAAAGATGGCGGCGAAGGCAGCCAATATCAGTGGATGCTGGAACGCGGCCTGCAGGTTCTGCCCGAGCATCGCCACCACCACGCCCGCGGCGGTGTACGTCAGCGCCATCGCAAGGACGAAAGTGACGGATAAGGAGAACGCCCGGGCGGTGCTGAGAGTCGAGCCGTGACCGACGATCACACTGGACAGGATCGGCACCATCGGCAGCACGCAGGGGGTAAACGCAAGCAGCAGGCCAAAGCCGAAGAATGTGGCCATCACCCAGGGCAGGGCGCCGTCCCGGATCAGCGCCGCGAGCCGGTCTTGCTCAGATACCGGGCCTGAAGACAAGCCGGCGCCACCAGCCGCCGAACCGCTGCTCATGTCCACATCCAGGGTCTTGCGGATCGGCGGATAGCAGATACCGTCCTCCGCGCAGCCCTGGTAGGCGACCGCCAGTGGCACTATGTCCTCGCCACCGGTTGCGATCGGTAGTTGTACGGTGAGCTGTCCGTAATAGACCTCAACCTCACCGAAGAACTCATCGCTCTTTGTCTTGCCGTCCGGAATCAGCGGCTCACCCACGTTCTGACCGGGCCCGTCAGCGCCGAACTTCAGACTGTGGCGATACAGGTAGTAGCCGGGTTCAATCCGCCAGTCGAGTTCGACCCAGTCCCGGCTGAGTGGTGTCACCGTGAGCCGGAACGCCTCGTCGGGCGGCAGGAACTCACCGTAGGCACTGTCGCGTTTGATCAGATCCAGCAGCGCCGCAGACCCGCCGCCGTCATCCGAGGGCGGCAATGAGATCGCGGTGGTCCAGGTCTGCGGTGGATAGCACAAGCCGAAATCCGCGCAGCCCTGACTTTTGATCTGCAGCTGTAGCGATACCGGGCCGGCGTCCCGGCGCAGGATCGGCAATTCGATCCCGAAGCGGCCGCGGAATACCACGCTTTTGCCGAAGAACTCGTCTTCGTGGATCTCGCCCTCGGGGAATATCGGGTCTCCCAGGGTGATCCCGGGTGTCAGGCTATCGAAGGCGAAGCGCTTGCGGTAGAGGTAATACCCCTCTTCAACGTCCCACTGCAGGCGCACCATGTCCGTGCCCGGCTCGGCCTGGTAACGGAACGCCTGTCCGACCGGCAGCGGCTCCGGGTCGGCGGCCCGGGTCATCGGCGCAGCCATCAGGCCCAATAGCACCAGACAGGCGATACGTGCGTTGATCATCGATGACTCGCGGTCGCATCGACGACCCATTCGAGATACCCGGGGAGGCCGGCGACCACCGGCAGCGCGACCAGCTCGGGCAGATCGTAGGGATGCTCTTGCTCCAGCCAGGCGGTGATCTCGCCGACCCGCTCCTCCACCGTCTTGATCAACATCATGGCCTCGCTGGCTTCTTCCACCTTGTCCTGCCAGCGGTACACGGAGTGGAGGCCGGGTATCACGTTGACACAGGCCGCCTTGCCCGACTCGACCAGCCGGCGTCCGAGTTGCCGGGCCACGGTCTCGTCAGGACAGGCAGAGAAGACGACAATTACCTTATTATTCATAGTCTTACTGTCTTTCCACAGCGCTTGGCTGCGCGTTTGGCGGCCCAGCATAGCGGGACTGCGGCGATAGTCAAAAAATGTTTCGGGCAGGCCTTGACTCTGGTCAAACCGCCCCTATTATTAGCACTCCTCGCAGGTGAGTGCTAATAACTCACTCCGTTTGTCTTAGGGATTGGTTCGTCAAAACCCAAGAACGTTCCAAAGGAGAAATTCCGTATGAAAATCCGTCCTCTGCATGATCGCGTCGTGATCAAGCGTACTGAAGAAGAGCGTCTGTCCCCGGGAGGAATCGTCATCCCTGATACCGCCACCGAGAAGCCGATCAAGGGCGAAGTGGTTGCCGTGGGCAAGGGCAAGATCCTCGAAGGCGGCGATGTCCGTCCGCTGGACCTGAAGAAGGGCGACAAAGTCCTGTTCGGCAAATACAGCGGCACCGAAGTCAAGGTGGACGGGGAAGACTTTCTGGTCATGCGTGAAGACGACGTCATGGCCGTCATCGAGGGCTAAGGCCCACCCGATCAAGAATCTGCACAGCAACTAAAGCAATTCACGAGGTTAATTCGAATGGCTGCTAAAGAAGTCAAATTCAGCGATGACGCACGTCAGCGCATGATGAAAGGCGTAAACGTCCTGGCGGACGCCGTCAAGATCACCCTCGGCCCCAAGGGCCGCAATGTCGTGCTCGAGAAGAGCTTCGGCGCACCGACCATCACCAAGGATGGCGTCTCCGTCGCCAAGGAAATCGAGCTCAACGACCGCTTCGAGAACATGGGCGCCCAGATGGTCAAGGAAGTCGCGTCGCACACCTCCGATGAGGCTGGTGATGGCACGACGACCGCGACGGTGCTGGCTCAGGCCATCCTGCGCGAAGGCCAGAAGGCCGTTGCTGCTGGCATGAACCCGATGGATCTGAAGCGCGGTATCGACAAGGGCTCCATAGCCGTGGTCGAAGGTCTGCGTAAGCTGTCCAAGCCGTGCGCCGACGACAAGGCGATCGCCCAGGTCGGCACCATCTCCGCCAACTCCGACGACAGCATCGGCAACATCATCGCCGAGGCCATGAGCAAGGTCGGCAAGGAAGGCGTGATCACCGTGGAAGACGGCTCGGCGCTGGAGAACGAGCTGGATGTCGTCGAAGGCATGCAGTTCGATCGCGGCTACCTGTCGCCCTATTTCATCAGCGACGCACAGAGTCAGTCCTCGGAGCTCGAAAACCCCTACGTGCTGCTGCATGACAAGAAGGTCGGCAATATCCGCGAGCTGCTGCCGCTGCTGGAGTCTGTGGCCAAGTCCGGTCGCCCGCTGCTGATCATCGCTGAAGACGTCGAAGGTGAGGCGCTGGCTACGCTGGTGGTCAACAACATCCGCGGCATCGTCAAGGTCGCTGGCGTCAAGGCGCCTGGCTTCGGTGATCGGCGCAAGGCCATGCTGCAGGATATCGCTATCCTGACGGGCGGCCAGGTGATCGCCGAGGAAGTCGGCCTGAGCCTCGAGAAGGCCACCCTGA
>CAJHYD010000048.1_pt1 | contig 39810 bp, 25 predicted proteins | sample 9198701 | NCBI WGS metagenome assembly CAJHYD01 (sample SAMEA7708365, study PRJEB35096) | sediment metagenome | biome: marine neritic benthic zone biome [ENVO:01000025]; feature: sediment [ENVO:00002007]; material: shallow marine sediment [ENVO:03000034] sea grass bed [ENVO_01000059] ...
GACAGAGGCGCCAGGCATGCACCAATCGTCCACGCGCCGTCATGAATAGTCAGCTTGGCCTCGATCTCAGCGCTGACAGAGATCCGCCGCTGCTTTTCCAGTCTGCTATCCGGATAGCGGATGAGCGTGGCTTCCGCTTGCAACTGGTTGAATCGGAGTGAGACCCAGTGCCAGCAGTGGGGTCTCACCGGAAGCGGACGAAACAGACAAGGGCCCATCTCGGCAGCCATCGGAGCTGCCTGGCCCCCATCTCTTTCCGGATCTCCCGGTTTGAGAACAGGCCTTTGACGAAATCTGAGGCCGTCGGACCTGAGGGTGATCGTGATTCCACCCGAACAACATTCAAGCAACACCTGTTCGTCTTCCGATTTGAGCCTGGTGGGCATGAAGTAGACGGATATGGTGCCCTGATGCCGGGAAGAATCACCCCACTTGACCCCGGACGCTCGCCCCCAGGAACCGGCGACCATCCGGCTCATAGCGTCGTAGCCTTCGTATTCCCCCTCTATCGAACTAATAACGTGTTGTTCGCTGAACCCGGCGCCGCGCTCGCTTGTGTCGCCGCATATCAGCCTTACCAAGCTGGCGTTGAAGGGCCCATCGGGGGACCTGCTCACCATGAATCTCTGCCGGTCACCCGCCACGACAGAAAGGCGGTCCGTGTAGCCGATTAGAGTCTGGTTGCCTGACATGCGCAGTTCTCCCGTCGCCGACCGGATTGATCCTCAGATAATGGGACGGACTGGTTCGGTGCCCAAGATTGCGGCGCCGCGCATAACACGTTTTCGATGCGTGATTTCGAAGGGCATCACACGATGCATGGTCCAACTGTTGTCCCAGACAACGACATCGTGTGGGTGCCACTGATGTCGATAGGTGTAACGCTTCTGCGTCACCCATTCGATCAATCCCTCAAGGAGCGATGTACTTTCAGATTGACTCAGGCCCTGGATGGGCTCCATATAAGGCGGACTCAGAAACAGCGATCGACGTCCGTCGCCATGCTGCCGGACCAGAGGATGCAATGCTTTCGGCATCTGTCCCGCTTCTTCTTCACTCAAAGGTGGTAGATCGTGATTTTCGACGAGGAATTCGAAGCTATGGCAGGCCTTGAGGTTTGCAATGCGGCCTTTCAGGTCTGCTGATAGATCATCGTAAGCGGCAGCCGCGTTGGCAAAGACGGTTTCGCCACCGTCTCCCGAAATGTCGGTCGCATACATGACGACACCCTTGGCGGGGATTTCCCGGTAGCAGCTATCGATGTGCCAGAGCCAATTGATCTTCAGCATTTTGGCCGTCTCGCTCTCGGGCGTAACCAGCGTGCCATGGATGTCAGTGTTGGCGGTCCTGAAGATTTCAGGCGGGACGTCATTCTCTCTGCCAGGCTGACGAAACGTCTGCAACTCACCAAAATGCCGCGCGAAGCGGACCAGCGATGCATCGTCAATATTCTGATCCCGAAAAACGAGGATGCCGTGCTCGCGATAGGCGGACTTGAGCAAACTGACAACGTGCCGCTCCATCGGCAGAGACAAGGTTACGCCCGAAACTTCCGCTCCCAGCGCCGGCGCCAGCTTCTTTATTGCGATGGCCATTCTTCGGTGTCCGTGGGTTCCGCTATGTTCTGGAAAATTGGTTCACATTCTGGCGATTCATCGACTCGCCGAAATATCTGGTTCGGGCAGCATGTGTTGTTGTAGCCAAAATAATCTGTATACCATGCATCGACGGGATAGCTCTCCCTGTGATGCGAGAGAAATTCAAACATCCCGGGATCTTCGACGATGTCTTCGACGCAAATATAGTCCCCGTTCCGCAGGAATTCATGAAAGAACGAGAAGATACCCCTGATGTTGACGTGGGTGTCTTCGATCACCATCCATGGGTGCGGCAGGCGCGAGAGCAGCTCCTCAGTCAGAGTCGCTGCCAATGCGTTTGAGTCTCCCTGCAAAACCGTTACGCCATCGATGTCGATCCGCGGAGGCGACTTGTCCAGGGTCACCACATTCGGGGCCAGTCCATGACACTTCTGAACATCTGCGTAGTAGGCTGCTGCACCGCCGGCCGCCGTTCCCAGCTCTATGATTGTCCCCGGCTGGATGTCCTGGATCATTACGGAAGCCAACGCGAAGTCCCAGGCCGTCCGCATCATCGGCAGGCCCCTCCACAGGAGTGGCGCGCGCGTGCCCTGTGCTGCCCGCCAAGTCGCCTGGTCAGCCGACCTCCCGGAAAACGCCAGGCGGTCGAAATAGTCGACCAAGCGACCCATCTGCCACAGGCTTATGTAGGTTCTGAGGAAGTCTTCCCCGTGTTCGACAATCCAACGTACCGTATCGCCAGGGAGCGTCTGGTGTAACGCAGAGTCCGGGTTGCTCTGCAAATCCGGCAGCGTCTCAGCCACGATCGAAAAATAGATATTGTCGTTGACAGGGAAACGATCTCCGACTTGCCTGGCGATTTCGGAGGCCTTCTCGATCAGAAGATCGAAGTCATCGTCGTTTTGTGGAAAGCCGCGTAGCCGGACAACCGTATGGTCGGCGTGCTGGGGACAAGACGGGCAGTCAAGGCAGCAGTCGACTTGGCAGTTTCCGCAGCGGGTCCGATCCTCATGGAGACCGATGGTCCGGCCGCAGTTCGCGCATGAAATAGTCGGGCTTCCCAGTACGCTCTTGTCCATTTCGAACTTTGATGAACCCGTGCAGAAATAGTCCGAATCAGGAGGATAACAGCATGGGCGGACCCTGGGCGGGACCGCGGAAGGAGTCTTTACAGCCAGAATGGCCAACACAGAGTACGCTTCGAGCGTTCCGACGGAACATGCCGGGGCATCCAATCAGCGCGAGGGCCAGTAATCGGAGCGAAATTCGATGTCGTTATTGCGCAGGAACTCCGCGATCTCGGAGTAGGGGTCCGCGTCAGAGCGCGTGAATAATGCCAAGAAGAGCGCCATGACGAATTCTTTCGCTCTATCGTCGTCAATCTCCTCGGGGACCCTTGCGCCAGCGGCCTCGGCCAGAGCGCGCAGCAATTTCGGGCGGGCCTCCAGGGGGATCCTCAGATAGTGCTCGCCCCCAACGCCACCACTGCCGACAGCGATTTCCCCCTTGTGCTGAAACGTCACATCCGTGATGTGCGTGCCAGCGCGGAAGAGCGTTACACCTGACATATCAGATATCCCTCGATATCCACAGGCAGCGTCATGGGCCTGGCCGGACCATCAGTCAAATTCCTGGCTACGGGCGGACTGGCGCTGAGCAAGCGCCAAGCTAAAGCAACAGCATATACGGCGACGTTGTCCGCCTTTCGCCCGGGGAAGCGGGACGTTTATAGATTAGAAGAAGCCGAGGATACTATCCACCCGGGTCGCCATCTCGGTTCAACACGAGTTGCCTGGAAACTCGACGCTCGTTGCAGTGGAATTCTTATCACAACAACGACATATCAGAGCAGCATACGACGGCATCCAGATCTTCGCATGCGCAATGCAACACTCGTCGCGCATGGGAATTCCACCGCATACTGACAACTCGCTGATCTAGAGAGGAATTGGTGGAGCTGATGGGATTCGAACCCGCGACCTTCGATTGCGGGAGCGGGATCCCATTTGCAACCAACGGTTTTCATTCACTTTATGGTCTCCGACGTCACTCAGGCTGCGGGACAGAGATGAATGCCACGAGCAGAAATTTGTGCGTCGGGCTGGTCCGATATGACTTGGATGGCGGGGCTTGAAGAGAGCGGCCCGTTCCCCGTATTGGCACTGATGGTCAGAGTTTTTGCGGATCGCCGCAGGTGTTAGGCGAGCAGGTGAACGCGCTTCGCCTGAGGTGCTTTCAGGTATGATTTCCCTTCGACGGATGCCCTCGTAATGGCGAACAAGGAGGAGGTGTCCCGTGAATGCCGGATGGTCAGGATTGTTCTTTGCCCTGGTGCTAAGCGCGCCGGCGATAGCGGACCAGATGGATCAGCCCATGCAAGCCAGCCGCGAGGTCATACAGGAGTTTGCCCAATCGCTTAAGGGCGAGCTTCAATCCGCGATGCAGAGCGGTGGCCCGGTCGAGGCCATGGCCGTATGCGAGATCAAAGCGCCGCAGATCGCCTCCGGGATGTCGGAGCAGAAGGGTTGGCGGATCGGCCGGACCAGCATGAAGGCACGCAATCCCGACAACGCGCCGGATGCCTGGGAGCGGGGCGTCCTAGAGCAATTCGAGGCACGTAAGGCGGCCGGCGAAGACCCGAAGCTGATCGACTACGCCGAGATCGTCGACGACCAGGGCGGTCGCCAGTTTCGCTACATGAAGGCCATCCCGACCCAGGAGATATGTCTGACCTGTCACGGTTCGCAGATCGCCGCGCCAGTCGTGGAGAAGATCGAATCCCTCTACCCGGAGGATCAGGCTCGCGGCTTTGAAAAGGGCGACCTCAGAGGCGCCTTTACGGTGACGCAGCCCATGTGAGCGGGGCGCGCGGGCGCGGCGCGGCCCGGATGCGCAAGGCTACGGGGCGGGGATGCGATCGCGAATGAGCGGATATTCAGCAGAATTGACAGGTATCGCGCTCGTGCTCGTCGCCGTGCTCGTGAGGAGCCGGATCGATGTGAGTGGCGTTGCACGCTGATCTGGTTAGCCGCGGCGGCGATAATTCGTGACCAGGCTTCGGGGGTTGATGCGCCTACGAGAAAGCCCGCTCGAAGCAGGCTTTTTCGTAGGGGTGATCCCCTGAATTTGGCTCCCCGGGGCGGACTCGAACCACCGACCAATTGATTAACAGTCAACCGCTCTACCAACTGAGCTACCGGGGAAAAATCTGTGCCGTCTCGCGGCAGGGGCGGAATTCTCGTAGCCCGACCGCTACAAGTCAAGCCGCCCCGGCGACGGTCGGCAGGGCTGCCGCGATCCGTCCGACGGCGCGCTCCAGGGTGTCCAGACCGCAGGCGAAGGACAGACGCACATGTCCTGGCGCGCCGAAGGCGGAGCCAGGTACCACGGCAACGCCCGCGTGCTCCAGCAGGTGTTCGGAGAACTGCACATCGTTGCTGATGCCATCCATGGCGGCGATCGCTTTGCGCACGTCGGGGAAGGCGTAGAACGTCCCGGCACCCGGCAGGCAGTCGAATCCGGGCAGTCCATTGAGGGCACCGACCAGGTAGTCGTGGCGCTGCTTGAATGCCGCACACATCTCGCTCACGCAGCTCTGGTCGCCGCTGATGGCGGCCAGCGCCGCCTTTTGCGCGATGGAGCAGGGATTGGAGGTGCTCTGGCTCTGGATCTTCTTCATCGCTCCGATAATCGGCTTTGGACCGCCTGCATAGCCGATGCGCCAGCCGGTCATGGCATAGGCTTTGGAGACGCCGTTGATCGTCACCGTCCGGTCATAGAGTTCGGGGGCTACCGTCAGCAGGCTGCAGAACGGTTCTTTCGCCCAGTAGATATGCTCATACATATCGTCGGTGATGATCAGGACCCGGGGGTGCTCGACCAGCACATCTGCCAACGCGCGCAGCTCGGCATGCGTGTAGGCGGCTCCGGTAGGGTTGCTCGGGCTGTTGAGCACAAAAGCGCGGGTCTTTTCGTTGATGACCCGTCCGAGTTGATCCGGGCGCAGTTTGAAGCCCTGGTCAGCGCCGGCGGTGGTGATGATCGGCTCGCCGTCACACAGCAGCACCATGTCCGGATACGAGACCCAGAACGGGGCCGGGATAATGACTTCGTCACCGGCGTTCAGGATGGCCTCGAACACGTTGAACAAGCTGTGCTTGCCGCCGGTTGAGACCAGAATCTGGTCGGCCGCATACTCGATGTTGTTGTCGCGGCGGAATTTCTCGCTCAGCGCTTCGCGCAGCTCGAGGATGCCGTCCACCGCGGTGTATTTGGTAAAGCCATCGCGGATGGCGTCGATCGCCGCCTGCTTGATATGCGCCGGGGTGTCGAAATCCGGCTCGCCGGCGCCGAGGCCGATCACGTCCTTGCCCGCGCGCCGCAGTTCAGCGGCTTTGGCGGTGACGGCGAGAGTGGGGGAGGGCTTGATTCGTCCGACGCGGGCAGCAAGAGGGTTCACGTGCGTGTCCTGATGGCATAATGACAGGCTTGCAATCTTAAATCATGCGGAATCCGCCGGCCAATAGCGCGGCGAGATGGACGATGCCAGACGATGTCGAAACGATTCGAACTGAACTCCGATTACAAACCGGCGGGTGATCAGCCCGAGGCGATTGCGAGCCTGGTGGAAGGCCTCGACGGCGGCCTGATGTACCAGACGCTGCTGGGTGTGACCGGCTCCGGCAAGACCTTCACCATCGCCAACGTGATCCAGCAGCTGCAGCGCCCGACGCTGGTGCTGGCCCATAACAAGACCCTGGCCGCGCAGCTGTATGGCGAGTTCCGCGATTTCTTCCCGGACAATTCGGTGGAGTATTTCGTCTCCTATTACGACTACTATCAGCCCGAAGCCTACGTGGCGAGCTCGGATACCTTTATCGAAAAGGACGCCTCGATCAACGCCCACATCGAGCAGATGCGGCTCTCCGCGACCAAGGCGCTGCTGGAGCGGCCCGACTCGATCATCGTCGCCACGGTGTCGGCCATCTACGGTCTCGGTGATCCGCGCGCCTATCTCAGCATGGTGCTGCACCTCGACCGCGGCGACAAGATCGATCAGCGCAAGATATTGCGGCGACTGGCCGACATGCAGTACACCCGCAACGAGATGGATCTGCGTCAGGGCACCTATCGGGTGCGTGGTGAGATCATCGACATCTTCCCGGCCGAATCCGAGCGCGATGCGGTGCGTATCGAGTTGTTCGACGACGAGATCGAAGGCATCAGTCACTTCGACCCGCTGACCGGTGAAGTCACGCGCAAAGTGCCGCGGGTGACGATCTATCCCAAGAGTCATTACGTCACGCCCCGCGAGCGGCTGCTGGGTGCGATGGATCTGATCAAAGACGAGTTGCGCGAGCGGCTGCAGCTGCTGCGGGAAAACGAGCGCCTGCTCGAGGCGCAGCGGCTGGAACAGCGCACCAACTTCGATATGGAGATGATCCGCGAGCTAGGCTATTGCTCCGGCATCGAAAACTACTCGCGTTATCTTTCTGGTCGCGAGACCGGCGAGCCGCCGCCGACCCTGTTCGATTACCTGCCCGAGAACGCGATGCTGGTGGTCGACGAGAGCCATGTCACCATCCCCCAGCTCGGCGGGATGTACAAGGGCGATCGGTCGCGCAAGGAGACCCTGGTGGAATACGGTTTCCGCTTGCCTTCGGCGCTGGACAACCGGCCGCTGCGTTTTGACGAGTACGAAGCACTGGCGCCCCAGACTATCTTTGTCTCGGCCACGCCGCGGGCCTACGAACTGGAAAAATCCGGCCAGGTGGTCGAGCAGGTGGTGCGGCCGACCGGATTGCTCGACCCGGAGGTCGAGATCCGCCCGGTGCGCAGCCAGGTCGACGACGTACTGTCCGAGATCGGACTGCGTGCCGCCAGCGATGAGCGGGTGTTGATCACGACGCTGACCAAACGCATGGCGGAGGATCTGACCGACTATCTCGCCGAACACGGCGTGCGGGTGCGCTATCTGCATTCGGATATCGATACCGTGGAACGGACCGAGATCATCCGCGATCTGCGGCGCGGGGAATTCGACGTGTTGGTGGGGATCAACCTGCTGCGCGAGGGTCTCGATATGCCCGAGGTCTCGCTGGTGTCGATCTTCGACGCGGACAAGGAAGGTTTCCTGCGCTCCGGTGGCGCACTGATCCAGACCATCGGCCGTGCCGCCCGCAACGTCAACGGCAAGGCCATCCTCTACGCCGACCGGATCACCGATTCCATGAAGTTCGCGATCAGCGAAACCGAGCGGCGTCGCGCTAAACAGGTGACCTTTAATGAGACCCACGGTATCCAGCCCCAGACCATCCGCAAGGCCGTCGCCGATGTGATGGAAGGCGCCCGCGCCGAGGGCGGCAGGGGTGTGCGCAGGGCCGTGGCAGAGCCGCGGCTGGCCTATGAGGCCATGTCTCCGCAGGAGGTGGCGAAGCGCATCGCCAGGCTCGAACAGGCCATGTACAAACACGCTCAGGAACTGGAGTTCGAAGAAGCGGCCAAGGTGCGTGACGAGATTGCCGATCTGCGCCACTTTGGCCTCGGTTTGCCTGATACCATGGTCGGGTAGCGGGCTTGCCTCGGACGGCCAGTTTCTGTAGATTTGCCGGCCTTCTAGGCGCGTAGCTCAGTGGTAGAGCACTACGTTGACATCGTAGGGGTCGGCGGTTCAAACCCGCCCGCGCCTACCACGATTTTGCTGTAGGGCGGTCTCGGTCGCCGCGTCCACGGGACGTGGCGGCGGGAGAGGGCGCCCTTTTTTCTGTGTCCCGGCTCCCGCTTGGAGGGGTCGGCGTAGGGGTTGGACATGCCGGTCATTACCTTGCCCGATGGCAGTCAGCGGCGTTTCGATGCGCCGGTGTCGGTCGCCGACGTGGCCGCGGACATCGGTCCGGGGCTGGCGCGGGCCGCATTGGCGGGTCGTGTCGACGGACGTCTCGTGGATACCTCCGAGGTCGTCGATACCGACGCGCAGCTGTCGATCGTCACCGCGCGGGACGCAGACGGTCTGGAGATTATCCGGCATTCCACGGCGCATCTGCTGGCGCAGGCGGTCAAAAGCCTCTACCCGGAGGCCCAGGTCACCATCGGTCCGGTGATCGAGGACGGCTTCTATTACGATTTCGCGTTCGAGCGGCCGTTCACGCCCGAGGACCTCGAGGCCATCGAGAACAAGATGGCGGAGTTGGCCGCGGCCGAACTGGCGGTGCAGCGCGAGGTGATGTCGCGCGACCAGGCGGTCGAGTATTTCCGCTCCATCGGCGAGATCTACAAGGCCGAGATCATCGCCAGTATCCCCGAGGGCGAGGAGATCGGGGTCTACGCTCAAGGTGACTTCAAAGACTTGTGCCGGGGCCCCCATGTGCCCGACACCGGGCATCTCAAGGCCTTCAAGCTGACCAAGGTGGCCGGGGCCTACTGGCGCGGCAATTCCGACAACGAAATGCTCCAGCGCATCTACGGCACCGCCTGGCCCGACCGCAAGGCGCTCAAGGCCTATCTGAAGCGTCTGGAGGAGGCCGAGAAGCGCGATCATCGGCGCATCGGTCAGGAGCTCGATCTGTTCAGCGTCCAGGAAGCTGCCGGCGGCGGGCTGGTGTTCTGGCATCCCCGCGGCGCCCGTATCCGCCGGGTGATGGAGGACTACTGGCGCGACCGTCATACCGAGGGCGGCTACGAGCTGCTGTATACCCCGCATATCGCGCTGGAGACCCTCTGGCACACCTCCGGCCACACGGATTTCTACCGCGAATCGATGTACGCACCGATGGTCGAGGACGAGCAGCTTTATCAGCTAAAGCCGATGAACTGCCCGTTCCACGTACTGATTTACAAGGACAAGCTGCGCTCCTACCGGGAACTGCCGATCCGCTGGGGCGAGCTCGGAACGGTCTATCGCCATGAGATGTCCGGCGCCCTGCACGGGCTGATGCGGGTGCGCGGTTTCACCCAGGATGACGCCCACATATTCTGCCGCGAGGAGCAGATTGCGGACGAGGTTCTGGGGGTCCTGGATCTGACCCTGAGCATGCTCGAGGACTTTGGTTTCGAGCGCTTCGTGATCAACCTCTCCACCCGGCCCGAGAAGGCCGTGGGCGCCGAGGAGATCTGGGATAAGGCCACCGCGGCGCTGAGGTCTGCGCTGGACAGCAAGGGCCTGGATTACGTGCTCGACGAGGGCGGCGGTGCCTTCTACGGCCCCAAGATCGACGTCAAGATCGAGGACGCGATCGGCCGGCAGTGGCAGTGCTCCACGATCCAGCTGGATTTCAACCTGCCCGAGCGCTTCGATATGGAGTACGTGGCGGAGGACGGCGAGCGGCATCGGCCGATCATGATCCATCGGGCCCTGCTGGGATCGCTGGAGCGGTTTTTCGGGGTCCTGATCGAGCATTTCGCTGGCCGTTTCCCACCGTGGCTGGCGCCGGTTCAGGCCATGGTGCTGAATATCACCGATCGTCAGGCCGAATATGCTGGCCAGATTGTCGAGTCCCTTAAAAATCAGGGGTTTCGGGCCGAGGCGGACTTGAGAAACGAGAAGATCGGCTTTAAAATCCGCGAGCACACATTACACAGGGTCCCATACCTGCTGGTGGTGGGGGACCGTGAACTGGAATCAGGCACGGTGGCCGTGCGTTCGCGAAGCGGCGAGGATCTCGGGTCGATGGCCCTGGAAGGGTTCGTCGAACGACTCGCCAAAGAGGTCGCGATGCGCGGCCGTCGTTCTTTGGAGGACTAAAGCATCAGTTCGAACAAACGCGTTAGGCGCAACAAGGAGATCCTGACACCGGAAGTGCGGGTGATCGGAGCAGACGGAGAACAAGTCGGGATACTGAGCATTGCGGAAGCGCTGCAGCTCGCTGGCGATAGCGCGCTGGATCTGGTCGAAGTCTCGCCGACGGCGGAGCCGCCGGTGTGCCGGGTGATGGACTACGGCAAGTACATCTTCGAACAGAACAAGAAGAACCACGCTGCAAAGAAGAAACAGAAACAGATTCAGATCAAGGAAGTGAAGTTCCGCCCAGGGACGGAGGAGGGTGACTACCAGGTGAAATTGAGAAACCTGGTCCGGTTCCTCTCCGGCGGAGACAAGGCCAAGGTGACATTGCGTTTCCGCGGCCGCGAGATGGCGCATCGAGAACTCGGTGCCAAGCTTCTGGACAGGGTCCGCGACGACCTGGCCGAACTCGGTCAGGTGGAGCAGTTCCCGAAGATGGAAGGGCGGCAGATGACGATGGTGATTGCGCCAAAGAAGAAGTGAGCAGGATCGGCGGCAAGCCGTGAGCGCCCCGCCTAGGGTCGAGAGTCGGCCCGGGCTAAAAGGAGAAATGAAATGCCGAAGTTGAAGACCAACCGCGGAGCCGCAAAGCGCTTCCGCAAGACCGGTGGGGGTGGCTACAAGCGTGGTCAGTCCTTCCGTAACCATATCCTGACGAAGAAGAGCACCAAGCGGAAACGGCACCTCCGGGCCACGGCCCAGATCGCCGAGGCCGATGTGCCAGCCGTTCGTCGCATGCTGCCGTACAGCTGAGGAGATAGACCATGGCAAGAGTAAAGCGTGGTGTCATCGCCAAGGCGCGGCACAAAAAAATTCTGAAGAAAGCGAAGGGTTACTACGGTGCGCGCAGCACCACGTTCCGTGTCGCTAATCAGGCAGTCACCAAGGCCGGCCAGTACGCATACCGTGACCGGCGTCAGCGCAAGCGTCAGTTCCGCACCCTGTGGATCAGCCGTATCAACGCGGCATCGCGGATCTACGGTCTGTCCTATAGCAGACTGATCAACGGCCTCACCAAGGCGGGCATCGAAATCGACCGCAAGGTTCTGGCCGACATCGCGGTTCACGACATCGAGGGTTTTGGCGCGATCGCGGAGCAGGCGAAGGCTGGTCTGTCCCGTTAGCGATGGCGCTCACGCCCGTCGGGTGATTTGCGTTTCGTGAGAGGGAAAGGTCTTCCAGCCTTTCCCTCTCTTTTTTTGGGTACCAGGGGAGCGTCGTGGACGACATCGAAAACCTGCTGCAGCGGGGTCGCGCCGAAACGGACGCCAGCGGCTCGCTCGCGGATCTGGATAAAATCCGGGTCCGCTTCCTTGGTAAGAAGGGATTACTGACCCAGCAGTTAAAGCAGCTGGGCACGCTGCCGGCGGATCAACGCCCGGCGGCGGGCCAGGCGATCAATCTGGCGAAGACCGAACTTCAGGCAGCGATCGAGGCGCGACGCAGTACGCTGGAGAGCGCCGCGCTGGAAGCGCGGATCGCCGATCAGGCGGTGGATGTCACGTTGCCGGGACGCGGCCAGTCGTCGGCAGGCATGCACCCGGTCACCCGGACCATGAGCCGTATCGAGGCGATCTTCCGTACCGCCGGCTTCGACGTCCACACCGGGCCCGAGATCGAGGATGAATTCCACAATTTCGAGGCCCTCAATATCCCCGAGCAGCATCCGGCCCGGGCCATGCATGACACTTTCTATTTCCCGACCGGCCACTTGTTGCGCACCCACACCTCGCCGGTGCAGATCCGCGCCATGGCCGATGGCGGGGTGCCGATCCGACTGATCGCGCCGGGCCGCGTCTATCGTTGCGACAGCGATCAGACTCACACGCCGATGTTCCACCAGGTCGAGGGGCTGGTGGTGGACGAGGGCATCAGCTTTGCCAATCTCAAGGCGGTGTTGCACGGTTTCCTCGAGCAGTTTTTCGAGCGCCGCGTGCAGCTGCGTATGCGGCCGTCCTATTTCCCGTTTACCGAGCCGTCGGCCGAAGTCGATGTCAGCTGGGGCGAGGGCTGGCTCGAGGTGCTGGGTTGCGGCATGGTGCATCCGAAGGTGCTGAGCGGGGTCGGCGTCGATCCGGAACGTTACACCGGTTACGCCTTTGGCATGGGGGTCGAGCGTCTGGCCATGTTGCGTTATGGCGTCGACGATCTGCGCATGTTTTTCGACAACGACCTGCGCTTCCTGCGCCAGTTCGCCTGAGCGGATAAGCAGATGAAATTCAGCGAAGCATGGCTGCGCGAATGGGTGGATACGCCCATGTCCACCGACAGTCTGGTACATGCCCTGACCATGGCCGGTCTCGAAGTCGATACGGTGGAGCCGGTGGCCGGTATGTTTACCGATGTAGTGGTCGGCGAAGTCATCGATCATGCGCCGCACCCGGACGCCGACAAGCTCTCGGTTTGCCAGGTGGACGTGGGCGCAGATGCACTGCTGCAGATCGTCTGCGGCGCACCCAACGCGCGTAAGGGGCTGAAAGCGCCGACCGCGTTGGTCGGGGGCAAGCTCCCCGGCGGGCTCAAGATCCGCAAGGCGAAACTGCGAGGGGTCGAGTCCCGCGGCATGTTGTGTTCGGAAAAGGAGTTGGGGCTCGGCGACGGTGCGGGCGGATTGATGGAGCTGGCGTCGGATGCGGTGGTGGGAGCGGATCTGCGGGCCAGCCTGGGTCTGGACGACAGCGTCATCGATATCGACCTGACACCGAATCGCGGTGACTGTTTCAGCGTCCTGGGTATCGCCCGGGAGACTGCGGTGCTCGACCGCAAATCACTGGTCTGGCCGGACCTGAGCCCGGTGGAACCGGCGATCGATGACGTGTTCCCCATCGAGGTGCAGGCGCCCGAGGCCTGTCCCCGTTTCTGTGGCCGCGTGGTCCGCGGCATCGATCCGTCGGCGGTCACGCCCCAATGGATACGCGAGAAACTGCGGCGCAGTGGATTACGGCCGATCCATCCGGTGGTGGATGTGACCAACCTGGTGATGCTGGAGCTGGGCCAGCCGCTGCACGGTTTCGATCTGGATACGCTTGATGGTGGTCTTATCGTGCGCATGGCCAGGGACAGCGAAACACTCACGTTGCTCGACGAGCGGGTGATGGAACTCGGCTCGGACATGTTGGTGATTGCCGATCACGGTGGGCCGCGCGCGCTGGCCGGCATCATGGGTGGCGCCACTTCCGGCGTAGAGACGGACACCCGCAACGTGTTTTTCGAAGGCGCGTTTTTTGCACCGGACGTGATCGCCGGACGTGCGCGCCGGCTCGGACTGCACACGGATGCCTCGATGCGATTCGAACGCGGCGTAGATCCAGCCGGCCAACGTCGCGCGATCGAACGGGCGACGAGCCTGCTGGTAGAGGTCGCCGGTGGACAGGCCGGGCCGGTAGTGGAACTTGCCAGTGAAATACATCTGCCCGCGCGTGACCCGGTGACGCTGCGACGTGAACGACTGGCCAGGGTGCTCGGATGCCAGATCGCCGACGACGAGGTTCAAGCGATCCTCGCGCTGTTGGGCATGCCCACCGAGACAACGGAGCCGGGCTATTCCGTGACGCCGCCATCCTGGCGCTTCGATATCCAGATCGAGGAGGACCTGATCGAGGAAGTCGCGAGGGTCCACGGCTACGACAATATCCCGGAGATTGCCGGTCGCGGCGACATGACCTTCAACCCGGTAACCGAGACACGGGTGCCGGCGGACCGGGCCCGGGATCTGTTGATAGATCGTGGCTACCAGGAGGTCGTGACCTACAGTTTTGTCGATCGCGAATTGCAGCGTGCACTGTGGCCCGAGCGGGAGGCGGTTGCGTTGTCGAATCCGATTTCGTCGACCATGGCCGATATGCGCGTGTCCTTGTGGCCGGGCCTGCTCGGCGTGTTGAAGCAGAATCTCAGCCGGCAGCGGGAACGGGTACGTATCTTCGAGTCCGGTCTGAAGTTCTTTATCGAAGATGATGAAATAAAACAGATTAATACCATTAGCTGCATTATGTCAGGTGCGCGCCATTCGGAGCAATGGGGTCTGAAGGCCGAATCGGCCGATTTTTTCGACCTCAAGGCTGACGTGGAGGCCCTGGTGCGCTTGAGCGGTGCCACGGACGCGTTCCGTTTTGATCCGGCTCGCCATCCGGCCCTCCACCCGGGTCAGTCAGCGCGTCTGTTACGGGGTGACAGGGAAGTGGGTTGGCTTGGCGCGCTACACCCCGCCCTGGCAACTAAGATGGATTTGAAGAAAACGTCCTATCTATTTGAACTAGATAATGAATTATTGCTGGAGGCGCGGATACCCAGCTACCGGGCCGTGTCTCGTTTTCCCGCCGTACGCCGCGACCTTGCGGTACTGGTAAAACAGCAACTGGGGGTGGATGAAGTGCTTGATTTGATACGGGATGAGGCCGGTCCGCTGCTGCAGGAATTGACCGTTTTCGACGTGTATCAGGGGCCAGGAATAGATTCCGGTCTAAAAAGCGTCGCTTTGGGCTTGATATTACAGGAAACTTCACGCACTCTTACCGACGACGATGTGGACGGAGTCGTCGGCGCGGTGATCAGCCGCCTGGAGCGGGAAATACAAGCCAGAATAAGAGACTGATCATGGCATTGACCAAGGCAGAAATGGCAGAAGCCCTGTTTAACGAACTGGGGCTCAACAAGCGGGAAGCAAGGGAACTCGTCGACTCGTTCTTCGAGGAGTTGCGGACGGCTTTGTCAAACGGTGAGCAGGTCAAGTTGTCGGGATTCGGCAACTTCGATCTTCGGGACAAGAACAGCCGGCCTGGCCGCAACCCGAAGACCGGGGAGGAGATCCCGATCAGTGCACGCCGTGTAGTGACTTTTCGTCCGGGGCAAAAATTGAAGGCGCGAGTCGAGGCCTATGCTGGAACCGGGAAACAATAACGAATTACCTCCGATTCCGGGCAAACGCTATTTCACTATCGGTGAGGTCAGCGATCTTTGCGCGGTAAAGCCCCATGTACTCCGCTACTGGGAGCAGGAATTCCCGCAGCTCAAGCCGGTAAAGCGACGCGGCAACCGCCGTTATTACCAGCGTCGCGATGTATTGATCATCCGCCAGATCCGCAGCCTGCTGTATGAAGAAGGCTTTACCATCGGTGGGGCGCGGCAGCGGCTGACCGGTGAGGAAGCCCGCGAAGACGTCAGCCAGAGTGCGCAGATCGTCAAACAGATCCGGGTCGAACTCGAAGAGATTTTGAAGATCCTGCGTCGCTGACGCGGGATGGGGGAGCGCTTTCACGCGCCACTTGCATAGGTTATGATGCGCGGCCTTCGCGGGGTCTGCGGTCCCGCAATCATTTTCGGTCGGGGCGTGGCGCAGCCTGGTAGCGCACCTGCATGGGGTGCAGGGGGTCGGAGGTTCAAATCCTCTCGCCCCGACCACGTAACAGTCTGGATAACAACAATAAAACTTAAGCCGCCTTCGGGCGGCTTTTTCTTTGCCATATGTGCCGGCAATCATGCGGACCCATAGGTTCGCATCTGAGGCGGAAAACGCGCTTCGCTGTGTCTGCTCAATCCACCTGGCGCAGGTGCCGGGCGCCGAGCTCGCTGACGCGACGTACACCGAGCAGCGCCATGTCCCGTTCGATCTCCGAGCGCAGGATTTGCAGCGCGCGGTCGACGCCTGGCTGGCCACCGGCTGCCAGCCCAAACAGATAGGGTCGGCCCGCCATACAGGCGGTCGCACCGAGTGCCAGTGCCTTGAGTACATCGGTGCCGCGACGCACACCGCCATCAAGGATGACCTCGGCCCGGCCCGCGACTGCATCGACGATCTCCGGCAGCACATCGATCGGTGCCGGGACACCGTCGAGCTGGCGGCCGCCGTGGTTGGAGATCACAATCCCGGTGGCGCCGGCTTCGACCGCGCGCAACGCATCCGCGGCTGAGAGGATGCCCTTGATCAGAAACTTGCCGTCCCAGTGGCGGATCATCTCTTCGGCGTCGTCCCAGGTCACGCTGCGGTCGAATTGGGCGCTGATGTAATCGAACAACGAGGTCAGATCGTCACCGGCCGCCGGTGCCTTGCCGATCACGTTGGCGAAGGTCACCTTGGGCGTGGTGATCTTGTGCCACCACCAGTAGGGACAACTGGCGAAATCGAGCAACAACTCGGGCCGGAACGCCATCGGGATGGTCAGCCCGTTGCGATAATCGCGCTCGCGGTTGCCGGTCACGGCGACGTCGACGGTCAGACACAGCGCCTGGTATTCGGCCGCCCGGCAGCGTTCGATAAACTCGCGCACCAGACCGCGGTCCTTCCATACATAGATCTGGAACCATTTGGGCCCGCTGCAGACAGCGGCCAGATCTTCGATTGAAACGCTGGACACGGAGGACAATGAATAAATGGTGTCGGCCGCAGCCGCGGCGGCCCCGACGGCCCGCTCTCCTTCATGATGAAACAACCGCGTCATGCCGGTGGGCGAGAGCAAGAACGGCATCGATATCGGGGCGCCCTGGACTTCGACCGCAGTATCTATCTCGCTGACGTCTTGCAGCACTTCCGGGACCAGCTGCCAGCGGTCAAACGCCGAGACGTTCCGTCTCAGGGTCTGCTCATCATCCGCAGCGCCGTCGATATAGTCGAAGACCGCACGGGGCAGACGCTTTCTGGCGCGACGGCGCAGATCATCGATGGAATAACAGTGCGCCAGATCAGCCATGAGCCATCTCAGCCATGAGCCATCTCAGCCGTGGGCCATCTCAGCCATGAGCCGGATCCGCCGGCGCGCGTTCTACTGTCACCGGGACCGCCGACAGCGCCGCATTGCCCGACAACAGATCCACCGCCTGATCGTCGGTGAGGTCGTTGATGCTGACGCCCGGGTGGGTGCTGGCGACGCGTAAGCGGACACCGGGACGATCGTGGCCCCAGCCGTGGGGCAGGCTGACCACGCCGGGCATGATGTCTTCGCTGACTTCGACCAACGCCTCGATACGACCGACACGGGAGTGCACGATGGCGCGTCCGCCGTCGGCGAGGCCGTTATGCCCTGCGGTCTCGGGATGGATCAACAGCGTGCACCGGTCTTTGCCCTTTACCAGCCTTGGCGCATTGTGCATCCACGAGTTGTTGCTGCGCGGCTGCCGGCGGCTGATCAGCAGCAGGTCCGGTGATCCATGATCGGTGGCTGCATCCACGGCCTCGCGCAGCCGTCGCAGATCCGCAATGATGGCTGTTGGCGTCAGATTGATGTGCTTGTCCGGGGTATACAGCCGCTCTGGCAGGCAGGGTTCCAGCGGACCCAGATCTATACCGTGCGTGGCATCCGCCAGGTCGCGAAAGTCGAGACCGTGAGGGCCTTTCTTCAGCATACGGTCCAGCAATCCGGTGGGGCCGACGCGGGCCATATGCCAGCGTGTCAGTGCGGCCTTGAGGCGAGCTGTCAGCGAACCGCCCTGCAGTCGCCGGGCCAGCTCAAGAAAGATCTGCCAGTCGTGTTTCGCGCCGGGCGCGGGTTCGTAAAGAGGCGCCGGGTAGCGGGCTGTGTTGAGCACTGCCAGCAGGTTGAACACCAGGTCATAGTGGTCGTGCTCCAGCGCCGCCGTCGGCGGCAGGATCAGATCCGCGTGGCGGGTCGTCTCGTTGACATAGAGGTCGATCGACACCATGTAATCCAGCCCGGCTAGCGCGCGATCGAGCTGGTTACCGTTGGGCGTGGACAGCACCGGATTACCGGCGACGGTCAACAGCGCGCGGATCCGGTCATCGCCGCCGGCCAGCATATCCTCGGCCATGGTGGCCACCGGCAGTTCGCCACCGAATTCCGGCAGCGCGCGGACCCGGCTGTGGAAACGGGCAAAGCCGCCGCGGTTACCCTGATTGAGGATGTCGGCGGCGGGACGCGTGAACATCGCACCACCGGGCCGGTCAAAATTCCCGCTGACGATGTTGATCACATTGATCAGCCACTGACACACGCCGCCAAAGGCCTGTACCGAGACCCCCATGCGGCCATAGACGACGGCCGAGTTGGCGCTGCAGAACTCACGCGTCAGCTCGCGGATGATGTTCGCGTCAACACCGACGGACGCGGCAACCTTGTCGGCACTAAACGGCGCCAGCAGTCCGGGCAGGTCCGCAAAACCGTTGCAGAACCCGGACAACCGGCCGTCCTCGGTCAGGCCTTCGGCCAACATCGTGTGCAGCATCGCGGCGAGCAGCAGCGCGTCGCTCCCGGGCCGGACAAAATGGTGCGCATCGGCAAGCGCTGCGGTCTCGGTGCGGCGCGGGTCCAGCACCACGACCTTACCGCCGCGTTCCTGTATCGCCTTCAGGCGATGGCGAAAATCCGGCGCTGTCATCAGGCTGCCGTTGGACACCACCGGATTGGCCCCGATGATCAAAAAGAAATCCGTATGATCGATGTCCGGAATCGGCAGCAACAGCTGGTGGCCGAACATCAGATAGGCAGCCAGGTGATGGGGCAGCTGATCGACCGAGGTCGCCGAATAACGATGCTTCGGTCGCAGCGCCTTGTGCAGAAGCGGGCCGTAGATCAATGAGCCCCAGTTATGGACATTGGGGTTGCCGGCGTAGACGGCCAGCGCGCCACGTCCATGTTTGGTACGGATCTCCGCCAGGCGATTGGCGGCCTCGTCGAAGGCTTCATCCCAGCCGATTTTCTCGTATTCGCTTCCCACACGTCTGAGCGGCTGGCGCAAGCGATCCGGGTCGTCGTGGACATCCTGCAGCGCGACGGCTTTGGCGCAGATGTGGCCACGGCTGAAGGGGTCATCCGCGTCGCCGCGGATCGCGGTGATGGCGTCACCCTGGAGCCGGACTTCCAGACCGCAGATCGCCTCACACAGATTGCAGGCCCGATAGTGGATCCGGTGGGTCTGTTCAGAAGCTGCAGAGCTGGATTGTGGCATGCGCTTGCGCCTCCCTGGCGCAGTTGCTGGTGACCGCCGCGGCTGGTGGTTGTGGTTTACCCATCAGCCGTCGCGCCACTATAGCAGTCCGCTCCCGTCTTCCGGCAGCGCAAATGCAGCGGGGCGGATCGATGCTGATCCGCCCCGCGCGATGCTCATGCCGAGATCGAAAAACTATCTCTCAATCTCGAACTTGCGCATCTCGATATAGAGCTGCCGGACCCAGAGATATTCGTAAATCGTGCCCACCTCGTAATAACGGAAAGCCGTGCTGGCCCGCATGTCGATGGCGTAGAGCAGGGTCGGCCAGATCAGGAACTGATCCGAGGCCCAGTTCGGATAACCGACGAAGTCGATCTCGTTCCAGGCGAACAGGTCTACGCCCAGACCGAAGGCATCGCGCAGACTCGATGGACCCAGGATCGGCAGTACCATATACGGCCCGGGTCCCGCGCCCCAGACGCCCAGGGTCTGACCGAAGTCCTCCCGCTGGTAGAACATCCCCATCTTGGATGCCGGATCGGCGACACCAGCCACACCCAGTGTTGAGTTGACCACCAGACGTCCAGTGCTGCGGGCGGCCGTCTTGAGCCTGAACTGGAGCAGCGCATTGCCGATATTCAGGATCTCGCGGATGTTGCGCATAAAATTATGCACGCCCATCTGGAACAGCTTCGGCGTATAGCGTTTATATGACTCGGCTACCGGGATAAAGACATAGCGGTCAAACCGGGCATTGAAGTTGTACATGCGCCGGTTCCAGCCTTCCCACGGATCGGAAGTGCCGGCGATCAACGATGGATCGCCTTCCGGCATAACGTCTGCCAGGGTGCGCCGGGCAGGTTCTGAACCCACGTCCGGTTTCGATGCGGCGCAGCCGGTGCCGAGTACGACAACAACGGTGGCGAGGAGCGCGATCAGTCGGGTCATGTGGCGGTTCATTTAGCGACCCTCCGGCAGAGCGGCGCCGAAGAATGCGAGCATGTGTTCGACATTCTCCCGGTACGCCATGTTGCCGCAGTGGCCGCCTCTGGGCCAGATCTTGGCCCGGTCGCCGAACACATCCTCCAGCCACTCAATTTCCGTGGCGTCCATGATGATGTCGTCGCGGTTGTGGCTCAGGCCGACCTTGTCCGTGGTGCGCAGATATTCCTCGAAACTGTTCAGCGAAGCGCGATACTTGAGCTGGTCTTCGGTAATGCTCGGATCGCTGCGCTGGTAATAGGGCACGATCAGATCCTTGAAATACTGCTCAAACGACGTGCGGGCGGACACGACAAAGTAAGGGTCCACATCGGCGGTGATCCTGGCGGTCGTTCCAACCGGGATAATGTAGCCGGATTGAGTCAACGCATCCGCCGTAGTGATCATACTCTGGGACGTGATGGCGAAGGCCAGCCCGATCAACTGTCCCAGAGCCGTGTCATCGGGCCGCCGGTCCCGGTACGCCGCATACAGGAAATCAGGTCCGAGGTGGACGGGTCCCTGAGTATTGGCGTATTGCTCGCCCATCACCTTCATCAGCCTGTCCCAGAAGGCCACTACCTCGGCTCCGGTCTTGATGGTGTCACGCAGATAACCATCCAGCCGCCTGGCCGAGTTATACAGGCTGACCGGTGGGTTGATCATCAGCGCTTTTTTGAAATTGAACACCTTCTCCTGCTCGTCGAGCATGGCCAGGTATCCGGTCTGTGCGCCACCCAGGCTGTAACCGGTGACATAGAAATCGGTGACTTCCAGTTTTTTGCTGAGCTGCTGTTCCCAGGCCATCTTCATCGCCCGGTACATATCCCGGGAGTCGTCGTCGAGTACGCCGGGCGCCTGGGTGGTGGAGGCTGTCACCATGAACTGGAACGAGGTCGGAGAGGGCATGCCGACCACGTGGAAACCGGCCAGATAGAAGGCCTGGTAGAGGGTGGTCATGTGCGGGCCATGATAGCTGCTGCCGGTACCGGCGATCAGAAATATCAACGGCGCCGGGCCCTTCTGCGGAAAGACCAGATAACGCAACTTGTCGTGGTACCAGACATACGGTGGGACAGCACGATCTGGGAATACCTTCAGTCCTTTGAGCCTGAATGGGCGGCCCTTGATGCGCAGGTCCGGTCGCAGTTCTTCCGGGGTGGAGATGACCGTGGCGGCGAACCCGTCGAGCATGGGATAGCCGTAGTCGTCTGCCTGGGCCACCGCCCATGAAAGGGTGGACGCAAGAAACAGGATAGCCAGATTTTTCACGGAGAACCCCTTTTTAGCTCTCAATGGATAGTGCGGAGACTCCACCAAGTCTAGCGTAGTCGCCACCACAATTCGGTCTTTTTTCGAGGTTTCCATTCGCCGGTCGGAGAGTCGGATGCTCCCCTGGCACCAATGCGCCTCTCATCTCTTCGCGTTCGCGCTTCATGTGACGTGACTCTACCTGTCAAAGCCAATCCCTCCAGAGGCGATGTGCGGGTCACGGCAGCCCGGTAGTCGAATCAGTGCATGAGCGTGCGGCCCACCCACCAGAACCGCGGTTGATCTGCACTGATCAACGTAACAGGAGCCCGGCAGGGCCCACATGGGCCGTGCGGCCCAACAAATAGCCCATTTTCCTCGGCTGGCGGGCCTCGAACCGGGCTTGCCGGGTGATGCCGTCAGCCCACAGCACCGCCGCTCGATCTCGATTGAAACGCATGGTCGGGCGCAAGAACATTCGGTGCGCTACCCATACCACCTACGTAGCGGTGAGAGCCACCAAAGGCCTGATCCGGACCCGGTCGGATCTGCCCGGGACTGATATGATTCGCACACCGGCCGGTCTCGTCCGCCGGTCTTTTGTTTGTTCCATGAGGCGAATGGCGTGCAGGATTCCCACGACGACAGAATCGAACCGTTTACCGTTTTGCCGATCTTCCCCACGCTGATCTGGGCCACTCAGGTCCGGCAGGAGGCGCGGGAGCGGATCAACGGGGCGTTTATGACCGCCATCAACGGCGCCCGCGCAAAACAGCCGGAGCTGAAGCCGACCGGCAAATGGCAGACCGACCAGCGTCTGCATACCCTGCCCGAGCTGGCCGAGTTCCGGGATCTGGTGGTCGGCGGCGCGCGTCAGATTCTCGATTCCCACCACATCCGTTTTCAGGGGATCAAGGTCACCGGCTGCTGGGCGAATGTGGGTTTCCAGGGCTCACGACACCGGCCCCATGCGCATCCCAACAATTATTTTAGTGGCGTCTATTATGTCAGCGCGCCTCGTGGTGGGAACACGATCAATTTCTTTGATCCGCGACCGCAGGCCGCGGTGATGGTGCCGCCGGTGGAACAGATGTCACCGATGGTGGCGCAGAGCATGACGCTGGATGTTCATCCGGGCTCGCTGATCCTGTTCCCGAGCTGGCTCTATCACGGGGTCGATGTGAATCGATCGTCGGAAGAGCGGATCAGTGTCGCCATCAATCTCATGTTCGACCCCTATGTCGAGGACATGAGTACGCCGCTGTGGGAAGGCAATCTGAAAGTGTCTCCGGAATAGCCGGGAGTACGGCGCATCGATCTGCGTCTCAGGATTTGCCCAGGTTATCGATGACCACGTCCAGCCCTTTGTTGCGGACGTCCTGACCGATGAGGTCCCGGTAATAGGTGACATAGGAAAGTCCTTCAACGATCACGTCGAAGACCTTCCAGTTACCCTCAACCCAGCGCGTTCGATAGTTCACCGGCACCAGGATGCCATCACTGGTCTTGACTTCGGTCTTTACGGTGACGAAGTCCTCGTCGATACGGATCAGACCGGAATGGGGGAAGATCCGCACCGTATCTTCCCGATACTTGAGCAGTCCACGGGCGTATTTGCGCACCAGCGAGCGATACAGGGCTTCGGTGAAGCGCTCACGCTGATCCGCGGTTGAGCGGGGCCAGTATCGACCGAGCACCAGGCGCCCGGCATAGGCGACATCGAAATTGGGCCGCAGGATCTCGTCAACGACCTTGTAAAGGGCTTCCGAGTTCGACTCCAGTTCCGGTCGTCGGCTCTTGACCACGACCAGCAGTTCGTCCGCCGTGTCCTGGATGATCTGATGCGGGCTGGGCACGGCGGCCAGCGCGGCGCCGGAGACCAGCCACAACAATGCTGAGGCGAGGGTAAGGGTCCAGGGGGTCACTCAAATCTCCGCAAATGCGCTGCACGGGGGGTGGCTAGTGTAAACCAGATCGCCGGCGGGAATCGCCCTTGCACTACTTCAGGGTCGAGACTTCCTCCAGCGACTCCGCGCATTCCTGGCGGGTGCGACGAAAACTGTCCGGGCTGACGAACAGCCCGAGCGGTCCGAGCACCGCGAAACGCCCGACTGTGCCCGCCGCCTTCATCGCCGCGTCGCCCGGGGCCAGACGGTAGCGAGGATTCGTCAAGGCCCCGGTGATCCGGACATTGGCGTTGAATCCGGTCGCCCGGTTGCGTTTTGGCCGGGGCCGGAGCAACAGGTCGTAGCGCTCCTGGCCCAGATCGATCTCGCCTTGGCCACGCATCAACATGTCATCGGTGTCCAGCACCATCACGTGGCTGGTGGCCACTCCCTCGGAAATGGGCAGATCGACCATCGCGCAGAGCAGTTGCGTGCCCTCCTGCCGGTTGCCCCAGGGCAGGAGGCCCCGCACCGCCGCGACAGCGCTGAGGCTGGCGAATCGTTGACCCAGGAACCCGTCGCGTAATAACAGCGTGAAGCGGCCCTCGGCGGTGTCGGCCATGGCCCGGGGCGAATCGCCGCTCGCATCCAGATCCAGCATCAGATCCATCTTGCCCTGCGCCTCTGCGGAGAGACCCATCCGCCGCACCAGGCTGCCCAGGTCAAAGTCGGTGCTGCGGAGGCGCGCATTGAGGCGGCCGGGTTCGGCGCCCACATCCAGGTCGATGCCGCCGGTGATCTGGTCGTCGCCATAGCCGACGGTGAACGGATCGATGTTCAATGCGTTGTTGTTGACCTTCATGCGTCCGTTGATTATGTGCAGACGGCTCGCGCCAAAGCTGAGGTTTAGACCATCCATACCGAGATCGAAATCCCGGCCTTCCATCCAGCCGACCGGGAGCGGCATGTCCGGGAACACCAGCGGGGAATCGGCTCGGCGGCCGGCCTGCTCCGACGACGCGCTATCGTCTTCTTCCTCAAGCCATGGTGTCAGGTCCAGATCGCTGTCCACCAGGTTCCCGCTCAGCCGGCGTACCTGACCCTCGTCAATGGTGATATCGAACTGCCCGTGAAGCCGGCTTGCGCCGGCGGTGAGTTGCTCCAGGTCCAGTTCGAAATGCTCTGGTCCCCCGCTCAGCGAGAAGCTGGTCTTGACCGCACCGAGCCGCTCCCAGGCGTGGCCACCCCAGGGCAGCAGTGGTAGCAGAGAAGGAGACGAGGCCCTGATGTCCAGATAAACATCCCGCGCTTGCAGCAGATCGCCGATCCGTCCGCTGATGTTTATGTTCATGTCTGGTGTGACCAGCGTCCCTGAGACCTCGTCGACTTGCGGTTTGTCCCAGGTTCCTTTGCCCACGGTATGGAGCTTGAACGACGTAGTCTGCGGCCACTTCTGACCGTAGACATCGCCGAGCCGGGACAGGTCGTCGCCTTCGACCTCGCCGCGCAGCTGGAAGCGCTGTGGATTCGTCACATCTGGCAGACGCCCTTCGAGTTTGAGCCGGATGGCGCCCAGACTTGACTGAGCGACGAGATCGTCCAGGTCCGGCGCGTCGAGACTTCCGCGTAGCCGTCCCCGCACCTCGAAGCGATCCGTGGGGGGCATGGTGATATCTTTGAACAAGACGATGTCGCGGATGTTGTTGCCGCTGCCCTCAATCTTCATGTCGACTCGCGGTACGTCTCCCAGATCCAGCAGCCAGCCGTTGGCGGCCAGACGCAGCGGGCCACGTTCCATGGTCAGGCCGTCGGCCCGCACAGACATGTCGTGCAGACGCCCGGACAGGCCGAGCTTTCCGCTGACCTTGGTGGTCTGCGGCAGTCCCTCAAAGTCCAGCAATGACTCGATGTCCCGCAGGTCGCCACCCTGAATTTCGAGTGTCAGATCCATGCCGGACAGGTCAGGCAGGTCTCCGATCTTGCCGCCGAGTTCGCCCGAGATACTGCCCTCCCGGAGCGTGGCCTGGATATCGTCGAGCTTTGTCTCATCCCAGGATCCGGTCACATGCACCGAGCCATCGAGCTCATCCACATCCGGGATCGGCAGATCGAAAAAGGCCGACACCGAGGCGAGATCTTTGCCGCGGACCCCGAACAAGCCATCTATGTCGCCGGCCCCGGTCAGATCGTCGATCGTGCCTTGCAGCGTCAGCGTGGTCTGTGTGACTTGTGCCTTGACATCGAGATCGCCCAGATCCAGATCCGTGATTGACCCTTCCAGCTTGCCGCTGGCGGTGTATTGCTCGGTGGCCAGCCAGGGCCCCGTCAAAAAGGTCAGGAAATGGGCCGGGGATTGGCCCGATGATTCGAACTTCAGCGACATGCCCGCCAGACGGGTGAGATCGGTGATTCGTCCGCTAGCCTCCAGGGTGTAGCTACTGTCCCCGATCCGGGCGTCAAACTTGTCCAGTTCGAGCCGGTCGCCATTACCGCTGAAGCTGCCGCTCAAATGGAACTGATCCATCGTCGGGATCTCCAGCTCGGTCCAGGCCATGAGCACGACCGGGCGTGTGCCGACCGCGTCGAAGGTCGCTTCGAGCCCGCTGTAGTCCCGGAAGTCCAGGTCCAGGACCCTGCCTTTGACGCCCAGCTGCGTCTGACCCAGGCTGGAGTCGAGTTCGAATGAGAAGGGTTTGCCGCCCTGGATCTGGTCGGGCGAGCCGATCGTGCCGGAGATCGCAAGCGGGAGATCCATGATCTCGCCGCGGATGCTGATATTGACGGGGTCGTCCGCCTGGCTGGCCGTGGCGGTCAAATGGTCCAGGCTGATGCTGCGGGTGGTCCCGTCCTGGGCGTCGAAATAACTGGCCCGCAGGTGGGCCACGTCAATCGACTGCAGACGGATCTTCGGCGCGTCCCCCGGTTCTGAATCCGCGCCTTTCATGATCCAGCTGGGCCGGCCGTCCAGGCTGTTTTCCAGCCACAGCTGCGCACCCTCGATCTCGATCTTGTGCAGCAGCACTTTGCCAAACAGGATTTTGCGCAGGCTTGGACGGATGCTCAGGCGCTGGACGGCGAGCAGTTTCGGGGCGTGCGCCCATCGGGCATTCCTGATCGCGACCTGGTTCAGGGTCACCGAGGGCAGGGGCCGCAGGGTCACCTGCAGCGGGCCTGAGATGGTGACCTCGCGACCGGTCGCGCTTTCCAGCGCCGCCTCGAGCTGGCTGCTGAGAAACTCCGGATCCATGGACTTTAGCCACAGATAGACCCCGCCGATCAACAACGTGGGCAGAGCCAGCAACAGGCCGAGGATGATCAGCAGTCGTTTCACAAGGACCCCGGATACCGCGATGCACGGCGAGGAGAGGCTCGATCATACTCACCCCCGGGCGACCCGGCCAAGGGACCGGTTGATCGACCATGTCGGTAGTCATCACAATGCTCGGCGGAGTCGCGTTTTGCTATCCTCGGCCCTTTGACGCGCCGTACCTGCTGCCGGGGCCGGGACGCCCTGGTCCGGGCCGGACGCAAGGACAACTACAGGAGAGACCATGGCCGTCGACCCCGCGCGACTTGGATTTACTCCCTTCGAACTGGCCGAATTGCAGACCGACGAGACGGGTTTCAAGCGCTCGATCGCCACCAAGCTGGCCTATTCGCTTGGCAAGGATCCGGACAACGCGACCCGCTATGACTGGTATAGCGCGCTGTGTCTGGTGTTGCGGGACCGGCTGGTCTCACGCTGGCACGACACGCAAAAACGGATCCGCAACCAGGGCAGCCGCAAGGTCTACTATCTGTCGCTGGAGTTCCTGATGGGTCGTGGCATGACCAACGCTGCGGTGAACCTGGATCTGGATCAGCGTCTTCGCGACATGATCCTGGAGGTCGGCGATACGCTGGAGGACGTGGCCAGGCTCGAGGGCGACGCCGGTCTCGGCAACGGTGGTCTCGGCCGGCTCGCCGCCTGTTTCCTCGACTCCATGGCCACGCTGGATCTGGCGGGCTTCGGCTACGGCATCCGCTACGACTACGGGTTGTTCCGTCAGGAGATCGGAACGGATGGCGCCCAGGTCGAGCACCCCAACAACTGGCTAAAATTCCGCAACCTGTGGGAGATCAAGCGTGAGGATATCCGCTATCCGATTCCCATGGGCGGACAATGGGTGGCGTTCCGCGACGAGTCCGGTGAGATTCGCGAACAATGGCGGGATGCGGAGATCGTGGAGGCGGTTGCCTATGACACGCCGATCCCCGGCAACAACGCCCATACGGTGAATCACCTGAGGCTGTGGGGCGCCCGCAACGGTGAGGAGATCGATCTGTGCCGCTTCAACAGCGGCGATTTCACCGGCGCGCTGGAAGCGAAGAATCTGGCCGAGTCGATCAGCTATGTGCTTTACCCGGATGACAGCAGCGAAGCGGGCAAACTGCTGCGGATCAAGCAGGAGTATTTCTTCGTCAGTGCCAGCTTGCAGGATATCCTGCATGAGCACCTGGAAAGCGGCTATGGGCTCGAACAGTTGCCCGACAAGATCTGCATCCAGCTCAATGACACCCATCCGGCGCTGGCGATCCCGGAGCTGATGCGGCTGTTGGTCGATGTCAACGGCATGGCATGGGATGCGGCCTGGGAGATCACGCGCCGCACCTTTAACTACACCAATCACACGCTGCTGCCCGAGGCGCTCGAGACCTGGCCGGTGACGATGCTGGAGAAGGTGGTGCCGCGTCATCTGGATATCATCTATCGCATCAACCGGCACTTCCTCGATGAAGTCAATGAACGTTATCCCGGTGATCACGAGCGCCGCCGGCGCATGTCAATCATCGACGAAGCAGGTCACGATGGTCGCCGCGTGCGCATGGCCTGGCTGGCAACGATCGGTAGCGTCAAGGTGAATGGCGTCGCCGAACTCCACTCGAAGCTGGTCCGTGACACTATCTTCCGCGACTTCGACGAGTTCTATCCGGGTAAGTTCGTCAACGTGACAAATGGCGTAACGCCGCGCCGCTGGCTCAAGGTCGCGAACCCGGGTCTGGCGGGCCTGATCACCAGCCGCATCGGCCGCGCTTGGGAAAACGATCTGAACCGGCTGCGCGATCTTGAAGCCTTCCTCGACGACGATGAGTTTCTCGGCGAGTTCGCCGCGGTAAAGCAGGCCAACAAGGAACGGCTGGCGGCGTTTATCAACAGGGACATGGGTCTGAGCATCAATCCCGAATCCATGTTCGATGTCCAGATAAAGCGTATCCATGAATACAAGCGGCAGATGCTGAATCTGCTGCACGTGCTGACCCGCTATCACCGCATCCGCGAGCATCCACATGGTGACTGGGTGCCACGTACCGTGTTCTTCGCCGGCAAGGCCGCGCCGGGGTATACGGTGGCCAAGTGGATCATCCAGCTGATCAACAACGTGGCCGACACGATCAACAATGATCCGGTGGTCGGCGACCGGCTCAAAGTTGTCTTCGTGCCGAACTACAATGTCTCCCGCGCCGAGATCATCATCCCGGCGGCGGATCTCTCCGAACAGATCTCCACGGCCGGCATGGAAGCGTCCGGCACCGGCAATATGAAGTTTGCTCTCAACGGCGCGCTGACCATCGGCACGCTGGACGGGGCCAATGTGGAGATCCGCGAGGAAGTCGGCGAAGACAATATCTTTATCTTCGGGCTGACCGCGGACCAGGTGGCGCGCCGCCGGGCCGACGGATATTATCCGATCGAGATCTCACGCGGCGTGCCGGAGCTGGCTCACGTGCTCCACCAGATCGGGCAGGGTGAGTTCTCGCCCACGGATCTGCGGCGCTTCAAACCGCTGGTCAATCGTCTTATCGATGATGGCGAGTACTTCCTGATCCTGGCCGATTACCTGGCCTATATGGAGGCCCAGGACCGGGTCGATGAGATCTTCCGCGATCGACCGGTCTGGGCGCGCAAGGCGCTGATCAACACGGCGCGCGTCGGCAAGTTCTCCAGCGATCGCTCGATCGCGGACTATGCAGAGAATATATGGGGGATTTCGCCTATCGGCTGATCCGGCGCAAACACCGTCTGCAGCGGGGAGGAACGGCAACAATGACTAACCAAAAAGACGTTCAGATCCTTGAGGAATTGTCAGGTGCCTTGTGTGCGGTGCCTTTCAGCCGCCTCGGGCTCCATGGCCGTGACGAGGGACCCGGTTTCGCGCTCCGGGTCTGGCAACCGGACACCGAGTCGGTCGAGGTTATCGACACGCGGGGTCGCCGCAATCTCGGGCCGATGACACGGCTCCCCGATTCTGACCTGTTCGTGCTCAAGTTGCCGCGGCGGCGCAAGCCGTTCCCCTATCGCCTGCGGATCACGCGTCATGGACAGGTCCACGACACCGTGGATCCCTATGCATTCCGCAGCGGCATTTTCGTCGATCATGAGCCCGATCCGATCCGTCTGCACAACAATCTCGGCGCCCGCTTGCTGCAGCTTGCCGACGAGGCCGGTCAGCAGGCTGCCGGGACCTTGTTTTCTGTTTTCGCGCCGTCGGCCAGATCGATCAGCGTGGTCGGCGATTTCAATGGCTGGGATGGCCGCTGTCATCCGATGCAGAGCAGCCACGAAGGGATCTGGCGGCTGTTCATACCGGAGCTGGGGGCGGGCACGCTGTACAAGTTCGAGATCAAGGGGCCCGGGGGCAATCTGCTGCCCTCCAAGGCGGACCCGTTCGCGTTCTTCTGCGAGCAGCCGCCGGGCAATGCGTCGATTGTCTACGATCGTGGCGCCTACCCGTGGCAGGACAAGGCGTGGTGCGAGCGACGCGACGCCGAGGGCTATCGCAACGACCGCCCGGTGGCGATCTATGAGGTCCATATCGGGTCCTGGCGACGTCACGATGACGGCCGCCACCTCAGCTACCGGGAGCTGGCCGACGAACTGATCCCATATCTGAGTTCACTGGGATACACGCACCTGGAACTGCTGCCGGTGATGGAGCATCCCTTCCTCGGTTCATGGGGCTATCAGGTCACTTCCATGTTCTCCCCGACCAGCCGCTATGGTCCCCCGGACGATTTCAAATATTTCGTCGATCGTTGTCACGCGGCGGGGCTTGGTGTGATCCTCGACTGGGTGCCGGCGCACTTCCCCAGCGACGAGCACGGTCTGGCGCGTTTCGACGGCACCGCGTTGTTCGAACACCCGGATCCGCGGCGCGGCTGGCATCCGGACTGGAACACGTTTATCTACGATTACGGGCGGCCTTTCGTGCGCGACTTCCTGATCAGCAGCGCGCAGTTTTGGATCGAGGAATTTCATGTCGACGGGCTGCGTGTCGACGCCGTCGCGTCGATGATCTATCTCGACTACTCGCGCAACGCCGGTGACTGGGTGCCGAATATCCATGGCGGCAACGAGAACCTCGAGGCGATTGATCTGATCAAGGAGATGAATACCGTGCTCCACCGCGAACACGCGGGTGTGATGACTATCGCCGAAGAATCCACGGCCTGGCCCAAGGTCTCACGACCCATCTACGAGGGCGGACTCGGCTTTGGCTACAAATGGAATATGGGCTGGATGCACGACACGCTCAGTTATATGAGCAAGGACCCGATCTATCGCAAGTACCATCACGGCGATATGACATTCAGCCTGGTCTACGCATTCGACGAACACTTTATCCTGCCGCTGTCCCATGACGAGGTCGTCCACGGCAAAGGCTCGATGCTCGGCAAGATGCCGGGTGACGAATGGCAACAGCACGCCAATCTCCGCCTCTACTACGGCTTTATGTACGGGCATCCCGGTAAGAACCTGATGTTTATGGGCGCTGAGTTTGGCCAGGTCCGCGAGTGGAACCACGATGCCCAGCTCGACTGGTATCTGCTGGATCACCCTCTGCACCGCGGACTTCACCGCATGGTCAGCGATCTGAACCACATCTACGTCAACGAGCCGGCACTGAGTCAGGCGGACTGCTCGCCAGCGGGCTTCGAGTGGATCGATCACACCGCGGCGGATAGCGGCATCCTGAGTTTTGTCCGTTATACCGCGGAGCGGGACGAGTATGTGATCGTGGTCACTAATTTTACGCCTGTGGTGCGGCACGGGTATCCGGTCGGTGTGCCCGAAGGAGGCGCATATCACGAGTTGTTCAACTCTGATGCGGAGCTCTACGGTGGAAGCAACGTCGGTAACGCAGGCCGCGTGCTGGCCACGGATGAGGCGGCCAACGGGCGGACCCATTCCTTACAACTCATGCTGCCGCCGCTGGCCACGATCTATCTGAAGGCGGCGCGTTGATCGCGGCACAAATCATCGACCCGTAGCTGATGGATATACGGCAATTCGGTCGCTCAGGGCTGTCGGTGACGCCACTGGGCTTTGGCGCCATGCAGATAGGTGACCCTCGTATCGAAGAGACCGTCGCGGCGACGCTGCTGAACCAGGTGCTTGATGCGGGCGTCGGTCTGATCGACACAGCCAGATCCTATGGCCTTTCAGAGCAGCGTATTGGACGCCATCTCGCGTCGCGGCGCGAGGAGTTCCTGTTATCCACCAAGCTCGGCTACGGTGTCGATGGCTGCGAAGACTGGACCCACGAATGCATCCGCCTGGGCGTCGACCGGGCGCTGACTACATTGGCGACCGATCGTATCGATGTGGCGCATCTGCACTCTTGCCCGGCCCAGGTGCTGCGCGACAATGGCGTTCTCGATGCGCTCGCGGATGCCAGGGAGCAGGGCAAGATCCGCTGTGCGGCCTACTCGGGAGATAACGAGGCCCTTAGCGTCGCGATGGAATCAGGCATGATCCAGAGCGTGCAGGCGTCGATCAGCCTGTTCGATCAGTCCAACCTGCGATCGCGATTGGCGCTTGCCGATGGCAATAGGATCGCGGTGCTGGCGAAACGCACGCTCGGTGGTGCGCCCTGGCGGGGGGCGACAGATCTGGCGCCGCCGGAAGCCGAGTTGCACAGACGTTACCAGGCCATGGCGAGCCTCCTCCCGGTGGCCGAAGAGATGGCGGACACGGCGTTGCGGTTCGCGGCCTATGCGCCGGGCGTGACCTGCGTCCTTGTCGGAGGCACGAGGATCGACCATCTTGCACGTAATGTCGCCGCGGTGGAGCGGGGTCCGCTAGCGGACTCGATGCTGGCGCGGATCGATGAGGCCTGGGCGCGTTGCGGGACCGGCTGGGACAGTGTGATCTGATCATGAGCAGCGACGAATTGCGTATTCTCCCGGGAGCCCCGGCACCGCTGGGCGCCAATCTGGTCGAGGGCGGTGTCAACTTCGCCCTCTATTCGTCAGCCGCCGAAGCCGTGGATCTCTGTCTGTTTGATGGTGGCGGCACGGAGACAGCGCGGGTGGCACTGCGCGAGCGATCCGGCGATGTCTGGCACGGCTTCGTCGCCGGTATCGGCGCCGGTCAGCATTATGGCTATCGGGTACATGGGCGTTATGCGCCTCATCATGGTCACCGCTTTAACGAGCACAAGCTGTTGATCGATCCCTACGCCCGGCGCATCACCGATAATTTTGAATGGCGGCCGGAGATCTTTGCCTACACGCCCGAGGAAGGACACGCCTGGCAGAAGGATCCCAGGGACAGCGCGCCATGGGTACCACGTTCGGTCGTGGTCGACCGACGGTTCGACTGGCAGGGCGTCTCCAAACCCGCCGTGCCATGGAACCGCAGCGTGATCTACGAGCTGCATGTCAGAGGTTTTACCCGTCTGCATCCGGACGTGCCCGAGACACTTCGAGGCACCTATCTGGGTCTCGCGCAACCCCCGGTGCTCGATTATCTGAAGACGCTCGGCGTGACCGCGGTCGAGCTGATGCCTTGCCAGGCGTTTTTGAGCGAGAGCCGCCTGATGGAACTGGGGCTCAGTAACTACTGGGGGTACAACCCGATCGCGCTGTTCGCGCCGCACACCGGATTCGCGCTGGAGGATCCGGTCGATGAATTCCGGCAAATGGTCCGCGCGCTGCACCGGGCCGGGATAGAAGTGATCCTGGACGTGGTATTCAACCACACTGCCGAGGGTGGTTCAGGCGGACCGATGTTGAGCTTCCGCGGCATCGACAACCACGCCTACTACCTGCTCGATCCCGGCGACCTCAGTACCTATGTCAATTTCAGCGGTTGCGGCAACACCCTGAATGTATCGACACCGGCGACGCTGCGGCTGGTCACCGATTGTCTGCGTTATTGGGCGAGCGAAATGCATGTAGACGGTTTCCGTTTTGACCTGGCGCCCAGCCTCGCACGGCGGGACACGGTCTTCGAGCGGGACGGCGCGTTTTTTGCCTCGCTCTATCAGGATCCGGTGCTGAGCCAGGTCAAGTTGATCGCTGAACCCTGGGACGTGGGGCCGGCCGGTTATCGTCTCGGCCACTTCCCGCCACCGTGGGCAGAGTGGAATGATCGCTACCGGGAGACGGTGCGCCAATTCTGGCGCGGCGATTCGGGAAAGGTCGCAGAATTCGCCGAGCGGGTCGCCGGCTCAAGCGATTTCTTCCGTACGCCTGGGCGACAACCCGTGGCCAGCGTCAACTACGTTGCCTGCCATGACGGCTTCACCCTGGCCGATGTTGTCAGCTACAACCACAAACATAACGAGGCCAACGGCGAGTCAAACGAGGACGGATCCAACCACGGCTCGAATTGGAACTCCGGCCAGGAAGGACCGACGCGGATCCCCAGGATCCAGCGTATGAGACGGCAACAGATCCGCAATATGCTGGCAACGCTGATGCTGTCCCAGGGCGTACCCATGTTGCAGGCCGGAGATGAATTCGGCAGGACGCAAGCCGGCAACAACAATGCCTATTGCCAGGACAACGACATCTCCTGGGTGGATTGGGGCCTGTCGGACCAGGATCTTGCGATGAGCGGGTTCGTGCGCCTTCTGATCCGGCTGAGGTTGCAGCATCCGGTATTTCGCCGCGAGAACTTCCTCGACGGGGTCGCGCATCCGGAGTCGGCCCTGAAGGACGTCACCTGGCTGCGTGAGGACGGCAGCGAGATGAGCGAGCCGGACTGGCGCCAGATCTCGCGCCAGGCGCTCGGCGTCCTGCTGGACCGGACCGGTGTCGACCTGAGCCGCCGCCGACAACACGAGCACGGTCCGGGTGACAGCTTCCTGATGTTGTTGAACGCTGGCGACGAACCGGTGGAATTTATCGTCCCGGCGCCGATCACCAGTGAGATCTGGGAGGTGGTTTTCGATACCCGGGAAGAGGGCGCGACCGTGCCGGCCCATAGCTTCCGGGCCGGCAACAGCTACGCTCTCGCGGCCCGATCCATGGCGCTGCTGGCGGATCGCGGCTGACGGCGGCAGACGCCTGCCCCCGCAGGCAGGCCGAACGGGTACGGGAAAACCGAAGTACCTCGATGATCCGAATGCCGTTATCCTCGGCGAATCGCCGAGTTGGGCGCGTTTCCTGTGGGCGCGGTCAAACTATGGCGCGGTCGCCGGGCGAAGCGCGGCGATCAACAGAACGTAGAAAAAAAGCGGTGACCGGGACGGGGCCAGACCAGGCCGCCGGATCACCCCAGGAGGAGGGTCCTTGCTGAGACGGATATCTTCCGCAGTTTTGGCGGACGGACATTCACCGGTCCGATCTTCAGCGCAGACAGCCCCGGTTTTTGACGGTTTAACGGTTTTTCCATGCACGACGCGTGATCGAGACGGGGATTACGTCCCCGGCCGGCTCACCGTTCGGAGATGACAATGACACCTGCATCCAGCCTGAAGCAGTTCGGAATCCTCATTGCAACGGCCTCCCTGGTTTTGGCGGCCTGTAGTCCGAATACGGATGGCGGCAGCGGGCCCGCGGTCGTACAAAAGCAGCCGGTGACGACGACCACCGGCTTCGACTTTGTCCAGCTGGGCACCTTTAGCGTCGGACAATCGCCGACCAATGCGGTGTTCTCCGGCGGTGTCGCCACCGGCAGCCAGTGGGTGATCCAGGACGGCGAGACCGGCGTGGTCACGTTCTCGACGCCGACCCGCAACACCAGTTTTACCGTCGAGGGTCTGACCCCGGCCGCCAGCGCGGCGCTGTTCGCCAAGGCCGGACTGCCGCGCACCTTATCCAAGACGACCTGTGGTCTGACCGACCAGGGCAACGATAACAGCGACGCGCTGGGTCAGAACATGTTTATGCGCGGCGGTTTTAACGATTGGGGCAACCCGTCACCGACCGACGAATTCCTGTTTATCAATTTTGGCGAGAACATCTACCAGGCCGAGTTCACGATGGCCGCCGGCGAGTACAACTACAAGGTCGGTTCGGCCGGTTGGGAAGTCGAGCGGGCCACGGTCCCCGATGACGTGCTTGAGGTCGGTGATACGCAGGGCCTGGTGGACCCCGGCCCAGGCGGACCCGAGGGCGTGCTCAACGTGCCCGCCGATGGTTGTTTCAACTTCACTATCGATTTCACTGACACCGAGAACCCGGTCATGACCTTTGCCGAAGTGGTCCTCGACGGCGACGACGGCGGCGGTGGCGGTGGCGGCGGCCAGGAGACCTGTGGTCTGACCGACCAGGGCAACGACAACAGCGACGCGCTGGGTCAGAACATGTTTATGCGCGGCGGTTTTAACGATTGGGGCAACCCGTCACCGACCGACGAATTCCTGTTTATCAATTTTGGCGGCAACATCTACGAAGCGCAGTTCGAGATGGCTGCGGGTGAATATAACTACAAGGTCGGTTCGGCCGGCTGGGAGGTCGAGCGAGCGACCGTGCCCGACGACGTGCTCGAGGTCGGTGACACGCAGGGCCTGGTAGACCCCGGCCCCGGCGGACCCGAGGGCGTGTTGATTGTGCCCGAAGATGGTTGTTTCAACTTCACCATCGATTTCAACGACGCCGAGAACCCGACTATGACCATGACCCAGATAGAACTGGGTGGAGGCGGTGGCGGCGGCGGCCAGGAGACCTGTGGCGTCACCGACCAGGGCAACGACAACGCCGAAGCGCTGGGTAATGAAGTATTTATGCGCGGCGGCTTTAATGACTGGGGCAACCCGACGCCGACCAGCGAGTTCCTGTTTGTCAATTTTGGCGGCGGTATTTACCAGTCCGAATTCGACATGGCTGCGGGCCAGTACAACTACAAAGTCGGTTCGGCCGGTTGGGAAGTCGAGCGGGCCACGGTCCCCGATGACGTGCTCGAGCCGGGCGATACCCAGGCGCTGGTGGACCCGGGTCCTGGCGGTCCCGAGGGTGTGGTCAACGTTCCCAGCGACGGCTGTTATAACTTCACTGCCGATTTCAATGACATCGAAGCGGCCACCATGACCATGACCGAGGTCATCCTCGGCGGTGGCGGCGACCCCGATCCGGGGCTGCCGGATACGACTGATGTGACCGCGACCGATACCGACGGTACTGCCGAAGAAGTACTGGTCGAGGGCACCGGCCTTACCACCGTGTCCTTTGAGCGTGGAGGCCGCGATTCTCCGATACGCACCATCGAGATCTTTGCCGGCAACGGCGATGTATCCGTCGATATGTTTACCTGGGTCGCTAACCCGGCCGACGAACCCGCGGCGACCACGGCGACAGTGTTCTATCACCGGGCCGACGGCAATTATGCCGATACCTTCATCGTGGTCGAGGGCGAGAGCTACACCTGCGTACCCGACGATGCCTTCGGCTGTTCCGCCGATGTGCCGGCACCGGCGGGCGGGATTCTGACGTTTACCGTCAACCAGGGCGGTTCGCCGGATCCGACCGGCACCTTCCTCGCGCCGGTATTCGAGGACCCCGCGGACGGCAACAACGTCTATACGTTCTCGGGCAATCCCGAGGCCATCAATGACGGCACCGAGGCCACGGTCCCGGGCAGCGGTGAAATCATCCTCTACTACGATCGTGAGGATGGCGCCTATGACGCCTGGAACCTGCACCTGTTCCCGATCGAACCGGGCGGTCCCTCGTGGACCATCTTCGATGGCGCCGAGGCTTGTACCGTGGAGGGGACTGATGCCATCGGTACCTATTTCCGCATCACGCTGCCGCCGAATCCCTGTTACGACAACAACCCGGATCCGGCCGACGCCTTCCCGGATAATCTGGGGCTGGTGATCCATCAGGGCAGCGCCAAAGCGCCGGATGGCGATATCAGCATCCGCGTGGCCGTCGATGGCAATATCGTCTTTGTCAGTGACAGCAGCCCGGATGTGTCCAGCGCACCGCCCGCGGAGGGCGTTTCGCTTAGCGGACGCGCCGCGCACTGGGTGGACACCGGCACGCTGCTCTGGAACGCCGGCAGCGGCGTGACAACGGTGGAGCTGCTGTGGTCAGCCGACGCCTCGATCAAGATCAATGGCGGCATATTCTCCGGCAATTTCGAGTCCGCTACGCTGAGCGCGGGTACCAATCCGCAGCCGGCCAACCAGCTGCATCTGTCCGGCTATGACGCCTACGCGATGCCGGCCGCGGTGACCGGCAACGCCAATGAGATTGCGCGCTACCAGCTGGTTGCGGTGGGTCGCGACGGTTTCGGCATCCCGCTGACGGCGACCTATGTGCAGATTCCCGGACTGCTGGACGATCTGTATGCGGCAGCCGCCACCCAGGTCGATCTGGGTGTCAGCTGGGCTGGCACCAGCCCGACCATCCGTCTGTGGGCGCCGACCGCCTATCCGGACAGCGGCGTGACGCTGAATCTGTATTCGGCGCCGGGGCAGCTGGCGGATCAGGTGGCCATGACCCTGGACGCGGACAGCGGTGTGTGGAGTGCTACCGGCGACGCGAGCTGGGATCGGATGTATTACGACTTCACGCTCGAGGTCTATACCTACGCCGAGTCGGCGCTGGTGACCAACACCGTGACCGATCCCTATTCGATCAGCCTGAGCGCCAACAGCGCCAACAGCCAGATCGTCAATCTCGACGACCTGGATTTGCAGCCGCCCGGCTGGGATGCCCTGGTGTTGCCGCCTTATGGCGAGCCCGAGGACATCGCGGTCTACGAGCTGCAGATGCGTGATTACAGCGTCGCCGATGCGACGGTGCCCGAGGCCGACCGCGGCAAGTACACCGCGTTCGCACTCGACAATACGGACGGCCACAACCATCTGACCGGTCTGGCCGGCGCGGGTCTGACCCATCTGCATCTGTTGCCGAGCTTCGATATCGCGACCATCGAAGAGATCCGTGCCAACCGGGTTGAACTCGATGATCTGGTCGATGACCTGTGCGCCGCCAATTCGGCCGCGGCCGGCCTGTGCCCGACCTACAGTGGCCTGACTATCCGCGAGCTGCAGGAGCAGACGACCGCGGATGATCCGACCTCTACCATGCAGCAACAGGTGCAGGGCTGGATGAACGAACTGGATGGCTTCAACTGGGGTTATGACCCGTGGCATTACGGTGTGCCCGAGGGCAGCTATGCCTCCGATCCGGACGGCGTTGCGCGCATCTACGAGTACCGCCAGATGGTCCAGGGTCTCGCCAACAAGGGTCTGCGACTGGTGATGGACGTGGTCTACAACCACACCAACGCGGGCGGGCAGTCGAGCCGCTCGGTGCTGGATCGGATCGTCCCGGGTTATTACCACCGGTATAACGAGAACTCCGGTTCGATCGAGACCTCGACCTGTTGCAGCAATACGGCCACCGAGTTCGCGATGATGGGCAAACTGATGGCGGATACGCTGCAGACCTATCTGGAGGACTACAAGGTCACCGGATTCCGCTTTGACCTGATGGGCTTCCACACCAAGGCGCAGATGGAACAGATCCTCGCCGACCTGCGCGCCATCGATCCGTCGGTCTATCTCTACGGTGAAGGGTGGAACTTTGGTGAGGTGGCCAGCGACCGTCGATTTGTCCAGGCCACGCAGTTCAATATGTCCGGGACCGGCATCGCCACCTTTACCGATCGTATCCGTGACGCCGTCCGCGGCGGCGGACCGTTCGACAACGGTAATGCCCACGTGGTCAACCAGGGCTTTATCTCTGGCGGCGGTTACGACCCCAATGCCGAGAACACCGCCGATGATCCGAACTTCATCGAGGAGGCGCTGTGCTCGGCGGATCAACTCCGGGCCACCATGGCCGGCAGCATCTCGGACTACTCGTTCGAGGATCGCACCGGCGCGACGGTGACCGGCGCCGAGATCGGATACGGGAGCTGCGATAGCACCACGCCGACCAGCTATGTGAGCGATCCGGAGGAGATCATCAACTACTCGGCCGCCCACGATAACGAGACCCTTTGGGACATCTCCCAATACAAGCACCCCGAGGCCACCAGCACGGCAGACCGGGTGCGGGCGCAGAACATCGGTCTCGATGTCATCCTGCTCGGTCAGGGTGTGTCCTTTGTCCACGCGGGTCAGGATCTGTTGCGGTCCAAGTCCACGGATCGGGACAGCTTCAACTGGGGTGACTGGTTCAACAAGCTGGACTTCAGCGGCCAGGACAACAA
>CAJHYD010000081.1_pt1 | contig 38318 bp, 34 predicted proteins | sample 9198701 | NCBI WGS metagenome assembly CAJHYD01 (sample SAMEA7708365, study PRJEB35096) | sediment metagenome | biome: marine neritic benthic zone biome [ENVO:01000025]; feature: sediment [ENVO:00002007]; material: shallow marine sediment [ENVO:03000034] sea grass bed [ENVO_01000059] ...
CTCAATGGCCGCAAATGGTTTACCTCGGCTGCAACATCGGAGATGGCGCTTACACTGGCCCGACCCGAGGGCAATCCGCCCGGCGGGCGCGGCCTTGCGCTTTTCTATGTGGAGACCCGCGACACCAGCGGCCGGCTGAACGGGATCGAGGTCTGCCGTCTCAAGGACAAGCTCGGCACACGCAAGGTTCCCACCGCGGAATTGTTGCTGAACGGTTGTCCGGCACGCTTGGTCGGCGATACCGCGAATGGCGTGCGCGACATCGTGCCGATGCTGGAGATGACGCGCACATGGAACAGCGTCTGTGCCATCGCCACCATGCGGCGCGGCATGGCGTTGGCGCGTGATTACGCCAGGCGTCGCATCGCCTTCGGCAAAGCGCTGAGCCAGCAGCCGCTGCATCTGGACACCCTCGCCTGGCTGCAGGCGCGCACCGAGTCGGCGTTCCACCTGTGTTTTTATCTGGTCGACCTCATCGGCCGCCGCGAGCATGGCGATATGGGTGAGCTGGCGGCGGCAGAGCTGCGGTTGCTGACGTCTCTGACCAAGCTGACCACGGGCCGTGAGGCGGTGGCGGTGATCAGTGAGGTGATCGAGAGTTTTGGCGGCGCCGGTTATGTGGAAGACACCGGTTTGCCGATGCTGCTGCGGGATGCACAGGTGCTGCCGATCTGGGAAGGCACCACCAATGTGCTGTCGCTGGACCTGCTGCGTGCCTTGTCCACCAGCGGCGGACCGGAACCGCTTTTGTCCCTGACGGCGCGCTGCCGGACCGTCTGTACCGACGCGCGGCTGGTCGAAGCGGCCGCGCTGGCCGAGATCAGCGTGCGGCGTGCGGCCGAGTGGTATCAGCAGAGGCAGGAAGACGATGACCGGGAGCGACTGGAGGCCGGCGCGCGGCGACTGGCGCTGTTGCTGGGCCGGGCCACCGGGCTCGCGCTGCTGTGCGAACACGCACAATGGGCCCTGGATCGGGAGCAGGATGCGCGTCCGGCCGAGGCGGCGGCACGCTTGGCGGCGCATGGACTCGGTCGGCTCTACGACACACCGGCAGTGGCCAGTGCGTCGCTGGCCATGGACGAACCGACTTGACGAAAAATCCTGTGCGTCTGCGCCCCGGGATGTGGCTGGCGCTTGTCCTGATGACCCCGGGGCTGCATGTTGGAGACGCGCGGGCCGACCCGGTCGAGACATCCGGCGACGTACTGCGTGTGGCGATCCCATTGGCGGCCTATGGTCTTGCCTGGCAGCGCGATGACGCACCCGGCCGCCGACAATTTCTTTGGGCTTTCGCCGGCACCGTTGCCAGCACCTATGGGCTCAAGGCGGCGATCAAAAAGGAGCGGCCCAATGGTGACGATAACGACGCGTTTCCCTCCGGCCACACCTCCAGCGCATTCGCCGGCGCGGCATTTTTGCATCGCCGATACGGCTTGACAGATGCCTGGCCCGCCTATCTGCTCGCCGCCTATACCGGCTGGACGCGGGTCGATTCCGATAACCATGACACCTGGGACGTGGTCGGCGGCGCCGCGCTGGCCATCGGCTGGAACTGGTGGCTGGTCAAGCCCCGGGATCCGGTCACGATCGAGCCGGTTGCCGGTTCGGGCCTCGTGGGTTTGCGGGTCAGCGGACAGTTCTAGACCGCCACCCGATTTGCTACAGCAGCGCGTCCACTTTGGCGGCGCAGATAAAGTCGTTGCGTGACAGGCCGTCGATCGCGTGGGTGGTAAAACGCACCAGACAATGGCCCCAGCCCACCTCCAAATCCGGATGATGGCCTTCCGCGTTGGCGACCCAGGCGACCGCGTTGACAAACGCCATGGTGCGGTAGAAGCCCTTGAAGATGAAATCCCGCCGGATCTCGGTGGCATCCGCGTTCAGGCTCCAGTCTGCGTGGAGACCGGAGAGCAGCCCGCCGGCCTCCTCACGGCTCATCGGTTTTACACCACCCTCGCAGGGCTCACAGCGTTCAGCAGTCAATTCGGTCATCGGTCTTCCTTCGGGGGCTCCGGCTCGGCCGGGGTCTAGCTCGCCGCCTTTTCCTTTGGTGGGAAGGCGGGAGGATGCATGCCCATCTGGCGCGCTTCGTCGATCATGGTGAGCAGGTCCATCTGCGCCAGCCGGTAGAGTTCATCCGAGCTCTCTATGATGAAATAGATCGGTTGGTAGATGTCGATCCGGTACGGGGTGCGCAGGGCTTCGAGTGGATCGAAGCGTTTGCGTGCCGGCACGTCGCTGTCCAACGCGTATTGCACTTCGCCGATGGAGGAGCACAGACCGGCGCCATAGGCCCTCAGGGGGCGTCCAGGCCGCTGGATCAGACCGAACTCCACGGTGAACCAGTAGAGACGCGCCAGCATCGCGTGATCTTCCTTGCGTGCCGCCGCGCCGGCTCGACCATAAGCATGGCTGAACGCGGCGAAGCCTTCATCCAGCAGCAGCGGCGTGTGGCCAAAGACCTCGTGGAATACGTCCGGTTCCTGCAGATACTCCATCTGCTCGCGGGAGCGGATAAATGTGGCCGCGGGGAAACGTTTGGCGGCCAGCAATTCGAAGAACTCGGTGAACGGGATCAGCGCCGGCACCGGTGCCACCTCCCAGCCGGTGTTTTCGCGCAGCACCGCGGACACATCGTCGAGCTGGGGCACCCGGTCGTGCGGCAATTTCAGACGTTCCAGATTCTCCAGATATGCGCTGCAGGCGCGGCCGGGCAGGATGCTCATCTGGCGCGCGTAAAGCTCCGACCAGATCTGATCTTCTTCGTTGCTGTAGGGGATATAACCGTTTTTGTCCGGGGTCTTGGAGGCGTACTTCGTGCCCTTACCCATAATCAGACTCCGCTGTGCATAACATGTGCGTATTCTATCCGCGATCACCGATCCTCACATGACGCAGCGCCGCACATGCGAATCTGTGGACAGATCCGGGTTGCCGCGTACCGGATCAGGCTTTTGGCGCGTAATGGCCGCTGACATAGGCTTCGACCAGGGCCTGAAAATCCGCCGCGATGCCATCTCCCTTGAGTGTCACGGTTTTCTTGCCGTCCTCGTAGACGGGCGCGACCGGCGTTTCGCCGGTGCCGGGCAGGCTGATGCCGATGTTCGCGTGCTTGCTCTCGCCGGGACCGTTGACCACACAGCCCATTACCGCCACGGTCATGTCTTCAACGCCCTGATATCGCTTGCGCCACTCGGGCATGCGATGGCGTATGTGGTCCTGAATGTCCCGGGCGAGGACCTGAAACACCGTGCTTGTGGTGCGCCCGCAGCCCGGACAAGCGATGACCATTGGCGTGAACGAGCGCAGCCCCATGGTCTGCAGGATCTCCTGGGCGACGATGACCTCGCGGGTGCGGTCGCCCCCGGGTTCCGGCGTCAGCGAGATACGAATGGTGTCGCCGATACCTTCCTGCAACAACACTGCCAGGGCAGCCGTCGAAGCGACGATGCCTTTGGAACCCATACCCGCCTCGGTGAGTCCCAGGTGCAGGGGGTAATCGCTCGCATCCGCCAGCGCGCGGTAGACCGCAATCAGGTCCTGTACGCCGCTCATTTTGCAGGACAGGATGATGCGGTCGGCGGCCAGGCCGATCTGCTCCGCCCGCCGGGCGCTGCCGACCGCTGAAGCGATCATCGCCTTGTGCACCACCTGATCCGCGTCCAGCGGCTCGCTGCTGGCCGAGTTTTCGTCCATCAGCCGGGTCAGCAGTTCCTGATCCAGACTGCCCCAGTTGACGCCGATGCGCACCGGCCGGTCATAGCGGCAGGCGACTTCGATCATGGCGGCAAACTGTGGATCCCGCTTGCTGCCGCGGCCCACGTTGCCAGGGTTGATGCGATATTTGGACAGGGCCTCGGCACACTCGGGGTAGTTTGTCAGCAGCTTGTGACCGTTGAAGTGGAAATCGCCGACCAGCGGGGCGTTCACCCCTAGCTGGAACAGTCGTTCGCGGATGGTCGGCACCGCGCGGGCGGCTTCCTCGGTGTTGACCGTGATACGCACCAGCTCAGAACCGGCTTTGGCCAGCGCCTTGACCTGCTCGACGGTGGCGTCCACGTCCGCCGTGTCTGTATTGGTCATCGACTGCACGACCACCGGCGCGCCGCCGCCGATACGCACATGGTCCACGGCGACACCAAGGGTGTGGCGGCGCATCACGCTGAGGGTCTGCTGGCTCATTGGCGCTGGAATGTCACTTGCGGGTGTCCGGAGCGACGATAATAGCCGATGCCCGGGCTAGCGGGCTGCGGCCTGCTGCTCGATCCAGCGACGGGTGTTCTGCTCCATCAACCCCAACGGCACCGGTCCCGTCGCCAGCAGCTGATCATGGAATGCGCGGATGTCGAACGCCTCGCCCAGCCGCGTCTCGGCCTCCGCCCGCAGCCGCTTGATCTGCAGCTCGCCGATTTTGTAGGCCAGGGCCTGGCCGGGCCAGCTGATGTAGCGGTCCACTTCGTTGACGATATCCAGCTCGGTCTTGGCCGCGTTGGCTATGAAGAAGTCGATCGCGCGCTGACGCTCCCAGCCAAACGCATGGATGCCGGTGTCTATCACCAGCCGCACCGCCCGCCACATCTCGTAGGTGAGCTGGCCGAACCTGGAATAGGGGTCCCGATAGAGGCCCAGATCTTCCCCCAGGCTCTCGGTGTAAAGCGCCCATCCCTCGCTGAAGGCGGTCAGATAATCGTGACGGCGGAACGCCGGTAGCTGACCCAATTCCATGGTCAGCGCGTTCTCCAGATGGTGGCCGGGCATGGCCTCGTGCACCGTTAGCACCTCGATCTCGTATTTGGGCCGCGTCGACGGCTGATAGAGGTTGACGTAATAAAAACCCGCCCGGCTGCCGTCGTCGGCCGGCGGCGAATAAAAAGCGGTGGTGGTATGCGGCGCAACTGCGTCCGCTATCGGACGCAGCCCATAGGGCATGCGCGGCAGGCGGCCGAACAGCTTTACCAGCTCCGGATCGATGCGCTTGCTGGTGGCCAGATAGGCGTCGAACAAGGCTTCCGGCGTCTCGTAGTAGAACTGCGGGTCGGTGCGCAGGAAGACCAGGAAATCCGCGAAGCTGCCGTCGAAGCCGATGCTGTCGATCAGGCTTTGCATCTCGGCGCGGATACGGGCGACCTCGTTCAGACCAATCTCGTGGATCTGTTCCGCGGACAATGCCGTGGTGGTGAAATAGCGGATGCGGTTAGCGTAGAAGGCCTGACCCTCGGGCTCCGCGCCGACGCCAAAGCTGGCGCGAGCCTGAGGCAGATAAGTGTTGTCCAGGAATTCGGCCAAGCGTCGATATGCCGGGACCACGACGTCCTCTATGGCACTGGCGGCCTCGGCCCGGAGCGCGCTCTGCATGGCCGGTGACATGCCCTGCGCCATGGTCTCGAACGGCGTGTAGAAGGGGCTTGCAGCCGGATCTGTGACCAGCAGCGGTGGTAGCTGGTCGCGGATGCGTTCGACGATGATGCGGGGTTGCGCGATGCCGCGGTCGAGGGAGTCCTGGAACAGCGCGATAGTCTGGTCCACATAGACGCCGAAGCGCTGTAACCGGTTAATCCAGTCGCGGTAGTCCTGCTCGCTTTCGAAGCGCAGGCTCTCGGCCAGGTTATAGGCGGTCTGAACGCCGTCTCGCTGGTTCATCGGTGTCGCCTCGTTGCCGCCGTAAAGCGACTGACGCCCGAAGCGGTAGATATCGAGGCGATTCTGCAGGTTGCGCCGGAACAGGTCGTAATTGACCTGGTCCAGCGTGTCCAGATCGTCCCGGTCGATGGATGTCAGCGCCGCCAGCGCCGCCTGATCGTCCCGGTGCCGGCGCTCCAGCGCCTGCTGACTCAGATCCGGCCAGCGATCGTTATAGCGCCGGTCTCCGTACTGCGACGCCTGGGTGGGTTCCTCCGCCAGACGCCGCTCCCAGTCACGCTCGAATAACTGATTCAGGGCGTCGGCCGCGGTGTCCGGCTGGACTTCGGCGATAGCGCAGGGAGCAAGCAGGATCAGGGTCAGGGCAAGTACGTTTCGCATCAGCTTTCTCGACTAGAGGGCAGGGCGGGGACTCAGCCGCGACATATTCTTATGCGCACCGCCACAGGGCAAGCGCAGGTGCTGGCCGGGCAGCAGGCCTTGGGCTATTATTATCGATTCAACCAGATGGTCCCGCGGGAGAGATTCTGCCGCAGTGCGGCAGGACGCCGAAGACGCAACCCGCCCGGAAACGCTCAGGCAAACGAGACGGCGGGACCATGTTGACTCTGGAGAGCGGCCGCCATCGCGGCCCACCGAAGGGGTACGGCCAGTGCTGCAGAGCGCTGCGCCTAATCTCTCAGGTATCAGGACAGAGGGGCGGCAGGACGCGGGTCCTGCCGCCTTTTTTAATTGCTCTCGCCGCAGTTGGCGGGGGCCGGCCGATCCGGGGGTTTGCTGATGGGAGACAGAACACCGCTTTACGACGCCCACGTCGACATGGGTGCGCGGATGGTGGACTTTGGCGGTTGGGACATGCCGCTGCATTACGGTTCACAGATCGAGGAGCACCATGCGGTGCGCAACGACGCCGGCATGTTCGACGTCTCGCACATGACCGTCGTCGATCTGTACGGCGACCGTGTATCCGATCTTCTCAGGCGGCTGCTGGCCAACGACGTCGGCAAACTCGGCGAGCCGGGCAAGGCGCTATACACCTGCATGCTGACCGAGGACGGCGGGGTCATCGACGATCTGATCGTCTACTATCTGCGCGACGACTGGTACCGGGTCGTGGTCAATGCCGCCACCCGCGAAAAGGATCTGGCCTGGATCCGGCGCCACGCTGAGACATTCGATGTCGACGTCAAGGAGCGTAGCGAGCTGGCAATGATCGCGGTGCAGGGCCCCAACGCGCGGGACAAGGCGTCGACCTGTCTGCCTGAAGAAGGCCGTGAGGCGGCGATGGCATTGACGCCGTTCTTTGCGACTGCGGCCGGTGACCTGTTCGTGGCGCGTACCGGTTACACCGGCGAGGACGGCTGGGAGATCATTCTGCCCGGCGATCGAGCAACCCAGCTCTGGGCATCTCTGGCGAAGGCGGGTATCCAGCCCTGTGGCCTCGGCGCCAGGGACACGCTGCGTCTGGAGGCCGGCATGAACCTCTATGGTGGTGACATGGACGAAACCACCTCGCCGCTGGAATCGGGTCTCGGCTGGACGATCGCCTGGGAGCCCGCCGAACGCGCGTTTATCGGTCGCGAGGTGCTTGAGAATCAGCGCCGGGACGGGGCCGGGCGCAAGCTCGTCGGACTGTTGCTGGAGGATCGAGGCGTGCTGCGTGGCCATCAGAAAGTGCTGGTGGAAGGCGTCGGCGAAGGCGAAGTGACGAGCGGCAGCTTCTCACCCACGTTGGGACGCTCGATCGGTCTGGCCCGGGTGCCCGCTGCCACCGCCGACACATGCACGGTCGAGATACGCGGACGACACCTGACGGCGCGCGTGGTCAGGCCGCCGTTCGTGCGCCACGGCAAGCCGAGGGTTTAGCTAGAATTTGACTGCACCACGGGTCCCGGACCCGTGCTATCCGCGAGGGGAATGGGGATATGAGTGAAACACCTGCCGATCTGAAATACACGAAATCTCACGAATGGGTGCGTGACGCCGGTGACGGCACCGTGACCATGGGTATCACCGATCATGCCCAGGCCGCGCTGGGGGATCTGGTGTTTGTCGAGGTGCCGGAAGTCGGTCGCAAGCTCTCGGTCGGCGACGCCTGTGCCGTGGTCGAGTCGGTCAAGGCGGCTTCGGACGTCTATTGTCCGGTCAGCGGCGAAGTCGTCGAGGCCAATGAGCATCTGGCCGATGCACCGGAGAAGGTCAACGACGCGCCGTATGGCGACGGCTGGCTGGTCAAGATCCGGCTGGATGACGATTCGGGTTTGGATGCGCTGCTCGACCCCGCGGACTATGCGGCGACGCTGGATGAGTGATGCCGCCGGCTGCGCCGGGAACCCGGTGTAAATACAGGAATTGACCGATGCCTTTTATCCCGCATAACGAAGCTGACATCCGCGCCATGCTCGACGCCATCGGCGTCGATGCCATCGATGATCTGTTCGATGAGATCCCGCAATCACTGAGGATCTCCGAGTTGGAGCATGTGCCGACCGGCATGAGCGAGATGGAGATCCAGCGACTGATGCATCAGCGAGCCGCAGAGGATCACGGCGCGCTGTGTTTTATCGGCGCCGGCGCTTATGAACATCACATCCCGGCCGCAGTGTGGGAGATCACCACTCGTGGTGAGTTCTACAGCGCCTACACGCCGTACCAGGCGGAAGCCAGCCAGGGCACGCTGCAGCTCATCTACGAATACCAGAGCATGATGAGCAGCCTGACCGGTCTGGACGTGTCCAATGCGTCGCTTTATGACGGCGCGTCTGCGATGGCCGAGGCCGCATTGATGGCGGTACGCGCAAATCGCAAGTCGAAGAGTGCGCGGATCCTCGTCGCCGGCACCATCAATCCGGTGTATCTGAATGTGGCCCGTACCATCGCCGGCAACCAGGGGCTCAGCTTTGAGCCGATCCTGATGGATGCGGAAACCGGTCTGATCGATCATGCGGCGCTGGCGCGCTTTGACGGTGAGGACATCACTGCGGTCGTAGTCCAGCAGCCCAATTTCCTCGGCAACCTGGAACAGGTCGATGAACTGGTCGACTGGGCGCATGCGCGCGATGCGCTGGCCATCGCGGTAGTCAATCCGCTGTCGCTGGCTTTGCTCAAACCGCCGGGTGAGTGGGGCGCCGATGGCGCCGACATCGCCTGCGGGGAGGGTCAGCCGCTGGGCGTACCGCTGTCTTCGGGCGGTCCCTATTTTGGTTTTATGACCTGCAAAAAGGGATTTGTGCGCCAGATGCCCGGGCGCATCGTCGGCCGCACGGTCGACGTCGAGGGCCGGCCCGGGTTTACGCTGACGCTGCAGGCCCGGGAGCAGCATATCCGCCGCTCCAAGGCCACCTCGAACATCTGCACCAATCAGGGCCTGATGGTCACCGCTGCCACCATCTACATGAGTCTGCTCGGCAGTGAGGGCCTGGAGCGGGTCGCTGCGGCGTCGGTGGCGAATACCGAAGATCTGGTGCGTCGGCTGAGCGAGATACGTGGTGTTCGCCTGTTGTTCAACGGAGCGCGTTTCCATGAAGCGGTATTGGCGCTGGATCGCCCGGTCGGGCCGGTGCTCGCTGCCCTCGCCGAGCGCGACATACTCGGCGGCATTGACCTGTCTGCGGATTTCCCGGAATTGGGGAACGCGATGATGGTGTGCGCCACCGAGACCAAGCTGGAACAGGATATCGATGCCTACGCCCAGGCTATGGGCGAAATCATGCTTGAGGCCCAGGTCGCCTGAGGCCTGCCCGCAACGTCACTTTTCGAATCTGGAGAACATCATGGCCACAGTCACCCTTCACGGAAATGAGATCCACACCAACGGCGACCTGCCGCGTGTGGGTTCGAAGGCACCCGACTTCACCCTGACCGATCGCGATCTCAACGATGTCTCGCTTGGCGACTGGGTGGGCAAGAAAAAGCTTCTGTCGATCTTCCCCAGTGTCGATACGCCGGTCTGCGCGATCTCGACCAAGAAGTTCAACGACCATGCCCGCGAGCACGGTGACACGGTGCTGCTGATGGTCTCCGCGGATCTGCCGTTCGCGCACAAGCGCTTCTGTGGCGACGAAGGCCTGGACAACGTGCTCACCTTGTCGACCATGCGAGCGCCGGAATTCGCCGGTAATTACGGCGTGCAGATCGAGGACGGGCCGCTGGCTGGCCTGTGCGCGCGCGCGGTGCTTGTCCTCGATGAGAACGACAACGTGGTCCATGCCGAACTGGTGCCCGAGATCGGCCAGGAGCCGGATTACGATGCCGCGCTCAAGGCGCTCGGCTGAGCCCCGGACCTGACGACGGAGGTTGCCAAAACGTCATGACTGAGCCTGTTATTTTTGAATATTCCCGTCCGGGCCGACGTGCCCAGGTCCAGGCACCGGCCGCGATGGCGAAGATCGATCTGCCCGCGTCTCTGCGCCGCAAGACGCCACCGAGGCTGCCCGAAGTCTCCGAACTGGAGACGGTGCGCCACTATACCCGGCTTTCGAAGCTCAACTTCTCTATCGATACGCATTTCTATCCGCTGGGCTCGTGCACGATGAAATACAACCCGCGGGCCTGCAACACGCTGGCCATGCTGCCGGGTTTTATTGGCCGGCATCCTCTGGCACCGGTGAGTCACGGTCAGGGCTACCTCGAGTGTTTGTTCGAACTGCAGGAGATGCTCAAGGACGTCACCGGGATGAAAGCGGTGTCGCTGACGCCGATGGCGGGCGCCCAGGGCGAGTTCGCCGGCGTCGCCATGATCCGTGCCTATCATCAGGCGCGCGGCGATTCCCACCGCAACGAGATCATCGTCCCCGATGCGGCGCACGGCACCAATCCGGCCACCGCCACCATGTGTGGCTGCAAGGTGATCGAAATCCCCACCCGGGATGACGGTGATGTGGATATCGAGGCGTTGCGCCAGGTGCTGGGGCCCAACACCGCCGGCATCATGCTGACCAATCCCTCGACCATCGGCGTGTTCGAGCGCAGCATCCTCGAGATCTCGGAAATGGTCCATGGGGCGGGTGGTCTGCTCTATTACGACGGCGCCAATCTGAACGCCATCCTCGGCCGCGCGCGGCCGGGCGACATGGGCTTCGACGTCATCCACATGAACCTGCACAAGACCTTCTCCACACCCCACGGCGGTGGCGGTCCCGGGTCCGGCGCCGTCGGTGTCGCCGATTGTCTGGAGCCATTCCTGCCGCTACCGGTGGTGGGCAAAGAGGGTGAGTCTTATCGCTGGTTTACCGAGGAAGACAAACCACAAACCATAGGCCGGCTGTCGGCATTCATGGGCAACGCGGGCGTCCTGCTGCGCGCCTATGTCTACGCGCGGATGCTGGGTCGCGAGGGCATGCGGCGGGTGGCTGATTTCGCCACTCTGAACGCGAACTACATGGCCGCACGACTGAAGGAGAAAGGGTTCGATCTGGCCCATCCGGATCGACGCGCCGGTCATGAGTTTATCGTCACGCTCAAGTCCCAGACCAAGCAGTTCAATGCGACCGCGATGGACTTCGCCAAACGCCTGCTGGACTACGGTTTCCATGCGCCAACCACGTATTTCCCGCTGCTGGTCCCGGAATGCCTGTTGATCGAGCCCACCGAGACCGAAGAAAAAGAAGTCCTGGACAGTTTTGTCGACGCCATGGCGTCGATCCTCGACGAGGCCAGCCAGGACGTGGAGACACTCAAGTCCGCGCCCCACACTACCCCGGTGCGCCGGCTTGATGACGTGCGGGCCGCGCGTCAGCTCGACGTGGTCTGGGCCCCGGACACCGACGCCGCCTGAGGCTGATCCGGCGACTTCGCCGTGAGGAGATTGCCATGCCCGCACTGATCTGCGGATCGTTCGCTTATGACTGCATCATGGTCTTCCCGGGCCGCTTCGCGGATCAGATACTGCCTGATCAGATCCATATGCTGAATGTGGCGTTTCTGGTGCCGGAATTGCGCCGCGAGTTCGGCGGCTGTGCCGGGAACATCGCGTTTAATCTGAAGCTGCTCGGTGGCGAGGGTGAACCTATGGGCGCGGTCGGCCATGATTTCGCGCCCTATGCCGCCTGGATGGATGATCATGGTGTTTCGCGGCGCTACCTGCTCGAGGTGCCGTCGGCCTTTACCGCCCAGGCCTACATCACCACCGACATGCAGGACAACCAGATCACCGCCTTTCATCCCGGTGCGATGGGTCATGCGCACGAGATCGCGGTACCCGCCGATGCGGGATTCAACTGGGGCATGGTCTCTCCGGACGGCCGCGAGGCGATGATCGATCACGCGCGGCAATTCGCCGAGGAAGGTATACCGTTCGTATTCGATCCCGGTCAGGGCCTGCCGATGTTTGACGGTGGCGATCTCGGACTTTTTGTCGAGCAGGCCAGCGTGGTCGCGGTCAACGATTACGAGGGCCAGATGCTGCAGGAGCGCACCGGTCTCAGTGCCGAACAGATCTCACAGCGGGTTGACGCACTGGTCATCACCCGCGGCAGCGAGGGTTCCGTGGTGATCCGCGATGGCCAGGTCACCGAGATCCCGACGGCGAGACCCAGCGCGGTCACGGATCCCACCGGATGTGGTGACGCCTACCGTGCCGGCTTGTTGTACGGATTGATGGCCGGCGCCGACTGGGAGACCACCGGCCGCATCGCTTCGCTGATGGGCGCGATCAAGATCTCCAGTCACGGCACTCAAAACCACCGTCTTAATCCGGACAATTTCCGCGAGCGCTTTGTCGACAATTTCGGTTACGAGCCGGGCGTATGAAGCACCGCGTATCCACGCTCCCGGCACTGCTGCCGGCATTACTGCCGGTCCTGTCGCTGTTGGCCGGTGCCGCCGCGGCCCAGGAGGCGGACTGGCGCAGCACGCTAGGGCGGGTCGCATCCGGCGTGGTATCGATCCGGGTTGACGGTACCCGCGCGTTCGACACCAATTGGAACCAGTCGACTCAGGCCACCGGCTTTGTGGTCGATGCCGAACGCGGTCTGATCCTGACCAATCGACACGTGGTCACGCCGGGGCCGGTGGTTGCCGAAGCGATCTTTATCAACAACGAAGAAGTGGAGCTGCGCGCGGTCTATCGGGATCCGGTGCATGATTTCGGCTTTTATCGCTACGATCCGGCAAGCCTGCGCTTTATCCAGCCGGCGGAGTTGCCGTTGCAGCCTGCCGGCGCGCAGGTCGGCCGCGAGATCCGGGTCATCGGTAATGATGCCGGCGAACAATTGTCGATCCTGGCCGGCACGCTGGCGCGCTTGGATCGCAAAGCGCCAAATTACGGTCGCGGCAAATATGGTGATTTCAATACCTTCTATTTCCAGGCGGCATCGAGCACATCCGGTGGTTCATCCGGTTCGCCGGTGATCGATATCGAGGGCGGTGTGGTGGCGCTCAATGCGGGCGCCAACACTCAGGCTGCGTCCAGTTTCTTCCTGCCGCTGGATCGGGTGAAGCGCGCGCTGGACTTTGTCCGCGAGGCCAAACTGGTGCCGCGCGGCACCCTTATGACCGAATTCGTCTATACCCCGTTTGACGAATTGCGTCGACTGGGTCTGGACGATGCCACCGAATCCCGTGTCCGCGCCCGGTTCCCCGAGGCTACCGGGATGCTGGTGGTCGAGCAGGTCGTGCCGGGGTCGCCGGTGGAGGGACAGATAGAGCCCGGTGACATCCTGGTGGCGCTGGACGATAAGCCGGTGCCCGGGTTTGTGACCCTCGAACAGGTGCTCGACAGCCACGTGGGGAAGCCCATCGATCTCGAGCTGCGGCGTGGTGGCTCTCAGGTACAGTTGGACGTCGAGCCGCTTGATCTTCATCTGATCACACCCGATGCGTTTATCGAATTTGGTGACGCTGTGGTCAATCAGCTCTCTTACCAACAGGCGCGTCATCTCAATATGCCGCCGGAGGGCATCTACGTTGCCAATCCCGGCTATGTCTTCGCGCGGGCCGGGATCCCGCGCGCCGCAGTGATCATAGAGATCGATGGCCAGCCAACGTCGAAGCTGGAGGATTTCCGCCGTATCGTCGAAGGGCTCGCCGACGGCCAGCAGGCCGCGGTGCGTTATTTCAGCTTCGAAGAACCGCGCAACAGCACATTGCGCGTGCTGCGCATGGACCGGCGCTGGTTCCCGGCCGCATTCTTCCTCCGCGACGACCGCGCCGGGTACTGGCCCTGTGAGCCGTTCGCCGCAGCCGGCGAGGCGCCGCCGCCGGAGCCGGCCAGCACACGTTTCGTTGCTCAGCCTGATCCGCGGCTTGCGACGCTCAGTCAGTCGCTGGTGATGGTCAACTTCGATATGCCCTATCCCATCTCCGGCGTATCCGAGCGTCATTACCAGGGCACCGGTGTGGTCATCGATGCCGAGCGCGGTCTGGTGGTGGTGGATCGCAATACGGTGCCTGTATCCATGGGTGATGCGCGCATCACCATCGCCGGCTCGCTGGAGCTGCCGGCCCGGGTGGTGTGGATCCATCCGCTGCATAACCTGGCCGTGGTGGAATACGACCCGGCGCTGATCGGCGACACGCCGGTGCGCACGGTGCGTTTTGCCGACGCCAGGATACGCCCAGGCGATACCGTGTGGGCGGTCGGCATCAAGGGCGATCAGAGCCTCGCGTCTCAGCGCACCGAGGTCGCGTCCATCGATCCGGTGGCTTTCCCGCTGTCGCGCACCATGCGTTTCCGCGACGTCAATCTCGAGACTATCTCCCTGGTCAACGGCCCGTCGGATTTTGACGGTGTGCTGATCAACGATGCCGGCGACGTCATCTCGCTGTGGTCCAGCTTCGCCTACCACGCGGGTAAGGAACTCAACCAGGTCAACAAGGGCGTGCCATCGGCCATCGTTGCCGAAGTGGCCGGGATCGTGCGTGAGCAGAAACCGATCCGCTCGCTGGAAGCAGAATTCGCAACGATCCCGCTGGCCAGCGCACGGAATTTCGGGCTGCCCGAGTCCTGGGCGCGCCGTCTGGAAGGCCACAACGGTGACCAGCGAGAGGTGCTGCAGGTGATCCGGTTGGTAGCCGGCTCGCCGGCGGCGGCGTCGCTGAGCACGGGTGATCTGCTGTTGGCAGTGGATGACCAACCCGTGACCAGCTTTCACCAGGTCGAGTTGTTGAGCCAGAAGCCGGAGGTGGAGCTGACTATCTGGCGAGACGGCGCCGAACGGCGTCCCAAGCTGGACACCATAGCCCTGGACGGCCAGGACATCGATCGTCTGTTGGTCTGGGCCGGTGCGATGCTGCAGGCTCCGCATCGCGCTATTGCCGCGCAGCGCGGAGTCGAGCCTTATGGCGTGTATGTGGCGTATTTCGGCTACGGTTCGCCGGCCTCGCGCTACAAGCTCTGGGCGGGTCAGCGCATCGTCGAGGTCGATGGTCAGCCGACCCCGGACCTGGATGCATTCCTCGATGCCGTCGCCGGTCGCGCCGACCGCGCGGCGGTGCGTCTGAAGACGATCAACTGGAACCGATCGGTCGAGATCATCACGCTGAAACTGGATAATCGCTACTGGCCGGCCTACGAGCTGCTGCGTGAGCCGGATGGCTGGCACCGCAAGGAGATCGATTCGCCGCTGGCTTCGGCACCTTGAGTCGGGGCGCCAGGTTACGCCGCATCGTCAGCGGCGGGCAGACCGGCGTGGACCGCGCCGCACTGGACGCCGCGCTCGAGCATGGTTTTCCGTGTGGCGGATGGTGCCCGCGAGGGCGAGCGGCCGAGGACGGTCCGATCCCCGCCCGTTATCCCCTGATTGAACACGACAGCGCTGATCCGGCCCGGCGCACCGAGGCCAATGTGCGCGACAGCGACGCGACTGCGATCATCGCCGTCGGGCCGCTGACCGGTGGCACCCGGCTCACGGCCAAGCTGGCGCGGCGTCTCGGTCGCCCGCTGTGTCTGATCGACGCCGCCGATGCTGAGGTGAGTCGCCAGGTCGATCAGCTGATGGCCTTCCTCGGAGCCCATGCTGTGGTCGTGCTCAATGTGGCTGGCCCGCGCCGAAGCCAGACACCGGCGTTAGAGCCACTGACCCGCAAGATCATCGGCGGTTTGCTCGAACGCCTCGGTCAGGCCGACTCGCGCAAACCCGACGTCAGTGCCGCCAGCGATTCGATCGGTGGGGAACAGGACGTGCCGCGGCAGAGATAGGCGCATACGTCGTCTCTGGGCGCTTTCGCGGCCAGCCCATCGGGCAAGCTCGGGGTGTCGGCCGGGATCGCGAAGACCAGTCGGCGCGGCGCGTACATCAGTAGCGCGGTGCGCTGCCAGTCAGCCATCGCGTCCGCCTCGCCGCGGATGATGATGATCTCCGGTGGATAGAGCTGTTCTTCCAGCGCGTCGAGCAGGCTGCAATGGGCGTAGGGCATCTGCGCCATCGGACCGGCAGCCGCGCGCAGCGTCGTTTCGGCTGCGTCCAGATAACGGGTTTCGCCCAACAGGTGGCCCAGCCGCGCAAGGGCGAGGGCGGCGATGCCGTTGCCGGAGGGGGTTGCGTCGTCTGAGAACGGACGCGGACGATGGATCAGCGACTCGTGATCGTCCGCGGTAAAGAAGAAGCCGCCGTGTTCGCGATCCATAAAGTGCTCGAGCAGCGCGTCTGCCAGGGCTGTGGCGAATCCGAGCAACTCGCTGTCCCAGCGAACCTGGAGCAGCTCCAGGACGCCGTCGAGCATAAACGCGTAATCATCCAGATAGGCCGGGAAGCGCGCCTGTCCGTCCTTCGCGCAGGCCAGCAGGCGTCCGTCCTGCCACAGATGCTCGCGCACAAAAGCCGTGGCCGCCATTGCGGAATCCGCCAGGTCCGGGCGTTGCAGATGGCGCGCGGCGATGGCCATGCCACGGATCATCAGCCCGTTCCAGGCGGTGAGGATCTTCTCGTCCCGCGCCGGGCGCACTCGTGCTGCGCGGGCGTCGAGAAGAACGCGTCGCGCCTCGGCGAGTTGTGTCTCGAGGTCTTCCGCCGACATGCCGCGGGTATCGGCCACCGCGGCCACCGGACGGAACGTGTGCAGATGCCAGCGCCCTTCAAAATTGGATGGCCGGTCCAGCCCGTACACCTCGGCAAAGGGTGCGTAGACCTCATCGCCCAGCAGCTCCCGAACGGCTGCCGCGTCCCATACGTAAAACAGACCTTCCTCGCCGTCGGAATCCGCGTCCAGCGTGGCGTAATAACCGCCCTCGGCCGACTGCATCTCCCGCAGCACCCAGTCGGCGGTCTCCTCGGCCACGCGTGCGAACAACGGTTCATTGGTTGCGGCCCATGCCTGGCTGTATAGCGCCAGCAAGGGCCCATTGTCATAGAGCATCTTTTCGAAGTGCGGGATCATCCAATGGTCATCGACCGAGTAACGGCAGAAGCCGCCTCCGACCTGGTCATAGAGCCCGCCCTGGGCCATCCGTTGCAACGTAAAGCTGGCCATAAACAGCGCCCGCAGATCCGGATCGTCGCTCATCGCGGTACTGCGCCAGCCACGCAGCAGGCGCTCGATGCTGGTGGGGTGGGGGAACTTCGGCGCCCGGCCAAAGCCGCCATGGGCGCCGTCAAAATTTTCTTCGAGCTGTTCCCGGGCCTTGTGCAGCAAGGTCGACGACGGCAGCGCAGTGGCGTCATCCACCGTCGAGATACGCTGGAATACGTCGCGAACCGCGCCGGCCTGCTCGCGGATCTCGGTGCGGTGCTCCCGATAGTAGGTGGCGACGCGCTGCAGAATTTCGCTAAAGGCGGGCATACCATGGCGAGGACGATCCGGGAAATAGGTGCCGCCAAAAAACGGCGTGTGATCATCCGGCGTCAGGAACATGGTCAGCGGCCAGCCGCCCGGGCGCTGGATAAGCAGCTGATGGGCGAGCTGGTAGATCTTGTCCAGGTCCGGCCGCTCTTCCCGGTCTACCTTGATGTTGATAAACAGCTCGTTCATCAGCGTCGCGGTAGCTGTATCCGCGAATGACTCATGGGCCATCACGTGACACCAGTGACAAGCCGAGTAGCCCACCGACAGCAGGATCGGCTTGTCTTCTTCCCGCGCCCGGTCCAGGGCTTGTGAACCCCATGGATACCAGTCCACCGGGTTGTCCGCATGTTGCAGCAGATACGGACTGGTCTCGGTAGCAAGATGGTTGGCGGCGGCAGTCATGGTCGCTCCTGAGGCGGCGAACTCGGATAGACTGGAGACTATACCGGAGCCCATCCCGGGACACCGGTGTCAGTAGTGAGAAAGCAAAGTGAGTGAAGCCGCGACGGTGGCCCCGGTTCTGCCGGAGCTCAAACTCAAGTCACGCCAGGACCGGCGCCTGCGCGGCGGGCACCTGTGGATCTACAGCAATGAAGTGGACGTAGCGGCGACGCCGCTAAAGTCATTCGGACCCGGCGACATCGTCCGTGTGGTCAGCGACCGGGGCCGCTTTCTCGGCTATGCCGGCGTCCATCCGCATGCGCTGATCGCCGCCCGTGTGCTCTCCAGAGACCCGAACCATCCGCCCGGACGCCCATTGTTCGTGCATCGTATGCGGGTGGCAAGTAGCCTGCGCGACGCGCTCTACGGCGACGGCTGTTACCGACTGTTGTTCGGCGAAGCCGACGGCATCCCGGGCCTGGTGGCGGATCGCTACGGCGATATCGTGGTGCTGCAGAGTGCGACGGCCGCGATGGAGCGTTTCAAGGGTGAGATCATCGATGCGGTCAGACGCGAGCTGTCGCCGGCCGGCATCCTGTGGCGAAACGACGGCGGGGCCCGCGAGCTCGAAGGACTGGATCGTTACGTCGAAGTGGCCTGGGGCGAGGTGCCCGAGCAGGTACCGGTGCGCGAGGGTGCCCTCGAGTTCATGGCGCCGGTGCGCGAGGGGCAGAAGACCGGCTGGTTCTACGACCAGCGGGATAATCGCATGCGCTTCGCCCGCTATCCGGTCGAGAGCGTACTCGATGTGTTCTGCTACACAGGCGCATGGGGTCTCAGCGCTGCAAGCCGTGGCGCCCGCGCCAGCTTTGTCGACGCCTCCGGACAGGCGTTGCAGTGGGTCGAGTCTGGCGCCGACCGGCTTGGCGTCGAGGCTGAGCTGTTGCAGGGTAACGCCTTCGAGGCTCTACGGGGCTTGCGCGACGAAGGCCGCCGATTCCGCGCCGTCATCGTCGATCCGCCCGCGTTTATAAAGCGCAAAAAAGACTTCCGCAGCGGACTGGCCGCCTATCAGCGTATCAATCAGCTGGCCATGCTGCTGCTGGAGCGCGACGGATTTTTGGTCAGCTGCAGCTGCTCTCATCACCTCTCCATCCCGGATCTGCTGGGGGCGCTGCAGCGCGCGGCCCGCCATGTGGACCGTCTGGTGCAGGTGCTCGAAATCGGTGGCCAATCTGCCGATCACCCGCAGCATCCCGCAATCCCCGAGACCGGCTATCTGAAGGCGGTGTTCTGCCGCGTCGTCGGCGCCGACAGCTAGCTCTTCTGATACCGCAGGCGGCGGTTCAAGATGGGTCCTGCGACGCCATCGGTGCTGCTAAACTACGCGCCCATGATCAACTACCCCCAGATCGATCCGGTCGCGCTTGCGCTGGGACCGCTCAAGATCCGCTGGTACGGACTGATGTACCTGGTCGGCTTTGCCGCCGCGTGGTTTCTTGCCCGCAGCCGCGCCCGGCGGCCGGAGTTCGGCTGGAGAATCGAGTGGGTGGACGATCTGATCTTTTACCTCGCGGTCGGTCTGATCGTCGGCGCGCGTCTGGGCTATACGTTGTTCTACGGCATGGCCGGGATCCTCGACGATCCGCTGTCGCTGCTGCGCATCTGGGAGGGCGGCATGTCCTTCCACGGTGGTCTGTTGGGCGTTGCCCTGGCCATCTGGCTGTTCGGCCGCAAGGTCGGCAAATCCTTCTTCGAAACCGCCGATTTCGTCGCCCCCTTGGCACCCCTCGGATTGTGCGCCGGACGCATCGGCAACTTCATCAACGGCGAGCTCTGGGGTAAGGCCACCGACGTGCCCTGGGCCTTTGTGGTCAACGGTGAACCGCGCCACGCGTCGCAACTCTATGAGGCGGGTCTCGAGGGCATCGTGTTGTTCGTGATCCTGTGGCTGTATTCGTCGAAACGTCCGCCCACCATGGCGGTTTCCGGCGCGTTTCTGCTGTTCTACGGTCTGTTCCGCTTCAGCGTCGAGTTTGTCCGGGTACCGGATGCACATCTGGGCTATCTGGCGCTGGACTGGATCACTATGGGACAAATCCTGACCATGCCGATGATCCTGTTCGGTCTGTTGTTCCTGTTCCTTGCCTACCGCGCTCCGGCGGCCGCGGCGCGTACCTGAACCCATGCGTCAGTATCTCGATCTGCTCGGTCACATCCGTCGACACGGTCTGCGCAAGGAAGACCGCACCGGCACCGGCACCCTGTCGGTGTTCGGTCATCAGATGCGTTTCGACCTCGGCCAGGGCTTTCCGCTGCTGACCACCAAGAAGCTCCACATCCGCTCCATCGTCCATGAGCTGCTCTGGTTCCTGAATGGCGACACCAACATCGGGTATTTGCAGGAACACGGCGTCAGTATCTGGGATGGCTGGGCCACCGAAGACGGCGAACTCGGCCCGGTGTATGGCCGCCAGTGGCGGGCCTGGCCATGCGCGGACGGCGGCAGCGTCGATCAGATCAGCCAGGTCGTGGAACAGATCAAGAAAAACCCGGACTCCCGCCGTATTATCGTCGTCGCCTGGAATCCGGCGGAGCTGCCTGATGAGCGGGTCAGTCCCCAGGACAACGTGCGCGCCGGGCGCATGGCCCTGGCCCCGTGCCATTGTCTGTTCCAGTTTTGGGTCGGCGACGGAAAATTGTCCTGTCAGCTCTATCAACGCAGCTGCGATGTCTTTCTCGGGGTCCCCTTCAACATCGCGTCCTATGCCTTGCTGAACCATTTGATTGCTCAGCAGTGTGATCTGGAGCCCGGGGACTTTGTCTGGACCGGCGGTGACGTCCATCTGTACCTGAACCATCTCGAGCAGGCGGATGAGCAGCTCGGCCGGACACCCGGCGCGTTGCCGACGCTGCGCATCGCGCGACGGCCGCCGTCGATCTTCGATTACCGTTACGACGACTTCGAGATCGAAGGCTACGAGCCCCAGGCTCATATCAAGGCTGCGGTGTCGATCTAGTGCGTCTGACCCTGGTGGTGGCCGCGGCCGAAAATGGCGTGATCGGCCGTGACGGCGCCTTGCCCTGGCATCTGCCGGCAGATCTCGGGCACTTCAAACGTTCGACCCTGGGCAAGCCTATCCTGATGGGGCGCAAGACCCATCAATCCATCGGCCGCGCGCTGCCTGGCCGGCTCAATCTGGTGCTGACGCGTCAGCAGGACTATGCGGCGCCGGGTTGCGAACTCGTGCACAGTCTCGATGAGGCCGTGGTGCGGGCCGAGCGCGACGGCGCCGAGGAGCTGATGATCATCGGCGGCGCCGGGCTGTATCGCATGGCCTTGCCGCGGGCGGAGAGGATCCTGCTGACCCGCGTACATGGCGCATTTGAGGGTGACACCCGGCTGCCGACATTCGATCCGGCTGACTGGATCGAGCTCTCACGCAGCCGCCGCGAGGCCGATGCGGCCAACCCGGTGGCCATGAGCTTTATCGAACTGGTCCGGCGCCGGACCCGGGACGCTGCCTGACCGGGCCGCAGCCGGCACGCAAAGAGAGAACCATCCTGCGGGCCTGCGTTACCATAGGCGGCGACACGCAGGCTGATGCGACGGGGATCATGATGGACATCGGCGTACCTTACAAAGAGCTGGCTACACTGGATCTCTCGGATCTGGCCGCGGAATTGCTCGGTCTGAGCGATGCCGACTGGGATGCGCGACCGATACGGCGCGCGTCATTGGCCGGCAGCGAGAGCCACTGTGCGGCCGATTCGATCGTGTTGCGCCACGAGTGGGTGCCATCCTATTCCCGCCGGGGCTTCAAGACCCTGCAGGAGTCGCTGCTGGACTGGGCCCAACGCAACGGCCGTGAAGGCGCATCCATGCTGCCGGTGATGGAGGAGCGCAACAGCGAGACCAGCATCTTCACCTTCCCCGACTGGTTCCGCTGGCAGGCGCGCGTGCTGCCCATCGTCTCGGCGGTGCTGCAGCCGATCGCCCGGCCAGCCGGCGTGCTGACCCGGGCGTTGTTCGTACGGCTGCCGCCGGGTGCCGTGATCACCCCTCATCGCGACGGCCAGGCGCTGGCCAGCCGCGCCCATCGGATTCACGTCGCGATCAGCGATTGCCCGCGCTGTTTCTACACCATCGGTGACGAGCGTTTTGCGATGACCCCGGGTATTGCCTACGACTTCAATAACCGCTGGACTCATGCCGTCCACAACGAGGGTGACACGCCGCGGATCAACCTGATGTTGGAATACCTGCCGGACCCGGCATGGGTGTTTCCACTGCCGCTGATCCTGTCCGATCCGCGGGCACAACCGGTCGCGGCCTGAACGCCATGCCCGCCACATTTTTCCGTCCCAGATTCACTCCGAGGAGCGCCTCATGACCCTTTCGACTCCGCATACGTTCAGGCTGGGCCTGGTCGCCATCGTCGCCACTGCCGTCGCAGCCGCCGGCTGCCAGACCCTCGATCCTTACACCGGCGAGACCAAGACCAGCAACACCACCAAGGGTGCCGCCATCGGCGCCGTCGCCGGCACCATCGGCGGCATCATCGTCGGCGGCAGCCGCAAACAAGTACTGATCGGCGCCGGTATCGGCGCGCTGGTCGGTGGTGGCGTCGGCGCCTATATGGATAAGCAGGAGAAGGAACTGCATGAGCGTCTGCAGGCGACCGGCGTCAGTGTGACCCGCAGCGGTGACTACATCATCCTGAACATGCCGGGCAACGTGACCTTCGAGACCAACTCCTCGGACATCAACGCCCAGTTCTATTCGGTGCTGGATTCCGTCGCCATCGTGGTCAACAAGTACGACAAGACCTACGTGGACGTGATCGGCTTCACCGACAGCACCGGCACGCTGGCCATCAATCAGCCGCTCTCCGAGAGACGCGCCGGGAGCGTCGCGTCTTATCTGGAAAGCCAGCAGGTCCTGCCCCAGCGCCTGGTCGTGACCGGCCGCGGACCGAGCAACCCGATTGCGTCCAATGACACCCCGGAGGGCCGCGCCCTCAACCGGCGCGTCGAGATCGTGCTGACGCCGTTGACCTGATGGCCTCAGCTGCGACTGCCGGCCGCCGGGCCGTGGTGGCCGGTGCCACCGGGTTGATCGGCCGCAGGCTGATCGCGCTGCTGGCGGACAGCGGTCGCTACACGAGCATCCATGCGCTGGTGCGCCGGCCCCTAGAGGCCGGCGGGCCGGTGGTCAGTCAGGTGGTGGATTTTGAAGATCTCTCACAGACTGCGGCTGCTATCGGCCCGATCGACGATGCCTATTGCGCGCTGGGCACCACGATCCGTCAGGCCGGAAGCAAATCCGCGTTCCGCCGCGTCGATCACGACTACGTGATCGCGTTCGGACGCCTGGCCCGGGACCTGGGGGCTCGATGCCTGCTGCTGGTGTCGTCGCTCGGTGCCAACCCGGACGCAGGCAGCTTTTACCTGCGGATGAAAGGCGAGACCGAGGCCGAATTGGAGGCACTCGATCTGCCCGGACTGGCCCTGTTCCGCCCCTCGCTGTTGCACGGTGCGCGGGACGAATTCCGGCTCGGGGAGGAACTCGGCAACGCGGCGATGAAGATCTTCGCGCCGCTGGTCCCGGCCCGCTACAAGGCGGTCAGCGACCGCGAACTGGCGACCGCGATGATGCAGGTGGCCAAGGCTGGCGTGAGCGGGGTGCGGGTGATCGAGTCGGAGGAGATCCGGCGGCTGGGCGGCGCGGCCTGAGCGCGTAACCGGGTCAGAACAGCGGCGAGACGAACAGGCCGATCACGCTGAACATGCCGATCGTCCACACCACCGTGCGCCAGGGGTTGAGGTCATTGAGATAGGCGAGGATGTACAGGCCCCGCGCGACAACGAATATCAGCGCCAGCGTGTCCCGTAACAGCGCATCGGTCCCGCCGTAATGCGCGACCCAGACCGCTGCCGCGAACGGCGCGAAAGCCTCGAGTGAATTTTGATGCGCGGCCTGGGCCCGCGCGCCACGGCCGGTCAGACGGGCCTGCTGGGGTCGCGGATTGGCCAGATCGTAGCGGCCCTCGGCTTCGATGGCCCCGCGTATCGCTGGCATGCGCGGCGCATAGATCATCATGAAGGCCACCAGCAGACACCAGATCGAGATATCCATCTACTCCGTTACTCCGTGGTAATTGAGCGGCAGTTCAACCGCTGTCCCCGCCCGAGCGATAGCGGTCTCGGGTCAGGCCATACAAGGCAATGTCCTTGTATTCGTCCCATTTTAATATGTGCTGAGTCAGGACCCCTTCCGCTTGCATGCCGATATTGAGCAGCACCCGTCCCGAGGCGGGATTGTCCTGCATGTGGTGGGCGAAGATCCGATTCAGACCCAGATTTTCGAAACCGAAGTCCAGCATCGCGCGCGCGGCTTCGGTGGCATAGCCCTGGCCCCAGAACGGCCGGCCCACCCAGTAACCCAATTCGGCGCGACGGTTGTTGCCGTCGAGCATCAGGCTGATCGCGCCGATCAGGCTGTCGTCCTCCAGCCGGGTGATGGCGAGGGTGATCCGCCGGCCGCCTACAAACGCCTCGTAATGGGACGCGATCCACTGCTCGGCAAGGCCTTCCGGATAGGGATGGGGGACCGATAAGGTGGTCGCGGCAATGTCGCGGTCGCCGGCGAGTCGCCGGACCGTGGTGGCATCAGCCGCGTTGAATGCACGCAGCCGTAGCCGGTCGCTGATGAGTTGGGGGAAGTTGTCGGCGCCCATCACCCGGATCATGGACATGTCCCGCGGATAGCCTGCGGCCGGCCGGTCATCCATTGCCGTGGCGTCACGCTCGTTTCCCCCATCCGTCGATCAAAGGACCGCATTATAGGTCCGGAGCGGCGCGCCGGGGGGTCGCTGTGCCGTTCATGGCGCCTGGTATAGCTCCATACCCAGCGCGCCGGTGTAGCGCTCGAGTGCGAACTTGACCGCATCCGCATCGGCTCGTGCAAAGCCCCGGGTAGTGTCGCCGGTCTCATAGTGGACGGCCAGCAGCTGCACGCGTCCCAGTTTGCGTTCCGCCTTGAGATCCACGCGCGCCACCAGCCGTTCGCCAGCGAGGACCGGCAGACAGTAATAGCCGTACACCCTTTGCGCGGCCGGTTTGAAGATCTCCAGCACCTGCTCGAAACCGAACAACATGCGCACCCGATTCCGATCCCATAGCACCGGATCGAATGGCGACAACAGTACGCCCCGGTCGCGCCGTGGCCGTAATCCGCCGGCCCGATCCGCCAGCTCCAGATCCGACGGGCGGATCCATCCGGCGGTAGCCTTGCCGTCCGGGTCCAACAGGCGGCACGGCACGATTTCGCCGGTTTCGCGCAGCGTCTCGAGGGCGAGACGGATCTTTGGCTGGCACCGGGTCAGACGCCAGGTCTGTGCGAGGGTGCCGGTGCTGGCCCAGCCGTGGCCGGCGACGGCGCGTAACAGCAACCGAGGCAGCGCCTCGGACTCGTCCACCTCGGCATCGAGCAACTCGCCCGGGATCACGCGCTCGGTCAGGTCAAAGCTGCGCTGAAAATTACGTCGCTCACGGATGGCGAATTCTCCGGCGGACCACAGCGCGCTGGCGACCTTGCGCGCTATCTTCAGATCCCACCAGCCGCGCGAGCCACGGCCTTCCATGTCCTGCGAGCGCAGCGGACCCTCTTCTTGCACGCGACGGCGCAGCTTGTCGCTGACTTTCGGATGCTGGCGGATCAAGTCTCCCCACCATGGATGGCGGCGGTAGGCCCTGCGGCGGAATCCGAATAGCGGATAGTCTTCCAGCGGCAGCCAGCTGGCCTCGTGGCCCCAGTACTCGAACAGTGGCTCGCCTGGCTGCAGCAGCGCTTCGCCCAACTCCGGATCGAAGTTCTGCAGACGTGACAGCAAAACCAGCACATGGCTGCGCGCACCGGCCACCGCGACCGTGTCCAGCTGCAGATAACCGAAACGGCCGATGATCTTCAGCGCCGCATCCCGCGCGCGCTGACCGCCGCCGCCAGCACGACGCGGCAGGCCTGTCCATTCCGGTTTGAGCAGTCCAGCGCGGATCAGCGCCAGACGCCGGGCCTCGCGGCGGCTGATCGTCTCCGAGATCATCGGCGCGGTTCCGCGATCAGGCTGCTGTGTCGCGGCGGCGTCACTGATCCGTCACCGCGCACGGGCCGCCTTGAAGATGCCGATCAGACTGATGCCGATCCAGAATACTTCGATGATCGCCGCGGAGAGATTGAAGTCGGAACTGAGCGATACCAGGATCAGACCCGCGCCGACGGCGTTGAGCACTGAATAGCTCAAATCGCGCGCGCTCATGCGCTCGATCTGCAGTGCCAGGTAAGCCAGGATGATCAGCCCGACGCCCACGTTCCCGACCAGATCGAACAGGTCATATTTCATCGCCGTTGATCTCCCAAGTGCTCGCGTGGCGCCGATCCGGGGGTCGGCGCCACGCGTCAAGCCGTCTCGTTGCGCGCCGGCGCGCGGGTCAGTTGGTGACGGGCAGGAAGCTGAAGTTCTCCTCGTAGGAGAGCATCTGCCGCGCGAAGTCGACGGGATACTCCACCACGATGTCGAGGAGCTCGCCGTTATCTTCGACCGGCACCAGTTCAGCCTGGATAAAACCTTTGTAGGGCGCGATGTCCAGCGGCTTCACCCGCTCCAGCACTTCCTCGTGCAGGGCCTGGTCGACCTCGACGCCATAGGTTTCCACCAGCGCCTTGCCGGCTTCATAGTCACCCTCGGATTTGATCCGCTGCACCTCGCGCAGCAGCTGTCCGAACAGCTGGCGCAGGGCGTCGTAGTCGCGGATCACGAAATAGGTCTTGCCGCCTTCGGTCACCTTCTCGATGACTTTGTCCGCTGTGCCCTTTTCGTAGACCCAGCCGGCGACGAGCTGACGGTTGCGCATGTGCGCCTGCTGCAGATTCTCCCCGGGTTTCAGTCGCTGCAGCTGGATCATCAGGCCGTTACGGATGTTGCGGTCGTAGGTCGTCATGCCGACTTCGAGTGACGGCATCAGACCCAGCTCGACCAGTTTCGGGTCCATCATGTAGTACAAGGCCACCAGGTCGGCTCGGGTCTCTTCCAGCGCGGACGCGTAATTCTTCAGTGTCTCCTTGGGCGTGCCCACGCCCGGCGCGATCTGACCCGAAGCATGGCCGATGACCTCGTGCAGATCCACATCGAGGAAGTACGAGAGCGTGCCGTAACGATGGTAGCGATCCTTCTCCGCCTCGGTCAGCATGAATTCGTCATGCAGACCGCTTTCGGCAGAGGACTGCTCGGAGGACTCGATGATATTGCCCAGAGTCACGGACTTGGACCCGTGTTCCTTGCGGATCCAGTTGGCGTTGGGCAGATTTACGCCGATTGGCGTCAGCGGCGCCGCATCACCACCCTCGGTGACGATGGTGATGACCTTGGCCGAGATGCCGACCACGTTGGGCTTCTTGTCCTGCTCCCGCAGCGGTGAATTGTCCTCAAACCACTGCGCGTTTTCGGCTAGCGTTGAGATGCGCTTTGAGGCTTCCAGATCGCGGATCGAGACCATCGCTTCCCAGGCGCCGCGATAGCCCAGCGGGTCGCCATAGACCTCGGTAAAACCGTTAATCGTATCGACGCGGGAATCCGTGTCCCCGACCCAGGCGATGTTGTATTTGTCGTATTGCTTGAGATCGCCGCTGCGATAGTAAGCGATGAGCGCCTCCAGCCAGGCATGCTGTGCCTCGTTCTCGGCGACCTCCAGCGCTCGCTCCAACCAGTAGACCACCTGTTCAAGTGCCGGGCCGTACATGCCCCCGATCTTCCACACACGCTCGACCAGCTTGCCGTCGATTTTGGCTAGCTGGGAGTTCAGGCCCCATGAAATCGGACGCGGGTCATCCGGGTCGATGCGCGCGGCATAAAAGGCCTCGGCTTCCGCCTGGCTGACGTCGCGATAATAGTTGGTGGCGGAGTTCAACAGCAGGTCTTCGCCGGAATCCAGGCTGACCTTTATCGGCGCCACCGTCGGATCGAACAACACCGGTCCGAGCAACGCCAGTAGCCCGTCGACGTCGCCACCATTCTCGAGCGGCAACAGCGCCGCATCTGAATCCCGCACCATGGCCTCGAACGCGGCCTGGTCAAATCCAGGCTGCATCTTCAGCGATGAGTAATGATGGTGAATGCCGTTGGCGAACCAGACCCGCTTGGCATATTCGAGCAGAGCCATATAGTCATCGGATTCGCGATCACCGCCGTAGCTGTTGATGACCGCGGCCAGGGTCCGGCGCACGCGCAGATTGTGCTCGTAGTTCTGGTCCCAGATGATATCCCAGCCGGCCAGTGCGGCCTGGGACAAGAAGTAGGCCAGCTTCTTTTGCGGCAGCGGCATCTCGGCAAAGCCCGGCACCTGGTAGCGCAGCACTTCGACGTCGGCGAAGCGGTCGGCACGGACCTCGAACGGCTCGCCGGGGGCAGGGGCCGGGACCGTCTCGACCACGATCTCGGCGGTGTCAGGCGCCGGCGGCGCACTTGCGGGCGCGGTGTTGTCGTTGCGACCGCAGCCTGCGAGTGTGGCGGCAAAGCCGATAAACACGGTGAGGACGGCGGCTGGGGTGAACGTATTCATGTGGTTTCCTTGTTCCTGGGTCCGGATCGCCTGAGACCTCACGCAGGCTGAGATCCCGGCCGGGTAGACCCGCCATTGTAACGCCGCCGGCTAAAGGCGGGGGACGGCACGGGCGTGGGCGCCTAGGGCGCCCCGGCGATCAGATCGGCGGCCGGCGAATCAAGCAGGGCACCGGCCTCCAGCCGCAACACCCGGTCGGCGACCGAGGCCAGACCGGACTGGTGGGAGATGGCGAGGATCGTGATCCGGCCACGCAGGCTCTCCAGGGTCCGGCAGATCGCGGCTTCGCTGTCGGGGTCCAGCGCGCTTGTCGCCTCGTCGAGGATCAGCAATCTCGGCTGACGGACCAGAGCGCGGGCGATACAAAGGCGCTGGCGCTGGCCGCCGGACAGCTTGCCGCCGCGCTCGCCGACAATGGATTGTGTGCCTTCGGGCATCGCGCTGACAAAGTCCCAGGCGCCGGCCTCGCGCAGTGCTCGCTCGCAATCGGCGGGCGTCAGTGCCGGATCGCCGAGGGTGATGTTGTGTTCGATGGTGTCGTGGAGCAGCAGCGTTTCCTGTGGCACATAGCCGATCATCGAGCGCCATTTGCTGATATCGCATTCGCTCAGGTCGACACCGTCGATCAATACGCGGCCGGAACCCGGCTCCAGCAGTCCGGTAAGGATGTCGACAATCGTGGTCTTGCCGGAACCCGATGGTCCGATGATGGTGGTGAAGACGCCGGCGGGCAGCGTGATGCTCAGATGGCGCAGCACCGGCGTGTCGCCAAAGGCCAGCGAGACTTGCACGAACTCTATCGTGCGCTCGAATACGGGGGTGAGACCGCCCCGACTGGTTTCTCGCGCCTGCTGCGCGCGATCGATGGTCGTGGTCATCGACCAATAGGCGCTCTCGTCGATAACCATCTTCTGGTAATAACGCTGGACCTTGCCCAGCGCCGCCATCACCCGCACCAGCAGGATGATCAGCACCAGGATGCTCGCCAGCGGCACCGCGAAACGACTGACCGCAACGAACAGGCCCAGCGCGGTGAAACCGATGATCACCGGCTCGTAAAGAGAGCTCAGCGCCTCACGACTAAACACCTCGCGCCGCAGCGCCTTGTTCAGCTGGCCGGTCTCGCCTTCCAGCACCAGATTCGCCCGCTTCGACAGACCCATGGCCTTGAGCGCCTTTACCGACTGCAGGGTGTCGGTCATACGGCCGATCAGCGAACGCAGCAGCTGTGTCTGTCGGCTGCCGGCGCGTTTGGAGGTGCGCACAAGGCGGCCGAAACCGAACACGATCAGCGAAGCAAAACCCAGCGCCACCAATGTGGCCTGCCAGGACACCATCATCGCCACGGCCACATAGACCAGGGTCTCGATCAATAACGCCACGGTGCGGGACCCGTCCAGATAGGCGTTGGCGGCCCGGGCGGCCTCGGTGGCCATGGAATTACTCAGCGCACCGACCGGCTGATGAACATAGTAGTCCCAGCGGGCTTCGAGCAGGGCGCGCAGCAGATTCAACCGCAGGTCGGTGGCGATCTGGGCCACCGTATAACCGACATGCCGGTTGGCGAACAGCGTGATCAGGCTTTTCAGCGCCATCCCGATCACCAGTACCCACAGCAGAACACCGAGGGTGGGGGTCAGACCGAGCGCCCGCAGCGCCTTGACCAGCACATTGTCATCGCCGGCGGCCTGTGGGTCCGTTGCCAGATTCAGGACCGGTAACAGTGCCGTCAGGCTGATCCCGGCGACGATGCCGGCGACCAGCAGTGCAGCCAGGGTGATCAGGGTACGCGCCGGATAAGCGCGCATGATGTGGATCAGGAACTTCATGCAGCGGTCTCTTCGGGGTCGCCGGGCTCTGTGCCGGCTCAGGCCCGGCCACGGCTCGACCAACCGGGTTCGGGTATAATACCCGGTTCATCCGGAGCCACCCGAGACCCCCGCTGATGGTAGCCGAGCGCCAGGCCGTTCTGGCCGAGATCGAGCAATCCAGTCCCCCGGCCACACCCTTCGATCTGGAGCGCGTGGTGCTGGGCGTACGCGAGGGGTTTGCACCCAGTGAGCGGGCACCGGTGCGGATCTTTGTCGGCACCGAGACCGGGCAGCAGCGGGCCGAGCGCGTGTTTATCTGGTCGATCGAGCAGGTCCGCGATCCGTCACGTATCTACGAGATCACGCTGATGAAAGAGCTGCCGGGTTTTGATCCACGGCGCTGGCTGACCGGTTTTACCAATTACCGCTTTGCCATCCCCGAACTGGCCGGCGCCACGGGGCGGGCCATCTACAACGACGTGGATCAGATCTACCTCAGTGATCCGGCCGAGTTGTTCGATATGCCTATGGGCGAGCACGGCTTTATGTCGATCTCCGACCGCGACACCTCGGTGATGATCATCGATTGCGCGCGCATGGTCACGGTGTGGCCGCTGGCGGCGGTGCGTCGCGAGCGGCGCAAACGCCTGGAGGCGCGCGCCCGCAGGTTCAGCGGTCTGTGGGGTCCGATCGATCACGGCTGGAATGCCCGCGACGACGAATATCGTCCCGGCAGTTCGCACCTGGTCCATTTCACCGTATTGCAGACGCAGCCCTGGCGCCCGTTCCCTGGCAAATTCGTCTATCAGGCGAATCCGGTCGCACCGGTGTGGGAGGCGCTCGAGCACGATGCAGACGCGGCGGGCTTCCAGCCGTTTACCGCCGAACGCCCGAGCACAAAGTTCTCGGCGCTGACGGGGGAGACGGCCGGGTCGGCAGCATTTGCCGTCACGCCGCTGCCAGCCGAGGTCTGGCGCGGTCTGGCGGAACTCGTCGCACGCGTCGGCGATCCGGCTCTGCTGCATTACACGATTGGCGATACCGAGCCCGGTGTTGATGCATCGTTGCACAACCCACTGAGTCGTGCGCCCGGCACGATTCCGGCACCGGCGGATGGAGCAATCTGCAGCCAGCTGCTGGAATATCTGCCCGACGAGGATGTGCCATGGCTGCTGGACGAGATGTTCTCCGCGGCTACGGCGTTCCTGTTCCTGGTGATTGATGACCAGGGCCCTGTTGGCGCGGCGGCGTCGCCACGCCGGACCCGTGATCAGGCTTGGTGGCTGGCGCTGATCGAGGGCGCCGCCCGCCGGCACCCAGGGGTGCATTGGCGATTGGCGATCCGCACACGGCACCGCTTTGGCCGGCTGTCATGGGACCATCACGGGGGTGGCCGTTGTCTCGGCGAGCAGCCACGGGTGTGGGTTTTGGGCGACGACAAGGCCGGGCACTCGATACAATCCCGGGCGCTGGCGCAGGCACTGGGTTGGCCGACCGAGGTCAAGCAGCTGCGTTTCAATCTGGTCAATTACCTCAGCAACGGACTGCTCGGCCCCAGTCTGCGCGGCGTCGATCGCCGCGGCTCGGACCTGCTGACACCACCGTGGCCGGATCTGGTGATCTCGGTCGGCCGGCGCACCGCGCCAGTGGCGCGCTGGATCGGAGCACAGAGTGCCGGCGGCACCCGTCTGGTCCATCTGGGACGCAAAGGGGGCGAAGTGGCGGAGCACTTCGATCTGGTAGTCGGATGCGCTCACTTCCGCCAGTTCGCCCATCCCCACCGGCTGCAGACGCTGGCGCCGTTGAATCCGTTTGACCGTGCCGAGATCGAGACCGCAGCCGCGCGCTGGCCGGATCTGTTTGGCGACGCGCCGAGACCGCACATCGCGTTGATCGTCGGCGGTGACTCGGCCCTGCATCGTTACGACCCTTCCGCCGCGATGACGATGGGACAGGAGGTCCGTGCGTTTGCCGGCGCGCTCGGCGGTTCGGTGTTTGCTATCACCAGCCCGCGCACAAAAGCGGCCGCGGCTGATGCGCTCGAACGTTCGCTCGGACCCAACAACACGCTGCATCGCTGGGCGTCAGATGCGACAGAGAACCCCTATGCGGGTTATCTGGCGCTGGCCGATATCCTGGTCGTTACCGGCGAGAGCGAGTCCATGCTCAGCGAAGCTGCAGCAACCGGCAAACCCATGTTTATCTATCCGTTGCCCGTGCGCCGTGCCGGACCGCGGGCACGTTTTGCCGAATGGGTGCTGCGCCGCGCGCAAAAACCGCGGCTGAACAAGCGTGGCACGATCCGGCCGCAGCGCGGTCTGCAATATATCTGCGCGCGCCTGATCGACCGGGGTTGGGTGAGGCCGCGCCGGCAGCTGCCGCTGCTGCATCGGGCGCTGGTCGAGGCCGGCGTCGCACAGATGTTCGGCCGCGAGCTTGCGCCTGCTGGGCGGCCGGTGCTGCGCGAAGCAGAGCAGGTGGCCGCTCGGGTGCGGGCGCTAGTGGAGCCGGGTGGTGACTGAGGCCAATCTCGTTGTCCTGCGCCACGGCCAGAGCGAGTGGAATCGCGACCGGCGCATGACTGGCTGGAGCGACATTGATCTCAACGCGCGGGGCCGGGAACAGGCCCGGGCGGTCGGTCGCATGCTGCGCGAGGCCGGGTACGAGTTCGATGTCGCGTTTACCTCGTGGCTGCGGCGCGCGGAAGAGACGCTGGAGATCATGCTGGCCGAGATGGATCAGCGGGAGCTGCCGGTGCAGCGAAGCTGGCGGCTCAACGAGCGTCACTACGGCGTGATGCAGGGCATGAGCCGGCGGCAGGCCGCCCGCGAGTTTGGTCTGCGGCAGTTCGCCACCTGGCAGAGCGGTTATGCGCAGCGCCCGCCGGCGGTCGCGGAAGACGACCCGCGCTTTCCGGGCAACGATCCGCGCTACGCGCAAGTGCCGCCGGAAGCACTACCACGGGGCGAGAGCATGCAGGACACGCTGCAGCGGGTTCTGCCGTGCTGGGAAGAAGATATTGTCCCGACCCTGCGCGCCGGCAAGCGCGTGCTGGTCGTGGCCCACAAAACCAGCGTCAGAGTGATCCGCAAACAGCTCGAAGGGATTTCCGACGAGAAGATCTGCTCGCTTGCGATCGAGACCGGCAAGCCCATCGCCTATCAGCTTGATGAGTCACTGGCCGTGCACTCGCAGCGCTCGCTGATCCCGAGCGGCCGCGTCAAACGCCTGGCTCAGGCCGCACTCGCGCGGTGGATCCACAGCAACCGTTCGGGAGACAGGGCCTGAACACGATGGAATACCTGAACTACGAAAAGATGGACGCGCTGGATGGTGAGGACTTTCGCGGACAAGAGCCCTATCCCTGGCTCAATCCTGAAGACCTGTTGACCGATGCCGGTTACCAGGCGCTGCGCTCCCATTTACCGGACGTATCGCTGTTCAAAAAGGTGTTCGGTGTCGAGCGCGCACACGGTCAGCGCAGCCATGACCGGTATACGCTCGAGTATGCCGACAACCTGGCGGTGCCGGTGCCATGGAAGGATTTCGTCGGCGAGCTTAAGGGTCCCCGCTACCGGGATTTCCTGCGCCGCATATTCGGTGTGCGGCTGTTGGACCTCAGCTACCACTGGCATTACACCCCAAACGGCTGCTCGGTCTCGCCCCATTGCGACGCCCGCCACAAACTGGGTTCGCATATCTTCTATCTGAATACAGATCAGGACTGGCGCAAGGAGTGGGGCGGCGAGACGCTGATCCTCGACGATGGCGGCCGCTTCCGCCGGGGCTCGGCGCCCGACTTTGACGATTTTGACCAGGTGCTCGGCGCTGACGCGCTGGGCAACCGCAGTCTGATCTTTATGCAGCGTAAAAATTCCTGGCACGGTGTGCGCGAGATCCGTTGCCCGGAGGGCGAGCTGAGAAAGGTGTTTATCGTCGTCGTCAACAGCGGCAGCCCGGTCGCGCGGGTGCGTCGTTTCCTGCGCAAGGTCGCGTGATTCTCCCGGGGCGCGCCGCGGCTGTCCCTGCGAGGGCTTTATGATCAAGATCGTGATCGGTACCGACCCCAGCCAATACGTGGCGCAACGGGTACTGGAATACTCGATACGCAGGCACACCAGCGCAGAGATCGAGATCATCGCCGGTCGCCAGACACAGAAGCGTAAGGGTGGCACACGGTTCGGCTTTGTCCGCTTTACCGTGCCCCAGCTGTGTGGCTATCAGGGCATCGGCGTCTATATGGATGCCGACCAGTTGGTGCTCGCCGACGTGGCGGACCTGGCTGCACAGCTGCAGCCGCCCCATGCCATCGGCATCGTGCGCAATATCGAGGGCACCTTCGCCGGCAAACCGGTCGAGCCACGCAACGAGACCAGCGTGATGGTCCTGGACTGTGCACGGCTAAAAGACTGGGATCCGGAGACGATGTTCGATCCGGTGGTACCCAATACTGTCGAGCCGGGCCCGGATCAGATCCGCTACAAGGACTTTATCCGTCTGGCGTGGGTGGACCCGGCGCTGATCCAGTCCATCGATCCGCGCTGGAACCACTACAACATGGTCCGCAGCGACACGCGTTTGATCCATTTCAGCCACGTACGCGAACAGCCGTGGAAACGTCCGCAGCACCCGATGACAGCGCAATGGGAAGAGTGGCTGCACGAAGCGATGACGGCCGGGTTCGTCCACCGCGGTGACATCGTCAAGGCGGTCGCCATGGGTCGGATCCATCCGCATTTCCTGCGCCACGCGCTAAGCGCTGCCTGAACCGACAGCGTCTGTGTCCGGATCAGCGGCGGCTGATCAGCTTTGCCACCAGCCGGCCAAACGCGCCGCCGCGATTGCGGCGGACTTGCGCCTCCAGACAATCCACGTGACGCAGCGCTGGCGCCGTCTCGGCCAGTCGTGACTCGAGCTGGGCCCAGTCTTGCCACAGCGCCTCGTCATCGGCGCTGATTTCGTCGGTGGCCAGCCGACGCAGCCAGCGGTAGGCGTCCCGGGCCAATGGATTGAGACGCGGGTCCTTATCCAGGTCGGCGTCGGTAAAACGGCTGTGACGCATCCCGGGTTTCAGGAACTCGCCGGCGAATTCCTCGATGCCGCGCCGGTTCGCCGCATCCAGCGGGATATCCAGCGCCGCAGCCATGCGCATGAGTTGGGCACGCGGATCTTCCATCAACAGGTCGTACTCGACTACCACGAACGCATATCCGGCCAGTCGCCGGAAATACGGTACGACGTTGACCAGCCACTCCAGATCGGTCTTCTCCTGCAGCCCACGCAAGGGATCGAGCTTGCTGCGCGAGCGGGCCACGCTCAATGGATTACGCGCTGCCACCACGAAGGTGAGTTTGATGCCGGTGCGTGCCATCACCGATTCCCAGAATGGCAGCATGCGCAGCGTCTGCGCGTACTTGAAGCCCCACAGCGGGTAGCGGCCGAACCGCCGCCGGATCGTCTCCTCCGCTTCGTTGGTGAGGACCTCCAGTGCCGGCGATCCCCACAGTTCAGGGTCGATCAGCGCTACGCTTTCGGCGCGCAGCCCCAGCTCGCTACGCACCTGTTTGGCGATGCGTAGCAGATCCCGGTCCTCGAAAAAGCCGGTCGGGTTTTTCTGTGTCGGCGCCTTGAGACGATCTCCCAGCTCAACGCCGAGTGCCTGCAGACCGCGGGTGATCGTGCTGGTGCCGCTGCGTCCTGCACCCACCACAAATATCGCGCGTGAGCCGGACGCGTCGAAGCTGGCCGGGGGACTGTGTTGTGTGGGCATCACCAATATCCGAAAGCAGGCCAGGCCGATGCGCGGCGGACCCGAAATGTAGGCACAAGCACGCTATTTTACCAGCTCGCGGATCCGCTCGACGGCCGTCGCGAGACCGTCCTCCAGCGGCTGTCGGGCCGCCGTCGTGGTCTCGCCGAGATGGGTGACCAGGCCGCGCTCCCGGAGGATCCGGTGATAGGCGTCGAAATCCCTGGCCGGCTTGAACAGCCCCAGACAGAGCAGCGCCCGATAAAGTTGTCGCAGTGGCGAGCGCTCGAGCAGATCCTGCCATGGCCCGCGCGCCCGGCGTCGCGGCCACTCGAACAATGCCACCGGCTTGCCGGTGGCACAGGCCTCTACCGGCACCGAGGCGCTGTCCACCGTGACGATAAAGCGATCGGCCAATGCGAGCAGCGCGAAGTAGGGGTTGTCCGGATCCGCGGCTTTCCAGCGATAGCGGAAGGCCGGCACGTCGATAGCCGCGAACAGAGCATCGGCTGCCGCGGCCGGCGTGCGGGGCGTGGTACTGATCAACAGCGAGCCCCCGGTATCCCGGGCCGCGGCGCTCGCCTCTCGCCCCAGTCTCGCCGCGGTGGCCGGGTCAAACTCATACGAGGAACTGGTACCACCGGCGATCAACGCGATATGCGGGCGCGGCAGCGGTTCGAATTGTGTCTGCCAGCGCGCCGCAGCGCGTGCGAGTCGCTCCGGGTCGAGGCGGTTCAGGGCGCTGTTCAGATGCAGGATGTTGGCGCGCCGCGGCAGGCGGTATTGTGGCAGCGTGATGATCAGATCGAAGTCGCGCAGTGGCGCCTGGGCGTGGAACAGATGCACCAGACGGCTGTGGCCACCGGACTGTTTGCGGATCCATCGCGCCACCGGCGCACTGCGGCGCGAGGCAGCGATCACAAGATCCGGCCACGGTGGCACCAGCGGATCCGATCGCGACCGGTCGACGCTCAACGCAGACGCGCCGAGCAGCAGATTGGGCACGCGATTGAAGACGTTGTGATAGAGCTGGCGCGTCGTGTAAGGCCAGCCCAGGGCTTCGGCCAGGTTGCGCATCTGCACGTTGCCACCCGTGCCTTTACCCAGCAGTACCCAGACCCGGGGTGTCGATTCGTTTGCGGACACGGGCTGTTGCGCTGGCAAAACTGTGCGGCAGAGACGGCTCGCCGGGCCGCTCAGACGCCACGTGGTCGATGCAGATCCTCGACCACGTCGCCGGCGAAAACGATCTCCGAGGGTCCGGCCAGCTCGCGCCAGTGCGCGGTCAGTTCGGCCATGCGGCCGGTCTCTTCGGTTTCCCACATGCGTTCCCAGCTGGCCCGGTCCGGCCATTGGGCATAGGCGTAGAGGTCGCCGTCTTCGGTGCGATGCAGACGTGAACCGAGACCGCCGAGTTCGCTCTCGATAAGTTGAGTCATCTCCTTCCAGCAGGCGATAAACGCGGCGTCATCCTCTTCAAGCGGATGGAACCGGTAGGCCACGCAGAACATGTATTCAGACTCCTCGAAGGTGGGGAAGGGTGCTGGCGTAATCCCGCAAGGGTACGTGAGCAGACGCCACTGGCTCAACCGGTGCGCGGGCCAAGCGCCCCGCGCGCGAGCAGACCGAGTGCCGCGAGGAGCGCGAAGCCGGCGCCGGCGAGGAAGGTCGCGACCGGGCCGTAGACGCTCCACAATGCACCGGCCAGCACGCTGGCCAGCAACAGCGCGCCGCCACTGACCAGGTTGAACAGCCCGAAGGCGGTCCCGCGCAGGTCCGACGGCGCGGTGTCCGCGACCATTTTCGACAACAGACCCTGGGTAAAGGCCATATGCAGGCCCCACAGCGCACTGCCGGCCAGCGCCAACAGCGGCGAGGTGGCATAGGCCAACATCAGGTCTGCGGCGATGAGCAGCGCCAGCCCGATGAGCATCAGGCTGCGGCGGCTCATCCGGTCCGCGGCGGCGCCGGCCGGGTAGGCGAAACCCGAGTAAAAGACGTTCATCACGATCATCACCAGCGGTACGAAGGCCAGGCTCAAGCCCACATCTTCCGCGCGCAGCACCAGGAATGCTTCGCTGAAACGGGCCAGCGTGAACACCGCGCCGAGGGCGACGACCAGCCAATAGTCGAGCCGCAGGCGCCGGGCGTCGCTCAATCTTAATGGTGTACGCGAACCGGGCCGTACGCTGGCACCCTCCGGTTCGCGCAGAAAGAACACCAGCAGCGCCACGGCAGCCATGGCCGGCACGACCGCAAACCACATGACTGCGCGGATGTCGCTGGCCAGCCAGATCATCAACACCATCGCCAGCACCGGGCCAACGAAAGCGCCAACCGAGTCGAGCGCCTGACGCAGACCATAGGCGGCACCGCGCTGCTGCGGCGGCGTGATGTCC
>CAJHYD010000012.1_pt1 | contig 38313 bp, 37 predicted proteins | sample 9198701 | NCBI WGS metagenome assembly CAJHYD01 (sample SAMEA7708365, study PRJEB35096) | sediment metagenome | biome: marine neritic benthic zone biome [ENVO:01000025]; feature: sediment [ENVO:00002007]; material: shallow marine sediment [ENVO:03000034] sea grass bed [ENVO_01000059] ...
TAAACGCGTACTGGTCCGATATCAGCTCGATGACCTCGTCCAATGGTGTGCCGCCGCCGTGACCGGTATCGCCGCTGGTCCGCAGCAGCACCGTGCCGCCACCGCCCTGGGCCGCCTGCAGCCGCGCGGTGAACTTGCGGCTGTGGGACGGGTTGACCCGCGGATCGTTGGCGCCGGTCGGCAACAGCGTCGGCGGATATTGCACGCCATCGACGAGGTTGTGATACGGCGAATAGGCGTAGAGCGCCTCGAACTGCTCAGGGTCTTTCACCGTGCCGAATTCCGGGATATTGAATTGCCCGTTCGGATCGAGTTCAACCCGCAGCATGTCGTAGATGCCCACGTGGGAGACAACCGCTGCTGCCAGCTCCGGATTTTGCGCCATGGTGGCGCCCATCAGGATGCCACCGTTGCTGCCACCGATGATCGCGACCCGGTCGGGTGACGCATAGCCTTCGTCGACCAGGTATCGGATCACCGCGGCGAAATCGTCAAACACGTTCTGCTTGTTGGTCAGATTGCCCTGCCGGTGCCAGGTCTCTCCATACTCACCGCCGCCGCGCAGGTTGGCTTGAGCGAATACCATGCCGTGCTCGAACAGGATATGGCGTGACATCGACAGCGATGGCGTCCGGCTGAGCCCGTACCCGCCGTATCCGGTCACCAGGATCGCGGCGCTGCCGTCTTTTTTGAATCCCTCCGGCAACAGAATATTGACCGGGACCCGGGTCCCGTCCCTGGATGTCGCAAACTCCCGGGCGACCGTCACATCGGAGTAATCCACGGGTGACTCGGAAGAGATAGCCAATTTGGCGGTGGCACCGTCAGCGCCGTCAAACCGGAACCACTGCGCTGGCGACACATAGGAGAGGTTGCCGAAGTACAGATCGGAGCCACCGGCCGGCGCCAGTCCGAAAATCGTCGAGACAGGCATCTGGTCGGGCCCGTCCACCGGCGTCCCGTCCAACGCGAAGACACGCAGCTCGTTCGGTCCGCCGGCCTGGAGCTCGAGATAGATCCGATCCCCGGTGACGACCAGGGTGGGTGAATGCCGGTAGTAGAAGCTGGTGGACATGGCGCCATCGCTTTCGGGCACGATCTCCACGGCCTCGGACAGGTCCGGGTCCGACACATTCAACCTCAGCAGACGCCCACGCGGCGCGCCCGCCCGGGAGATCACGAATAGACTCCCATCGGGCCCGAATTCCGCCTGGACGGCGCCGTCGCCGAATTGACCGAATTGATCCCAGCCACCATCGACTTGTCGCAGGTACATCGCAAAGCGGTTCGAATCACCGTCCTGGACCCAGACCAGCAGCCGGCCGCTCACCGGATCGACCGTCACCCGGATCGCCGCGATCCGCGGAAAGTCCTTGCCGATGACATAACTGTCCTCTGCCGCCGGTGTACCCAATCTGTGCTGCCAGACCTGCTGGTAGAACTGAAGATCTTCCTCGGCACGTTCGCCGGCTCGAGGATAGCGCGTGTAATAGAAGCCGGAATCATCCGCCAGCCAGGCCAGGTCGCCTCCAGCGGTGCCGCCGTTGACCCGCTCGATCACCACGTCGATCTTCTCACCCGAGGGGATCTTGTAGACGTGGATATCGCCGGACTCTGAGCCACCGGATGACATCGAGACGGCGACCATGGATCCGTCATGGGAAGGCTGGTACCAGTCGATCGATGTGCCGCCGTCCGGGTCGATCTCGTTTGGGTCGATAAACACACGCTCGCCAGCGGGGTCTCCGTCCGCGCCCATCAGCACCAGGATGGACTGTTGCTTTGTCGGGTCGCGCTTTATCGCGAACAGCACGTCCGCCCCGGCCAGACGCAGCGAGGAATAGACCACGGATTGTGCCGATCTCAGGATCTCGCTGATCCGGGCGTGGACCGCGGGCCGTTCCGGCAACGCGGCCAGCGCCGCGCGCGCATAGGTATTCTGCGTCTCAGACCAGGCCTTCACAGCAGGATCTTCCCAGTCTTCGAGCCAGCGATAGGGGTCGACCACGGTCTGCCCATGGTAGACGTCTTCCACCGCGGCCACGCGGGTCTCCGGCACGGCGAGGGCGGTCTCGATCGGGTATGCATCATCCGTTGCCACGTCTGCGGTCTCCTCGGGTGTTTTGCTGCAGGCGCCGAGCAGAAACACGGCCAGCATCAGTGCGGAACAGCGGATCAGGTTCATCCTCGGCATCGGTGACTCCAGTGAATTGGATCAATCAGGTGTTGATATGGCCGCCTATTCTCCCACGATCCGGGCGCCGGCGGCGCAACGGGCCGGAAGCTGCTGCCGTGTCATGGCGCGCGACGGGTCATCCTGTCCCCGTTTTATCGCGCTTGCGCGCTGGATGCGGAGCGCTCGGCCAAGTCTCGGATGCGCCGGCAGGCGATCGCGCACACCGCCAGATAGGGCGCGGCGAGCATCGGTACCTCAAAGCTCAGCCGACAGCGATTGCGGCCGAGCGGTTCGACGCGGTGCCCGGTGGCGCGGACGCCGGCGACCTCCCATGACCAGTATTGGCCGTCGACAAAGTCGAGGATCTCGAACGACAGCCAGATCCCGAGCGCAGACCGTACGCGTCCACGGCTGCCTGCGGCGACAAAGCGCTCGGCACATTCGACCCTTTTTAGTGAGGGGCCCCAGGCCGGCCACAGATTGGTGTCGGTCAGGATCGACCAAACGCGCGGGCCGGCGGCAGCAATCTCGATCGTGGCGGATAGGGGCATCCTGCTCTCGCAAATATCGGGGATCAAAAACCGGTCTTCCCGGTTCGACAGATACCGCGCAGTTTACCGGTGAACAGGGCCCGGCCGAACAGGCCCGACGCTCGAATCAAACGCCTGGCGGTCGGCCGACTGGATGGAGTCGAAGACCCGTCTTTGATGCGGACCGGGACGGCGGTCGGACTGCGGCTCGCGCTGGCAGGCGTTCTCGTAGACGCATTGCAAACTGGTAAGCTTTGATCATGGCTTCGCCGCAGACAACCCGACGCAATGACCCGTGCCCGTGCGGCAGCGGGCGACGGTTCAAACACTGCTGCGGCAGCTCTATGCCGCAGATACAGCGCTTCCCGGTCGAGCCGCCGACGATGATGATCACCCCGGCAGCCGCGACCGCGCTTTGCCCCGGCGTCGACGGCGCGGAGCGGATAGATCGGCACGGCGTGCTGACCGTCGAGCGTTTTCTGTCCAAAGCGCTGTGCCAGCAGCTGGTCGAGTTGGCAAAACATCAGCCTAGTGAAGAAGGACGGGTGTTGGCAGATGGCGCCGATGCGGGCCGCAACGTCTACCGGACGTCCGCGGTCCGGGTCACCTCGACGATCAAGACATTCGCGATCGGGGACCATACCGTACCGCTCGTCGCTCGTGCGTTGTTCGACTGCGTAGAGCCGCATTACGCTACGCGGATCGCGTGGTTCGAATTCCCCGACATCCTCAGATATGACGCGGGCGGTCATTACGGCGCCCATAACGACTCGGAAGTATGGGACGAGAGCGCCGCTGAGTGGAGACTCGCCGAGGATCGCCAATACAGCTTGCTAATCTATCTGAACGACGACTTCAGCGGCGGCGCGCTGCGCTTTGATGAACTCGATCTGACCATACAGCCCACGCCGGGTATGCTGGTGGCATTCCCGTCTGATCATCGCTTTGTGCACACAGCCTTAGCGGTTGAGTCAGGCACGCGATACGCGGTAGTGAGCTGGGGCGCGGCGGTCGGCGCACCACGGGTCCACCAGGGCGCCACGCTGGGTGTGGTCTACACCGCACAAGCGTATCTGCCACCGAGGCTGGGTCAGCTCCTATAGGCGAATGGGCCGGGTCCTGGCCTGCCGGAGCCCCGCGGTCACTATGAATCACCCACGTTTCTTCTCTGTCTCACGCCACCGCCCGGTGGTCTGACACCGCCGTCTTGAATAGTCAGTAACCACCCTCGTTCCGGGAGATCGTGCCCGGAACACGCTCCGGAAAGTGGGTTCTCCCTCCCCCCAGGCCGCTGGACGGCTCAAGAATTCGTCTCTCAAGCCGATAAGAGCCTGTAGAGGAAAGGAATTTGACGGCCAACCCACTCATTTCGGCAGACGCCTTCATGCTCTGGCACGACTGGGCACAGATGCTGGCGTTGTTGTTGCTGGGGCTTGTGCTCACCTACGCCATCATCCAGTTTGTCGCCGCCAGTTCATCCCGCGCCGCCGCGCGGCGACTGAGCGGCGGTAGCCTGCGTGCCGCGCTGTTGATCGGGCTAACGCTGGTCGGCACCGTGCCCGCGGCAGCCCTCGGTCTGATGCTCGCCGAGCGCTCCGCCCATCTGCGCCACGATCGTATGTCCAACCGCCTGGAGGAGGCGGCTGTGTCCATGGCCAACGCCGTCGACCAATTCATGGACAAACATCTGGCCGGTGTGACCGCCGCGGCACATGCGGTGATCAAGGGCAACCGCTACGACAAGGACACTCTGACCGACTGGCTGCTGCTCTACCACGCTATCTATCCGGATTTTTTGACCATGTTGAGTGCCGATGCGGACGGACAGATCGTCACCGCTACATCCAACATGACCGGGTTCCTGACGCCGCTGGCAGAACTGCGCGGACACAACGTCAGTGATCGTGCGTACTTCCGTCGGCCATTGGAAGACAGCAGACCCTTTATCTCTCAAGTCTTTCAGGGACGTGATCTTGGACGCGACCCGATCGTCGCTGTCAGCGCAGCAATAATCGATGATCAGGGTGTGAAGTTAGGGATCGTCGAGGGCTCGCTCAACTTGCGCACCTTCAGCCGCATCGACGCTGAACGCCCGCGGCTCGATGGCAGCGTCATGGTGCTTGTCGATCAGCAGGGCCGCGTTATTTACGCCACTGATGAAGCAGGTCTGACTGAATTGGAAACGATCTCGGGCGATCCGCTTGTTGCCACCGCATCGAATCTGGATCAGGCCGGCAGCTACGACTTCGCTGTCGAGGGCGGCGACCAGGAGCGCCGCTTCCTCGGTGCATTCGCGCCGACACACAACGGCTGGACCGTCTATCTGCGCGTGCCGCTGGACCAGATCACTCGGCAGATGGTGAGGGATTATGTGGTCAGCGCGGCGTTGATCTTTGTCGCCTGCATCCTGTCTCTTATTCTGGCAGGCGGTATCGTCAGGCGGGTATCCCGATCGGTCGCCGACCTGAATCGCGCCGTGTCCAGCTTCCGTGTCGACGGCGCGGAGGAATCTCTCGAGGCCCCGGAGAACACCCCCGACGAGTTTTCCCCGATCTTCCGCCAGATGCGTCGCCGTTCCCGACACCTGCGAGTCGCGCACGACCGTCTGAAAAAATCCATGGAGGCTGGAGAGGCTCTGCGCCGGGAACTGACCCAGGCGATCGCGCTAAAGGATGTAGAGATCTCGGAGCGCACCGCGGAACTGGAGGCGACCAATGAACGGCTGAGCGGTCTGAGCAAGGAGGACCCGCTGACCGGAATCCCCAACCGGCGCGAATTCGACGCCTTCGCTACGCGGGTCTGGCGCCAGGGCGCGCGCGACAAAACCCCGGCCGCGCTGATCATGTTGGACATCGATTACTTCAAGATCTTTAACGATCGTTCAGGCCATCAGGCGGGTGACGAATGTCTGCGCCAGGTCGCACAGACCTTGCGCGACTGCGCATCGCGGCCGCTGGATCTGGTGGCACGCTATGGCGGCGAGGAGTTCGTAACAATCCTCGGCGGCGCCACCGTGAACGACGCGCTGGTCGTCGCGGAACGGATGCGCAAAGCGGTGTTTGATCTGCAAATACCACACCCCGGGTCCTCCTTCGGGATGGTCACCGTCAGCATCGGCGCCGCGTCAGTGCTGCCCTCGGCAGAAGCCACGCTTGCATCTGCTATCAAGAGTGCCGACGAGTCGCTCTACTATGCCAAGGCCGCGGGACGTAATTGCATTGTCTTCTCGGAATACGGTGAGTACGTGACTTACGACACCGATGCCGAAGACTGGAGCACGACAAACGTGCTCTCGATCATGGCCTCGGGCCGCTTCAAGATTTGACATAAGACGAATCGCGGTCGCGTTGATCCAACCACTGCGGGCACTTACGAATCTGCATTGACAGCGCGAAAGACGCTGTGACAGGCTGAGTCCACTTGAAAAAGGCACACCCTTCGAAAGAAGGGGTCGCAAAGCCACCGATCTAAGGGTCTTACCTAGGATAGCGGGGTTGCCAGGGTGAACGTATCTCGTCTCAGGCACGGTTCTGTGCCGCCCGTCCCTTCTGGCCATCCTTCTCGATCGCGCTCGGCGACACGTCCGCGATATGGAGTCGCCTGTCTGACGCCGGACCGGCGGCAGCGCCGATTCTGATACGCCTAAACGGGGAGAATCTCATGTCCGTCAACGAGTTCTATATGATCACGCCAAGCCCGATGCTGTCGGGTTTGATCTGGCTGGTGCTGGCGATTGCCACGCTATATCTCGCGCGCGGCACCGCGCACAAGGCGATCTATGTCGTCACCCATGGTCTGCACAACGCGCTGAGAATCGGTGCCAGGGGTCTGAACCGTGCCGAGGGGCGCCTGACCGCGCGCAATCGGGAGGTCTTGCTGGCGGCGGGTCGGGAAGCGAAAGAGCGCATCATCGAGCGTGAGTTCGACCGCGTGAGCGATGCCGTGCAGAAGGACCTGGCGGGCTATCCGGCCCTGAGCCGTGACCTTGACGTGGCGATCACCCGGATCGATGAGGATCACCAGCAGGCCGTCGAAGTCCCGCCGGATCCGCCGGGCTGGGTCAAGGCGGTTGAAGCAGTGGCCAGGATCGAGGACCGCGGCGACCCGATGGTCGGCAACATCCTCGGCGAGATCCACAAGTCGCTGCTCAAGGCGCACAAGCAGGCGTTGGAGCAATATCGCCTGGTCAGTCACGAGCGCCATGAACACCTGCGCGCGATGATGCCGCAATGGCGCGGGATCAAGAAGACGCTGGGCACCGTGAACAAGACAGTCGACAGTCTGCTGCAGCGCTCGCGGACCATCGACCGCCATATGCAGGACTACGAGGAGATCGTCAAAGGCACTGACCGCGCCGTACAACTTCTGTCCTCCTCCTCGCTGGTTCAGCTGTTTGTCTCCGCGCTGGTGCTGGCCGTCGCCGTGGGCGGCGCCGCGATCAACTTCACCCTGATCGCCCGGCCGATGGCTGAGATGGTGGGCGGGACCAGCTTTATCGCGGGTTTCCGCACCGCGGATATCGCGGCGCTGGTGATCATCATGGTAGAGATCTCCATGGGCCTGTTCCTGATGGAATCGCTGCGTATCACGAGGCTGTTCCCGGTCATCGGCGCTCTGCCGGACAAGGTGCGCGTGCGCATGATCTGGATCACGCTCTTTATCCTCACGCTGTTGGCGAGCGTCGAAGCCGGCCTCGCCTATATGCGCGAGTTGCTGCTGCAGGACGAGCTTGCCACCAGTGCGCTGCTGCGCGGCGAAGCCGGCAGCGTGCTGACCGGCAGCCATCTGTGGATCACCACCGCGGCGCAGATGGGCATGGGCTTTATCCTTCCGTTCGCACTGGTCTTTGTCGCCATCCCACTCGAAACCTTTGTCCATTCGCTGCGCACCTTCCTCGGCATCATCGGCATCGCGCTGATGAGGGTCCTGACGCTCGCCATGCGGGTGCTGGGCAATCTGTTCCATCACTCGGGACTGTTGCTGCAGCGCGGCTACGATCTGCTGATCTTTATGCCGCTGTGGATGGAGGAGCGTATGGAGCGCAAGGCGCGGAAGCCCACCGACACAGAGTCCGATCCGGACAGCTTCGGGGAGGTGGCATCATGAGCAGGCTTGTTACTGCATGCAGCCTTGTGTTGTTGATCACCGGCTGCCAACCGTCAACACCGCGCAACGTGGGCGCCTACCTGTTGCTCGATACCTCGGGCACCTACAGCGAGCAGCTGGACAAGGCCGCCAACATCATCACCTATACCCTGTCCGAACTCGGGCCGACCGACTCCTTCGCCGTGGCGCGGATCGACACCGGCAGCTTCAGCGAGAAGGACATCATCGCCAAAGTCACATTTGACGACCGGCCGAGCACCGTTAACAGTCAGAAGCGCCAGTTCAACGAGCGTGTTCAGCAATTCGTCAGGATCGTCCGCCCCGCATCCAACACGGATATCACCGGCGGCTTGCTTCAGGCCATCGAGTACCTCGATGAGAAAGAGCCCGGACGCAAGGTGATCTTTATCTTCTCCGACCTGAAAGAGGATCTGCTCGAGGGCTATGTACGTGATCTCGATCTGCCGCTCGATGGCTTCGAGGTGGTGGCGCTAAACGTCACCAAGCTCAGTAGCGACAACATCGATCCGCGCGAGTATCTCGGCCGCCTGGAACAATGGCGCGCCAGGGTCGAGGCCGGTGGCGGCAGCTGGCGTGTGATCAACGATCTCGATCGGCTGGAGAACCTGCTGGAGTCCTAGCCCGGGAGCCAGCCGTCGCAGCCTGGCGATCCGGGCATGTCACGTTTTCAAGCCCCGGACCGGGTCTCGAACTGACGTGTCCGGCGATCCCGTAAATCGACCTTCTCAGGTGTTCTGTATGTACAGATAAGCGACCCCGGTGAGCGGATCATACAGGAGGTAGTAGTCGTTGCCGCCAAGATTCCCGGAATAGAGCTTTGACAAAGGCCCGTATTCAGGGCGCCACCACCAGGCATTCCAGAACCAGGGTCCGTGAGTCCGCATCAGCTTCAGGTCGAAATCCAGCAACGATGTTTCTCTCAGACCGAGGGACGCCACTGCTCGAGCCAAATCGGGCGGCCTGATATGGAATTTGTAGTAAAAGCCGGGATCGAGGAAAAGCACCTTGGAGGCGCCCTTCAGGTTCGAGACCCGCCCCTCCAGGACCGCCGCATTACGATACAAAAAATCGGTACTCGGGTGCGGATAGAAAAATAGAGCCACCGCCAGCAGTCCGGCCGTCAGCCAAAGATGTCTTCGTTTCATGGGGCATTATCGGCAGATCCGGGATCGGATTGTTTCCGACCCCGTCTGGGCACGTATCCGATCTTGCTTCGCGGTCAAGAAAATTCCATCGTCGCCTGGCGTACGTCTGTCTGGCCCTAGACCAGCAGCGACCCGCCCCAGATCAGAAAGCCGATGCCGCTCAAGGAGCCCAGCCAGTGGCCGGCCGGCAGGATCTTCTCCAACAGGACCAGCACCGCGAGCCCGACAATCCAGTAGAGGTTCATCACGCCGCCATAAAACAGCAGTCCCATCACCACCCAGCAGCACCCGACGCAGAACGTGCCGTGTTCGAGACCCATACGCAGCGCACCGATATCGCCCGGGCGCCAGTGACCACTGATGAACTCTACGGGTCCGCGACAATGGCGCAGGCAGGCGTGCTTTAGGGGCGTGAGCTGATAGATGCCGGCGGCGATCAGGATCGTGCCGCTTAGCCATGGCGTCGCACTGGCCATGGACATGGTCAGCCAACCCGACTGCTCGAGCCACCACTGCAGCAGGGTCGCCGCCAGGCTGAAACCACCCCAGGCGATCAGGTAGCCGGAAGCAAACACCGCGGTCGGTACCCAGGGCGCATCCCGCTCGCGGCTTCGACGGTTGACCAGCGTGAACAGCAGGATCATGGGTGCGGCGCTCGGCAGCATCATGGCGATCATCATGATCCACCACATCCAGAACATGAGAAATGCATAGCCCGGTGACCAGTCAACCGGCATGACCATGTCCATGTCCATCCCGGTCATGTCCATATCCATGCCGGCGCCTGCTAGCAGCCAGCCCCAGGCAAGCAAGGTGATCAACGCGAGCGCCGCAGCAACGACCCGCCGGTCATGGCGGGCGATCGTCTCTATCGCATGGCTGGCCCGGCCCGGCTGCGATCCGATCGCAGCGCCGCTGTCAGCGGATCGGGCCACTAGGTGCCATATGCAACATGCACAGATGACCATGACCGTCGACCCAGTCCAGCGGTATGGGTCCTGCGGCGTTGGTGCGGCTGCTGACGAACTCGGCCTCGTGGTATTCGAAACCTCCCGGGAGCGTGACTTTCGCCTGATGGGACTCACCGGACACCGGGTTGGTGATCGGCGCCGCCTTCGCTTCTATATAGCCCGGGACCGAGAATTCACCGGTCCATGCATCGAAATCCGCCTCGAACAGGATCGGCGCCACAACCGGATCGTGCAGTTTGGTCAGGGTCGAGGCGAAGACGCTGAACATGGTGGCGCCCGGTGTCGATGTCTCGCCGGAAAGAATGGCGAGCAATGCCTCGCGTTGTGCTTCCCCGGCGCGCTCGTCGAGGATCAACAAGGCCTCGCCGTTGCCTTCGTGGATCGCCTTGGGCCAGGCGAACAAGGCAGCCCAGTGCAAGTCGTTTAAGGACACGTCGCCAAAGTGCCCCTCATCGATCCGCATCGCCACCCCGGCGCGGCAATTACCGTGTGTCGGCAATGAGTTGAATTGACAGGGACAGCCCCAGTCGCAGTTGCAGGTCGAAATCTCTGGTCCGCGGATGCGCCAGTCGAAGTGCGTCATGATACCCCCCCAATTGAGCGTATGAGCCTCAGTATAGATGGCCGTGAAAGGAAATGTGATCAGGCACATATTTGAGGTGATTTCTACACTCAGATCCACGTTGCGGATGCCGTCCAGGTATCCCGCGATGCACCAGACTTCGTAATCCAGGCTCACAATCTGAGACCAGGAGCACCGCGTTGACCGATTCCACCATGGAACACAGCGCCCCGGAGCGCGAATTCACCGCTGCGGAAATCGGCGCCATCGCACATCTGTACCGGGCTGAAGTCGGCCGCAGCACCAGCTGGCGGACCAGGCTGGACAATACGACCAACTGGGCTGTGGTCACCACCGGTATCGCGCTCTCTTTGAGCTACAACGATCATGACGCGTCGGCGCTGCCGCTGGTCCTGGTGATGATCATCGTCGGCATATTCCTCGGTCTGGAGGCCCGGCCTGCTGAACAAGGTGCGCAGCGTCCGCATTGCACGCCCGTCCACATCAAGGCTCTCGCGGACCACCTCACCGAACAACTCCGGCAGCGGGCGCTCGAGATCCAGATCACGCTGCCCGCATTGGCGGCAGAACGGCCCCTCTAGTGGCGTAGCACAATTCTCGCAGCGCTTCATATCGGGTCAGAGGTCCTCCGGGCGTCGATTGCCACCCCGCCTGACCATCCGGTGTTGAAAGATTACGGATGGAAGTCGACAAAGCTGGATTCGGTACACTATCACCGATCCGGTTCCCGATCGCTGATGACGGATGGTGCGATGAATTTGAAGATCCGCGTTGCCCTGATCGTGCTGATGGTCATCAGCGTGGCCGTCTGGACGGCCTTACACCAGCGTTCCCGACCCGGTGTTCCACAGAAGCCGGACCTGCTCGCCGCGCAGATTATTGCCGACCCGGCCAGCAATGGCACGCAGCTGATGGCCGCCATGATGCATTTTTACTGGCACACACCGAAAGAGATCGCGGACTCGGCCGCACAGCATCTCGATGACAATCTGGCGATAAACCGGGCCCTGGCATATCAGCTGGTAATCAATGCCGGCGGGAAGGACCAAATCCGGGCACGGCTGATCGAGGAAGTCATGAGCCTTGAATACGCGCGGGGCGAGAACAAGCAAATGCTGCTGGCCCTCGCGACCATCGAGCCACCCGAGACCTTTCTTCCCCGGCTCGAAGAGCTGCGACTGCGACCGTCGGTTAAGAACGTGGCGATGCTCTCCAACCGGTTTCTCTGGTCAAACGATTCGATCCGCCTGGCGATGCTGCCGGATATGCTGGGGACCGACGATGGTGAGCTTGATCTGCTGGCAATCGGATACCTGTTAAGGAATGGCCGCGTTGACCTGCTGCGCGAATATCGCCTGATCTGGGTAGAAAAAGGTCCGCTTGCGATGCACGCGGAAATCGTGCCGGGATTCGACACCATGAGCAGGGAGCAACGCCTGCAGTATCTGCAGCCGGATGAACTCGATCGGATCGAACGGGCAGAGGCGATGCCACGCGGAGTGAAAGCGGTGGTCCCGGTCGAGCGATTCGGCTACCGGCTGGAGCAGCGCGACGGCCAGATCGTGATCATCCCGCCACGCTGACAACACAGGCGGCAGGGCGAGTGATGGGGCCAGACGCGCCTGCCATCGCGTCGCGAAATGATCGTTCCGGCTCCGGATTACTCCAGGACAAAACATGCAGACCTCGCTGGCGGCGCGGTCAACGCGGCAAAAGAAATTAGCCTGCGGGTTCGATACCTGACAAAAGAAAGGCTATTCTGCCGGTTCGGCGGCCGCAGACAGGCTCGCCAGGGAGATGCCGATGAGACTACATGACCGCATGCTGGCCTGCCTGCTGGCGATGATGTTTGTCCTGACCGCCCAGGCACAGTTGCCTGCCGAGCAGGTTGTCGAGGAGAACCTCGAAACCCTCACCATCGACCCCGACGCGCTCGAAGCATTCAAGGACATGGCCGATTATCTTGGCGCCGCCAAGTCATTCGCCTACGAAACCGAATCGAGCTATGACGTGGTGCAGCAATCTGGCATCACGGTCGAATTCGGTGGCTCACGCAAGATCGTTGTGTCGCGGCCCGACCGGCTGTGGATGGAGTCCTCGAGACGCGACGGTGTGAACGGCACCGTGATATTCGATGGCGAGAACATCTGGGCCTTTTTACCGGACGAAAATGTCTATGCCAGAGCAGAGCAGCCGGGCGATCTGGACGCGGCGATCGATTTCGCGATCAGCGAATTGAACCTGAAGGCGCCGACGTCCGAGCTTTTCTCGACCAATCTCTACGATGAGGTAGTTCCCAAGCTGACCGGCGCGCTGTATCTGGGTGAGGCCGTGGTCGCCGGCGTAAGCTGCGAGCACCTGCTGATGAGCAACGACTACGCGGATTTCCAGCTATGGATAGCCAGCGGTGGCCAGCCCGTCCTCAAGCGCATCGTCATCACCTACCGGGAAGAGCCTGGTCAGCCACAGTTCCGGGCACAGTTCAAAAACTGGCAGATACCCCCCAGCGACACTCAGGGCAAATTCGACTTCAAACCGCCGGAAGACGCAAAGCGGATCCGTTTTTATGTACCGGCCATGGACACAGACCTGGAGGACGCGTCATGAGCCCGACACACGGCAAGCTGCTTACAAGTCTGATGGTGACATCTCTGGTGTGTTTTTTGGCACTGGATTTCGCCGAAGCACGACGCGGTGGCGGCGGTGGCGGCGGCCGCGGCATGAGCCGCGGTGGGCCTGCCGCCAGCGGCTCGTTCCAGCGCTCGCGGGTGCAACCTCAACGCAGGTCCTCAAACCGGAACATGAATCGGAACGTCAACCGGCAACAACGACCTGCCAACCAGGATCGAGTGAGACCGAACCAAGGCAACGTCAACCAGGATCGACTGGATCAGCGTCAGGACAATCGCCAGGACCGCTTTGATCAGCGGCAGGACAACCTCGACGAGCGCCAGGATAATCGTGAGAAAGTCTATGACGATCGCAAGGAGTATTACGACGATCGTAACGAATGGTACGAGGATCGGTGGCGTGCAGGCGCCTATCTCTCGGTCGCATCCTGGAACAGGATGGATTGTCGATACAACATGACCGTGGTCAACGGCATCACTTATTACGACTGCGATGGCAGACGCTACGAGCAGGTCTACCGTGGTGGCCAGACCGTCTACATCATCGTCAACTAGCACGCCGGATCCGGCGCAGCGACCGCTGCGTTGATCAGTCGGCTGGCGGCGACGGTCCGCTACTGGTTGCCGGCGTTGCTGTTGACGCTGGTCGCAAGCAACCAGTTGCGGCTGGCGACGACCGAGGGTCTGTCGCCCTGGTCGGGCGGTGGCTTCGGCATGTTCTCCTCGACCGATTCGCCGGGCCGACGTCATCTCCATGCGTTGGTGCAGAACGAATCTATCCGTCGGGAAGTGGCGTTGCCTGCTGACCTCGAGGAGACGGTCCGGCGCGCCACCACCTTGCCGAACAGACGGCGGCTTGGCCGCCTGGCGGCCGAGTTGGCCGCGCTCGAATCCCGGGGTCCGATCCGATGGGATGAGATCGAGCTTCAGGTCTGGGCGGCAGACTACGACCGTCGCAGTCTGGCCCCCGACGGGCGTCTGGTGAGAACAGAGCGTTTCACCCTTGAGTCTCGCTGAGCGATCCCGCGGGGTAATCGCCGGCCGGACCGGCCCGCTGGTCGTCGACCTGGCCTTGCGGCTGACCTTGCTCGATCTGCTGTTGCGCCCGATCGGCAACTGGGCCGTGCGTCCGCTGATTCTCGGGCTGGCCGCGGTGGCGCTGCTGCGCTCACGCTGGCTGCATCAGCCGCTGCTCTGGCTCGCGCTCGCACTCCTCGCCGGCGCCAGGGTGATACTCGACTGGCCGCTGGCCGACAACCATGCTTATCTGCTGAGCTACTGGTGTCTGGCCGTTTCGCTGGCGTTGATGGCTGCAGATACGGATAAGGCGCTGGCGTTCAACGGCCGCCTGTTGGTAGGGCTGGTGTTCCTGTTTGCCTGTATCTGGAAATTCGCCCTCTCCGGCCACTATGTGGACGGGACCTTCTTCCAGGTGACACTGCTGATCGATCCCCGTTTCGAGGGCTTCTCGAGGATCGCAGGCGGGCTGGATGCCGAGACCTACCAGGCCTTGCACGATTTTGTCGCCCAACACCGGGACGCATCACCGGCGATCGGGACAAGCGGTATCGAGCTGCCGGCGCGCTTCAAGGCCCTCGCACTCGCCGCGACCGGATGGAATGTATTGATCAACGCCAGTCTCGCCATCGCCTTCCTGTGGCCGGCGGATCGCGGTCCGAGCCGTCTGCGGCATCCGCTGCTGCTGGTCTATTGCACCGTGACCTATGCGGTAGCCACCGTCGATGGCTTTGGCTGGTTGCTGCTGGCCATGGGCGCGGCTCAATGCGCGGTGGAGCAGCGGCGCACCCGGCTTGCCTATGTGGCGGTGTTTGTTCTGATCCTGCTCTACCGGGAGGTTCCCTGGGCAGACAGCGTGTTTCTGCCGCTGCTCGGATAGACGGAATCCCATAACAACAAAGAGTCTGGACATCGACTGTCCGGGTCCAGTCAATTCAGTGTTCCGGCACATCGACTAACGCAGCGAACTGCACCTTTTGTGGCCGCTGTAAATGCGTACATTCACGCATGGCGAGCCAGCTTCAACAGGGCTTTGCTTAGGATGTACCCGGTGTATTTCCGGGTGCGCGGGTACGCCGAGGGTATCCTCGACGTTGTTTTTTACTTGGTGCGTTAGCAGGAGGCTCGATATGTACGCGAGGCTCGTAAAAGCACAGATGAAACCAGGTAAGTACGAACTGGCGACCCGCAGGATAGAAGAGAAGGTGATTCCTCTGCTGAAGAAGCAGAACGGGTTCCGTGACGAAGTTTCCTTCTTCGACAAGGAACACGATGAGTCCGTCGCCATCAGCTTCTGGGAGACAGAGGCTGACGTGCGCAAGTATGAGAAGGATATATATCCTGACCTGATGCGGTCTCTCACCGACACCTTCGAAGGAACGCCGGAAGTCCGGCACTTCGAGGTCGCCAATTCGACCTGGTATAAGATTCACGCAGCTTGAGAATACTTGTCGCGAGAATCTGGGGGGGCGGCCCGCAAGGCCGCCCTTTCCATGTTGCGGCCGGCAGACATGAAATCGTTTTGGCGCTGATCGCGCTGCCCGAATTGGCCGGGGCCGGAAACCCGGGCCCTCAGTGCGTCTCTGGACGCCGGGCCTGCAGCGTCTTGCGGATCTCTACGGCGACGGTTTGCAGCCAGTGTTCGTCCTTGGACAACACCTCCAGCGCACTGTCGTTGAGCTGCCGCTGCTCGGCCTCGCTCAACACCTTGGCGGTCAGCACGATCACCGGGATCCGCGCCGCCAGGCCTTGCTGCCGGAGCCGGGTCAGGAACTCGAACCCATCCATCACCGGCATCATCAGATCGAGCAACACCAGATCCGGCTCGGATTCGGCAATCCGGGCCAGCGCCTGTCGGCCATCCCCGGCTTCCGAGACCTTCAGCTTCTGCCGTTCCAGGGTCCGCCGCACGATCTCGCGCGTAGCCGCGTCATCCTCGACGACCAGTACTTCGGCGCCAGCGCGGTGCGCAAAGCGGCCGACCGATCGCAACAGCACCTCCTTTTCCACCGGTTTGATCAGGTAGTCATCGGCGCCGAGGGTGTGACCGATGCCCTGATCGGCGATCATACTGACCATGACGACGGGGATGTCACGCAGATCCTTGTCGGCTTTCAGACTGCGTAATACCGACCATCCATCCACGCCGGGCATCATCACGTCGAGTGTGATCACCGCCGGCCGCAGCTCTGCCGCCAGCCTCAAGCCGATGTCCCCATCCTCAGCCTGGGCCACACGATAGCCGTCCTTTTTTAGTGTCCGGGTCAGTAACGCTCGCGCGTCGGGGTCGTCTTCGATAATCAACACCAGCTCGCCGTGCTGCTCCTCACCCGATCTATTTTCGGCGGCCTCCACCACGTCCGTCGTCTCACTCAGCGACGAGCGTGAGGCTTCCAGTGCGTCGACCACAGCGGGAATTTGAATAGTGAAGGTCGAACCCACCCCCGGCGTGCTGGTGACGGAAATGTCTCCCCCCATCATCTGGCAGAAGCGCCGGCTGATGCTGAGTCCCAGACCGGTGCCCCCATACTCGCGGGTGGTCGACACGTCCGCCTGTGAGAATTCTTCGAACACCTCGTTCAGTTTGCTGGGCTCGATGCCGATGCCAGTGTCCCGCACGGCCAGCTTGATCCAGGGCGTGCCGTCGCGGTCGATCCGCTCCGCGGACAAGGTCACTGTCCCTTCATGGGTGAACTTGGCGGCATTCGAGAGCAGGTTGAACAGCGCCTGACGCAGCTTGGTCAGGTCTGCCCGCACCGCCCCGAGATCATCGGCAAAGTCGGTGACAAGGCCCAGCTTGCGTTGTGCCATCAGCGGCCGCACGGTGGCGGCTGAATCCCGGAGCATCTCTTGCAGATCGAATCGCTCAAGGAACAGATCCATCCGCCCCGCCTCGATCTTGGACAGATCGAGGATCTCATTGATCAACGCCAGCAGATGTTTGCCGGCCGCCTTGATCCTGCGCACGTCCGGCAGGAAGGCATCGAGATTCTCTTCCTCCAGCTCTTCCTCGAGCATCTCACCGTAGCCGATGATAGCGTTCATCGGGGTGCGCAATTCGTGACTCATGTTGGCCAGGAATGCCGACTTGGCGCGGGTATTCTGCTCTGCCGAATCGCGTGCTTTCTCGGCCATGTCGCGGGCCTCTAGCAGCGCCGCTTCCGCCGCTTTTCTGGCGCGGATGTCTTCCACCATCGCCACCACGAAATCGATGCTGCCGTCTGTCTGCCTGATGCAGCGCACGACCAGGTGGGCCGGGATCACTTGACCGGACCCGGATACGAAGCGCTTCTCGAGCTCATAGCCTTCGATCTCGCCGGCAGCCAGACGTTCGAATTGGACGACATCCGCCGCCACATCATCGGGATGGGTCAGCGCCGCCCAATCCAGACTCATCAACGTCCGCTCGTCGTATTCCAGCAGCCTGCACAGATAGTCGTTGACCCGCAGCCAGCCCTTGGTCGGGGAAGTCAACGCCAGACCGATGAGATTCAGATCGTAGAAGGCGCGGAACTGGGCCTCGCTCTCGGCCAGCTCCCGGGTCGCTGCCCTGACCCGTTCCGAGATCACCCGGTTCTGCCGCAACAGGAAACCGATAAACCAGGTCAGCAACAATGTAGCGATCACGCCGGTGACAAACGCGAAATCCGCGGCTTCGTCGCGCACACCACCGCGCGCGTCCGGACCGATCAGCCAATCAACAAATAGCTCGGCACCGCCGCTCAGGCTGCGCGTGTGAACCACCAGACGGGAGCGGGATAGCGGGATGTCGACGAGTTCAAGGCGAGGCCCCTGACCGGCAGCCGTCCGGAAACGTCCGCTGATCTCTACACCCATGGCTTGCAGTCCAAAGACATCGAACAGGCCGGAGACCAATTCGTCCAGTCGCAATGGTCCGATCACCACCACCGTCTGGCCGGCGGGCGACTCCACCGCCAGCGCCGCGCCCAGATAGCGATGACCGCCCGCCATCTCGAACGGCGGCCCCAGCACGTGACTGCCTGCGCGGGCTACCGCAGCTCGCACGGTGTCCATGACTGCCGAGTCGGCAGCCAGCGGCGCACCCACCGGCAATGGCCCGAATGGGTCATTGGATTGAACCACCTGCCAGCCATCGCCATCGGGTCCCGCCTGGATGACGGCGATGGAATCCAGGAAAGAGGCCGCTGAGCGGCTTTCCAGCGCATCGGCGGCGCTGAGGAATTCGAGCGCCGTGATTTCATCGGAAGTCTCGAACAGCACGGACAGCGCCGCGACCGGCGCGAAACTCTCCTCCAGCCAGCCGAGCACGGTCCCGGTCAGAGCCTGGGCTGCCTGATCGGATTCTGACTCCCAGGCCGCGACAGCCTGCTTGCGCAGTGCCTGGCTGACACCGTAGCTAACGAGAAACCCGAGCACCAGCACGACTGCCATCAGCAGCACATTCAACCCGCGCATTGCGTCCGTGCTTGAACCCGATCGCTTGCTGCTTGCCGGCGCTCGCTCGCTCATTGCCAATCCACGTTGAACACCGGCCGGAATCCTCTCGGCGGTACGGCCGGAGACGGATCCCAGGTGGCGAGTTTTTCGCGGTCGATCAGCAACACTCTGGCCGCCACATGGGGGAAGAACTCGCGTCCTTCGAGGATCCGCACCATGGTGTCCAGCGCGATGCGCGTCTGCAGCCCTGGCAGGTCGGTGGGCGCGGCAATCACGGTACCTCGCCGAATCGCCCTGTGCACACCAGGCGAGTAATAGTCCGCCAGCAATCCGATACGCGCCTGCAATTGCCGTTGTCGCAACACCGGCACCGCGGCCTCCGCCGTTACCGCAGTACCGACCAGGAAATCGATCTGCCCCGGATGCTGCTCAAGAACGGTTTCAACCAGGGCCGCTTGTGCCGCACGGCCGGTATCCCCGTTCAGGGACGCCACGATCTCAACCTCCTGATCGCCAATGGCGTTGCGGAACCCGGCATCGCTGGCCTCCACCCACCCGGCCCCTTGCGGACCGGGAAACCAGGCGGTGCGGATCGGCGTGCCGCGCCGCTTCTGTAATTCGCTCAGGTAAGCACCGGCAGCCTGACCCATGTCCCAGAAGTCCACCCCCACCCGGGCGCTGATGCGCGGCGAGGAAACCCCGTTGATCAGATCGATTACCGGAATACCGCGATCGACCACGGTCTCGACCAGATCGTTGAGGCCCTCCAGGGAGACGGCCCCGAGCAATATCCCGTCGGGTTCCTGGGCCAGACATTCGCCGATCTGTTCCCGTTGGCGATCCAGGTGTTCGTAGCCGCCCGCGGTGAATACAGCCACCGCGACGCCCAGGCGCCGCGCTTCATCGACGAGAGCGAAATTGACCGTCAGCCAATAGGCATCCTTGAGATGAGGAATCAGCAGACAGACACGCCAGGTTTCTGCCGCGTGATCCAATGGCCGGTATTCCCTGTCCACGCGCTGACGCTCGGTATTGAACGGCGGATCCCAGACATTGACCTCCACCGGATGCCAGGGCTCACGCGCCGCCACCGGAACCGACACGATCAGCGCAAGACCGAGCCAACAGATGGCGATCAAGACACGTGATCGTGGCAGGTGACGTGATGCGCGGGATGCGATGTCCAGCATGAAACCCTTCCTGGATCTTCTAGGAACCCCTGCCCGACGGCTCTGAGAAGAGCTCTACGGACGCCGCCGCGAGCACTCTCACGATCAGATGTGCGGGAGCGGGCCGTGCCACTCTAACCTATCGCGCAGGCGTGTTGAACCGTGTCGGATACCCCATCCGAATGCGGCCGGACACCTGTTGCGCGTAAGGACGGAAACAAGCGGCAGAGCCGATCCAGGCGGTCTTTTTGCCTCTCTTTTCGGCCCGGCGTCGTCGCCGTCACGGCACCACACGGACGTCTGCTTCAGTCAGATCTGTGTACCTGCGTCGGGCGTTGCACCGTGACCTATGCGGTAGTTACCGTCAATGGCTTTGGCTGGTTGCTGCTGGCCATGGGCGCAGCCCAATGCAGACTGGAGCAGCGGCGCACCCGGCTTGCCTATGTGGCGGTGTTTGTTCTGATCCTGCTGTATCGGGAGATTCCGCGGCCAGACAGCGTGTTTCTGCCGCTGTTGGAATGACGGTTTGAGCAGGTGCTTTTGGGTCGGACCGCAGCCATTTGAAGATTTGATTCAGATTGTCGGCTGATGATCGGCCAGGACCCGGCTTGCAGATGCGTTCTCGGCCCCGGTTCCAGCCTCGATCATCCTGATCACCACCGCATGTTTCGCCTGGACCGGCATCTGACGCGGCACCGAAGCCCTGCGCCTCTGATTTCACCGTGTCAGCGAAGGATATTCCCGGCCGAGACGTCTAATTTCAATGAAGCAGATGGCCGGGCGAGCATGGGAACAGACCTTATGTAAAAAACCCTTCATCTGCCTGCCATTTGGCTGTTGTTGAACCAACCACGAAGAGCAACGGGGATCGACCAGGCCCGCAACATGGCGTCGCGGGACATCATCGTTCAAACCGACAGGAGTAATGGAAAGTGAAACCGAAAATTTTTGGAAATACCACTTCTTGGGCCATGGCCGGCGCCGCGCTGATCGGGCTGGCCATGCCGATGGCGGCATCGGCGACTGAGCCCTGTGACGACTTTGGCGAATGCAAGGTCCTTATCGAGATCAACTCGACGGACGGGGACATCGGCTTCCATTGGCTGACCGACGGCGATGATCTGAAATGGACCTTGATCCGGAATCCCCACTACAGGCCGGTCTATACCAACAGGGCGATCGGGCCGCTGCGTAAACAGAAACTGACCGAGACCTTTGGCGAGAGCGCCGAGCCACTTTGCTGGATACCGCCTGTTGAAGACCAGGACGAAGACTTCGACCCGGAGGACGTCGTGACTCTGGAGGAATTCCTTCACCGTTGGAAGGATGGCACCTACAGGGTCCGGGGTGGAGGCGATGGTGAGATCCTGCGCGGCCAGACCGAACTCACCTATCTCCTGCCCGCGGCACCGGCAGAAGTCGATTTCGACGGCTCCTTGATTACGTGGGAGGGTGGAGACGACCTCGGTAACTGTGCCTCCGCCGATGAACTGGATGTCCTGGTCTGGGAAGATGTGCTCCCACAACATCCCGAGGACGTCCATGTCGACGCGTTTGAAGTGGTGCTCGAGCCCGATGTCGAGGATGGCGATCCGACCGGTAACCTGATATTCACCATCCGGGTGCCCGGTGATGCCACGGCGGTGACCGTGCCGGCCGATTATCTGGCCTCGTTGCCCGATGACACACCGGTTAAGATCGAAGTGGGCGCGATCGGCGGCGAAGACAACGCGACCTTTACCGAGGAAGACGGCTTCTGCGTCAATGAAGTCGAGGGATGTGAAGATTAGGTCCCGGAGGCGGGAAACGAGATCGCCTTTGTCGATCCGAATATGAAGTCGATCTGAGCGAGATTTCCTGGTCTTGTCTCGCACCCGCCGGCGAAAGCGGCCCCGCCCCCTTGGGTGGGGCCGTCTTTTTTTTGGGCCCGATCAGCAAAAACCTCAGTGGCAGGCGCTTTTGGGTCGGGCCGCAGCAATTTGATGATTTGATTCAGATTGTCGGCTGGTGATCGGCCAGCACAATGCTTGAAGACGCGTTCCAGGTGTCAAGTCAGAGCGCTGTGGCGGGCGTCTTCAATACCGTTTGATGGCTTGGCGTGGTCAGACCCCGGCTCCGATACCCCGCTTCGAATTCCAGCAAAACCAGATCCGGCTCGGCATCGTCACCGTCCCGGCACCGCGCCGACGCCTGCCCCCGTCAGATCTGCGTACATGCGTTGGGCAATGATCAGATTGGCCTGATCGTTGTAGTGGATCGGGTCGTTGTAGACACAATTCATGGTCGTCTCGAACAGGCGTCGCAGGTCGAGAAAGCGGACCCGCACGGCGTCCTCGTAGTCCGCGTCCAGTTCACTGTAGACCTCGGCGTAGCCCTGGAATGCGGTGCGCATGATCTCTGCATAGCCGGCCTCGTCGATGCTGGGGCCGAGCCGGCCGATCATCAGCTTTGTATCCGCGGCCCGCTCGCAGGCCAGGTCCTTGTACTCCCAGGGATGCGGCTGCAGATAGCCAAACAGCCAGACGTCATGGCGCGCCGCCCAGGCGCCGGCAAAATCCAGGTTGGTCTTGAGCACCGAACGAAAGCCGGGATCCCGTTGCGCCACCCAGTCCGATAGCGTCTGTGCGGGCAGGGCGTCGTAGATGGCCTGGCGCTGCGACTCGATGGATCCACTGCGGCCCTGCCCGAGATAGCTTTGCAGCAGCAGATATGAGTAGGTCATGACCACAGGCGGCGGCCGCAGATTACCGCGCAGCGTGTTCATCGCATCGAAGTAGTGATAGCTGAAGTCCGCCCAATTCATCAACGGTCGTTCCAGCCCCTCGCGCAGGTGTTCGAGATTCGCGTAGTGGGCATCGTTAAAACCGTCGAGCATGATCAATACGTCAGGCTTCAGATACGCGACTTCAGTGATCAGCCGGGTGACTTCGCCGTAGGCATAGTTACCGCCGATGCCGAAATTGAGCACCTGGAAACGTTGTTGGTTATCGGCGTCCCGGTTAAGCAGGGTTTCAAGTCGGGCGGCGACGGTCTTGTCGTTACCGGTGGCCGTCGCACCCGCCGCGCTGCTACCGCCGAGGAGCACGACACGGGTAAGGTGATCGGGCTTGTCCGGGAAGTACTCAGGTTCCTGATCGCCGTTTAGGATAAAGCCGTGACGGCCGACCTTCAGACCCGAAAACCGGGTGTTGGCCTTGAGTGCATACTGCGTGGGCGTGGAAAATGTGTACTCGCTGTCTTTCTTTACGCGCTTGATCTGCACATCCAGCAGCGGATGCTGACCGATGCGGGCAGAGACTGCGTCCCCCAGGCTGATCGATTCGGTGTCGACCGAGCGCCAGACGAGGATGCCGAATGAGACCAGTTCCATCGCCAGCAAGGTCACCACGATGATCAGCGCGTATTGACGGATGGATTTCAGGATCGCGGTCATCGAGCGGGGCTATTCTGCCTGGCATCCATCTGCTGCGCTGTAGCCGGAGTATTCTGGCTCTGATTACCGATGCGCATGGGTCTTCTTCCGGCCCTTTCATCAACGAGACTAGTCGATAAGGGATTGGTAAGGCTAGCCGCTTCTCACCTCGGCCGGGGTTCCGGCCAGACAGCTCGCAGCCATCAAGCTCGAGCTGACCCTGCCTGACCGGCCGGCTAGCGCAGAGCCCTATCGCCAGCCCGGCTAGCGCTCTGCTGCGACCAGCAGTCGCGACTCAACCTCGTAGAGAGAGCCGTCCTTCGCCTCGAGGTTGATCTCCCAGATCTCTTCGTCGGGGATGTTGGTGCGCTCAAGCCCGGGCAGCTCGCGCTCGTCATCGACCTGCAGCCCCCATACCCGGACCTGGCGTATCCCCTTTACCGGGATACGATGCGGGTCGAACTTGCGTTTGAATTCCTCGGCCACCCCGTCGCCGGACCAGATCGCAAAGCCGCAATCCTGGATCGCGACTATCTTGGGAGGCATCGTCTTTTCGCTGGTCATTTCCCTTACCTTGCCGTTGCCATCTTGGATTCTCATTATCTTTGAGACTAGCTCAGAAAACGAAGGTCCGAGCCGGTCCCCGCCACGGCGGAAAAATTGCGCGCTGTGGCAAGCCGAAGTCTGCTGCAGCGCGGCAATCGCGGGCTCTCATGGTGCGACCCGGTTCTTTTTCTTGTACGCCAAGATGAGTCTGGAGTAGGCTTTCCCCAGGGACGAGCTGGTAGCAATCCGGAGACAAGATCATGAAAAAAACATTTATTTCGCTAGCGGCTCTGGGCCTGCTCGCATGGCAAGGCCTTGCCTGGGGCGACGCGGCGGAAACCGCCGAAGCCTGCATCGATTGCCACGATCTGGAGGAATTCCAGGGGATGGACGCTGCGGCCCTGGCGGCCGGGGTCGAAACCGGCAATGCGGACAACAAGATGATGGCGAAGGCCACCAAAGACCTGTCCGCCGAAGACCTCAAGGCGGCCATCGACTATCTCGCCGCTGAAGCGAACAAGTAGTCACTCGGATCTGATGCCGGGGGAGAGTCCTTCTCCCCTGGCTATCCAATCTCCATAGCCTAACGCGGCCAGCCCTGACGGGCATGCCCCGCGATCGACCGTCCGGTCTGTGGCGGTCGCGCTGCAACACGCGCGCCCTGCTCCACTTGATCTCGATCAAGGACACTTACTTACCTGCGTGATAAAAGCTGAGGTCTCTCAGCGCGAAACGCCGCGGGATGCGGGCAGACGCGTGGGCGGCCCGGGGGAACTCCTGCCAGCGGGGCTATAAGAACAAGAGAGGGCGACCGGAGGAAGCATGAAGAATCATGTACTGCGTCCCCTGTGGTTGGCGATCGCCGTCGTAGCAACGGTGCTCATCGCCAGACAGTTTCTGGTGCCCGAAGACTTCGGTGTCCACGGAGACAGCTTCACCTACAACTACTATCGCCTGGGTAATGTCCAGGAATGGAAGGACTTCGAGGTCAAATACCAGGGTCGCGAGCGATGCGCCCGGTGCCACGAGGAACAGAGCGAGACTAACGCCGCGTCCAAGCACGCCATCATCCAGTGCGAGAACTGCCACGGTCCGGGCGTCGGCCACCCGAAAAAAATCAAGCAGCTCCCCATCGATGGATCCAGAGAGCTCTGCCTCAGGTGCCATCAGAAGCTGGCCTATCCGTCCAGCCAGAGAAGTGCAATACCAGGCATAGACGGCGAGACACACATGAAGAAGAAGGAATGCCGAAAATGCCATGACCCACACCTTCCGGACCTGGAGGACAACTGATGAGCTGCTCCCGCCGCGACTTCTTGAAGCAAACCGTGGCCGGGGTAGCGGCCGCAGCCATGCCGGCGGCGACGTTTGTGTTCCTGACGCCGGAAGAAGCCAATGCGATGGTCGGGGAATCGGTCCGCAGATGGATCTTCCTGGTCGATACCGAAAAGTGCACCGGCTGCGGTCTGTGTGTAAAAGCCTGCAAGATCGAAAACGAAATCCCCTACGATGCGCCGGTCTCCCGCACCTGGGTCGAGCGCTATGTCGTCACCAAGGATGGCCAGACCCATATCGACTCACCCAACGCCGGTCGGGACGGTTTCACCACGGGCGACATCCGTGGCGAGGAAATAGATCCGGAGAACATCGAGAAGGCGTTCTTCGTGCCCAAGCTGTGTAACCAGTGCGACAACCCGCCCTGTGTGCAGGTGTGTCCGGTCGGCGCGACCTATCAAACGGAGGACGGGGTGGTGCTGGTGGACCGGAAATGGTGCATCGGCTGCGGCTACTGCATCATGGCCTGCCCCTATGGCGTCCGCTTCTTCAACCCGGTCACCAAGACCGCGGAAAAATGCAACTTCTGCTACCACCGGATCAGCAAAGGCAAACAGGCCGCCTGTGTCCAGGCCTGCCCGTTCGAGGCGCGCCGGATGGGCGATCTGAAGGATCCGGAAGATCCGGTCACGCAGATCGTGATGACCGAACGGGTACAGGTACTGAAAGACGAGTACGGCACCAAGCCGCAGGTCTTCTACCTCGGTCTCGACGAGAAGGTGAGGTGATGCGATGAACCCGGATCTGGTCGTTCATGGCGCCGAGTGGACCGTAAAGGAACTGTTCGTCTATCCGAATGAGTTCATCTACTGGAGTATCCAGATCGTCATGTATCCCTACATGACCGGCCTGGTCGCCGGTGCTTTCGTGTTGTCGTCCCTCTATCACGTCTTCGGGCAGAAAGACCTTAAAGAGATCGCCCAATTCTCGCTGGTGTTCTCGCTGGCATTGTTGCCGGTGGCGGCGTTCCCATTGTTGCTGCATCTGCAGCAACCGATGCGGGCGATGGAGCCGTTGCTCACCCCCCACTTCACCTCGGCGATCGCCGCCTTTGGCATCGTCTTCTCGACCTACGCCCTGATTGTCGTCAGTGAGATCTGGTTCGTCTATCGCAAGTATTTTGTTGCGCAGGTCCACGCCCTGGCCAACCAGCCGGGTATCGGTAATGCCATGAGCCGCCTGGTCTACCGCGCGCTGACCATGGGCGCCTACGATGTCAGCGACACAGCGCTCGCTACCGATCACAAGGCGGCCAAGATCCTGGCCGCCATCGGAATCCCGGTGGCCTGCTTCCTGCATGGTTATGCCGGTTTTATCTTCGGTTCGGTCAAGGCCAACGCACTGTGGATGTCTCCGCTGATGCCGGTCATCTTCATCATGTCCGCGGTGGTGTCCGGTATCGCGCTGTGTATGCTGACCTATATCGTGATCATGGAATGGCAGGCATTCCGCAACCGCCGCCGCGGCGGGATCAACCAGGCGAGCGAGATCCGCGGCGCCGAGACCGAGGTCATCAGCAAAGCCACCCGTTATCTGCTCGGCTTCCTGATCGCGGCGATCAGCCTGGAGATTCTTGATCTGATCTTCCGCGGCTATACCGCGATGAAATCCTGGGACATCCTGCGCTCGGTGATGTACGGCAAGGACTTTATCAACATCTTTGTCCTTCAATACACGCTCGGCAACCTGGTGCCGTTCGTGCTGCTGATGTTGCCCAGGCCCACGATCAGGCGCACCGTCGTCGCATTGCTACTGGTGCTGTTCGGCGTCTTTATGATGCGCTGGAACGTGGTCATCGGCGGCCAGGCCTTCTCGCTGTCCTTCTCGGGCTATATGCACTACCACCTCCCGATCATTCCGCACAGCGTAGAGACGTTTAAAGAGGGTCTGTTTGGCGCCCTGTCGGTTGTGGCCATGCCGTTTATCCTGTTCTGGATCATCAACAAGTTCGTCCCGTCGCTGCGACGGGACGTGGATGTCGGCTAGGACGCAACGACTCGGCCGATTGAGAACCGGCCCGGGCCTGCCCGTTTGTTCCGGGATGGCCCGCTGACGCGCCGCCCGGGGCCGCAGCTTCTACTTCTAATCCACTCTGGGCCTGGCCCTGGTCGGCAGGGCCGGTCATCGATCGTCGTTATATTTCCGCGGCGCCGGGCCTATACTGGTTTGATCACACATCTATGGGGACGCAGATCATGTCATCAACGGAACAACCCGTATACGAAGGTAGCTGCTTCTGCGGCGCCGTCCAGATCAAGGCCACCGGCGCACCGTTCGCGATGGGATATTGCCACTGCAAGGATTGTCGCGCCTGGAGCGCCGGCCCGGTCAATGCGTTTACGCTATGGCAGCCGGATGCGGTCGAAGTGACCCAAGGCGGGGAATTCCTCGCGACCTTTAACAAGACCGAAGCCAGCCATCGTCAGTTCTGCTCAAAGTGCGGCGGCCACGTGATGAGCGACCATCCCGGCGCCAGTTTCAAAGACGTCTACGCAGCGATACTGCCCGGTCTGGAGTTTCAGCCGGGTCTCCACGTGAACTATGAATCCGCAGTGCTGAGAGTAAAGGACGGGCTACCGAAGATGAAAGACTTCCCGGCCGAGATGGGCGGATCGGGAGAGACCTTGCCGGAGTAGCGCCTGCGTTGACGTCGGCAGGGGGTCCGCCGATCCGTTGCGCCGCTATTCGAGCATCAATTCCCGCAACACAAAGAACGGCGGCGAACCGGCGCTGACCAGGCGCTCGTTGAATCCCTTCCAGCTGAATTCCGCGCCCTTCTGCGTTCTGTATTCCTCGAGCAGATCCTGGATCGCGATATGACCGGCAAAATAGGTCGCCAGCTGGACTGAACTCTGCTTGGCGCGGGAGAGTTTGCCGCGTGCCTCGCCCTCCTCCTGGAATCCCCGCTCCATCATCAGCCTGACCGCGTCCTCCTCGGGCCAGTCGGTGGTGTGCAGACGGATATCGATAATCGCGTTGATGATCGAGCGCAGCACCAGCTTGTCGTCCACCAGCTTCTGCAGCGCGTGACCCAGCGGATGATCCGGGTAGATGGTGAATCCTTCGTTGACGAGTTGGGTGGCGATATAGGTCGCCCAGCCTTCGACCATCGGCCCGTTGCGGAAAATCTTCGGCGTGATGCGATCGAAGCGGTTGGAGTACTCGATCTGCACGAAGTGTCCGGGCACGCCCTCGTGGATATAGACCATCGCCAGGGTCGGACGGTTGTATTCCTTGAGATAGCTGTCCGAGGTGGCCAGCAGACCGAGATCCCAGAACCACACCGATTCCAGTTCCGGTTCGAACGGCGGCGCGGTCTGGATCTGGGCTACCGCATAACCGGCCAGATGCGGCGGGATGTCCTCGATACGCAGCTTCGAGGTCGGTGGCAGCTCCATCAGGTCCTTATCGTTGACGAAGTTTACGATCGCATCGGCCATCGCAAAGCTGTCCGCGATCAGGCTCTCCGAGGTCGAGCGGTCCTCAGCCAGTTGGGCAAAAATATCCTTGACTACCTCGGCGTCACTCAACTCAGCTACCTTCTTGACCCGCCCCGCGACGATGGCTTCGGCGAGATACTCGTCGTGGATCTCCCTGCCCACGCGGACCATCTCAGTGTTGGTTGCCTCCAGCGCGGTCTCGGCCCGGACCAGCAGTTCCTCGGGGCCCAGCGGATAGTCCATCTGCAGCGCGTACTTGACGTTATAAAGCTCGGGGCCGAGCCGCCAGTCACCATCAGGCCGCGGCAGCACGGCCGTCTCGAACCAGGCAGTGAAGGTCTTGATCCCTGCAACCGCCTGGTCACACGCCTCGCGGATCGCGGCCACCTCGTTGTCACCAAATCCCGATGTCGCGAGCAGGTCGGGCAGCGCCTTGGCAAACAGACCACCCTCGCCCACCATCCCATGAAGGCGCCCCATCGCCACCTGCTTTTGTACCGCCGTCGGCTGGACGTAGGGCGGCAGCAGGCTGCTGCGTGCAGCGGCCAGAAAATCACCGGTGGCCGCACAGCGTCGGGCAAAACTCCGCAGCCGTTGTTGCAGCGGCGCGAAATCGCGGATCACCAGATCGGAGAAGGCGTCACCGAGACGACCCACATAGGTCAGCGGATCGGTTACCAGGTCGAGACGGGTCAGTTGCAGGATCGCCAGCTGGAGGCGGGTCTTGAGGATATGCAGATCGATTTGATCCGGTCGCGCCAGGTCGGCGGCATCGATCGACTGCAGACGCTCCAGCAGAAACAGCCTCGCCTGATAGGCCTCGGCCCAGGCCTCGGCCGACGGACTGCCCATGCGGTCATCGTAGTAAGTCGGATCGTCCCCGGTGCCATGGATGCCATAGCCGGCCGCGCCGGTGGGTTCGCCCTCGAGCATGATCTCCAGATACAAGCGCGCGAGGCGGTCGATGCTCTGCTCCTGCTGGACCCGGGTCTGCCAGTCCTTGAGGTCGAACTCGTCAGCGCGGGCTGGCGTGGAGAGCGAGGTTCCGAAAGAGACGGCAACAATGGATGCGGTCAGGAGCAGGGTTCTCATGGCAGGGTTCTCTGGGTGGATTCCGATTCGGATCAAGTGAGCCAAACCCGCAGCATACCCGGCCGCGCGGTCCATCCTCAACGTGCGCCGGTCGCAGCGACGGTGTCTCCGCAATCGGCGCAACCTGGGCGCAATTGGGGGTCGAACCAAATTTCCTGCTGCGGGAGAGTCGCGGCAGATGCGGCGCCCTGGAAAACTGCGGTTCAACCCTGTTTTTCTGAGTTACGATCCGTTGATATCCCGCGACAACCCGGAGAGACCCCATGAGGATAGCCATTGTGCTTCTGCTTGTTGGCAGCGCCAGCAGTGCCGCGATTGCCGAACCCGTCACCGGTCCGGTGATCGAGGAATACGGCCCTGTGTATTACGTGCCGGAAGAGCCGCTCGTTCTGCCGGCAGACGGCGAACTCAAGGCGGTCTTCGACATCGCTGCGGCGCCCGACGACCCGGGCGAGCGCAACCACCGGCTGGAGACGGTCGCCCGCTATCTGAACATGCATGCCCGTGCCGGTGTCGAACCGGGACAGATGCAGACGGCGGTGGTACTGCATGGCCGCGCTACACGCGCTGCATTGAGCGAGGATGTGTTCGAGGAACGCTACGGTGAACCCAACCCGGATGCGGAGTTGCTCCGGCTGCTGGCCGCGGCAGGGGTGCGGTTTGTCGTCTGCGGCCAGAGCGCGGCCGCCTTCGGGTTCCGTGCTGAGGAACTGGCACCGGAGGTGGAGATATCGCTCTCGGCTCTGACTGCTCTAGTGATGCTGCAATCGGATGATTTCTCTTTGATCCCCTGGGGGGCCAACTAAAAATATCGGGTTAATGCAGGAGACATCACGATGGATCGGACCGTATCGCCCAAGACGACCGCAAAGCGCATGGCTGCTCAACGGGCATCCGGGAATCGATTCGAACGGTGATTGCCGCCGGCAGGAAATTTGCCCTGCCGGCGATGACCTTACTGCGTTCCTTGCCAACGACCGTCAGGGCGTGGGCACACAGGCACCTAGGCCGACGATCGCAAAGCCGTCGCCGGCCACGGCCAGCACCATGGTGCCTTCCGGATCCATGATCGAGATCGTCCAGCCCGCGCCATCACGCTGGTCCGGCTGGCCGTCTTCAATGCCGGACAGGATCAATTTGCCGTCTACCCGTGTTTCGACATTTTCGATGGGTGACTGCTGTTCCGATTCCTCGCCCGCCCGGGTGACTATCTTGGTCTTGAAATCGATGTTCAAATGACTGAATCCGTCGACCTGGCCCGGCGTCACCGCACTGCAGGCGTTCGCGGTATCACACTCGAACAGCTGATATACCGAACACAGCAAAGGCTGCTTGCCGTCGAAGAAGCTGGCAGCTGAGGCCGTCGAGATGACGCCCACAAGGGCCGCGAACGTAAGGGTCTTAATGCTCATTCTCATGTTCTGTATCTCCTAGCGGACCGTATATTCACGGCTTTCCAAACAGGCCACATACGCACGGTTCCAGTTGTTGCGATTCTGCTGATAGTTTTGCGCTTCCTGATTGGCCCAATCCTGCTGTTTCTTATTGCTTTGGGAGCGCTTCATGCCACCCATCACGCCACCGCCTGCGGCACCGGCCTTCAGACCTTTCTTGGTATTACCAGTGACCGCGCCGACAGCGGCGCCGAGCACCGAGCCTTTCACCGCGCCCTGGCCCACGCCACCCTTCTGTCGTGGCGCTGGTCTCGTCGCTGTGGGTACGGCCATCGGGTCAAATCCGGTCCGCTCCTTCGCCATCTTCTGGCACTGGAATTCATCCATATCCTGCTGATCCTGGCTCTGCCCGGCGTTGGGGAAAGCATAAAGATCCTGTCCATACGCATGCGGCACAACGGCCAAGATAGCTATCAACATCAAAAACAATCGCATGACTCCCTCCTCAGATACACAAACTCTCTATCCATTATTTTCCGCAGCCCTAAGAGAGATGGGCCGTTATCCACGATCTACCTATTCCCCACGCGCGTCAATCTGGCCGATCTTGAAGCTGTCTGCGCGGATACCGACAAAATAGAGGAACGCGGTTTTGTCTACCCTGTCCCGGCCAGATAACTATCCGTTATGCGGCAATGCCCGCAAGGATGTTCCTTGTGCAACGCGAGCCGTGCTAGCGTCGACTTTTCACGGGCCAGCCCTGGCTGTATGACACCCTGCGGCGCCGGCAGCTTGTATCGGAGAGAACGATGAAAAATATCAGATTTCTGGTCGCGCTTGCGGCCATCGCGGGAATGACCACACTGCTTTCGGCTCAGGCGATAGCTGCTTCTGCTGACGCCCGCGCCACCAGGCAGAAGGTCGTCTACCACATCAACTACGATGACCCGACGCTGCAGACCGCGGCGCTGCGGAATGTCCAGAACCATATCAACGCCGTGGGCGCCGAGAATCTCGATATCAAGGTAGTGCTGCACGGCAACGGGCTGGCCTTGCTGCTCGATCCGGATTCGCTGGCGCGGTTACCGAAGTTCAAACACGCCAACGCCACGGACGACATGACCGCCAAGATCGATGGATTGAGAGACCAGGGTATCCAGTTCCAGGTCTGCGCCAATACCATCAAAGGCCGTAGCGTGGATCAGGCTAACGATCTCTACTATGTAGAGGAAATCGATATCGTGCCCAGCGGCGTGGCGCAGCTTGCGATACTCCAGGCGCAGGGTTACGCGTACATCAAGCCCTGACACGAGCAGGATCAGTCACGGTGCTGGCGGACTGGCGCCGACGCCATTGACCGACGGGATTATTTAAACGCCGGCGGATGCTCGGTCTCTAATCCTTCGACGACCGGAGTCAGCGCGTCACTCACATCCCGTCTGCCGTTGCCGATAGAGTCGGTCATGGGGTCAGGCACGCCCTTATCAGGCTCCGGCATTGGCTTCGGACCTGCTACCGCCCAGGCTTGATCGGGCGAGACTGTCATGCGCACCGTGATTTTGTCCTGGGTCATGCGAATACGTCCCGGACTTGACCCTGAAAACGCGATCGAGGCGGCTAGCCCTGTCACCGGGGGTCTAGGAAGACGGGGATTCCGGCGTCTCGGGTTTGGCTTCCTCCAGCGCATCCTCCGGGGCACCCTCGGGTGCATCCTCGGAGTCCTGTGACTTCAGGGCCTTGCGCAGGGCTCGCTTCTCTGCCTTTTCGAGACGCTTTTCGGCCTTGGCCAGCTCGCGCTGTCGTTTTGCCTGGGTCTGTGGAGTTCGTCTTGCCATCGGTCACGCACCGTTTACTTTGATTACGAGTACGCTAACACAGGCAGGTGCAAGACAATGGCCCTGTCGTTGGTTGCCCGAGCCCCGCACCTCAGTGACCATTCCGGCCGGAACAAGGTTTTGCGTCCGGGATCCGCGGGCAAACCGGGGTGGCTGGCCAGTTGATGAAATCGGGTGGAGAACTGACTCGACAAGCGCACCGCACGCTCACCCGGCATCGTTCCCCGGCCGGGTGAGCAGGTCGATCCGGAGCGCCGCCATTCGACGACGCTTGGCTTTGGACAACTCCGGTATCGCGTCGGCCTCAGAGCCAGTGTAGATGAGGAAGACGTGGGTCCGCATCTCCAGATCATCGCCCGTAAAACCCAGTTCGATGAATGCCTGTCTGATGAATTCGTTCCGGAGCTTGAAGGTCTTCCTTGCAACCTCGTCCGCCACGGAGTCTTCTTTCGCCCATTGACGGATGGCGGAGTCATATCTCGCCAGGTCATAAGTCTGGACGAGGTCCGTTATGGCCAGGAGGCGCTCCTTCGGCGGCAATGCCCGGATCTCCCTGTTCTCCGTAATCACCTCGGTGAGTTCGTGGGCCCAGTGGCCGAGCATCTGTGCAAACAGATCCTGACGGTTCCTGAAGTGCCAGTAGAAACCACTCCTGGAGACGCCGAGCTCTCTGGCGAGACGATCTATCCGCACGTTCAATATGCCGCCGGAGGCGAGGGCCCGGAGACCGGCCTCCAGCCATTCGGATTTGGTGACCCGGCGGGTTTTTTTCGGTCTCGGCATATGGTCGACAAACGAAGGGAAACTCGGCCAAAGGATAGCCCGAATTCGTTTTGACTGCCGCCCGGTCGGTGCTATTGTATTGTGTACAAGACTGTACAGAAGCTCCTGGGCGCGGCAGCGCCTGCGAGCCCTCGAGGGCCGATACGAGCTTGTGTCCGCATTGCCACCCATATCCGCAGAGGCATGAGCCCCGAGACTTCGCCATGATCAGAACCGCCAGCTTCTTACTCGTCATTCTGACTTTCAGTCTGGGCATGCCGGCCCTTGCCGAGGACAGCGCGTTTTCGGCCGGCGAGGGCGACGTCACCGGCACCGATCCGCGGGCGTTCGGACCCAAGTTCATGCCTTATTACCGCTACACGGAGCTGGAGAACGATCTGGAGCAGCAGGAGGCCGTGGCTTTCGGCCTGATCCGGTTCTCCGAGCGAGCGGCCCTGACCTACGAGATTCCGCTCGCCTACAAGCGGGACGTGCGGGACACGGCGCTTCGCGACCCGTCGACCGGAACCTGCGGCGGTAATCTGGGCGGCGGCCCCCCTAACCTGCCGGGCGGCCTTCCCGTCGGAGGGGACTGCGAGGAAACCGGCGTCGGTGATATGAACATGCGTTTTCTCTACAAGGCGGGCCAGGCGCTCGGCGGTGACTGGCTGATCGGCAGCCAATTCAATCTTCCGACCGCCAGCGAAGACGTATTGGGTAGCGACCAATTCCAGCTCGGGCCCATGTTCGCCTACGTGAGGGACTTCACCTGGTATCCGGCTCCCGGCGCATTTGGCGCCTTCATGAACTTCTACTTCTTCGACGTCTATGGCGACGGCGATCGTGATGACACCAGCTTCTATCTGGGCCGCTGGTTCCTGATGTTCCCGCTGACGCCGCCGGACAAGGGCCCGATCCTGGGCGGATGGTACGCCTTGCCGGAAATCCAGCCCATGTACGACTTCGAGGAAGAGCATTTCTCTTTCTGGGTCGGCCCCGAGATTGGCAAGATGCTGGCGCCCGGCCGCATCATGTATTTCAAACCGGGTTTCGGTGTCGATCCTGATGCGCCCGAAGGCGACCGGGACTGGACCTTCGAGGTGGGCTTCCGCTGGTTCCTGGACCAGTATTCAGAAAACGGTGCCTGAGATAACGTTATAACTTGTTGAAGGCGCCCCTGACGCCGGTTCGCGGCGAGCCTTGCCGTCGAATTCGTTTTGGTTTGTCGCCGACAGCTTCGCCATCCGGTACGGGCACATCCGTTGGACAAAAAATTGATGAAATCATATACGGGAGAACAACATGCATGACCCCATTCGGATCATCTCCAAACTCTCGCTCGGCGTCCTTTGCGCGGTGCTCGCGTTTATGGGCGACTCAACCTTCGTACAAGAGGCCACGGCCCAGGAATCACTGGCGCAGAAGCGCCCCGACGCCTGGTATCCCCGCACGGAGAAGGTCGGACCGGACGAGATGTTCGTGGTGGCGCTCGGAACCGGTATGCCGACGCCCATAACCCGCGCCCAGAAATCGTCTGCCTGGTACGTCGAACTCGGTAACGGCGACATCTTCCTGTTCGACATCGGCAGCGGCTCGGTGGAGAACCTGTTCGCGCTGCGCCCGGAATTCCACCGCGTTGACAAGGTCTTCGCCAGCCACCTGCACACCGACCACGTCGGCGACGCCGCTGCGCTCTGGGTCGGCGGTTGGCTGAGCGGACGCTACACGCCGCTGCACATCTACGGGCCCTCGGGCGCCAAGCCTGAGCTGGGAACGGCGACCTTCGTGGAGGGTCTCAGGAAGACCTATGCCTGGGACGTGACCGGCCGCGCCGGCATCCTCCCCGATGCCGGCGGCCAGCTCGTCGCCCACGAGTTCGACTTCAAGCAGGACAATGGTGTGGTCTACGAAAAGAACGGCGCCAGGATCACCTCCTTTCCCGCCGTACACGTTCTCGACGGCCCAGTCAGCTATCGCCTGGAATGGAACGGGTTGAGCTTCGTCTTCGGCGGCGATTCCGCGCCGAATAAGTGGTTCATCGAGCGCGCCAAGGACGCCGACTTCGTCATCCATGAGTGCTTCTACACGCCCAAGGGGCTGGAAGAAGCCTTGGGCTTTCCCCCGCGGCAGGCGACCTTCGTCTCGTCCTACATCCACACGCCGCCGTCGGGCTTCGGCAAGATCATGTCCGAGGTCAAGCCGCGTCTGGCCATCGCTTACCACACGATCCGACAGCCCGAGCTGGACCAGCAGATCCTCGACGAGATCCGCACGACCTATGACGGGCCCCTGGCCATCGCCAATGACCTGATGGCCTGGACCATCACCAAGGACACGATCGTCCAACGCGAAGTCGTCAGTGCCGAGCGCGTTCAGGCACCGCCGACGACCCCAGGCTACAAGGACGCGAAGCGCAGTGGGGAGGCGAGCTATTCAGATTTCACAAACAACGGTAAGTGGAAAGGGTATACACCGCCACCGCTGCCGGACCGGTGAGTTGGAATTTCGGGGACTGGAATTTCGGGGACAGATTACCTATTTCGGGCCTCGGTCATTGATCGAGCCTGATAGACAGAAATAGTTAAGCTGTCCCCGTATTACAGGCGGACTTCGTCCAGGATCTCCACGCCGACCAGTTTCCATATGCCGTCGATCGGCTGCAGACGCAGATCGGCCTGGTATTCGTTGCGCCGCTCGTGGATATGGCCCCAGTGGCCGACGGCGGCGCGGACCCGCCAGGTAGTGCGGGCCTGGATGCCTTGGTCATCCGCCGGCTCCGCCTCCAGCTCCACCAGTTCCACATCCTTGACCCGGGCGCTGGCGCCGCCCTGGCTGGCCAGCACCAGACCGCGACGCATCTCCAGATAGACCTCCCGCAACAGGTCGCCGTCGACGCTGCGCTCCAGCACATCGTAGACATCGCTCTCGGCGCGGAAGTCGAAGGCGCGATAAACGTTGGTCAGCAGACCGGCCACCACATCCCGGGTGGCGGTGTCATCCAGGCGCGCCTGTCCACCCATCCACCAAGCTGACGCGGCGACGACCACAGCAATGACTGCGGCAGCCCCCGCCGTGGCGACACCGGCTCGACCCCCGGTCGCAGCACGGACCAGACGTAACACCATCAGTGCGGCAAGGATCGCCAGCAACCAGCGGCCATAGAACAGCACTCGTGTCACGAAGCCTGGCGGTGCGCTGACATCGGCCAATTGCGGCATCACCGGGATACGGATGAAGTTCTTCCATTCCAGCAGGTCGTAATCGGGCTCGAGGAACTGCGGCAATGGCCCTGTGGGGTCGACCGCGGACACGGGCACCATCTGGATCTTGTCGTCGAACAGATCCCAGCGCATGGTGGCGGTGTCCGCAAAGTCCTCATGAGGGTAGATGAACTTCACGCCCATGATGGCTGCGTTCAGGTCCAGTTCCACCGGCCGGTCGATGACACGGCTGGTGCGCAGCGAGCGCTCCAAAAAATCCGCGCGCACCGCGGCCGGCTCAGCCGGCTCACCGTCGATGGTCATTGGGTGGTGCTCACTCAGGAATTCGATCACCTTGCGCCGCACCTCGGGCTGGATCTCCACCGGGATGGTGTCGCGGCCGGCCAGCCCGAGATCCACATAGCGCTGCAGATCTTTGGGCCGCGCGATGATCTCCTTGCGGACCTCGTAGGGCTCCACATAGATAAAACCCGTCATGGGTGCGTAGTACTGGCGCCGCAGCCCACGGCTGGCGAAGGCGCTGTACCAGGGGTCGTTCCAATCCAGATTCAGCGGCTGGCTTGCGGCCATGTAACGGAAGTCGTTGACCGCGATGGTTTCATGGTAAACGACGAAACCCACCGAGGCGCCGGCCGGCAATGCCAGCAGAAAATCGACCTGCGCGGGCCGCGCCGCCAGGGGCCAGACAAAGGTGACGTTGATGACCGTTTCCGGTTCGTCCTCCGCCGGCAGAGGCTCTCCGGTGATGTCATCGCGACGTACACGCTCTGCCGGTCCGATCCGTAACAACTGCCCGGACAGGGGTTTGCCGTCGGCGACGATCCGGAACTCCTGGTCCAGGAAACGCTCGAGCCGCGCTGAGAAAGGTCCATCTCCAAACCCCATCTGCTGATGGATCTCGTCAGGCAGCAGGCTGCGGAATGCGCTCAGGTCCTGAAGCCCGATCTCCAGATCCAGACGTATCGCCTCCTCTTCCACCTGGATCTCGGCGATGGTGGAGGCGAACATGGCCTGGGTGCGGATGATGGCGTCGGCGAACGATGACAGGGGCAACAGGCCATACGACAGGCCGACCAGTAACCCCAGCCGGATGCGGTGATTGCTAATTGTCGGTTTCCCTGTCTGCCTGATCGAGACGATCCAGCCGTCCCAGATTTTGTTTCATCAGCGTCAGATAGTCACCCGCGGCCGGTGACGCGGCACCGGTCTCGAACACCACCGGTTCGATCCCCATGCTGCGGAGACGCTCCGCCGTCGATGACAACGGTTCCGCCTCCCATAACATCACCGCGGCCGGTCGCTCGTTGAGGGTATCCGCCAGCTTCTTCCATTGGGCCTCGCCCGGGTCTTCGAACGGTTCCCATGTCACGCTGCGCCCTTCCAAACCGTAGCGCGCGTCCAGATACTGGTAGACAGGGTGTGAATAGAGCATGCCCGCGCCAGGCTGATCCCGGAAAGCGGCCGCGAGCCGCTGATCCAGTTGTGCCAGATCGGCCTGCAAAGATTGCA
>CAJHYD010000121.1_pt1 | contig 37414 bp, 42 predicted proteins | sample 9198701 | NCBI WGS metagenome assembly CAJHYD01 (sample SAMEA7708365, study PRJEB35096) | sediment metagenome | biome: marine neritic benthic zone biome [ENVO:01000025]; feature: sediment [ENVO:00002007]; material: shallow marine sediment [ENVO:03000034] sea grass bed [ENVO_01000059] ...
ACCACCGCCACAGGCGCTCGCCGCGGCGGCCAGCGCACTATAGCCGATGCCCTTACCGGCAAGGCTTAGGAAATGCCGCCGACTCAGCTTCCTGCTCACGCTCATCAAACTCCTGGTCCCGGGCGCGCTGCCTGGCGTACGGATCGCACGGTTATTTGCTTGTCCATAATAGCGATCCGGACGCCCGGTCAAACGACGGGAGTCGCAAAAATACGTATCCGGGAATGCTAGCGATGGAGCCTGAACGGCAGCTGAACAGTCAGTCGGGCGCGGCGTTCGGGCCGCTGCAGTACGCATTCAGTCCAGACGTTTGCGGAAACGCAGCACCGCCAGGGTGATGGCAATGCCGAAAAAGATCAGCAAGGCGCGTATCTCCGAGACCAGCTCACCGAGCTCCGCGCCGCGCAGGATGATGCCGCGACTCAAACGCACGAAGTGGGTCAACGGCAGGGCCTCGGCAATCCGTTGTGCGATCACCGGCATGCCGTCGAAAGGGAACATGAACCCGGACAACAATATCGAGGGCAGGAAGATAAACAGCGTGAGCTGCATGGCCTGGAACTGGGTGCGCGCCAACGTTGAGATCAACAGCCCGAGCGTCAGGCTGGCGCCGATGAAGGTCAGTGCGGCGATATAGACATCGCCCAGATCACCCCTCAGCGGGACATGAAACAACAAACGTCCCACGAGCAGCACGATGCTCACCTGCAGCAGGCCGATCAATATGTAGGGGACCAGCTTGCCCAGCATCAGCTCGACGGTGCGCACCGGGGTGGTGATCAGCAACTCGAGATTGCCGCGCTCGCGTTCGCGGACGATAGCGACCGCGGTAAACAGCACCATGGTCATGGTGAGGATCACACCGATCAGGGCTGGCACGATCTGTACCGCCGAACGCCGCTCCGGGTTGTAGAAATTCCGCAGTTCGAACAGGTCCGATGAGATCGGTTCCTGATGTGGGCGGCTCGGGGCCGGCATCTGTAACAGTTGTGCGGCGACGTTGAGAATGGTGGGATCGCTGCCGTCGACCAGCAGTTGTGCAGCAGGCCTGGCCGGATCGACGAGTCTGCGTTCGAAATCAGCGGGCACAAACACGCCGACGGCAATCTCACCCCGGCGCATGGCCTCGGTCAGCGCCTCCGGCGTCGCGACCCGGGTATCGACGCGCAGCACCTGGCTGGCCTGCATGTCCGCGATCAGCTGCCGTGACCAGCTCGTATCCGCCTGGTCGGCGACGCCGGCGACGAGGTGGCGAACGTCCAGATTGATGGCGTAACCGAATAACAGGATCTGCATCAACGGAATGCCGACTACCATGCCGACAGTAAGCCGGTCCCGGCCGAGCTGGCGCGCCTCTTTCGAGGCGATGGCCCTTATCCGCCGCCAGGCGCTCATGCGGCCAACTCCAGCGGCTTGCGGGTCGCTGCCACGAATACATCCTCGAGGCTGGCCGCGGTGCGCTCCACCTGAGATGCGAGACCGGCATCCTGTAGTCGTTGGCGGATCAGCCCTTCTGGCTCGGTCACCGTCGGATCGACCAGGATGTGCAGACGCGAACCGAGCTGGGTCACGCTGCGTACCTGGTCCAATTCGTCGAGCACGTGATGGGCTGAGCGGGGCCGGTCGCAGCTGACTTCGATCACCGCTGCGTCTATCGCTTGCATCAGCGCTTTCGGCGCACCCTCAGCGGCGATCCGGCCGCGATCGAGGATGGCCAACTGGTGGCAACGTTCGGCCTCGTCCATATAGTGGGTCGAGACCAGAATCGTGGTGCCGGCTTCGACCAGGTCGAACAGGCTCTCCCAAAACTCGCGCCGACTCTGCGGGTCGACGGCGCTGGTCGGCTCGTCCAGCAACAACAGCTCGGGCCGATGCAGCGTCGCAGCCGCGAGCGCCAGACGCTGGCGCTGGCCGCCACTCATGGTCCCGGCGCGCTGGCGGCGCAGATCGTCGAGACGGTATTCACGTCGCGCGGCGCTGATACGCTGCTGCTTTTCGCTGCGTGGCAGGCCATAGATCTCGGCGATAAAGTCCAGGTTCTCGTCTGTGGACAGGTCCTCATAGAGCGAGAATCGCTGGGTCATGTAACCGATGCGTCGGCGTACGATCTCCGACTCCAGTGTGGCGTCATAGCCGAGGACTTCGACACTGCCCGCGGTCGGACGCAGCAAACCGCAGAGCATGCGGATGGTGGTGGATTTGCCGGATCCGTTGGGGCCGAGGAAGCCGTAGATGCGGGCGCGCGGGATGTCCAGATCCAGCTGATCGACGGCGGTCACGTCGCCAAAGCGGCGAGTCAGCCCACGGGCTGTGACGGCGGCATCCATCACCCGGGCCCCGGCTCCAGATCCGGGAATCTGACCTCAACCGGGAGACCGGCTGGCAGTCCAGCGGCGTCCTCGCCGATGAGATCGATCTCGGCCACATAGGCGAGCCGGCTGCGGTCCCGCTCGGTCAACGAAAAATACGGCGTAAACGCGGCTTCGGATGAGACCGTGCGGACGCGACCCTCAAACTGCTGCGGCAGGCCATCGGCGCGAATCTGAGCAATCATCCCCGCGCGCACCCTGACTCGCAGCGGTTCGGGTACGTAGACCCGCGCGTAGGGTCGCTTACCGGCGAGCAACACCATTACCGTGGCACCGGCCGGGGGGCGATCGCCTCGCTTGTACGGGATGGTATCCACCAGCCCGGCCACCGGTGCGCGCAGCCCAAGCCGCTCAAGCGCCAGCATCTGGTCGGCCAGCGCTGCGCCGGCCTCGTCGACAGACGCCCGGGCCTGCTCCAGTTCTTCATCTGTGGTTCCGGTCAGACGCTCGCGCAATATCGCCGCCGCATCGTCCCGGTTGGCCAGCGACTGGTCACGCCGCGCTCTGACCTGATCCAGATCGGATTCACTGAGCAGTTGCTGCTCGAACAGCTCCCGGGTGCGGCGCAGCGTCTTTTCATCGGCCAGCAACGTGGCCTCGGCACCTTCGAGCCTGGCCCTCGCGCTATCGATCTCTTCGGCGCGTGGACCGCGCTCCAGTTCAGCCAGCCGTTGCGCGGCACGCGCCTCGGCCGCCCGGGCTTGCTCGACCCGGACCTGGATCCTCGCCGGATCCTGGCTGGCGAGCAGCTGCCCGGCCTCCACCAGGTCGCCTTCCCGGACGTGGATATCAGCCAGGATCTCCCAGGCTTCAGCGGCCACTTCGATCCGGTCGCGCTCCAGTGTTCCGACCAACGGCAAGATTGAGTCCGAATTGTCGCAGCCGGCGATCAGACCGAGTGTGCAGATAAGTATGTACCAGGGCCTCATACTCCAGCTCCCCGCTGAAACAGTCCGACCGCAAATGATTCCCAACGGTCGAGGAAATCTTCGTCCAGGGTCGCCTGCATGACCTGCTCGATCATCGGCCGCGCCAGAAACGGGAATACGCACAGACTCATGACCGCGATCATCGCCATCTCCGGGTCCGTATCCGGTCGCACACGGCCCGCCTGGCGTTCCTGTGCCATCACCCCGCCAAGCATCTGTCGAACGCGGCCGGCGAATCGAGCCACGTAGTGGCGTCGGAACGCCTCGCCACCTTCCTGGAGTTCGCGGAAGACCAGCGGCGGCAACCACGGATTGGCCTCGAACATCGCCAGATAGGCATGCATGAAATCGGCGATCGTCAGCGTTGACCGGGCCCGGTCGGCCCGGGCCTCCAGATTGTCGAGGACCGGCGGGATCACTTCCTCGAGCAGGGCGCGATAGAGGCCATGCTTGTCGCCAAAGTAATAGTGGATCATGGCTGGCGTGGTCTCGGCCTCGGCCGCCAGCTGCCGGGTGGAGACCGCATCAAAACCAAACCGCGTAAACAGCTCGCGGGCCGCAGCCAGCAGCTGGGCGCGTACATCCCTCGGGTCATCGGCAGTTGGCCGGCCGCCGTGCCGGATCACCATTTTGGGTGGCTCTTGGTCGCCCATGGAGAACTATTTAATCAAACGTTTGATTAAATATCAACAAACACGTCGTTGATCGGCAGGTCGGCGGGCTTGCGGCGCCAAGGGTCCGGCGGCTATGTTCGCCCATCGTGATCGAATCCAGCCATCGCTACTCCCGCCTGATCCAGATGTGGTCAGGGCCCCGCAACGTGTCCACGGCGGTGATGTACAGCTTCGCCCAACGGCCGGATACCGCGGTCATCGACGAACCACTCTATGGCCATTACCTGAGACTCACCGGCGCCCGTCATCCCGGCCGCGACGAGGTGATGGCCGCGATGGAGCTCGACGGACAGCGAGTGATGTCTGAACTGCACCGACACCCTGCTGACCCACCCATCCGATTCGCCAAACAGATGGCCCATCATCTGACCGGCATCGACTATGAGTTGTTGCGGGATTCGCAGCATTTCCTGCTGATCAGAGACCCAGTCGAAATGCTGCCGTCATTATCCAGGGTGTTGCCGGCACCGCGTCTCGAGGACACCGGCCTGATCGGCCAGGTGGAGTTGCTGGAGAAGCTGCGGGCGTTTGGCCAGGATCCGTTCTGTATCGACGCACGGGTGTTATTGAACGACCCGGCCAGGATCCTGGCGCAGGCCTGTGAACGTCTCGATCTCGAATTCCTTCCCTGTATGCTGCGCTGGCCGCCGGGGCCCAGGCCAGAGGATGGCGTGTGGGCGCCGCATTGGTACGCCAACGTGCACCGGTCCCGTGGCTTCGCGCAGTGGAAGGCGCCTGCGGATCCATTCCCCGACGCATTGCGGCCACTGCTGGACCAATGTCGCCCCTATTATCAACAACTGTTTGCCAGCGCGCTGGGCGCCGGAGATACGCCATGAGCATCACAGAGCCCGATCCGAGAAACGCCGGGATAATGGTCCATGTAGGTGGCAGCTTGCTGCCCCGTGATCGGGCAAGGGTCTCGGTGTTTGACAGTTCGGTGCAGGGCGGGGACGCGGTCTGGGAGGGTTTGCGCGTCTATGACGGCCGTATTGCCGAACTGGATGCACATCTGGACCGCTTGCTCGACTCCGCGCACGCGCTCGCCTTCACCGGCGTGCCGGAACGCAACGAGATCCACGCGGCCCTGTTTGCCACACTGGAAGCCAATGGTATGCGTGACGGGGCCCATGTCAGATTGACCCTGACCCGCGGCGAGAAAATCACGTCCGGCATGAATCCTCGCCTCAACCGGGCAGGCCCGTGTCTTATCGTGCTCGCTGAATGGAAACCGCCGGTCTATGGCGATGCCGGCATCCGCCTGATCACCGCCACTACCCGACGCAACGCGGCACAATGTCTGGACTCGAAGATCCATCACAACAATCTGTTGAACAACATTCTGGCCTGCATCGAAGCGAATGTCGCCGGTGTCGACAGCGCGCTGATGCTCGATGTCGCGGGTTTTGTCTCCGAGACCAATGACACCAACATCTTCGCCGTCCGCAGCGGTCAGCTGATCACGCCCCACGCCGACAGCTGTTTGCCCGGTATCACCCGCGGGCTGGTGCTCCGACTCTGCGCACAACACGACATCCCGGCGACGGAACGGAATCTGTCATTGAGCGAGATGTATACCGCGGATGAAGTGTTCACCACCGGCACCATGGGAGAGCTGACCCCGGTGCTCGAGATCGACGGCCGCCATATCGGCAGCGGCCGGCGCGGACCGATGACCGGGAAACTGATGGAGCTACACGGGCACTGGGTGCGCAGCCACGGCACGCCGCTACCGTTCTAACCCTAGATGCTCTTGAACACTCCGGTCTGGATCAGCGCCTCGGCAGCCTCCTCGACTACCGCCTGATTGCGGCCCTGCCGTTTTGCCGCGTACAGCGCCTGGTCCGCGAGCTGGATTACGCCTTCGAGGCTGCGTGGCGTCTCGGCGGGGTTGACCACGGCCACACCTACGCTGATCGTGACCGTCTGCGCCACTTTCGATGCCCGGTGTGGAATACGCAGCCCGGCGACCTGATTGCGCAGCCGCTCGGCGAGAACGGTCGCCGCCTCCAGGTCGACATCGAACAGCGACACGATGAACTCTTCACCGCCATAGCGACCGACGAAGTCCAGCGGTCTGCGGGCCACACGCGACACGGCTCCGGCGACCTTGCGCAGGCATTCGTCACCGGCCTGATGGCCGTGGTGGTCGTTATAGGGTTTAAAGAAATCGATGTCCGCCAGCATCACGGTCAACGGACAGCGTTGCCGTCTGGCGACGGCCCAGGCGCTCTCCAGATAACGATCGAAGGCGCGTCGATTGTAGAGACCTGTTAGCCCGTCCTTCTCTACCATCTCCTCAAGCAACTGGCTCTCCAGATAGCGCAAGCGCATCGCGTGCTCGAGCACATAGCTGCCGACAGCACAGATTACGTTTGTCGCCAGCAGGATTGCGAGTCCATAACCGAGCTGTCCCGACGGCACGCCGAGCATGAGCGCGCCGGCAGCATAGCCGGCGACCATCAACAGACCGACCAGCAGAGCCGTCTGCAAGAAGAGACCGAGCGCAAAAAAGACGAACACGATCACCACCGGCAGACCGGCGAACGCGAGCAGTCTCAGCTCGGACGGGAGCATCAGATTCAGTGCCACGTGAGACAGGGCGATGATGAGCGCTGCAACCAAAAGCACCCGGCGGAACAGCCCCCGCTTTCCACTCAAGAAACTCAGCGCGATGGTGACGACGAAAGCCGGGGTCAGCAGCCCATAGCGGATACCATCCGCGAGCGGTGAAGCCACTGACGGAACCGCGACGCGCCCGAGCAGGAAAACCGATACCGACAGCAGAAAGCCGATGATCAGGGTCACGCGTACGAATTTGCGGTTACGCTCGAAGTGATCGTTGCGGTAGGCGGGCTCCAGCTCCTTGCGGAACCGCAGCCAGGGGAAGCCCGCTTTCAGCTGCCGGGCAATGGCCGAATCAACGCCGTACTCAGCCGGACGCTTGGTAATCATCGATGGCCCGCCATGCGACTTATCTTGCCTTGACCCCTTATTCCTGTCCTCCGGGGCAGCAGCGCGATCCTGGTCGACGCCCGGCAAACCCCGCGAATCAAAAATGCTCCGGCTGAGCCGGATACCGGCACGCAATGGCGGGCTCTCGAATCCGCCCCTTGCTGATTCATCCCTCCGGCTTCAGGGTCCTTCCCTTGGCCTCGAACATGGCCTCCTGAGCAGACTTCCTGTCGGCCGCGATTTCGGCCCTGGTGTAGCACACGGTCGTTGACATATGTGAGCCGACACGCTTCTCCCGACGGCAGACAAGCTCATCGCCCTTGCTGCTCATCGTCTCGTTGTAGATCGCAGTCTTTTCCTCTGTCGTCATCTCGGCCTTCTCGGCCTCGGTGAATTCAGGAGCAACCTGCAGATCCTTCGTCGCCTGTGAGGTCGGCATGGCACACCCACCCAGACCCAGAGCTAACACAATCACAGCTGCAAAAGAATTCTTCACTATTTCCGCTTCCTCGACACATGTGTTCCGATTTCCGCCAAACACAACTTACCGCCGTATGCCCGCAGTGGGAAGCGAGATGCTGCGCGTCGTTTGACGGAGTCTAGCAGTTCGATCAGGCCTGCCCAAAGGTTTTTATCGCTGCCGATGAAACGCGCTGCGGCGCGGTAATCAGGCACTGTCGAAATAACGCTGCAGGAACGCTTCGAAGGCGATGTCGTCGGAGGCTTCGATCGCGTTCTGCCGTCCGATCGACGCCAGTGCCTCGCGCTCGAATGTCGCTGCCCTCTCGCCCTCAAGCTCGGGCAGCTGCAGGAAGTACTCCCGATGGTTCGCGGACAGTCGGGTCGCGAACTCGAAAAAGCTCTCGCTGCTGAAGCGTAACTCCTCGAGGATGCGGGCTGACGGCGTACGCATTGGATCGAGGAGCTTCTCATGCTGCAGCGCCAGCGCCGCCGTGTAGGACCCGTCCCCATCCACGTCGAGCAGTTCGCAGATCGGTCTCATGGCCGCCACTATCTCCTTGCCCCATTCGCAGACTCCGCGGGCGCGATCACCGGCATCGAGCCTCAGCTCGGGATTGCGGCCCTGCTGCGCCACCCATAGATGGTTCGAGTCGCAGCGAGCCTCCTCCTCTGCGTCCATCGGCGGGCTCTCCATCAACAGACACATCAGCAGGAAAACCTCAAGGAAGCGCATTTCGTTCTGATTGATGCCCGCCGGATCCGACGGGCTGACGTCCAGAGCCCGCACCTCTACATAAGAGACGCCGCGCCGGCGCAGCGCGCCGGCCGGACGCTCACCGGAGCGAGCCACCTGTTTGGGCCGGATATATCCGTAGTACTCGTTCTCGATCTGCAGCATCGAGGTACTCAGCTGACGCCACTCGCCATCCACCAGCGTGCCGATGCGCTCATATGCGGGAAACGAGGTGTGGATGGCCTGGTCGAGATCGGCCAGATATTCGTCGAGCGCGTTCATCGACAGACCGATACCGGATTGATTGGAGTTCCTGTAACCGACCCCGCTCATGCGCAGCGTCGTGGCGTGCGGTCCATAGGCGGTGGTGGCATCCAGGTCCGGCAGGCCGGTTTCCCGACCAAGGAAAAAAGACTTGCACACCGTCGGCGAGGCGCCGAACAGATAGAGCACAAGCCATCCCAGGCGCCGGTAGTTGCGCAACAAATCGAAATACTGGCGATCGCGGAGTTGTCGCAGCTCCCCACCGTGACCGAGTATCTCGCCAAGAACCGGCCACAGGTCGTCCGGCGCCGAATAGTTGAAATGCACGCCGGCGATGGCCTGCATGACCCGGCCGTAGCGATAACTCAGCCCGCGGCGATAGATCTCCTTCATGCGTCCCGCGTTGGAGCTGCCGAACATGGCGATGGGGATGCTCTCCTCCGATTTCACGGCGCACGGCATACTGGTCGCCCACAGCATCTCATCATCGATATTGCGGATCACGAATTGATGCAGATCGCAGAGAAAGCTGAGGGTCTCCCAATTATTGTCGAACGGTGGCGTGACCAGCTCGGGCAGAGCCTCCGAGAAATCCGTCGTCACCCAGGGGTTGGTGAGGGCCGAGCCGAGGGCAGCCGGATGGGGCAGGCGAGAGATCTGCCCCCCCTGATCGACGCGCAGGGACTCTTTCTCGACGCCGCGTAGCCCGTTACGCAACACGACGGAATCCGCGCTGGCGAGAATCCTGTCAAGACGTTGTTGCAGAACACGGAACATGCAACCCCCAAGCCGGATCAGCCGGCGCCGAGCCAGCGTGTCGGGCGATGATAAGACCTGTCCCGCGTGACCGTGGTGGACTTGCGGTGCAGGGGCGGATTATACGTTGCGCCCGGGCTGGCATGCCGGACAAAGATAGACGCGGCGTCCGCCGATCATTGATCGACGGATCCGGGTGCCACACTGGTAGCACGGCGCGCCGGTGCGGCCGAACACTTTGAAACGCAGGTCCTCGCGCGGAGCACCGCGCTCGCGCAGCCGTCTCACCTGCGCCGGATCATTGGTGATGCCACCAGTACGGTACGACCGTCGCGGCAGGTAGAGGATCGCCTCGGCCAGGGCCGTGAGCTGTGTCTGTGTACAGTCCTGCGGCCGGCATCGCGGATGCACGCCGGCCTGAAACAGGATCTCGCTACGCAGATAGTTGCCCAGGCCGGCAAAGAACCTCTGATCCAGCAGCAACCCCGCCAGCGCGCGGCGCCGGAAGGCGGCATCCAGCAGGCGCGTCTTTATCCGGGGCAGCCGGGTACCGGCGTGCAGTGGATCAGGTCCGAGATCGACAAGTCTGCGGTCGCTGCCTATCGCCTCCTCGGGGATCACGTCGATGGCGGATGCGCTGTACAACAACGCCGAGTGGCTCTCTGTCTTGAGCGCCAGACGCAGGCTCCGGCCGGTCTTCGGCATGCGATCGTGCGAGCGCACGAACCAGCGCCCGTAAAGCTGGTTGTGGCTATAGATGCGAGTACCGTTGTCGAAACGGATCAACATGTGCTTGCCGATAGTATCGACGGCTGCGACCCGCTCACCCCGGAGACGCTCGCTCCAGGGTCGCAGCGTATCGAAGGCAAAGAACAGGGACCGCAGACGCTGCCCACCCAGCACTTTTTGGATGCGATCAGCGGCGCGGCGAATCTCCGGTCCTTCGGGCATCGTTGTCTAAAGGCGGATGCGGCCGGTCAGCATGTCGCGGAACATCACGAAATCACCGAGCAGACTGTAAAATGGATAGGTGAAAGTGGCGGGTCTGTTGCGCTCGAAGAAGAAGTGCCCCACCCAGGCGAAGCCGTAGCCGACCACCGGCAGAAACCACAACAGTTTCCAGCTGCCTGTAATCGCCGCACTCAGCGCGACGACGATCAGCATCAGCGTGCCTGCGAAATGCAGCCGTCGGCAGGTTCTGTCACTGTGCTGAGACAGATAGAACGGATAGAACTCGCTGAAGCTGCGGAATTCACCGCTCATGACCACGACTCCGGGCTGACTTGAATACTGCGGAGATTCTGCCTGATTGCCGCAGACCGGTCATCCATAGACATTGAGTGTGACAAAATACGGCGGCTGGGCGACACTCCCTGTCCATGGCAATGATCCGGTTTTGGCTCAGGGATGCGCGGCGTCTGGACCGCCAGCCACGGCTCGTGATTGTTTGATCAAGACATGGCAGAAGAAACCCGCAGCGAAAACACCACTATCGACCTCCCCGCCACTGTCGTCGGTGAGGGCGATGATGCCGCCAGGGATCCGTTCGCCGTACCCGGGGACGACGCCACCGGAACCACGCTGGTTCAGGCGCCACCGCCCGCAGCGGCTGAAGCGCCAGGGTCCGGTCTGGCCTTCGATCTGTTGGTGGCCGTGGTGCTGTTGCAACTCATCCTGCTGGCGCTCGCGGCTTTCCGCATCATCCGGCTGCGCGAGCAGCTGCGGGCAGATCGGGACGCGACTATTTCCGCACGCAGCGAAGCGCGTCAGGTTCGCGAACAGATGGCGGGCCTCAGGGTTGCGGCGACCAAGGAATTGCATCATCGGACCGACGGTCTGCTGCAACAAAATGAGCTGCTGAGCAAGCATCGGGACGAGCTTGAGCAGATCAACGCCAGACTGCGCGAACTGGTCAAGAACGACCCGCTTACCGGGCTGGTCAACGGTGCCAGATTCACTGAGCAGCTCGAGGCGGAACTGCGGCGATGCCTGCGTATCGGCAAACCGCTGACGGTGATTGTCTGCGACATCGATGACTTCCGCGGATTTAACGCGAACCATGGTGAGGAACGGGGTGATCTGCTTTTGCAGAGTCTGTCCGGCCAGCTCGAGTCACTCTTCCGCCGCGGCGGTGACACCATTGCAAGGCTGGGCTCAGATCGTTTTTCAGTGCTGGCACCCGACACGGATTATCGGGCCGCCGTCGCCTATGCGGAACGCTTCCGCAAACATGTTGAGCAATGTCCGATCCCGGTAGAGGACGATGACGACATCCCGCCGGTGACCGTCAGCCTCGGTATCACCGTGGTCGAACCAGACAATGCGGAAGAGACCCGCACGGTACTCGAGCGGGCCGCGCTGGCGCTGAGCCTGGCCAAGAAAAAAGGCGGCAATCGGGTGTACGGAGATCGGCTGCGGGGCAAGAAAACCAAGCGATCGCCGGTCGCGGTCTCCGCAGAGAAGCCCAAGCCGAAACGGAAGCGGAGCGGCGGCAAAGCCGACAGCGGCAATAAACCTGCGGCAGGTGGGAGCAGCGGATGAAAAACAGCGGCCGGATGATCATCGTCGACGAGGACGCGACGCAGGCGGAATTCATCGCCAAGATCGCGCGGGATCATGGCTTCGAGCCTGAACACGCGGAGGACGGTGCCGCATTCCGCGACATCTATACACCGGACACCGAAGTGATCGTGCTTGACCTGATGCTGACCCGCGTGGATGGCATCGAGATCCTCCGCGAGCTGTCCGACCTTGAGTGTGAGGCCGCCATCATCATCAGCGGCGACGCCGATCGTCGCATCCTCAACGCCGCCGAACGCCTCGGTCGCGCCCGGCAGCTGCGGGTCGCAGGCACCCTGCCCAAGCCGGTCGAGGAGTTGTTGCTGCGCCGGCTGCTGGACGGCGAGGTGGTCAAACCCGGCGCCGACAGTCGGCGGATCAATGTCCAGGTAGCGCAGACCGAGCTGCTCCAGTGTATGGAAGACGGCTGTATTGATGTGTTGTTCCAGCCGAAGGTCAACGTCCGCAGTCTCGAGCTCGTTTCCGTAGAAGCGCTGGTGCGTTTGCAGCACCCGACCCGGGGCATCCTGCAGCCACAGGCCTTCCTCGCCATGGCCGAGGAGTCGGGGCTGATCAATCGCATGACCCGGTCGGTGCTGCTCAAGGCACTGGAACAAGCCGCCGAGTGGCAGAACAGTGGCTTGCCGTTGGACGTGGCGGTGAACATCTCGCCGTTGTTGTTGACCGATCTGGCCCTGCCGGAGATGTTCTCGGAGTTGACCTCGCGCTTCAACGTGGAACCGGGCCGCGTGATCCTGGAGATCACGGAGAGCTGGCTCAGCGAAGACGCGCTGGCCGCGCTGGATATCCTGACGCGCTTGCGTATGCAGGGTTTCCAGCTGTCGATCGACGACTTCGGCACCGGCTACTCGACCATGGCCCAGCTCAACGAGCTGCCCTATAGCGAGATGAAGCTGGACCAGACTTTTGTCCGCAATGCAGCCAAGGACCGGGAGGCCCGGGCCATCGTCGAGAGCAGCATCGAGCTCGGCCACAAGCTGGGGATGAAGGTCGTGGCAGAAGGTGTCGAACGACAGGAAGACTGGGATCTGATTTCAGAATTGATGTGCGACGAGGGGCAGGGGTTCTTTATCGCGCGACCGATGCGCTCGGAAGAAGTACCGGCATGGCTGCGCCACTGGAACACCTGCCTCGGCCGGGACTGATCAGGCGTCCTCATCCTGCAGATAGATCGGCAGGCTGTCGCTGCGCGCATAATCGAATATCAGACCGGTCTCGATGTGAGCCACATCCGGACTCTCGGTAAATGCCTCCATGGCCAGCTCCCGCAGATGGACCGCGTCCCTGGCTGCCAGATGCACGAGGAAGTCGTTTGCGCCGGCCACATGGTAGACCGCCAGCACTTCCTGGCGGGCCAGCATTCGACTGCGGAACGCCTCTACCGACGGACGTGAGTGCCGGTCCAGCCTGACCGCCACCATGGCCTGCAGGGCGACACCGACACTGGCCGGGTCTACCTCTGCGTGGAAGCCGGTCAGCACCTTGCGCAACCGCAGGCGTCGCACCCGTTCCAGACAACTCGACGGGGCCAGACCCGCGCGCGCTGCCAGATCCTTATTGGAGATCCGGGCATTCTTCCGCAACAGGCCGATTATCTTGCGATCGATTCGGTCAAGGGTCATATTTTCGAGCTCAAGCAGAATAATCTTCGTAATTGAACTATGGCGTCGGAGGATAAGCGATTATATGTCTATAAATCCGAATAATTGAGGATACACCATGAAATCCTTCTCGACCCGGGCAGTCCATGGCGGCCGCGAAGATCTGCGTGACCTGGGCGTCCATGCGCTGCCGCTCGATCTCTCGACCACCTATCCGTTGGAGGATCTGGACCAGGCAACCCTGGAACTGGATCGGGCCGTGGCCGGAGAGGTGCCCGGCGTAAATCCCGTCTACGCCCGGCTGCACAACCCCACTGTCGGCCGCTTCGAAACCGCGCTCGCCGATCTTGAGGGTACCGAGGCTGCTGTCGCCTTCGGCTCCGGGATGGCTGCGATCTCGGCTTGTCTGATGGCAGCGCGCCAGCGAGGCACCCATGTGGTGGCGGTGCGTCCGCTCTACGGCACCACAGACCACCTGCTCAACAGCGGCCTGCTGTCGCTCGATGTGACCTGGAGCGAAGCGGACAGCGTGTCCCGGGCGATTCGTGCGGACACTGCCCTGGTCATCATCGAAACGCCAGCTAACCCCACACTGCGTCTGGTCGATATCCGCGCAGTCGTCAGACAGGCCGGTACCGTGCCGGTGCTGGTGGATTCCACCTTCGCCACGCCGGTACTGCAACGCCCGGCCAAACTCGGCGCGAGCTATGTGGTGCATAGCGCCACCAAATTCCTCGGCGGCCACGGCGACGTCATCGCCGGGGTCGTGGCGACAGACGAAACCCGGGCACGGCCATTGCGCCAGGTCCGTCTGATGACGGGCGGGCTGCTACACCCGCTCGGCGCGTATCTGCTCCACCGCGGTCTGGCGACGCTGCCAGTCAGAGTGGAGCGGGCCCAGCGCAGCGCGAGTCTGCTGGCCAGCCGGCTTGGGGGACACCCGGGAGTGCATTCCGTCAGCTATCCGGGGCTCGGCTGGGGCTCTGCGCCCGCCTGGCAACGGGCACAGATGAGGGGCCCGGGCGCGTTGATCGCATTCGAACTGGCCGACGGTCATGACGCGGCGCGGGCATTGATGGGTGCGGTGCGCCTGATCACGCCGGCGGTAAGCCTGGGCTCGGTCGACACCCTGATCCAGCACCCCGCGGGTCTGACCCACCGCGTGATGAGCGCGGCGGACCAGGCGAGCTGCGGCATCGGCGGGGGCCTGTTGCGGCTTTCAGTCGGTCTGGAAGACCCGGATGACCTGTGGCAGGACCTCGCGGCCGGTCTGGCCGCCGCCAGCATTGTCCGGAGAAACAGGGCTTGCGCTTGACAATCGACCTTAACTTACTTATAAGTAAGTAACGTTGGCTCCAAATAGATCGAATATCCGTCAGTACAGCCATAGACCATGAACAGCCGCACCGACACCCGCGAACGCATCCTGGATTCAGCCGAGCAGCTGCTCGCAACCCGTGGCTATGACGGATTCAGCTACCACGACATCTCCAAGCCGCTCGGGATCAAGAACGCCGCGGTGCACTATCACTTCCCGACCAAGGCGGACCTTGGCGTCGCCATCGTCGGCCGCTACCGGGAGATGCTCAGATCCGCCAGCGCCGATTTTATGAAATTTGGCGGCAGCGCACGCCTGCATCTTGAAGCATATCTGAGTTTTTTCCTGAAAGAAGCCTGCGAAAACAAGACCATGTGCCCCATGGGCGTACTCACGGCTGACTATTTCAGTATCCCCGAGACCATGCGCGAAGAAGGCGCCAAGCTGGAGCAGGAAGTCTTCGCCATGCTGATCCGCGTGCTTGAAGTCGGTCGCGAACAGGGCGAGCTGCGCTTTGAGGGCGAGGCCCGGACCAAAGCCGTGATGATGATGTCGGTACTCCAGGGCGCGCGCCAGTTGGCGCGGATGATGGGCTCCGAGGTCCTGGCGACCGCGATCGAGGAACTGCGTCGAGAGCTTTACACGGAGCAGTCCACGGCCGCCGCCTGATTTTTTTTGGCTGGTTATCTTACTTATTAGTAAGTTATAGATTTTCAAAAAGACCGATGTTCCGGTCACCCCGAAGGAGGAACAAACCATGAGACCTCTGACCATCAGCACACCGATCCCAAGTGGAATCAAGTTGGTCCAGCCCCTGCAGGAGCGTTTCGAGCGCGGACGATCCGCCTGTCTGCGGCTGACCCTGACCCTGGCCACGGTCGTCCCCGGCGTCGCGTTCGCGGTAGCCTTGTTCTCGCTGTTTGGCATCGCCGGAACGGACGCCGCTCTCGCGCCACTGGCGGCCCTTGCCGGCACGGCGAGCCTCGGCTATCTGGGCACGGCCCTGCTCTCCGGCAACACGCTGCGAGCGGCCCTGGATCTCGGCGCCGGGACTGCCGCTCTCTGGCTCGCCGTCGGCGCCTTCGATGCGCAGACTGTCGCCGCCGTGTTTGTCATACATGCACTCTGGGGCACGCTGCGCAGCTCTATAGGCGTGCGCGAAGCGCCCCATCTGATCAGCAACTGGACCGCGTTCAGCTCGGCCATGGCGCTGCTGGTACTGATCGGCTGAGCCATTGACGATGCGTTTGCACCGGAATCGCAGAGCGATCTATCGGGGTGGCGAGCGTGGCACGGGACGGGGTCACCGTTCCGGCCCGCTCGCCGGATCGTTCCGGCTGGATGACGCAGGAGAACACGGCACCTGCCGTTCGCGGCGAACAGGCAGTAGGTTTGGCTGACAAAAAAAACGGCGCCGTTGATCGATCTTTCTTTCGTCGGATCGCGGCGCCGAGGGGGGGGAGTCGGTTGGATTCTTGGTCAATGAGGGAGCGGCTCAGCCGCTGACTACCTCCATTTCGTAGCCGATCACTTCTTTGCTGTGGGGATCGATGATCGCCGAGCCGTGTTCGAAGCGGATCACGTCGTTGGCCAGGGTCGAGGTATCGGCGATATCGCTGAGCTCCACACCACCGTCATCGGCGCGGACAAGCGCCTGCGCCGGACCTTCGCCATCGTCGGCGTTTTTCGACATCAACACTGCCAGTACTTCCTTAGCCATCATGCTGCTCCGTGCAAAGGGGCTGGTGAGATAGCTGCAATCACCGTGCCAGATCGCGTATCACCCTGTTTTTAATAAGTTTATTGAAACATTGCCACCTGCGTCAGGGCATAAGTAAAGTGACCCCGGACGTCACTTTCTGACGCAGACCGATATATTCAACATCTATGAGCGGGAGACGGGACCGGTCAACGACATTCAGTCGTCCTGGCTGCCATAGCCGCTGCTGGCATCGCCGAGTATCCTCTGGAATGATGGATCCCCCGATTTTCCGGAGCCCCAAATGAATCTGCGCCGTGTCCTGGTTTTTATCACTGCATGCTTCGCTGTTTTTGTCACTGCGGGTTGCTCGACCACACCCACCGGCCGCTCCCAGCTCACGCTGTTCCCTGAGGCCGAAGTGGAGTCCATGGGTGTCCAGGCCTTTAGCCAGATCAAGGCCGAAACGCCGCTATCACGCGATCCGGACGCGATCCGTATTGTCCGCTGTGTCGCCTTTGCAGTGGTCGACCAGCTCCCGGCTGAGTATCGCGTTGGTGGTACCTGGGAGGTCCTGGTGTTCGACGATACCGCGGTCAACGCGTTCGCGCTGCCCGGACGCAAGATCGGAGTCTATGAAGGCTTGTTCCGCGCCGCCCGCAACCAGGATCAGCTGGCGGCGGTTATCGGCCACGAAGTGGCTCACGTCATCGCCCATCATGCCAATGAGCGGGTCTCGACCGCCTACGCGGCACAGACCGGGGTGAACCTGGCCCAGGTTATGGCTGGTGGTAACACCACTGCCACGGGTCAACTGATGGGTTTGCTCGGGGTCGGCGCCACCTACGGCGTGATCCTGCCGTTCAATCGCAAACAGGAGAGCGAAGCGGACATCATCGGTATGGAATTCATGGCCCGAGCCGGTTTCGACCCGCAGCAGACGATCCCGTTGTGGGAGAACATGGGTCGCGCCAACAGCAATGCGCCGCCGGAATTCCTCTCCACCCATCCCTCGGGGGAGACGCGTATCGCCAAGCTGTCCGAACACCTGCAGGTGGCCATGCCCATGTATGAAGCGGCGCGCGGTCGCGGTCTCAATCCGGACTGCGGATTTTAGAGCGGTTCGGCCGGCTCTGGCTGAGCGATCGAGGCGAGGAAACTCAGATACTGTTCAGCCGTCTCTTCGGGACGTTCTATCATCGGCAGATGGCCCACGCCGGGCATGATCTGCAGAGTTGCCTGCGGCAACACGGAAGCCAGCAGGGCAGCCCCGGAATCGTCCAGCACCCGGTCTTCCTGTCCCCATACGATCAGCGTCGGTATCGACAGCCCGGTCACCGCCGGCTGCAGCGGGGTCGCGGGACCCGTGCCCCCAGGGCCCTGAGTGCGGATCTGGTCGTGGATCCAGTGATAGTGGTGATAGCGCGCCGCGGCTTCGCCAGAGAGTTGCTCGCGCATCGGATCCGGAATCCAGGGCCGGTCCTCGAACACGTATTCCAGAAGCCGGTCGAATTGACGCTGGCGCTCGATGATCAGAGGCGAGCGCTCGCCGGCGTTGAGCAGACGATCCACATCGCTGGGCTGCGCGCCCTCCACACCGAGCGGGGCCAACAGCCACAAACTCCTCACCCGATCCGGAAAACGCGCGGCGTAGATAGCGGCTATATTGCCGCCCATGGAGCTTCCGCCAAGGTGAACGGTGCCCAGACCGAGCGCCTCGACAAACGCTCTGACCCGCTCGACCTGGGCCGGGATCGAGTAGTCGGCTCCCTGGGAAAGATCGCTGTCACCAAAGCCCGGCAGATCGGGCGCAATCACCCGATATTGCGGCGTCAGGAACTTGGCCACGCGGGTCCAGTGGTCCTTGTTGGCGCCAAACCCGTGCAGCAGCAGTACGACGTCCCCCTGGCCACCCTCCAGATAGACGACCCGGGCGCCTGCCACCTCTACCTCGGCCTGATAGAGCCCGGCATGAGCACGCTCAAGCGCCACCACCGCCTGGTAGCTGGTCGCGGGAAACAGATTCCACGCCAGGACCAGGCCGAACAGGATCAGCACGATCAGGATGCGGCCCCAGTATGTTTTGATAGTCGATAGCATGATCAGGACTTCCGTGCCGGCATCATACGCCAGCGTCGGGGGCGATTTCAGGAGTTGACAAAGATGAGCAAGCTCTGCCCAAAACTCATCCTCGAGGGAACGCGTCTCACCGGGAAAACGGAGCTGGCCTTCGCGCTCAACGAGCATCCGCGGCTGGTCGGCGCGCGGCGCTACCGCTATCACTCACCGCTGGTATCCGCCGAATGGTGTGGGTTCACCAATTCGCCATGGGGGCGGGGCCTGATCAACTTTGCGCCCGAGGAAGCCGAGCTCGCGATGGCGACCTACGACACCTGGGCGCGTCTGTTCGAACAGCTGCGTTATTACTCCTGGATCGTCGACCGCTTCCATCTATCGACTCAGGTCTGGCAGGCTTTGCATCGCGGCGAGGAATTTGACTTCGGCTGGCTGGAGCAGCGCCTGCTCGCCGTCGGCTTCCGCATCGTGTTGTGCTACCGGGATCCGAACAGTTTTCCATCGGCCCGCAGCGAACGCCTGGCGGTCTCCGGCAATCCCGCGCAATACGACGACCTTGAGATCTTCGTTCGCGAGCAGGCCCGTTTCGACGCCCTGGCCGCACAATCCCTGTTGCCGGTCCTGCGTCTTGACGTGACCGACGGCGACCAACAGCGGATGTGCGATGATATCGCTGACTGGATGGAGGCCGAGGGCGGCCTCTACGCGGATTATTGAGGTCGACACCCGCCGGTCGGCGGGGCGGGTCCATCCTGCACATATTTCACGCTCTTGAAATCCGCCGATCCGACCCGATTCATAAACGGGACGGCAAGCCGGCGTTCAACTCCACAGGGAATTCCGTATGAACAGCTTTTTGCAGCGCGTGTCCGATGCCTTTAGCGGGATGTTCGGCAGCCGGACCGGGGGCGGCGACCCGGATCGCGGTCCATGGACGAGGGTCCTGCTTGGCCTGCTCGCGGTATTCCTGGTGCTGCAGCTGGCGCTCGCCTGGTACTGGTCCCGCGAGCCCGAGCCCTTGTGGGTCAAGTGGCAGCACCAGGGCCAGCCGGCCGCCACCGGCTACGCCACCACGGACACCCTGATCGCGGTCGCCAATACGCTGCTGCACAAGCCGGGCGGCTATCTGTCCAATGACATCGGGCCACCGGGGGTGGTGCTGGACAACATCCCCAACTGGGAGTTTGGCGTGCTGGTACAAGTGCGTGACCTGTCGCGGGTACTGCGCAACGACTACAGCCGTTCCCAGACACAGTCGCTCGAAGACCCGGACCTGGCCCAGGCCGAACCCGCATTCAATTTCGACAGCGAATCCTGGATCCTGCCCGCCACCGAGCGCAAGTATGGCCAGGCGATCAAGGACCTTGATGCCTATCGCGAGCGACTGTTGTCGGGGGGTAGTCCTGAAGCCCACTTCTATGCCCGGGCCGACAATCTCAGGGAATGGCTGGCGGTGGTGGAGAAACGCCTCGGCGACCTGTCGCAACGGCTCAGCGCCAGCGTCGGCCAGCGCCGGGTGAATACGGATCTCGCCGGTGATCCATCGGCCGACACGTCCGGCCCGCAGCCCGATGACGTCAAAGTAAAGACACCGTGGCTACAGATCGATGACGTGTTCTATGAAGCCCGCGGCGGCGCCTGGGCGCTGGTACAGTTCCTGCGCGCTGCCGAATACGATTTTCAGCAGGTGCTCGAGGACAAGAATGCCCGGGTCAGCCTGCGCCAGATTATCCGCGAACTGGAAGCCAGTCAGGCGCCGATGCGCAGCCCGATGGTGCTCAACGGCAAGGGATTCGGCATGTTCCCGAATCACTCGCTGGTGATGGCGTCTTATCTGTCCCGGGCGAACTCCGCGGTGATCAACCTGCGCGAGCTGCTCGACCAGGGCTAGGCGCGCCGGCTTCAGTCGATCTCGTCCAGATACGTCTGGATAAAATCGTGCTCGGACTGCAGCTGTTCGCCGGTGCTTTCGCCGATGAATTTCTCCAGCCGGCCCCCCAGCAGCGGGATGCTGCAGTCGATGCGTATGGTGACCTCATTGACGCAGCCACCATCCTCGGTGGCGTAGAGCACCATGTTCCCGCTCATCTTCGCCGGCATACCGTCTGAGGCCATATCCAGCTCGTTGAGGAAGTCGTCGTCATCGCCGGCGACCCACTCCTCGTTTTGTATCAGCGTGGTCCAGGCGCCGACGATGGCCTTCAGGGCCGAGGGTACATCGAGCGGCACCTCGCGGCTGGTCTCGATCGAGAACACGCCGTCCTCGTCGCTGCAGGCGGTCACCTCGACGTCGCGGGAGCCAATACCCTCGAACTTGGCCAGATAAAAGTCGGGATCGGTGAAAGCTGCAAAGACCTTCTCCACCGGATGATCGTACTCGTGCACCGCTTCCACGGTCGTGCTCATGCGGACGCCCTCTGTGTCAGGAACAGTAGTTGCGGAGAGCTTAGACGCATGGGGCGGACCCTCACAACTCCGGCGCGGCGTTTGCGGTCAGACCCAGCGTCCCGGCATCGCCGTCGACCGTTGCGATCGCGACCTCCACGCTGTCCAGCCAATCCAGCAGGGCCAGCAGCTCCTCGCGTGAGACCCGATCGACAAAACCCAGCTGAGTCTGGAATGCCAGCGCACCTTGTTCCACGCTGAACACCCCGACGTTGAGACTGGCGTTGAGGCGCGCCGCGAGACCGGCAAGATCGCCCGCGCCGCGACCAGGCGCGGGCCCGTAGACGCGGGTGGCGACGATGCGATCGAGGCCCTCGTTCTGCAACACCGGCGTGAGGAGCGTCGCCATACCGCGCCGGTAGACAAACACACCCAGCGCATCGGAAGAGAGCTCAACCGGCTGTCCGGCCTGCTGCAGATAATCTCCGAGTTCGGTCGCGGCGGCCGCGTCATCGCTGCCCTCGAGCTGCAGGGAATGACGCCCGTCCAGGGGCGCCGCACAGGCGCTGACGATCATCAACGCAAGGGTCAGGGTCAGGCGATGGATTAACATAGCGCTACCACGTTCATCAGGGCCGAGTTTACACTGACCGGCGCGGGTGGATTCAAGCAAACGGGGGAAAGGATATGGGCTTGTGTGTCGTCACCGGCAGCAATCGGGGTATCGGTCTCGAGTTGACCCGGCAACTGATAGAGCGCGGGGAGACGGTTATCGCCGTATGCCGCCACAACTCGCCGCAACTCGACGCCCTGGGCGTGGAAGTCGTCGACGGCATTGACGTCAGCGACATGGCTGCCGGCGAGCGACTGCGCCAACACATCGGCCAGCGCAAAATCGATCTCCTGATCAACAACGCCGGCGTCCTGCACCGGGACCAGCTGGGTCAGATCGATGAAGGCGTTGTCGAAAACATGCTGTCCCAGTTCCGGATCAACAGCCTCGGTCCGCTGCTGGTCACCCAGGCGCTGTTACCCTGCCTTGCCGATGATGCCAGGGTCGGCATCGTCAGCAGCCGCATGGGATCAGTCGCCGACAACACGTCCGGTGGCTATTACGGTTACCGGATGTCCAAGGCCGCCGCCAATATGGTCGGCGCTTCGCTCGCGCGGGATCTGGCCGATCGGGGTGTGGCGATCGCCGTACTGCATCCTGGCTACGTCAAGACCGAGATGACGGGCGGTGGTGGCGATGTCGACACAGACACCGCCGCCGCCGGTCTGCTGGCGCGCCTGGATGAGCTCGACTTGAGCAACAGCGGTGGGTTCTGGCACGCGAGCGGGGAGGCGCTAAGCTGGTAACGCGTGCCAGCGGCAAAACAAAACAGTTGCGGGCACCGCGCCCTGTCATCGAGCGGACCGCTCTGCCAAACTTACCTTGAACAGCTAACGCAAAATCGACCACGTTCAGGAGAATCCAGATCATGGTGCCTACACTCATCGCGCATCGTGGCTGGGCCGCGCGCTGGCCCGAGAACACCGTGGAAAGCCTGATGGCCGCGGTCGACGCCGGCGCCGATCATATCGAGTTCGACCTGCAGCTGTCGGCGGATGGCGTGCCGATCCTGCTGCATGACGCCACCCTGGAGCGCACCGCAGGGCAGCCCGGCTGCGCCATGGACATGGACTGGGACGAGCTGCGGCACGTCTGCGTCGGCGAGACCGCCCGTCTTGGCGATGTCTGTCCCCATGCGCGATTACCATCGCTGGCCCTGATCTGCGACTGGTTAGCCGCTGAACCCGGTATTACCGCGTTCGTCGAGATCAAGACCGAGAGCCTGTCGCGCTTCGGCATCGAGCGGGTCCTCGATCCATGCCTGGATCTGCTGGCGCCGATCCTGGATCGCTGTGTGGTGACCTCGTTCAGCGACGAAGTCCTCGTGGCCGCCAGCCACCGGCCGGACGTCAGCGTGGCCTGGGTGCTGGAACGATGGGACAAGGACAGCCTGGCACGAGCAGAAACGCTGACCCCGGAATATCTGTTCTGCAACTACCGCAAGCTGCCGGAGAGTCTAACCGCGCTACCTGAGGGCAGCTGGCGCTGGGTCCTCTATGAAGTGATCGACGCAGATCTGGCCATGGAGCTGGCGGCAAAGGGCACCGAGTTTATCGAGACCATGGCTGTTGGCGAGCTGCTGCAGGATCCACGCTTTGCCTCTGCGAGCACGCGCTCTTGAGCGACCGCTGCGACGTCCTGGTCGTCGGCGGCGGAATCCATGGCGTGGGAGTGGCCCAGGCCGCGGCAGCGGCCGGGCATTCGGTGATCCTGGTCGAACAAACGGCGCTGGCCAGTGGCACATCGAGCCGCTCGAGCAAGCTGATCCATGGCGGCCTGCGCTACCTGGAGCGCGGTTCTCTCGGACTGGTGAGGGAATGCCTGCGCGAGCGCACCATCATGCTCGAGGTGGCGCCGGAGCTCGTCCGACTGGAACAATTTTATCTGCCGCTCTATGCCGATGGCCGCCGCTATCAGTGGCAGCTGCTGACCGGGTTGTCGCTCTATGCGTTGCTGACCGGATTCGGCCCCGGCTCGGGCTTCGCACGTCTCAAGCCGGGCGCCGCGGACCTGCCCGACGGTCTGCTGCAGCAGGGGCTGAAGGCGATATTCCGTTACCAGGATGCGCGTACCGACGACCGCGCCCTGACCCGGGCGGTGATGGCATCGGCCATGGACCTCGGCGCCCGCTTGCTGATGCCGGCTGAACTGATGTCGGCGCAGCTCGGAGCTGATGGCGTCCACGCACGCTGCCGCACGGCTGGGAACGAAAGCGAGATCCGCTGCAAGGTGCTGATCAACGCGGCCGGGCCCTGGGCAACCACGGTGATGGCGCGGGTCATGCCGGCACAGCCGGTGATACAGGTCGAGCTGATCCAGGGCACGCATCTTATCTTCCGCGACTGGCGGGTACAGCGGAATTACTATCTCGAGAACCCGCGTGACGGCCGCGGCATCTTTGTACTGCCGTGGTCGGACGGTGCTCTGGTCGGCACCACCGAGACCCGCTTCGAGGGCGACCCGGCGGCGGCCAGACCGAAGCCCGCGGAACGACGTTACCTGTTGTCAGCCGTGCGCCATTATTTTCCTGACACGGCGCCGCGAGATCTCTCCAATGCAGACGGGTTTGCCGGACTGCGGGTACTCCCGTCGGGTTCGGGGCATGCCTTCCATCGCAGCCGCGAGACGCGATTCGAGACCGATCGACGGAGCAATCCCCGCTTCCTGTCCATCTTCGGTGGCAAACTGACCGCATGGCGGGCCACCGCCGACAAGATCCTGGCGCGAATCGCCGGCTCGCTACCCGAACGTAGCCCGCGGGCCGACACCAGTCGCTTGCGTCTCAACCCGGTCGATGAGCGCTGGCCCGGTGACTGAGTTTTTTCTCGCTCTCGATCAAGGCTCCCACGCCAGTCGCGCTATCGCGTTCACGCCGACCGGCGAACTGCTGGATCGGGAGCAGATCGCGCTCGAGACCCTGAACCCGCGGCCGGGCTGGTACGAGCACGACGCCGAGGCTTTGCTCGGCAGCGTGGTCAGGGCCATCGATGGCCTGTTTTCCCGCCAGCCGTCGGCGGCCTGCCTCGGCGCCGGTCTGGCGACACAACGTTCGAGCATCGTCTGCTGGGACCGGGTCTCGGGCGCGCCCCTGTCTCCGGTTGTCTCCTGGCGCGACACGCGCAACGCGGATTGGCTTGCACAGCTGACTCTGGACCCTGACCGATTGCACTGGATTACCGGTCTGCGGATCTCCGCCCATTACGGCGCCAGCAAGCTGCGCTGGTGCCTGGATCATCTGCCCGCCGTTGGCGCGGCCAGGCAGCAGGGCCGTCTCGCATGGGGTCCGCTGGCCAGCTTTCTGATCTTCAGGCTGACGCAGGAACGGACGCTGGCCGCGGATCCTGCCAATGGGTCGCGGACCCTGATATGGGATCTGCACCGCAGGGAGTGGTCTGACGAGCTGCTGGAGTGTTTTGGCCTGGACCGGGCGGCGCTGCCCGAGTCGGTGGCGGAAGATCATACGTTCGGCCACCTGACGGTCGGCGCTGATGCCATCCCGCTGCTGCGCTGTACCGGCGATCAATCTGCCGCGCTCCACGCGCGGGGATTGCCGGCCCTGGACACCGCGTACATCAACGCGGGCACCGGGGCCTTCGTGCTGCGGCCGCTGGCGCACGCCGATGACGCTAATGGTCTGTTGAACAGCGTCATCCGCGGCGATGCTGCGGATCTGGCGCTGGCGCTGGAAGGGACGGTCAACGGCGCCGCGACGGCGCTGGACGCGGAAGCCGGCGCGCTGGGTGCGGGTGACTGGGTCGAACGCCTTGCCGGGGTCCGGCATGATGACACGGGCGTACCGGTCTTCCTCAACGGTCATGCGGGTCTGGGCTCTCCATGGTGGCGAGCCTCGTTCCCGTGCCGATACATCGGCGAGGGCGATACCGATGACCGGCTGCGCGCGGTCCTGGAGAGCATCGTCTTTATGTTGGCCGAGAACCTCCGGCGATGCGCGCAGGATGTCACGCCAATCAAACGGATCATCGCCAGCGGCGGGCTCAGCCGTATGCCTCTGTTCTGTGCCACTCTGGCCAGCGTCAGCGGCCTCGAGGTCCAGCGACCGGAGGTTGCCGAGGCTACGGCCCGCGGACTGGCATGGATGTGTTCCGGGGCCGTGGCAGCCTGGCCTGACCACAGCGAGATGCATCGGTACGCACCAGCCGCGGCGCCGGGACTGGATGCCCGATATCGCCGCTGGCAGGCCGAAATGACGCGAGCGATAGCCTCCCTTCCCGTATAATCGGCCGCTGTTCCAGCGACGCGATCATCATGCGCTCCACCGATATACCGATCGATCCCGCGGCGCCTCGCAGCAAGACGCTGCGACCGCTGCGCCAGTTAATGCCCTACCTGGCGACTTACCGCGGTCACCTTGTGATGGCGCTGGTGGCGCTGGTAGTGGCGGCAGCCGCAACCCTGAGCCTCCCGGTTGCCGTGCGTTTTATGATCGACCAGGGCTTTTCCCAGGACAACGCTGCCTCCGTAGACCGCTACTTCCTCGCCTTGATGGCCGTGTCGACCGTGCTCGCGCTGGCGACCGCTGCCCGCTACTACATGGTGACCTGGCTCGGCGAACGGGTGGTGGCAGATATCCGCTCCCAGGTATTCGATCAAATGCTGGGCCTGAGCGCGGACTTCTTCGAGACCACCCGAACCGGCGAGATTTTGTCCCGGCTGACATCGGACACCACGGTGCTGCAGGCGGTGGTCGGTTCGGGCGCATCCATCGCGCTGCGCAATCTGTTTCTACTGTTCGGCGGCTTCACCATGCTGCTGATCACCAGCCCGTCGATGACCGGCACCATCGTGTTGATGATCCCGATCGTGCTGTTGCCGATCATCCTGTTCGGCCGCCGCGTGCGGCGCCTCTCCCGCGCCAGCCAGGATCGCATCGCGGACACCAGCGCCATGGCCAGCGAGGTGCTGGGCGCGATGCAAACCGTACAGGCCTACGTGCGCGAGTCCTGGGAATCGACGCGCTTTCGCGAAGCGGTGGAAGACGCATTCAATACCGCGCTGCGACGGATCCGGGCCAGAGCGTTGCTGACCGCGGTCGCGATTGTCTTTATCTTCGGCTCCATCGTATTGGGTCTGTGGTTTGGCGCCAGAGCCGTAATCGCCGGTACTGTCAGCGCCGGCGAGCTTGGCCAGTTCGTGCTCTATTCCATCCTCACCGCCGGATCCCTGGCCGCACTAAGCGAAGTATGGGGTGAACTGCAGCGTGCTGCCGGCGCGATGGAGCGCATCATGGAACTGCTGGCCACCAGGGCTGATGTCAGAGACCCCGAGCAACCGGTGCCGCTGCAGCCCGGCCGCGGTCGGATTGCGGTGCAAGACGTGAGTTTTTGCTACTCGTCCCGTCCCGATGAGCTGGCGCTGGATCACGTGAGTTTTGCGGTCAACCCGGGGGAGACGGTCGCCCTCGTCGGCGCATCGGGTGCCGGCAAGACCACCGTGTTCCGCCTGTTATTGCGTTTCTATGACCCGGACCAGGGACAGATCCTGCTCGACGGTACCGACATCGCCGCCGCGCGTCTCGCCGACGTGCGTGAACGCATCGGCATCGTGCCTCAGGAGACCGTGATCTTCTCCACCAGCGCCATGGAGAACATCCGCTATGGCCGTCCGGACGCCAGCGACGAGGAGGTCATCGCCGCGGCGGGCGCCGCGATGGCCGATGAATTCATCCGTCCCCTGCCCGAGGGCTATCACACTCACCTCGGGGAACGCGGCGTACGTCTTTCAGGCGGGCAGCGTCAGCGCGTCGCGATCGCCCGGGCGATCCTCAAGAATCCGCCGGTGCTGCTGCTGGACGAGGCGACGAGCGCGCTTGATGCAGAAAACGAACTCAAGGTGCAGAACGCCCTCGAGCATCTGATGAGCAATCGCACGACGCTGATCATCGCGCACCGCCTTGCCACGGTGGTAAAAGCCGACCGGATACTGGTGATGGACGGCGGCCGCATCGTCGCCACCGGGACTCACGCCGATCTGCTGACTCAGGGGGGCATCTATGCGCGTCTCGCCGATCTGCAATTTGGCGAAGGTGACCGCGTGCGCGAAGCCGCCAGCGCCTAGCTCGCGCGGCGTCCGCCAAGCAGGAGAATGCCCGTCAACAGCACCAGCTGGACCATGGCCTGCACCGCCGGCTGCATCTCTCTGTACACGATCGAGGCCGCCAACTCGCCGGCGCTGATCACCGCCAACAGCACCAGCGCGACACTGCGTGTCCCGGTCCTCAACAAGGCCAGCGCACCCACGAGCTGTACCGCGCCAAGCACATAGACCGGCCATGCAGGCCAGGCCAGGACCGCCAACCGCAGCATGACCAGATCCGGGGCACCCAGCAGATAGACGCCGCCGGCGGCAAACACCACCGCGGCGGCGACGGCCAAGACCTCGGCCGCCATCGAAACTCGGCCGGCGCCGTCGTTCAAGGCGCGACGGCCTGGTCGAAGATGTGCGCGAGCTGTCGTTCGGCCCAGCTCACCATGCGCGGATTCTGCATAAAGCCGCAATGCCCACCGCGTTCGGTGACGGTAATCGTCAGCGCATCAGGCCGGGCCAGTCGTTCGATGTCGGTGGAGGGGATGACCGGATCGTCGCGGGAGGTGATCAGATGGGACGGCACCTGCAATGATGCCAGCACATCCCCGGTCAGAGCATAACCCTTGAGATAGGTATCCAGGTCCGCGAAGCCCGAGTAACGTTCGACAAAAAACTCGGTCATAGCGGTCAGGGTCTTGAGCTCATCGAGCTGGCCAAAATCGTACAGCTCCGGGAAGCATTGGGCCTTGCGCAACAGCGAACGTCGCCATTTGCGGATGAAATAGGTCCGGTATGGCGCCCAGCCGCTCTCGAGGGCCTGCAGCGTATGGGCCGGTTCCAGTACCGGGCACACGGCGACGATCTGGCGCAGATCGATCCCCGCGGCCGGCGCGCGTACACCGACTCTGAGCGCGAAATTGCCGCCCAGCGAGAAGCCGCCCAACAACAATGGCACATCCGGGAACATGGATCCGACGCGGGCCACCGCCGCCACCACTTCGTCGATGCGGTTGGAATGAAACAGTTCCGGATTCAGATGGTGGCTGGGGCCATGGTCGCGCAGATTTAGACGGAACACGTCGAACCCGTGTTCACGCAGATAATGGGCGGTGGACAGCTGATAGAGCGAATCGGAGCTGCCCTCCCAGCCGTGTATCAGCAGGGCCAGACCGCGCGGCGGTCGCGCCTCGGCGAGGCTACGCGGCGAAAAATATCCGTGCAGACGGATGCCATCGCCACAGTCCACCAGCACGTCGGTGGAACTTCGCATCAGGTCCCTGACCCGGCGCTCGACCAGCGGCCGACGCAGCGGCAGGCTGGCCAGTATCGATTGCACATGCGTTCCGGCCATCAGCCTGGGCGGCACAAACGGTTCCAGACCGGGCTCGCCGGCAGTCGATTCCATCACGGTATTCAGTCCTTGTGCCGGCCGGCGCCCGGCTCAGCCATGACGCTTGCGTGGGGTGGGCTCGAGCTCGACGATATCGCCAAACATCTTTTGCGCCGCGCGCTCGGTGCTCCAGTAGAACACGCCGGGCATCAGTCGCTTGAAGTGATACGCGAGCCGCGCCTCGTTGTGCGCGAAAACAAACAGCTCGTCCTTTTCCATCGCCCGATAGACCGCATCAGCCACATCGTCCGCATCGAGTCGGGAGCGGTGCATCAGCTTGTCGGCCATCTGCCTGACGCCGGTCTTCGGACCCCGGTAGGACTCCATCAGATTGGTGGCAAAAAATGAAGGACAGACCACGGTGACACCGATGCCGAACCGGCGTACCTCATTACGCAGCGTTTCTGACAACGCGATCATCCCTGCCTTGGCCACGTTGTAACTGGCCATCCCCGGCGACTGCACGATACCCGCTGCCGATGCCACGTTGATCACATAACCGGAGCGCTGCTTCTGCATTATCGGCACGAATGCCCGGCACATACGCACCGCACCCAACAGATTGGTGTCGATCATCCACGACCAGTCTTCCATCGAGGTATCGGTCACGGTGCCGGCCGCTGCCACCCCGGCATTGTTGACCAGCACGTCGAGACCGCGCCAGGCTTTTTTTACCGCGGCCACGGCTTTATTCACGCTGGCGTCGGCGGTGATGTCGCAATGGATCACCAGCGCCTTACCGCCTGCAGCCACGACCTCGCCCGCGGTCTCCGCAGCCCGCTCATCGTTGACGTCGGCAACCGCGACCCGCGCGCCTTCGCTGGCGAAACGCAATGCCATCGCGCGGCCCAGCCCGCTGGCCGACCCGGTGATCAATACCCGTTGTGTTTTTGCGCTCATCAGATGTCCATGACGAAGGAAAGGGGAGATAATGCACGATTCACCCATGTTGGCAAGGCGGCAGCGGCTCTTTGACACCCCGAGACTCCGTTACGATGGTCATCCCAACAGGCCCGCAGGCCAGACAGCACCGAGCACCCAGATGGCAGTGATCTACCTGATCCGCCACGGGCAGGCCGCTTTCGGTGCAGAGGAATACGATCGGCTCTCGCCGATTGGCGAACGACAGGCGCGGATCGTCGGCCACCATATGCGGCGTTGTCTGCCGCAGCTGGATGGCCTGTGTTCGGGCGGTATGGTGCGTCAGGATCGCACCGCGGAGATCGCGCGCGAGGCCATGGGCGAAGCCCCCCCGCCGTTGCGCACCGTCCCTGCGTTCGCCGAATACGATCACGTCGCCCTGTTCAAAGCCTATCTGCCGTCCTTTCTCGCCAGCCCGGACGTCGAGGTGGCCAATCTCGAGGAACTGATGGCGGACAGCAAGATGCTGGAGCGGGCCTTGCGGCACGTGCTCGCAAGCTGGATGAATGATCTGCCCCACGAAGGCCCGCCGGTGCTGGCCTGGGCGGAATTCTGCCGGAGCGCCGCGGATGCGATGGAGCAATTGCTTGCCAACCACGGACCCAAGGCGCGGCTGGCCGTGTTCACCTCCGGCGGGATTGTCACGGCGTTGCTGGCCAAGCTGCTCGGGCTGTCACCACAGCGTGGGCTGGGGCTCACGGTGAGCCTGTACAATGCATCGATCACGCAGTTCTATTTCCCGCGACGGCGTCCCGCGAGTGAAGGACTGCTCATGGGCTACAACAACATCACACATCTGGAGATGACCGGAGATCGTGACCTGATCACGTTCCGCTGAATAGCATGGACTTCTCAATCGATTCGAAAACCCAGAGCACCCTGGCCGGGATCCGCAGCTTTGTCGAAACACAGCTGGTTCCGCTCGAACCGCTGCTGCTCGCGGCCCGCTGGGATGAATTGGGGCCCGCGCTTGAAGCGCAACGCGAGGCCGTGCGCGAACGGGGATGGTGGGCGCCCAACCTGCCGGTGGCTGCCGGCGGTGGCGGCGCCGATCTGGTTGAGCTGGGCCTGTGGTCAGAGGAACTGGGTCGATCGCCACTCGGTCACTACGTGTTCGGTTGCCAGGCGCCGGATGCGGGTAACGCCGAGCTGTTGCTGCTCCACGGTAGCGAAGAGCAGAAAAGCCGCTATCTCGAGCCGTTGGCGGCCGGACGGACGCGCAGCTGTTTTTGCATGACCGAACCGGAATTCGCCGGCTCCAACCCGGTGCAGATGGGGACCCATGCGGTCCGCGACGGCGATGACTACGTGATCGACGGCCACAAGTGGTTTGCGACCGCCGCCGACGGCGCCACGTTCGCCATCGTCATGGCGGTTACCGAGGCCGAGGCCTCCCGCTATGAACGCGCCAGCATGATCCTGGTGAACTGCGACAATCCGGGTTTCCGTTTGCTCCGGAATATCCCGGTGATGGGACACGCTGGTGATGGCTATTTCAGTCACGGCGAAGTGCGCTTTGAGCAGTGTCGCGTGCCGGTGTCGAATCTGCTCGGTCAGCCCGGCTCGGGTTTTGTCATGGCTCAGGAACGGCTCGGCCCCGGCCGGATCCATCACTGTATGCGTTGGCTCGGAATCTGCCGCCGGGCGCTGGAGATGATGTGCGATTACGCGCTGGCCCGTGAGCTGGCGCCGGAGCGTCCGTTGGCATCACAGCAGATCGTGCAGGCATGGATCGCAGAATCCAGCGCCGAACTCCACGCCGCCAGAGCGCTGGTGCTGGAGGCGGCCTGGCGGATCGAGAAACACGGATTCAAGTCAGCCCGTGATCATATCTCCATGATCAAATTTCTCACCGCCAACACGCTACAACGTATCGTCGATCGCGCTATCCAGGTCCACGGGGCGCTCGGCGTCACCGATGACACGGTGCTGGCATTCTGGTTCCGGGAGGAACGCGCGGCGCGTATCTATGACGGTCCGGATGAAGTGCACAAGCTGTCTCTCGCCCGGCATCTGCTGAAAGCCCGGCAGGGACGGAGCTGAATCTTGGCAGCGCCGCAGGAAACGGCCCGGCCGCGGCCGGGTGAAGAGCTGGACCCGGTTCGGGTACGGGATTTCCTCGCCCAGGCATTGCCGGAGTTTTCGGGTCAGCCCGAAATACGCCAATTCCCGGGCGGCGCCTCCAATCTGACCTACCTGATCAGGATCGGCGATCAGGAGCTGGTGCTGCGTCGTCCGCCCTTCGGCACCAAGGCCCGCAGCGCCCACGACATGGGACGCGAATACCAGGTGCTGAGCCGTCTGCACAGCGTATTCCGCTACAGCCCGCGGCCGTTAGCGCTATGCGAGGACCCGCGTGTGCTCGGCGAACCCTTCTACGTGATGGAGCGGCTCCGCGGGACCATACTGCGGCGCGATCTGCCGCCCGGCCTGTCGCTTACTGCGGAGGCCGCCCGCGCATTGTGCGAGAACCTGGTCGACGTCCAGCTGGAGCTGCACCAGGTCGACTATGTAAAGGCAGGACTCGCAGATCTGGGCCGCCCGGAAGGCTACGTAGAGCGGCAGGTTGGCGGCTGGAGCAAACGCTATCGCGCGGCGCGCACCGACGACGTGCCTGACGACAAAGCGTTGATGGAGTGGCTGGCCGATAACATGCCGCAAGACCCCTGCGGCGCGGCCATCATCCATAACGACTACAAGTTCGACAACGTGGTGCTGGAAGGCCACGGCGATGGCTTGCGCATCCATGGCGTGCTGGACTGGGAGATGGCCACCCTCGGCGATCCGTTGATGGATCTGGGTTGTTCGCTGGCCTACTGGGTCGAGGCGGAGGATCCGGCGCCGCTGCAGTCGGTGCGCATGATGCCGACCCATCTTCCAGGGATGATGAGCCGGCGCGAGATCGTCGACTATTACACGGCACGATCCGGTCACGATCCCGTCCGTTTCGATTTTTATTACGCCTTTGGTCTGTTCCGACTCGCGGTAATCGTGCAGCAGATCTATTACCGCTATGCCCACGGCCAGACATCCGACCCACGCTTTGCCGGATTCGGCCAGCTGGGCGCCATTCTTTCCGCCAACGCCGAAGCCGTGGCCGCCGGCCGACGCAGCGTTTAGAGGAGCCAGATCGATATGCAGGACTCAAGCGTGATGGATTTCAGCGACAAGGTAGTCATGGTCACCGGCGCCAGCCGTGGCATCGGCGAGTCCGCGGCCAGGCTGTTCGCCGCCCGTGGCGGCCATGTCATCGTTTCCAGTCGCAAGACTGAATCGGTGGAGGCGGTGGCCGCCTCGATCAGGGATGCAGGCGGCAAGGCGACCGCGCTGGCCTGTCACGTCGGTGATGCCGAGGCGATCGAGACCGCGTTTGCGACCATCGCGGCCAATTTCGGCCGTCTCGATGTGCTGGTCAACAACGCCGCCACCAACCCCCACTTCGGCCATATCGCCGAAACCCCGCTACCAATGGTCGACAAGACCGTCGAAGTCAACATCCGTGGCTATTTCCATATGTCGCAAAAAGCCGCGCTGATGATGAAAGAACAGGGCGGTGGCGCGATCGTCAACACCTCGTCGATCAACGGTGTGCGGCCGGGACCGTATCAGGGCATCTACTCCATCACCAAGGCCGCCGTGATCAGCATGACCCAGGCTTTCGCCAAGGAATGCGCAGCCTGGAACGTCCGCGTCAATGCAGTATTGCCCGGACTGACTGATACCCGCTTCGCCGCCGCCCTGACCCAAAACGAGCAGATGTTGAACATGATCCTGCCGCTGATCCCGCTGCAGCGGGTTGCCGACCCGGACGAGATTGCGCCAGCGATCGTGTTCCTGGCCTCGGATGATGCGTCCTACATCACCGGCTCGGCGCTGCCGGTCGATGGCGGCTTCCTCGCCTGATCGATGTCTCGCTTGCTGGCCATCACCCGCGCCGTCAGCCCCGGGATCGCCGGCTGCGAGCTGGCATTCGCCCCGCGACGACCCATCGACCATCAGCGCGCCACCGTACAACATGCGGCCTATGAAACCGCGCTGCGTGACGCCGGCTGTGCGATCGAGCGTTTGCCCAACGCCGATGAGCACGCGGACGGCGTGTTTGTGGAAGACACGGCTGTGGTGCTGGATGAGATTGCAGTGATCACGCGCCCGGGCGCGGCATCGCGCCGGGGCGAGACCGCGACCACGGCGCGTGCGTTGGCGCGCTATCGACCGCTGGCCGAAATCACCGCCCCCGGGATCCTCGATGGCGGCGATGTACTGGTTTCGGGCAAGACCCTGTTTGTGGGCCGCTCCGGTCGTACCAACGCGGAGGGCTTTGCTCAACTCCAATCGATCGTGACGCCCTTGGGCTACCGTACCGTCGCCGTTGAGGTCCGGCATTGCCTGCACCTGAAGACGGCCGCGACCCTGATCGACGAAAAGCTGATCTTGCTCGATGAGCAACGGATCGACCACCGCGCATTCGGCGATCATCACACGACCGCCGTCGCCCCGGGCGAGGCCGCGGCCGCCAACGCGGTGCGGGTCAACGGCCGGGTGTTGCTAAACGCGGCGGGTGCGCGCACCGGGGAACGACTGGCCGTGCGCGGCATCGAAGTTGTCATGGTCGAGAATGATGAACTTGCGAGGGCGGAAGGCGGCCTCAGTTGTTGCAGCCTGATATTCTCTCTGGCCATCTGAGCGGAGCGTTGATGAAAACGAAACTCGAGCAGATTGAGCCGTATAAGAGTCTCGCCTTAAGCGAGTCCGCCGCGTCGCCCGACGAGGTCACGATGACGGTCCCGCTGGCCGGGAACCGCAACGACAAGGGCACGGTTTTTGGCGGCAGTATCTATTCCGCCATGGTGCTGGCGGCATGGCGCCTGTGTGAGGAACGGTCCGCGGCTCAGGGATGGCGGGGCGATGTCTTCGTCAAAGACTCCTCGATCAGCTATCTGCGGCCTGCGTGGTCGGACATGCACGTGCGCGCCAGGCTGGATGCGCCACCGGCCGCAACCCGGCGCGGCAATATCGCCTTTGACGCCAGCGTCGAAGCCGTCGACGCAAACGGCAAGGTGTGTGCCAGGATGCAGGCCTCATTCCGATTGCTGGATGAGAAGCGAAACGATGCTTAAAGAGGGAGCAAGCATGATCCGAGGGTTTGATCCGAGATCCGCGCGCTGGTCCATGCTGGCGGCGCTGACGCTGCTGGCCGCCTGCGGTCGGCAGGAGGCACCGCCGGCAGCGTCCGGTGATGCGACGATGCCAAAGCTGCCGGCCGAGTTGGCCGAGATCGAGGCCGCCGCGCGCGAGCTCCCGGTGATCGAGGGCGAGAAACAGGTCGGCGACGCGCAGCTGAGCTACCGCGTCTATGTCGATGGTGACCGGCCGCGCTTTGTTGAAGAGGTGGTGAACGGGGAATACAGCGCCACCCGCGATCGCTATTATTTTGCCGAGGGCCAACTGACTTATTTCCATCGCGAAGGCAGCCAGCTGATCGCGATGCCTCCGGATCCGCCGGGTCTCGGCGACGTGGTGATGTTCGTCTCCTTCGACGAAGTCGGCCGTCCCGGTGACCGGCAGAAGCGCCTCAAGGGCCGACCCGCCGAGATCGAGCCGTTCGAAATTACTGCGATCTCCAACCGTGCCATCGAGCTGGCGCGGGAAGTCCGTCTGCGGCAACGCGAGCCGTTGGATGAAGGAGATATGGAAGGCTATCTGGTGATGGGAGAACCGCTGATCACCTTCCAGCCTTGCGGCGACCCGAAGATCTACTGGGTGGATGCGGATTCGGTGGATATCAGCGGCCTGCGGACAGACTATGAAGCCACCGCGAACCAACCACTCGAGCCGCTGTACGTGCGCCTCAAGGGAGAATTCGGCGATCGGATCACGACCGGGCCGGCATCCAATTACCCGGCCGTGCTGCACGTCGACTCTTACTCAAACCTCAGCCGGCGGGAACAACGCGATTGTCCTTGATGGGCAATGCCGCTAGCAGCGAGGACGCCGCAAAACCGGTGCCCGCTCCGTGGCGGCTGGAGGGCAGTGGTCTGCTCCTGCTGCTGAAGACATCAGCGGCCGCGTGTGATCCGCGCTGGTATGCCATGCCCGGCACAGATGAATTGGCGCGCTCCGGCTTGGGGCTGCTGATGTTCGTCGACTATCAGCGCTCCGACGCGGGCCCCTATCGGGAACTGCTGTTTATCCCGGGTCGGTTCCAGTGCGGGCAGCGCCGCTCGTGGTCGGTGACCCGCATCCTGGTCAGCAGCACGGAAAGCGTGGCCGGTGGACGTGCGAACTGGGGTATCCCGAAGCAGCTGGGCGAGTTCCGCCTCAGCGGCGGGCCCGGCGACTTGCTGGAGATTGGCGTCAGTCAGGGCGGCCAGCCGGTCGCGGACATCGCCTGGCAGAAAAAGGGTCCCGCACTGCCAGTGACCACCGCTCTTGTGCCCGCGGCGCTGCGCACGCTGATCCAGATCCTGGACGGGAAGCAATTTCAGCTGGCGCCCTCGGCCAGCGGCTGTATCGGTGCCGCCCGCCTGGATCGTCTTGAGACCAACCCGGCGCTTTTCCCGGCTCTGGATTCACGACAGGTTTTGGCGGCGTTCTCAGTGCCGCGATTCAAGATGACCTTTCCGGTGGCGGATATCAGTCCTTGCCTTCGATAAGCTCATATCTACTGAGCGTAAGGCTGGCCCGCAGCTTGCCTTGCTTGTGCTGCTCGATACGCACCAGCTGGTAGTCCAGATCGGGCGCGGCCCATACCGTATAGGTCGGGTCATCCACCGCAGCATACTCCAGGCGTCTGGCATTAAGACTGCCGAAACGGGTGTCCACGCTCTCATAACCGAGATCACGGACCCTGATCTCCTTGATCCGACCCTTGCCATCGACGATGTAATACAGATCGCGCAGCTGGTCGCGACTGAGGTCATGGGCCAGCACATAGCGAAAGGTGAGCAGATCGACGACGGGTCCATCTGCCCGCACCCGCTTTTCTTTACCGCGGAAGATGGACACGATCTCACCGTCGGGCTCGAAACGGGTCTTTATGTCCTTGTCGTCGTCGCTGAATTTGTCGCGCTTCTGGTATTCCATGGGCTCGACCCCGGCAGCGGTGACGCGGAAGCGACTCTTCTCGACCACGTTGCCACCAAACAGCGACGCCCAACTTCGCGTGTGGATGTCCGACTTGAATACGTACTCGCCGTCTCCGACTTGCTTGAGGATGATGTCGACCTGCACCGGGATCAGCTTGATCAGGGCCTTGTATTCGGCGCGGTAGGGTGTCACCGCTGCTGCCGGCATCGACAGCAGCAGCATCAGCCCAAGCGCAGTCGCGAAGCGTATCCTGTTCATCAGTACTTGGATGCCACAGACAGGCGTTTGGTTCACGATTCGCGCAGAGCCCGGCGCAGAATCTTGCCGACGTTGGTCTTCGGCAACTCGTCACGGAACTCGACTTTGCGCGGGATCTTGTAGGGCGTAAGGTTTTCGCGGCAGTGAGCAATCAGATCTTCCACCTCCAGATTCGCGCCTGGCTGTGCGACCACGAAGAGCTTGACCGCCTCACCGGATTTTTCATCGCGCACACCAATACAAGCAGCTTCCATGACGCCCTGATCCTGTGTCGCTACGTCTCCCACTTCACACAGTTAA
>CAJHYD010000077.1_pt1 | contig 36538 bp, 29 predicted proteins | sample 9198701 | NCBI WGS metagenome assembly CAJHYD01 (sample SAMEA7708365, study PRJEB35096) | sediment metagenome | biome: marine neritic benthic zone biome [ENVO:01000025]; feature: sediment [ENVO:00002007]; material: shallow marine sediment [ENVO:03000034] sea grass bed [ENVO_01000059] ...
CGAAGTGGCGATCGCCACAGCGGCCATGTTGTACGGATTGTCGTCCGGTGCGGCGCTGGCCACCGTCGTCGGCGTGTTGATCGAAGTGCCGCTGATGCTGATGCTGGTGAGGTTCTGTCTGGGCACCCGGCACTGGTTTGGCCGCGAGCCGGCTCCTGTAGCCGCGACCGGCGGGTCGCCTTCCCCACCGCGGGGGTAGCAATCTGCTCTTGATGGAGGTGCCCGGGGGTGTCTCGGCAAGGAGAGGCGTGCGCTGCCGGCGACGATTACGGTCGTGCCAGTTGCTGATCGTCACAGACACAACGGTGTCCAGGAGCGCGTACCCAAGAAGACGGGTACGCGATCGGTCCTGATTCAGCCGGATCGATGATCCCCGAACAAAGGGCCCGTGCGGTCCGGGACAAAAACCCGGCGACAAAAAAGGGCGCCCGCTTGGGGGAAGCGGGCGCCCAGGTCCGGGTCGAACCCGGCCAGAGGATTACGGCTGAGTACCGCCGGTTATCGGGTTGTCGGTCCAGCCCAGCGCCAGCCAGTCGATGGCGCCGTCGGCGTGGCAGTCGGCGCAATCGCCGTCCATGCCCCAGGCCTGCTCTTTGGGCGCCACCTCGTGGTTGACCGTCAGGTACATCACGGTGTCCACGAATTCAAATGCGCCGGAATAAACCTGGTTGGTGTAGGCCGCTCCGTCCTGGAGAGCCAGATCCCAGTCGTACTTGGCCCAGTACGGATTCTCACCGCCTTTGAGACCAAACAGATGGGGCACCAGGATCGTCTGGTTGTTGGCGTCCGCCACCTGGTTGCCGATCATCTTCTTGAACGGATAGATCATCGCATCCGGGTTGGTGTAATCCGTAGCCGGTTTTGCCAGCACGGCGGGCAGGGTCGTGTACTGATCATTGTCGTTGACCAGGAATTTCTCCCACTTACCGTCGTAGTACAGCAGCGTCGGGCGGACGTTGCTCTCCCAGACGAAGCTGCCCTTCTTCGGATCATAGACCGGGACCTCGACCCCGGAGACCATTTCCGTCTCCACGCCTCTGTCCACGTCACCCGCGTCGGCCCAGTACCACTCCACCTTGGTGGGGGTAGACCGGGCGAAAGTCGGGATATGGCAGGTCTGGCAGGCGATCCGGGGATGCAACCCGATGATCTGCTCCACCGTTTTGCCGGCATGGATATTGGTGCGGTCGCCGTGGCAGTCGCCGCAATCCTGCATGTCGCCTTCGTCGGTGGAATGGAACACCATGCCGCCGATGCCGTGGGAGAGCACGTTGTCGTCCGCATCCTTCTTGACCTCGTGGCAGTCCACACAGACGCGATTGCCACCGTCGGTGCCCATGTGCACGTCGAACTCGCGCGTGGTATTGGCCAGGCTCACATACAGATCGCCGTGTTTGACGTTATTGCCGCCACCCGCCTTGGCGTGGCAGTCCAGGCACGCCTTGCGGGTCGGGACGCCGCCGTCGACGGCGATATTCTGGGCCACCGCCTGCAGATCAACCGCCGGATCCGGCGCGCCCGCCGTGGTCTTGCCTTTGGCATAGGTGCCGGTCTGATCGTGGCAGATCAGGCAGTCGACATTCTTCGGATTACCGAAGTCGAACGTGTCGTCCGCATAGCCGATGCCGGCATGGCATTGGGTGCAACGGCCTTCGTTGGTGGGCACGGCGATGCAGAAATTGTTGATGATGTCGTTCTTGCCGTGGTCTTCATTCTCGAAGCCTTCGATACCCGTCGCCAGGCCTTCCCAGGTGAAGTGGGCGGTGGTGATGACATCATCCCCGATCGTGCCGTGGCAGTTCAGACATGATTGCGTGTCCTCATAGGGCGTATCGGTGAAATAGGCCTTGTGCAGCACCTCGGCATCAGCGAGGGACGGCTGCAGCACGCAATCGTTGACGTCGATGACGCCGTCGTCATTCGTATCTTCGTCGGGAAAATCCGCGACGCCGTTTTCGTTGAGGTCCCAACAGCTGAGACCGTCCGCGCCGGCCGCACCCGCTGCGCCGTTGTCGCCGTTGTCGCCGTCGTCGCCGCTACAGCCGGCGGCGCCAAGGGCGAGCATGACGATGGCGAGCATCGCGGTCAGACGGAATGTTCCGTGACTCAATGCGTTCATTTTCTTTTGCCCCCAAGGGTTACAAGTTTGCCGATGGACGGGCCGGCCAGAGGGAGAGGCCGGTACGTCCGGAATAAATTGGGATTCCAAAGAGAGGATTCGCAGCAGCCGACGCGGCCGATGGGGGTCGAGCCGCAGAGAGCGGAAACCGGTGGGTGCCTCACCGAAACTTGGGGGAATGGTGTGCCGGTGCTCATGGTGCTGTCGGCTGCTGCGAACGATTCCTATTTAGTGAGTACTAATTTAGACCTTGCGCAATATTCTCCAGACCACACGATCCGGGGCGATGACGGGGATCAAAAACGGCATGGGGTAAATACCCCATCCGGGGAAATTTCCTTGCGCTGGGCGAGCGTGGGCCGCATCGGCACGAGATGTTCGGCCGTCACAGCTCAATGGCACGGCGGGACCGGGCCAAGTATCATCCCGCGAGCAACAGGCACCGCTCATGCGGGCCAATGGAGAAACCGATGCCCAAGCCGGGGCACAATGGAATCAAACGCGTCTGGCTCTCATTTGGCTACGCCCGCCAGGGGCTGAAAGCCGCCTGGACCCATGAAGCGGCATTCCGTCAGGAAGTGGTGTTATGCGTCGTGCTGATCCCGGCCGCGTTTTGGCTCGGGCGGGATCTGCCGGAACAGGCCCTGTTGATCGCCGCCTGTCTGCTGGCCCTGATCGTCGAAGCGGTCAATTCGGCCATCGAAGCCATCGTCGATCGCATCGGCCCCGAGATCCACGAACTGTCCGGACGGGCCAAGGATCTCGGTTCCGCCGCGGGCTTGATCAGTCTGCTGCTGCTGGCCGTGGTCTGGGGTTTTGTCGCCTGGGATCGGTTCCTGGCCTAGGACGCTGCCGGCGGGTCCCGCCGATCGGGTCAGCGTCACCCGGAGATATTCCTCGGATTTAGCCCCTTTTGGGTTGATCCGACCACCATACGTCCTCAAAAGACAATAAATCCATGTCGGCCGGGGTTAGCCTGCGATCCTGACCTGCCCCGGCCGGCAGACCAAACAACGGGAACTTGCCAGGGAACGGCAGATAACTCGACGGAACGGGCCCCGATGTGCGGCTGCCGGTTGGGGCCGGCTTTTCCCGTCCGTCCCCTCCTCGTCTATCCAGCCCACTTCCTTCGTTCTTCCCTGGCAACTCCGATCACACTGCCGCGGCTCAGATAGCGTCGGGCTGCGGATAGAACAAACGTCGCCAGCCGCTACGTTTGAACGGCTGCCAGCTGTCCTCCGCCTGCGCCAGACGATCGGCGATCGCCCACAGCGCGAGCGGGTTGTGACCCAGACCGCAGTGGCTGCCCTCGACCCGGATGTTCTCCGCGTGGGTTCCGCTACGCTCGACCGAGGCCCGCCAGGGCACGACGCCATCCGTACGCGAATAGATCGCGGTGCTCGGCACCGGCGGCGGCTGATCCATGCGATGCTGGATCATCTCGTCCATGTGCGTCTCTTCCTGGCCACTCAGGTCTTCATACAGCCAGGTGACCGAGGTGGACTTGTGATGCCGGAACGGACTGCCGAGGGTGATCACCATGCGCACATCATCGGGCGCGATCCAGGCAAGCTCGCGGGCGTAAAGGCCGCCCAGGCTCCAGCCGATCAGACTCACCTTGCGACCATAGCGATGCCGCAATTCCTTGAGCCGATGGAGCACCTCGTATTCCTTGGCGCCGACCGGTCCGAGATTGCGCCCCAACTTCCAGCGATGCCCTCTGTAACCCAGCACGTTGAGAAAATGACGCAGTGGAAACGTCGACGCGCCGGTGGTCAGGAATCCCGGCAGCACGAGCACCGGATGTCCGTCGCCGCCAGGCGCCATGCGCAGCAGCGGGTAGCATGACGCGAAGGCGCCCAATTCGGGGATTGCGCGGGCTTCCAGCAGTTGTAACAGCCAGGACGGTCTGCGCACCGCCTTGGCGGAGACACTCAAGAGCGGGCGCTCCGCGCGGCGCCTTTGGAGCGGCGTTTACTCGCGGTTTTTTCGGCAGCCGCAGCCGTCCGGGCGGACGCAGCTTTCTTGTCAGCGCCGCCCGCGTTTTTCTTCTTCGCCTTCTTGCCGGCGGACTTGGCGCGGCTGGCTCTCTTGCCGCTGTCGTCTGCCGCCCGGATCCGCTTGCCCCCTGCCCGTTTGACCGGTGTCTTCGATGACTCGCCCGCCAACTTCTCCAGCTCGTCGTAAGCGCTGAGCAGTTGTTTTAGCAACAGGTCGATATCGGGCAACAGATGACGGGAGGCGTTGACGCTGACGGTCAGTTTGTCGTCATAGCTAACCACGACGACGATCATGCCAAGGCCGTCGAGCACCGGCGCCATGCCGAATACATTGACCATCTTCGCCCCGCCCAGATACAGCGTCATGCGGGGACCCGGCACATTGGTGATGATCAGATTGAACGGCGGCCGATGGTAGCTGGCCACATGCATGCGGCTGTAGAGCCGCGAAGCGGCGGTCGCCAGCGAAAACGGCACCACCTGGGTGGAGTCGGTCAGGGTCGCCGCACCGATCGCCCTGGTGTAGGCCTTGCTGTCTTGTGTGCTCTTCAGGATGCCGCGCAAACGTCGCTTCGGATCGCGCACATCGGTCGCCAGGCTGACCAGCATCGCGGAGACCCGGTTGGTGCCGCGTTCCATGTCCTCGCGCACCGAGATCGGCGCCATCGCGATAAGCGGATCGTCGGGCAGCTCGTCATGGTCCTTCAGATAGGCGCGTAGCGCGCCCGAGCACACCGCCAGCACGACGTCGTTGACGGTCGCGCCCTCGATACGATTCTTGATCGCTTTGACGCCCGCCAGCGGCAGCGTGATGCCGCCAAAACTGCGCTGGGTCTCGATGGTGCGGTTAAAACGCGTGCGCGGCGCGTTGAACAACAGCCTCGGACTCTGTTTGTCACCGGTCAATAATTCCCGGCCGATACTGACACTGCCCTTGACCAGCGCACCTGCCGAACGCGCCAGCGCCGCGGGCTGACCCACCAGATGACTCACCGTCCGTCCGATCAAGCCGGTCCGTCGCGGCAAGATCTCCGGCTTCCAGCGATCCCGTGGCAGCTTGCTGCGTCCGTCGGGCGACGGGTCCCACAACGCCGAGAACAGATCCACGCCACCCATGCCGTCAGCGGCAGCGTGATGTATTTTTGAAATCACCGCGAACGACCCCGGTGGCAGCGACGAAATCCCGTCCACTCCCTCGACAAAGGTCATCGACCACAGCGGCCGATGCGGGTCAAGCGGCGACGAGAACCGATCCTGGGCCAGCGCGCGCAACTCCTTCCAACCCCCGGGCCCTGGCAGGCTGACGTGCTCAAGGTGCAGGTCCAGATCGAAATTCGGATCTTCCACCCAATACGGGCGACCAAGGTTCATCGGCACGCGCACCGCGCGGCGACGGAACACCGGCGACAGCGGCAATCGGGACCGGATCAGTTCACGATAACGGGCAAAATCGAATACCGGCTCGACGCCCTCATAGAGCTGTACGCTGCCGATATGCATCGGCGCGTTGCGCGTCTCCAGATAGAGGAATGCGGAGTCGAGGCTTTCGAGTTGTTCCATGGGATCCCAGGTCCGCTGCTATGCCGGCCGACCCCCAGCTTATCGCCGGATTCCCTTTAGCGCCATGGTCTTATGACTCCGGGGCCGGTTTATCGTCCTCCCCGAGCGGTTGCGAAACCGATCTGAAGAACCAGGTCGCGAAGGCCACAAAGGCGAAAAGGCCCACCAGCGGCACCAACCACGGGGCGCCGATCCAATCGGTGCCGATGCCCCCTGGACGCCGTCCCAGCATGAATGCGGCGCCAGCAAGCCCCACACCCAGCAGCCCTTCACCACCGACAAATCCACTACCCAGCAGGATGCCGCGCTCGCGCCGCACCTCCGAGATATGCGCGTCAGGCGAGCGTCGCTCCATCCACCAGCGGATCAGGCCGCCAAAAAACAGCGGCGTCATCGTGGACACGGGCAGGTACACGCCGACCGCGAACGGCAGCGAAGGGATACGCAACAATTCGCACGCAAAGGCGATGACCACACCCAGCGAGACCAGACCCCAGGGCAACGACTGATCGATGACGCCGTCGATAACGAGTTTCATCAAGGTCGCCTGGGGCGCCGGCAATTCAGCGCTGCCAAAGCCGAAGGTCTTGGCCAGCAGCAACACCGCGAGACAGACAAACGTGGCGGAACTCAGTACACCGATCAGCTCGCCGGTCTGTTGCCGGGCTGGCGTGGCACCGAGCAGAAAACCGGTCTTCAGATCCTGCGAGGTATCACCGGCGATCGACGCGGCGATGGCGACCACACAACCCACCGTCAGCGCCGCGGCTTTGCCCGCCATGTCGGTCCAGCCGAGCAGCAGGAAGATACCGGACGTACCGAGCAAGGCGGCGATGGTCATGCCACTGGTCGGGTTGCTGGTGACACCGACCAGACCGACGATGCGCGAGGCCACGGTGACGAAGAAGAACGCGAACACGACCACACAGGCCGCGGCCAGCGCACGCGCCAACACGCTGCCGAGTGTTGAGAATCCGGCCGGCACGACGGCCAGCACCAGGGCCACGACAATCACCCCGGCGCCGACGGCCAGCAGCGACAGATCGCGGTCGGTACGCGGCAGCGCTTGCGCTCCGCCGGCGCCGACGCGGGAACGGAGCTGTTGCGCACCGACACGGAAACTCTCGACCATCAGCGGCAGACTCCGGATCAGAGTCAGGATGCCGGCGGTGGCCACCGCGCCCGCGCCGATGTAGCGCACATAGCGGGTCCAGATCTGGCTCGGGGTCATGTCGCGGATCAGGTTCACGGTCTCCGGATAGAGCGGCAGTGTCCGCTCCGCGCCCCACCAGTCGATACCCGGGATGATGACCAGCCATGACAGCAGGCCGCCGCCCACCATGATCGCCGCGATCCGCGGCCCGAGGATATAACCGACACCAAACAAGGCCGCGGACACGTCCATGCCGAGTTCGCCCTTGCGCAGAAACGGGATCTTCAAGGTCAGGTGATCGGGGATGACCTTGATCCATGATGTGATGAATTTGAACGCCGCGCCGGCGGCCAGCCCGTAGAACACGAAGCGGGCCCGGCTGCCGCCGATCTCGTTGGCCACCAGCACCTCGGCACAGGCAGTACCCTCGGGGTACGGCAGCTTGCCGTGCTCGCGGTCGATCAAAAACCGCCGCAACGGGATCATGAACAACACGCCGATCAGACCGCCGCTCATCGCCAAAACGGTCATCTGCAGCAGGCCCGGCGAGAGTCCCCACAAGAACAGCGCCGGCAGGGTAAAGATCACGCCGCTGGCCACCGAACTCGAGGCCGAACCGACGGTCTGCGACAGATTGGCCTCGAGCAGCGAGCCCGGGTGACCGACGCTGCGCAAGGCACGGAATGCAGCGACGGTCATCACCGCCACCGGGATGGACGTACTTATGGTGAGGCCCGCGCGCAGACCGAGATAGGCATTCGCGGCACCGAATACGATGCCAAACAGGATGCCCAGGAGGATGGCCTTCAGGGTGAACTCAGTCGTGTCGGCCGCCGCGGGAACGTAGGGCGGGTACCGCTCCCCGGATTCAAGCGGCACGTATGCCTTGGGACTCAATCCTCGACTGTTGGCCACGGGCCTTCTCCGCATGACCCTGCCGGGCCGCAAGCGGCCGAGTCTAGGAACGCGGGGTGCCGCCGGTCAAATCCGTGCCGAATCAGACACCGAAATCCACCCGCGGCAGCCCTTCGTCTGCCGGACTCGCTTCGGGTGTGCAGGTCACCAGCCGCGCGCTGTCGATACCCGCCTCGATCAGGCGGTCCTTGACCGCCTCGTGGCGGCCCAGTGACAACTCGGCCATGGCCGCGCGCTGCTTGTCATTGAGTTCGCTGCCGGCATCGGGGTAGAGCACTGCACGGTCGGTGGCCACCGCGCGACCACACAGGGTCAGACTGACCTTGGGCCGTTTCTGCATCAGCGGCGCCATCTGCTGCAGATATGCGTCCTGCTCTGGCTCAAGGGCTATGGCGCCCGGCGCAAAGGTGACCGGACGGAATCTCAGTTTCGATGCTGCCGCGAACAGCTTGGTGGCGGCCAGAGCGGGCCATAACGGCGCGAAGTAAGTCGTCGCTGCTGTCCTCATGCCTGCCATCAGACCCTTCTTCATCACCAGACGCACCGCATCGCCGACCCCCACGGACAGATCGGACAGCTCGCCTTTCAAGGGTACGTTGAGTCGGATGGTGTCCTCATCGTCCTCCAGCAATCCGAGTGCCGTTTCCAGCGGCACGCCGAGCTCGGTGGAGAACTCGTCCTGCTCCTCGGGTTTCAGCGGGTCAATGTCGAGCTTGCGGATGGTCAGATCCGCCGCTGAGTCCAGACGCTGGTTCTGCAGATCGACGCGGATATCTGCGCTCAGGGTGCCGCTCTTGATGGCATACCCGATCGCCCGCCGCGCGTAGCCATCCAGCCGGATCATGTCGAGATCCTTTATCGTGCCCTCGCCATTGACAAACGTCTCCGCGCTCAATGGGCGCATCTGCCCTTCGAATGCGATCTTGCCGTAGCGGCCATTGGAAGCGGCCAACCCGATCGGCGTGTCGCTCTCCGGAGCGGCGGCATTCATCGTTCCTATCTCGATCTCCAGCGGCGCGAGCTCCAGACGCGCGACCGGCTTCACCGAACGATCTATGTAAACCAGACGGGATTCGCCGACGGTCTTGAGTCCGGCCAGGCCAATGACCATGCCCTCCTCTTCGCTCTCCCCGGCCGACTCGCCGCTCCGCTGGTCAGCGCTTGAGTCGCTGCTGCCGTTGCTTTGGGCCGAATCACCAGTCAGTGCCTGTATCTCGAGCGTGCCGTCCCGGGCGCGTTCCAGCCACATCTGGACGTCCTCCAGCATCACCTCGCCCAGGGTGAGCGCGTCGGCGGCGATACCGATTCCGTCGATACCGATTTTCGCCAGCGACACCACATGAGATGACTCACTGTCATCTGCCGGCACGCGCTCGATCAGATCCACCTCGACGACGTCCACCCGGTCGAGCGAAACCATCTGGCCGGGCCTCGCATCCGCCAACGCGGCACGCAGCGCCGACACGTTCAATAACGTCCGCTGTTGTCCCTGATAACCCGCGCCAAGTTCGCGCGCGACGATCTCGCCGCCGGCATCGACGCGCCAGCCACCTGTCTCCTCAGCTTCGGCGCGGCCTTCCCATTCCAGCGACTCAAGCAACGCATCCACCTTGCTAACGCTGTCCTGGAAACCCAGACCGGCGGCATCCAGCGCGCCATCAAACACGATCGTTTTGCTCTGCTCGCTCACGCCGGCGGTCACCGCACCGTCCCAACCCAGAGATTCCAGGTCGAGCCGCGCCGGCTTCGAATCCAGCCCCAGGTCCTCCAGCTGCAGGGTTCCTTTCCACGCCGCGTCGATCTGGTCAGCGATAATTTTCAGCTCAAGCTGAGCGGCGCTGAGGTCCAGGGATGCCAGACGAATACGGGTGGCCTCTGGTCCGTCGGCTGATCCCGGATCTGCCACGGCCAGCTCGGTGACCAGGCCGGCAAGCTCCAGTTCGCCCGAACCCGATATCGCGCTCGAATCACCGCCGCCGATCCGCATATCAACGTTGCCGTCCCAGACGAGACCGCTCACAGCGAAACGATCCACCGGACGGACGACCTCCCAATCCGCGAACTCCAGCGAGCCGGTGACGGTCACCGACATCTCAGCGTTCGCCGGCGGCGCGACAACCTTGACGCGGAAATCGGTAGCCAGCTCGCCCTGGATCGAAGTGACGCCAATCTGCGCCAGCAGCGCATCCAGACCCTCTGCGTTCAGGTTCTTGCCCTCGACCTTCAGATCAAGATCGAAGGTGTCGGCAAACGGCCGCGCGCCACCGGATGCCTCAAGACGGGCGTCTCCGGAGGAAAGTGCAATGGCCAGTTTGGTGGCCTGATCTGGTTCCCAGGTGGCGAAATCAAGCAAGGAAAATTTGTCGACGACCAACTGCCTGGCGATGATCGGGTCGCGGTAGTCGATCGCGATATCGTCGAACAGCAGCAGATCGATGCCGAATTCCCAGCCGGCCTCCGCCTCGGTCCGTTCGACCTCCTCCACCGCTTGCTGCGCGCCGAGCACAATCGTGCCGATCAGCCAGCGGTTGGACTCGGTGCGCTGGATCTCCAACGCGGCATCGCGCAACTCGACCTGCGTCAGCCGGATGCGCTTGTTGAGCAGATCGGTCCAGTTGAGGTTCAGGGCCGCGTGGCCGGCGCGATGTTGCCGCTTGTCGTCCTCGAATTCGAGTGACTCGATCGCGAACACCCCGGTGAACGGATTGATGTCCACGTCGCCGATGCTGACGTTGACGACGCCACGGTCGCGCAGCCAATCCTCCAGATACCACTTGGCGCCATACGGCAACAGCACCAATCCGGCTGCGACCAGCACGGCCAGCCCGATCAATATGGTCGACAAGGGCCCCGGCAAACGGCGGCGAGGACTATCGGCTGTTTCGGGCGTCGCGCTCATATCCGCGGGATTGTAGCGTGGTTGGGTCGCGATTTTCCCGCCCATCCACAGCGGCCGGGACCGCTACGGGCCCGGCCCTGTTCTTGGACGGTCACGAGGATTACACTAGTCCGAACTAATTGGCCGGCGGATGGAATGGTCTGATGTGCCTGGCGATACCGATGAAGATCATGGAAGTCGACGGTTTTAACGCCCGCTGCGAGGCCAAGGGCGTGGAACGCGAGGTGAGCCTGTTTATGTTGCAGGATCAGACCGTCGAACCCGGCGAGTTCGTGCTGGTGCACGTGGGCTATGCAATACAGAAAGTCTCCGCGGAGGACGCCCGCTCGTCCTGGGAGTTGTTTGATCAGATGCTGGCAGCCGAGGACGCCTGAGCGGCGACCGTGCGGACCGGGCTGCCCCGGGAGATGCTGATATGTGCGATACCTGCGGCTGCAATGTGACTTCAGGCAACCGTCATCTGGTCACCGGTGACGGCAAATTCGCACGCACCGAGAGTGGCAAGGAAGCGGTCACGGTACTCGCAAGCCTGCTGTCGGAGAACGACCATGCCGCGGCCCATAACCGTGAGCACTTCGACCGGCACCAGGTGCTGGCGATCAATCTGATGTCATCTCCCGGCTCCGGCAAGACGGCATTGCTGGAAGCGACCATCGATGCGTTGTCGTCGCGTCTCTCCATCGCGGTCGTCGAGGGCGATCTGGAAACCGAGAACGACGCCGAGCGGATCCGCGCGCGCGGCGTCCCGGCGGTGCAGATCGCCACCGGCAACGCCTGTCACCTGGACGCCCACATGGTCCACGATGCCTTACACCAGCTGGACCTGGACGAGGTCGACGTGCTGTTTGTGGAGAACGTCGGCAACCTGGTGTGTCCGGCGAGTTTCGATCTGGGTCAACACTTCAATATCACCTTGCTCTCGGTCACCGAGGGCGACGACAAACCGGCCAAGTATCCGGTGATGTTCCGTGCCGCCGACCTGGTGGTGTTGAGCAAATCGGATCTGCTGACGGTGCTGGACGACTTCGATCCCGACCGCGCCGAGGGTCACCTGCGTGCGCTGGCTTCCGAGGCGCCAGTGCTGCGTCTCTCGGCCCGACGCGGCGCTGGTGTCGATGCCTGGTGCGACTGGGTCGTCGCGGAATTGGAAACACACCGCGCGCGGGTCGCGGCCGGTGAGACGCGGACACCGCGGGTGCAGGCCGACGGCGCCCGGCTACATCTGAGCGAAGCCGGGGCCGGACGCGGCGCATAGGGGACATCAGCATGCAGGCGAGCGCGAAGACCTGGCTGGAGCGGATACGAAAACTGCCGTTGCCCGAGAAGATTCGCATCATGAATGTCTGTGGCGGGCACGAGCGATCGATCGGCGCCGCCGGTATCCGCGGCGCGCTGCCACCTCAGATCGAACTGATCCCCGGACCCGGCTGCCCGGTCTGTATCTGTCCGGAGGAAGACGTCTACGAGGCCATCCATCTGGCGCTCGAGGAGGATGTGATCCTGGTGACCTTTGGCGACATGCTGCGGGTCCCGGTCAACGTATCCCGGCGCGATGTCCGATCGCTGGAGCAGGCGCGAGCCGCCGGTGGGGATATCCGACCGATCGCCTCACCCACCGAAGCGGCCGCCATCGCCCGCGACAACCCCGAGCGGCCGGTGGTGTTTTTTGCTGCAGGGTTCGAGACGACCATGGCGCCGGTCGCGGCGATGCTGTGCGAGGGCGCGCCGGAAAATCTGTTTATGCTGCTGTCCGGTCGGCTCACCTGGCCGGCGGTTGCGATGCTGCTCGACAGCGGCGAACCGGGCTTTGATGCGTTAGTCGCCCCGGGCCATGTGTCCACGGTGATGGGCCCGGAAGAATGGTCATTTGTGGTCGAGCAACACGGACTGCCGGCGGCGGTGGCCGGATTCACTTCCGAGAGTCTGCTGGCGGCCATGTACTCGGTGCTGCGTCAGTACATCGAGGATCGCCGTTTCCTCGACAACTGTTATCCGGAGGTCGTGCGTGATGGCGGCAATCCGGCGGCCCGGGCACGGCTCGAACAGGCGTTCGATGTCAGCGATGCAAACTGGCGCGGTATCGGCACCATCCCCGGATCCGGGTTCGCGCTCAAACCCTGGCTGGCGCAGCGTGACTCGGTGGCGGCATTCGGCCACCACGGCGGCGAGGAGCGCAAACGCGCGGGGCTGATGCCAAAGGGATGCGACTGCGCCAAGGTCGTACTCGGCAAGATCTATCCGAACCAGTGCCGCATCTATGGCCTGGCGTGCACCCCGCGCACGCCGGTCGGACCCTGCATGGTCTCCGACGAGGGCGCCTGCCGGATATGGTGGTCAAACGGCATCCGCAGCCGGGACGTCGCCTGAGTCGGATGCGCTCGCAGAGCGGCCCATCCCGGCCGGCGCCCCGTCAGGCAATCGATCTATGAACAGCGGCGGCGATGTGCAAGGAGCGCGCAGCATCCGCCTGGCCGGACAGGTCCAGGGTGTCGGCTTCCGTCCCTTTGTCTACCGCCTCGCGCATCGACACAACATCCACGGCTGGGTGCAGAACCAGCTCGGCGAAGTCGAGGTGCTGGCACAGGGCTGGAATACGGATCTGGATGCATTCTCGAGCGGCCTGATCGACGACGCGCCGCCGCTGTCGCGGCCGATGCTGGCCGGCATGGAAGAAGTGGCGCCGCAGCCGATGGACGGTTTCCGTATCCTCGAAAGCGCGGCCGCCCATGAGGCGCGCATCCATGTGCCGCCGGACTATTTCACCTGTGACGACTGCGTGCGCGAGTTGAATGACCCGGCGGATCGACGCTACCGCTATCCGTTTATCAACTGCACGCAATGCGGTCCGCGCTACACCATCATCCGGGCCATGCCCTACGATCGGCCCAATACATCGATGGCCGGTTTCCCGCTCTGCGACGCCTGCCGTCAGGAGTACGAGAACCCCGCTGATCGACGCTTTCATGCAGAACCGGTGGCCTGCCCGGCATGCGGGCCGCGGCTGTACTTCCGTGACCGACACGGCCGCGAGAGCCGGGACAATGAAGACGCGCTGACGCTGTGCCTGCAGGCGCTGGTCGATGGTGCGATCGTCGCGGTCAAAGGTGTCGGCGGGTATCACCTGATGTGCGACGCCGCCAACGACGAGACCATCGCGCGGCTGCGCGCGGCCAAGCCGAGGCCGGACAAGCCGCTGGCGGTGATGATGCCGGTCAGCGGCGACGATGCGCTGGATTGGGTGCGCCAGGAACTCGAGCCGGAGCCGGCCGAGATCGAGCGGCTGCTGAGCCCGGCGCGACCGATCGTGTTGCTGCGACGGCGCGCCCACTCGAGCTTGTCACCGCTGGTTGCGCCGGGTCTGGCCGAGGTTGGCGTGATGCTGCCCTACAGCCCGCTGCATCATCTGTTGCTGCACGGATTTGGCCGTCCGCTCGTGGCCACTTCCGCCAACATCAGCGGCGAACCGGTGCTGACCGAAGCGCGCGACGTGGAAACGCGGATCGGCGCTTTTGTCGACGCCTATCTGCATCATGATCGACCCATCGTCCGGCCGGCCGACGACTCGGTGTTCCGACCGATGGCCGACGGGCTGCAGCCGATCCGGCTGGGTCGGGGTAGTACGCCGCTGGAGATCGAGCTGCCGGTGCCGATCGATCAGCCGACGCTGGCGGTGGGGGGCCACATGAAGAACACGATCGCGCTCGCATGGGGACGGCGGCTGTTGGTCTCGCCGCATATCGGCGACATGGATACCGAGCGCAGCCTGACGGTGTTTGAATCGGTGGTGGCAGACCTGCAGCGTCTGTTCGGCGTCGAGGCGCAGGCGTTTGTCTGCGATGCACATCCACAATATGCGACCAGCCGCTGGGCCCGGGATCAGGGTCTGGCGCCGACAAAGATCTCCCATCATGTTGCCCACGCGTCCGCTGCGGCGAGGAACTGGCCACAGGGCGAACCGGGCATGGTCCTGACCTGGGACGGCGTCGGCCTCGGCGAGGACGGCACGCTGTGGGGTGGCGAGACGTTTGTCGGCGCGCCGGGATCGTGGCGCCGGGCGGCCACCATGCGGCAATTCCGCCTGCCCGGCGGAGAACGCGCCGGGCGCGAGCCGTGGCGCAGCGCCGCCGCGCTGTGCTGGGAGACCGGGATCGATTGTCCGGTCACACCCGCCGGCACCGAACTGGTCGCCGAAGCGTGGCGCCGGTCGATCAATACGCCGGTCAGTTCGGCCGTGGGGCGTCTGTTCGATGCGGCCTCGGCGCTGACCGGCCTCGCGGTCAATGCCAGCTTCGAAGGCCAGGGGCCGATGCTGCTGGAGGCCGCGGCGGACGGTTGCCATGGAGGTATGGAGCTGCCGTTGTCGCGCGATGCGCACGGGCTGTGGGTGATCGACTGGGCGCCATTGCTGCCGATGTTGAGCGATACGACCCGCACACCGGCCGCGCGCGCCGCCGCATTTCATGACAGCATGTCGCGGGCGGTACTGGCCACGGCGATGCGTCTGCGCGAAGAGAGCGGTACCCAACGGGTCGCGCTGGCGGGCGGCGTGTTTCAAAACCGCCTGCTGAGCGACACGACGATCGCGCGACTGCGCGAGCATGGTTTCGAGGTCGCGCTGGATACGATATTGCCGGTCAATGACGGCGGTCTGTGCGCAGGGCAGATCATCGAGTACGCGGCGCGGCAACAGATATCCGAACAAACCGGAGCTGGCTGAGCCGGCGGCTGATACAACAGGGAGAACGGAATGCAGGACACCCACATCGGGCTCGCCCATGGTAACGGCGGGCGCTATATGCACGAATTGATCGAGGAGGTGTTCGGTCGTTCCCTCGCCAATCCGGACCTGGATACGAGCTCGGATGCGGCCATGTTGCCGCCACTGCCACAAGGCTCGATCCTGATGTCCACCGACGGCTTTACCGTCAAGCCGCTCGAATTCCCGGGTGGCAACATCGGCTCGCTGGCCGCCCATGGCACGATCAATGATCTCGGCGTGTCCGGTGCCGACCCGCTGTATTTCTCCCTCAACTGCTTTATCGAGGAAGGGCTGGAGATGGCTCTGCTGGAGCGGGTGATCAGCGCGCTCAGCGAAGCCACCGCGGAAGCCGGCGTGCGCGTTGTCGCCGGTGACACCAAGGTGCTGCCAAGGGGTGAAGGTGGCGGTATCTATCTGGCGACCACCGGCGTCGGTGTGCGGCCAGCGGATGTGCGCCTCGGCATGGAGCAGGTGCGTGAGGGCGACAAACTGCTGGTCAGTGGTCCGGTCGGCGACCACGGTATCGCGGTGATGCTGGCTCGGGAACAGTTTGGGCTGCGCGGTGATCTGATGTCTGACGCGGCCAGCGTGTTGCCACTGACGCGCTGTGCACGGGTGATGGATGGGGTGCGATTTATGCGCGACCCAACACGCGGCGGCGTGGCCACCGTCGCCCACGAGATCCACCGCGCCTGCGGTCTCCAGGTGCGGCTGTCCGGGCCGGATATCCCGGTGCGTGACCCGGTCCGTTCGGTGTGCGAGATGCTCGGCTACGACCCCTATTATCTGGCCTGCGAGGGACGGGTCGTGGCGGTGGTGGCGCCGGATGTGGCGGGTGCGTTGTTGACCGCCTGGCAGGCACTGCCCGAAGGTCGTGATGCCGCCATCGTCGGCGAGCTGGTCAGCGGACGCCGGGCCGTGGTGATGTCGACGGAGATCGGGGGCGAGCGGCTCCTCGAGGAGCTGGAGGAAGATCCGCTACCGCGGATTTGTTGAGCGTCGGCTAAGCGGAGCCGCTAGCCTTCAAGCAGCTTGGCCATCTTCTCCAGCAGGCCGCGGAAATTGATCGGCTTGGTGTCGTAGTCGTCGCAGCCGGCGGCCAGGGTCTTTTCGCGATCGCCCTCCATCGCGTGGGCGGTCAGCGCCAGGATCGGGATGCTTGCGGTTAGCGGATCGCCCTTGATGCGGCCCGCGGCTTCCCAACCGTCCATCACCGGCAGGCTCATATCCAGCAGGATGATGTCGGGAGATTCAGAACTCGCCATGTCGACGCCAGCCTGGCCGTCTACGGCGATCAGTACTTCGAAGCCTTTGCGCGTCAGGCGGCGGGAAAGCATGTCCCGGTTCATCTCGTTGTCCTCCACGAGGAGCACTTTGGTCATCGTCAACTCCGTATCCGCTATCGTTCCAGCCGGCCCGGACCGGATTCTATCGCGATTTTACTGCCGGGCCGCATTGTCTCGCGGATTTTTTACTCATAGCGTTGTTGGGCGATGACCACAACATGGTCCGTCGCCCCAAGTGTCAGCTCCGTATCGCGGCCCGGGTTGAGGCGCATGCCATCAATTTGGACGCCCAGCGCGATCTCGCTGAATTGCTGGCAGGCTGCCCCGATCTCGCCAAAGCGGACTGTCTTGTCCGCGCCGATGTATCGTGTCGCCGGCTGTAGTCTGCATTCGATGCCGCCGGCGCTGAGCAGTTCCCGGAAGATCGCGTCCAGCACCGGCTGTCTCGAGATATGCGCCAGATGCAGACTGACCAGCTCCGGGCTGACCAGCACATCACCGGCGACCGTCTCCCTGAGCAAAGCAGCATTGCCTGCCTCGTAGAGCTCGACCACGACCGGTGGCATGTCGATACCGCGGCCCATGTCGGTCAGCAGCAGCAGACTGATGATGGTGCGCGCGTCCGGATCACGGCGGCCGAAAGACTCGTCGGCCAGGATCACCAGCGCGTCATAGCTGGCGACATCAAGCGTTTCGAGCTGCGGCCGGTTGACCGGGTTGCCGCGGCGATAATCGATACGCAGATTGCTCAGACCGTCCGGCAGACTCTCGGCCAGCATCGCCTCGGCCGCCTCAGCGGAGTGATTGGCGACAATCGTAGCCACCGCGTCACCGCTGGCGTGGCTGTCCATCTCGCTGAGGATCTCATCCAGGTTTTCGTTCCAGCCAAGAATCAGGAGCCGCCTCAGACGAGGCGTATGTTTGCGACCGTCGCCGCCAAACTCGCTCGATACCGGCGGCCCGTTGGGCGCAAGCCCGAAATCCGCGCCCCGCGCCACGAAGATCAGGGAATCGTCTTCCGCGATATCGTAATCGGCACCCGGATTCAGCGCCGCCGCGGTCCGGCCGCTGTTGCCATCCGGCCAGCTGACGCCGATCGGCACCGCCTCCGGGAACCAGTGCGCCAGTTCGCCAAAGGTCTTGCCGACTGCTTCGGCCACATTACGCACATAGATCGAGTTGCCCGTGTCGGCAAAAATTTCGGTGTAGACCCGCGAGATGCCGGGCTGGCGCGCGGACTGGGTGATGGCTTTGCTGATGATCTCGCTGGCAGACACCAGCGGCACCGAGCCTGCCGCCGCGATATTGGCTATCGGCACATTCCGCTTTTGACCGATCTCGGCCACCATCCGTGGCCGCGGCCCGGACCAGCCGTCATAGCCGCGCAACAACATCAGCGTCTTGATGGTTTCGATGTCCGTATCGGCGCCGTCGGGCCCCGGCTCCGGAGTCAGGCTGATCACGCGGGAGGCAGCCTGAAGACCGACCCGCTCAAGCTCTGCAAGACTGCTGGCCGAACCGCTGCGCAGCACCAGGTCGAGTCCTGCCCATTGCTTGCGTCGCCTACCCAGGCTCTCCTCCATCGCCTCGATATCGCGTTGCGCGAATAACACCACCGCTTCGCGGCGGCCTGAGTTGGCGATGCATTGCAGGATAGGGATCACCTTCCTGCTCCATCCCAGCAACAGCGTGTGCCCATGCTCGATGACCGGTGTATTGCCGCGGCGCAAGCCTTCGACCCGATGCTGCACCGAAGTAGTAATAAACGCGATGAGGACGCCCAGCAGGGCGAGACCGGTGATCGAGAGCAGGAACGAGATAAACAGCACCGGCCAGGGTGCGCCGTAGTTCTCGGCGAAGGCGCCGGGGTCGATGACGTGTTTCAGCGACCACCAGGCGGCGTCTAATACACCCCCATCGATGGCGTTGTCGATCCCCTCGGCCTGGAGCGCCTCGGTCGAGAACAGACCGACGAACCAGGCATTGACGCCCAGCAGCACGACGATGGTCGCACACAGTACCAGGACCGCGTATTGCACCGTGGAACTGCGACCGAGGAGTCGGTTAAGACGGTAGTGGAGGATTTCGCGAAAGCTGCGCAAGCATGCCGCTCCGGCAGTCTGTGAGATTCAATCCTGCCAGCCCCGGATCAAAAATGCGACGCGCCGTGGTGCCGCCGCGGCAGCGTCGATCCTAGTGCAGGGAGTGCAGTGATGGCGACTCGGGCAGATCTTCGAACAACGCCCGGTCGATCACCTGCAGCAATACCTCCGGATCGTGGACGCCGCTGATTGCCAGACGGCCATTGACGATCAGGCTGGGCACGCCGGTGAGACCGGCGCTGCGCACCCGAGCTTCGCGCGAACGCACCAGATTGCGATTCTTGTCGCCGACCAGATAAGCCTCGGCCGCCTCGGAATCAAAACCGATTTCAGCAGCCAGACCGGTCAGTACCTCGATCTGGCCGATATCGCGTCCCTGTTCAAAAAATCCACGGAACAAAGTGTCGGCCATCTCGTCACCCCGGTCCGCTGACTCCGCGAGCAGGATCAGACGATGGGCGTTCATGGTATTTGGAACCAGGTCGAGCTGGTCAAACTTGAAGCGGATGCCCTCTTCCTCGCCGACCACGGCCACCTCGCCCAGGGCCGAGCGGCCCGCCTCGGAGCTGCCGAATGCCTGGGCCAGATAACGATCGACGTCCATGCCGTCGACGGGCAGCGCCGGATTGATCTCGAACGGCTGCCAGCGGACGACAGGCGTGCTGGCACCCTCGAGCGAATTCAACGCACGCTCCAGCCGGCGCTTGGCCAGATAGCACCAGGGGGAGACCAGGTCCGAGACCAGATCGAGGACAAGAACAGGTTTAGCGCTCATAAGCTCCACGGATGACGTCTCTCTTCGAGTTTGACCCACCCACCTGTTAATGGTGCCACCGGTCCCGGTTTCAAGCGCCAGGATCTTCGGACACTCGTCTCAGAATTTACTGTAAATATGAATAATAAGTAATTGTTTTATTTATCTAATATATCGCTACATCATGGAGATTGTTAGCCCGGGTTTTCGCGCGCCAGACACGCAGGCTATGATCATTCGCCTTCACCCAGCAAGGATGCGTATGCCTGCCCCTGCCCTCGTCAGCCTGACCACCGACTTCGGCAGCGATGACCCGTTCGTCGGCATCATGAAGGGCGTCATCCTGGCCCGCGATGCAGCGATCCGGGTAGTCGATCTCTGTCATGGTGTACCCGCCGGTGCGGTCGGCATCGGCGGGCTGTGGCTCGGTCTTTCCTGGCGCTGGTTCCCCTCCGGCACTGTCCATATCGCGGTGATCGATCCCGGTGTCGGCACCGACCGTCCGCTGCTGTGTCTGTGTGGTGCGGATCATCGCTTCCTGGTCCCGGACAACGGACTGGCCGCGGAAGTGTGCAGACATCTGCCGGTCGAGGCGATTCATCAGGTGGACTGGATTGCGCGCCTGGGACAACCGGCCAGCCATACCTTCCACGGCCGCGACGTGTTTGCGCCGATCGCCGCGGACCTCGCACGAGGCGCGGTGGCGGTGGACGAACTCGGACCAAAGATCGAGCAATGCAGCGTCGAGTCCCCGCTGCCGCTGCCTGAGCGCAGCGCGCAGGCGGTCGTGGGTCAGGTCTTGCTCGCGGACCATTTCGGCAATCTGATGACCAATATCCCCGCCGACTCTTTGCCAGGCGGGACCACCACCTCGATCCGCGCCGGTGGCGCAGCATTCGGTCTGGCCCGGACCTACGCTGAGGCAGTGCCCGGACAGCCCGTCGGCCTGATCAACTCCTTCGGGCTGCTCGAGATCGCCTGCCGCAACGGTCATGCGGCTCGTTTGCTGGGGCTGGGTTCCGGAGCGCCGGTGCGGGTCGGGCCGGAATGACCCGCGTCAAGACAACAGGCGTTGCAGCGGTGCTATCCTTAGCAATCGAATGACCCTTCGCGGGCTACACCCTTAACCTGAACAACAAAGGCCCGAAACGTGACCGATAGCACCATCGCCAAAATCAGAAATATCGCCTTCGTCGGCCCCGCCGGCACCGGCAAGACCACACTCACCGAACGCCTGCTGGCCAAGGCCGGCGCGATCAAGGCCGCCGGCGCGGTGGATCGCGGCACCACGGTCTCCGATTACGACCCCCAGGAGAAAGAACTGCAGCATTCCCTGGACACGACGGTGTGCCATTTTGATCGTGGCGACACCCGCATCAATATCATCGACACACCCGGGTACCCGGATTTCATCGCGCGCTCGATCAGCGTGCTGCCCGCGGTCGAAACCGCGGCCCTGGTGCTGAGCGCACAGACCGGGATCGAGACCGGTATCCGCCGGCTGATGAAGGCGGCGCGGCACAGCCGGCTGTGCCGGATGATCATCGTCAACAAGATCGACGTGGAACCGGCCAAGCTCGGAACCTTATTGAGTGAAATCCAGGACGTGTTCGGGCGTCGCTGCCTGCCCCTGAACCTACCGTCCGAAGCAGGATCAAAAGTGCTGGACTGTTTCTTCGCGCCAGAAGGCGGAGACACGGATTTTTCCTCGGTGGGCGCAGCCCACGAGCACATCATCGACCAGGTGGTGGAAGTCGATGAGGCCTTGATGGAGGCGTATCTGGAGTCGGGCCAGGAGTTGCAGCCCGGCCAGCTGCATGACGCTTTCGAGAAGGCCCTGCGCGAAGGCCATCTGATGCCTGTCTGCTTTGTCTCCGCGGAGACCGGCGCCGGTCTCGACGCGCTCCTCGACACGCTGGTCAAGCTGATGCCCAACCCGGCCGAGGGTAACCCGCCACCGTTCTTCAAGGGCGAGGGAGATGACGCCACAGCGGTGGAGATCAAACCCGATCCGTCGCAGCACGTGGTCGCCCACGTGTTCAAAGTCATGGTCGATCCCTATGTCGGCAGGATGAGCATCTTCCGCATCCATCAGGGCACGGTGAAGACCGGCACCCAACTATTCGTCGGCGACGCGCGCAAGCCATTCCGGGTCGCACACCTGTACGAATTGCAGGGTAAGGACATCAAGGAGATACCGTCCGCCGGGCCAGGCGGGATCTGCGCGGTGACCAAGATCGACGAGATCACTTATGACGATGTGCTGCACGACTCTCACGACGAAGACAATTATCATCACCGGCCGGCCGGGTTCCCGCCGCCGATGATGGGTCTGGCGGTCGAGCCGGCGAGGCGTGGCGACGAGCAGAAGCTCGGCGACGCGCTAAACAAGCTGGCGGCCGAGGACCCGGGTCTGCGTATCGAGCACCGGGCGACGACCAATGAGACGGTGTTGCTGGGCATGGGCGATCTGCACCTGCGCATGACGCTGGGACGCATGAAGGAGCGCTACAACGTCGAGGTCAGGACCCATCCGCCGAGCATCTCTTACACCGAGACCATCACCGGGGCCGCCGAGGGACATTACCGCCACAAGAAGCAGACCGGCGGTGCCGGCCAGTTTGGCGAAGTATTCCTGCGCGTGGAGAAGCTGACCCGTGGTCAGGGTTTCGAGTTCGTCAACAAAGTCGTCGGCGGCGCCATCCCGGGTCAGTTCATACCGGCGGTCGAGAAAGGCATACGCCAGGCGATGATCCATGGCGCGGTCGCCGGTTACCCGATCGAAGACATCCGCGTGACCGTGCATGACGGCAAGCACCATCCGGTGGATTCGAAAGAGGTGGCGTTTGTGACTGCGGGCAAGAAAGCGTTCCTGGACGCGGTGACAAAAGCCAGACCCATCGTGCTGGAGCCGATCGTCGAGATCGACGTTACCATCCCGTCGGACGCAGTGGGCAACGTGACCGGAGACCTGTCTTCACGCCGTGGCCGCATCCTCGGCAACACGACGCTCGGCGCAGATCGGGTCGTGATACACGGCGAGGCGCCGCTATCGGAACTGCAGGAGTACCAGAACCAGCTCAAGTCCATCACCGGCGGCGCCGGCATGTTCTCGATGTCATTGAGTCGTTATGAGCCGGTGCCGCCAAGAGTCCAGCAGGATCTGGCGTCCCAGTTCAAAAGCGGCGACCAAGACTGAACGCAGAGCGCCTAGTACTCCCACCATGCTTTGCGCCACCAGGCGATGAACTCGTCGAGATCCACATAGCCGTCGCTGTTAGTGTCGGTTATCGAGAACCCTTCCGCGGCCTGGCTGACCGAGGCTTCAGGATTGACCGTGTTGAGCAAGGCCAGGAATTCGTCGAAATCGATAAGGCCGTTGCAGTCCTTGTCGAAGAAGCCAAAGGTCTCACGGATTTCGTCGAGCTTCTGTTCAAGTTGTTTGTCCATAGGAAACGCTCTCGGATAAATGTTCTAGCACGACGGATGTTACCGCGGTGCAGCCTATCATGCCCGCCCCGGGGACCGGCAGTCATCGCCTGCGCTTGATCTGGATCAATGCTCGCGGACAGGACCTTTGACCCAGATCAATGTGCCCCTGGACATCCGTGCGATGATCCAGTGGTAATAAGCTGTGGGCCTTTCGACGCCCGTTCGCCATCGACACTGCCCCGTTCCGCGTCGGCGGCACTCTGATCCCCCGCCATGGTCCAATTCTGTTCCGGTTTTGGATAAGCTGTTGCTGCAGCGCCCGATTCGGATACATGCCTGCCGCCGGCCGCACCAGGAAATCGCATTGAATCATCGTGTCACACTCCTCCTGCTCATCCTGATGGTGACCGGATGCACGACCTCCACCGTTGAAAGTGACTTCCCGATTCCGGTGGTCGACAAGCTGCCCTTGCGCGTGGCGGTCCATTACGACGAGACGTTCAGTAACTACGCCTACCGCGAAGAGTCGGCTGGCGAACCGTCCTGGGTGATCATGCTCGGCTCCGCCAATGTTGCCATGTTCCGGCGCGTCTTTAAGGGCATGTTTGACGAGACCGTCGAGCTGCCCGAGATCGTGCCGCTGAAGTTCCCGGTGGAGAATGTGGACGCCGTGCTGGTGCCAGCGGTCGAATCATTTGAACTGCGCGTCCCGCAACAGCCACCGGTCACGCCTGAGGGCATGCCGCGCGGACTCGAGGGGGTCAGCGAGACCACGGAATACTTTACCGTGTGGATCACCTACCGGATGACCATGTACGATAGTCAGGGACGGGAGATCGCCTCCTGGCCGGTCCGCGCCTATGGTCAGACGCCCAGCGGTGTCATGGATATGTTCGGGCCGGACGAGGCGCTGGCGCGGACGACGACGGTCGCGATGCGCGATGCCGGAGCGTATCTGTCGATATATTTCGAGGACGAGCCGCGCATCCGGGAATGGTTGCGCGAGAGTGGCTGGAACAATCTGAGCCAACCGCACAGACGTGGAGGCGCGATGCGCGCACGATGAACAGACGATCCGCGAGAACAGTTGCGCTAATGCTGGGTCTTGCCCTGGCCAGCGGCTGCATGAATGCCCGGGTCGAGCAGAGCCGCAGTGCCGCGACCGGGATTGCAGACGGCGAGGCGATCGTCATCCTCGCCCGTGGTCTGCATAACGGCAACGAAACCGAGAGCAAGTTTATCGACTGTGTGGACCGGACGCTGGCCGGCGGACAGCCGGCGCTGCGGGTGATCGGCGATGAAGCGTTCCGCGATACCTTTTATCCCTGGTTCGAGCCGCGCACGGCACCGAAGGCCGCGGGCGACCTGGGCACCCTGCTGGCCGAAGATGCTCTCGCCGCCAAGCTGCGCAAGGAACAGGTCCGCTACCTGGTGTGGATCGAGGGATCTACCGAAGCGTTGGACGGCGGTGGCGGCATCAGCTGCGCGGCCGGACCCGGCGCGGCGGGCTGCGTCGGTCTGATGTGGTGGGAGAAGGATTCCAGCTATGAGGCCGCAATCTGGGATCTGAAAAACAACACCTCGGTGGGTGAAGTCAGGGCCGACGTGAACGGTATGTCCGTGGTACCGGCCCTGATCGTGCCGGTACCGATGATCGCACCGACCCAGGGCAAAGCCTGCAAACGACTCGCCGATCAGCTGCGGTCCTTCCTGGTGGAAGGCGTCAGCTGATCTCGGCACCCTCCTTGTCGAACACCACCGTGGTGCGGAAGTCACTGTCCTCCGGCGGCTGAGCGGGCACCCCCGGCGGGCCGCCCCGGAACACGATCAGGAAGCGACCGACATGGATTTCATCGCGATCCGCCAGCGTACGCTGACGGACCGTCTGACCGTTGACCGTGGTGCCATTGGTGCTGGCCAGATCGACCACCACCCAGGCGGAACCATCGGGCACGATCAGCGCATGGTGGCGGCTTACGGATGAGTCGCGCAGACAGATGTCATTAAACGAGTGGCGGCCGACGAGCATCTTGTCGCGTCCGAGCGGCACCTCGAGGAAGGTGGCATTATCACGCGAGACTTCAAGCCGGCAGTTGTAGCCGAGGGCCTCGGCACCCGACAATCCCATCCGCGCAGCGCACACTCGCACATCATCCACTGTCGGTGCCGGCGCGTGATCCTTCTCCACGTTTTCCAGCACCGCGGTCGCCAATTCGTTGATGCGCGCGGGTACTCCCCCGGTGGCAGCATAGATCGCCATCCCCACCGCCGGTGGCAACAGCGCGGACGGTCGCCCGCAGCCGGCCGCCGCGAGACGGAAATGCAGATAGTCATGGGTTTCACGCGCGCTGAGCGGATCCAGCCGATGTCTCAGACGCAACCGATCCAGCAACGGCTTCAGGCGGCGCGACTCCAGCAGGCGCTCCATACCCATATCACCGGTGATGACGATGTTGAGCGGGCTCTCCTTGCCAGCCACCTCAGCCAGCCACAGCAGTTCCTGCGTGACCTCATCGGAAATCGCCCGTGGATCTCCGATCTGCAACAGTGCCTTCTGAGCGTCATGCGCCACCTGCACCAGGAACACACTGAGCAGGTTCTTCAGTTCGCTGTGTTCCGCCTCTACCGTTCCGAAACCGAATGCATCGAGGCCCTGAGCCAGAAACGCATCGCCCTCGGCCGGCGGCTCATTGATCCGCCCCCCGCGCACCGATTTTTCGTTGTCATGCAGGTAGAAGTCGACGCATGCGGTCTTGCCGGTGCCCTCGGCCCCGCTCAGGACAAACAGGCTGTCGCTGCCATCGACCGATCGCTCGAGAAAACTCAGGGCAGCCGAATGCTGAAAGCCCCGATAAAAAAACCGGGGATCAAAATCCTTATCGAATGGGGCCACGGACAGCCCCAGTGCCAGGTTATGCATCGTCCCCTCGCCCCGCCCGCTGTTAACTCCCTCAGTGAAGGTGTTTTAATAAATTATTGAATTCACTGCAAGCTTTCCCTGAAATCCTTAGCAGAGATGCGGCCTGATATGATCCCGCCGGTGACCGCTGCCGCGAATTGAGAGGAGTCGAGAAACCATGGCCAATCGTCCCGACAACCCGGTGGCCAAATCGGGGGTGATCAAGTTGTTCCCCACCTACGTGTGGGTGGCGCAGCTGAAGCCGGAGGTCTACGAACCCATAAACGCCCGGATCGAGAACTATCTCCAGGACCTGGAACAGCGTAATCCGGACCTGAGCGCCTCAGGGCAGTGGCAGACCGCCCAGGATCTGCATCATCAACCCGCCTTTGACGGACTGGTGAACCTTGTCGAAGCCAACGCCCGCGGCATCTGTGATTCGCTCACTCTGATCTACGAGGGTCTGCAGATCACCGGCTGCTGGGCCAACGTCAGCCAGCAGGGATTCCCTCATCGACAGCATATCCACCCCAACAACTACCTCAGCGGTGCCTATTATGTGAAGACCGCGCCCGGCGCAGACAGCATAAGTTTCCACGACCCTCGCCCTCAGGCGGCGATGTTGGTGCCCCCCGCCCGCAATCAGGATCTGGCCAATCCGGATCAGGTCTCGCTGGATGTCAGCGACGGCACGCTGGTGATGTTCCCGGCCTGGCTGAACCACTCGGTTGCACCGAACCGCAGCTCGATCACACGCATCAGCGTCGCTTTCAACCTGATGTTCCCGGAATTCGGCACGAAGATGGCCAGCCCCTTGTGGCGGGGTGATGCCGGCAGCAGCCAGGCCTGACGATCAGGTTTTGGCGGGGGCTGCGTCCGGCGCAGCGGCGTGCGCCGCCTCCAGGCCCTGTCTGGCCGCACGGAATTGCTCCAGCGCGCGCGAAATATACGCCCTCGCCTCGTCGACATAACCGTCCGCCGAGGCCGACCAGACGCGATTGAGATAGCGCTCGCCGGCGGCGAACGCGCTCATGATGTCAGCGTAGACCTGCAGACCGTAGATGTGAGTCAGGCTGTGCCGGGCGTCTGCGAAAAGATCCAGATCGTCGCGGAACCGGCGATCGATCTCAAAGCGCAGCTGATAGGGCGGGATGCTCTCCTTGCCGGCGTCGAGCTCTTCCAGTCCTGCGATCACGCGATCGAGACTGGATTCGATATCGGCACGATTGTTGGCCAGGGTTTCGTCGGAACGCGCGTGTTGCAGACTGCTCTTCTTGATCAGATACACACCCACGGCGCCGACCAGCAGGCATGGCACAAACAAAGCCCAGCGGACCTGCTCCGGATCCAGTGAGGTGAGGAACGCCCCGGCCAGAAAGGCTACGGCGGTGAGGATGATTCCGAACATGATCATGACCGCTTCCTCCTATCCGGCAAACACGGCGCGTACAGCAAAACCCACACCGACCAGGGCCTCGCCGACGATCAAACCGGCGGCGACCGGGATGCCGGTATCCTCGCTGTAATGGCGCCCCATGCGGGCGTCGGTCAGCAGCCGCAGCAACGTGCCGAGACTGTAGGTCAGTACGATATTGAACGGCAGATAAAAACCCAGCCCCACGGTGATACCCAGACCGCCGCTGGCGGCGCTCAACAGCGCGCCCAGCCCGGCGCCGGCCAGATATTTCTGCACCGGGACATCGCCACCGAGGATGCCGTTGATCATGCTGGCCAGCGCCTGGCCCTGGGGCGCCGGCAGTTTCTCGCTGCCGAGGCCGTAGGCTTCGTGCAGCACGTAGATCACGCTGATGATCAGGATCGGTCCGAGCCAGGCGCCAAAGAACTGCCCGGCCTGCTGCATCTTCGGCGTGGCCCCGACCAGGTATCCGGTCTTGAGATCCAGCATCAGGTCGGTGGCCTGGGACATCGCCACGCAGACCGCCGCGCCGACCATCACCGCGGCGACGATGGCTTCACTGCGTTCGAGGCCGTTGGTGATAATGATCAGCAGCGTCACCGCGATCAGTGTCATGCCGCTCAGCGGCGACCAGTTGGTGCGCCCGATACACTCGGACAGGATCACGCCGGCGATCCAGATCCAGGCGGTGCCGAGCACCGCCATGGCGATGCCGCGGCCGATGCCCATGTGTTCGGTAGACAGCGTGGCGATGATCATCAGCACGATAGCCGCGCCGCCGATCGCGAAATACAGCAGCTTGATCGGCATCTCGTCTTTCGACACCACCGACTCGACCCGGGCCGCGCTTTGCATGCTGCGCACCGCGCTGATGATCAGCGGCAGGGCCAGCACGATACCGGTGAGTGCACCACCGATGAGCATACCGATACCGACCGGCCGGAACAGAGACAAACGCAGTACTTCCGGATCCGTGACCGCCATCTCGACGCCATTCACCATGGTCATCGGCAGCAGACCGGTGGCCGCCAGCAGCGGCGCGATAACCCAGTAACAGGCGAATCCACCGATGATAAATGCGACACCGCCCTTGCCGGCGATATAGGCGGCACCGATAGTCAGCAGTGATATGTACCAGATGCCGTTCATATACTCCGGCATGCCCAGGACCGCGCCCAGATTCCAGTTATCAAAACCGGTGAGCTGGCTGATCACGTGGATCCCGGCACTGAAAGCGGCGGCGGCCAGCAGCAAAACGGCCTTACGGATACCCGCTCCCGGTGACTTGAGGATCGTGGCAACGGCGACACCACCGGGATACGTCAGACGCTCGTAGTCGATCATCTGCTTGCGCAACGGGATGATAAAAGCGATGCCGAGGAACGCGCCGGCGATACAGCCGAAGGTCATCACGTAGGGGTTGAAGCTGGTCTCGCCGAGGATAAACAGCGCCGGCACCGAGAACATCATCCCCGAGGACGCACCATTGACCGCGCTGGCCACGGTCTGTGCGACGTTGTTCTCGACAATGCTGTAGCGCCTCATCACCCCGCGCAGGATGCCGAAGCCGAGGATCGCCGCGAGCTCGGACCCCTCGATGGAGAAGCCGAGGATCAACGCCGCATAGCCGATGCTGATGGAAATCAACGCACCCAGCAGCCAGCCCACCGAGACGCTGGCCCAGGTCAGTTCGGGATACGGTCCGTGCCGGACGATGCCGGCTCCTGCGTCGGTCGCTGCCACTCCAATCCCCCTGGAAAATCCGCCGGCGGGACATTGCCGGGGATAGCCTTGCTTATTATTGACGGCGCATAGCAGTAGCATATTTACATGCCAATGGAAAACGCCGCATGCCGGACGTGCCCTCGATCATGCGCCCCGGCAACCTGTCTTCTGACCCTGCTGCTGACGCTCGGGCTCAGCGCCTGCGTCACCCAGCCGGGTGGCCCCGACGTGTTCCCGGATCACCTGGAACGGCTGCCGGTCGGGGCCCGGATCCAGGTAAATACGCGACAGGGCCAGCAATTGAAGCTGCGGGTCACCGCAGCGATGCCCGCCGGCATCCGCGGCGTTGACCGACACTACCGCAGTTACGAGCTAGACGTTGACGACATCGAGTCGCTCGACGTGATGCGCCAGAACGACTGGGTCGTGGCGCTGGCATTTTTCGGGGTCGTGTTTGTCACCGGCTTTTGAGCGGATGCCCCGGATCCCGGACAGGCATCCGGGGAGATGCGTAGAATCTGCGACAGCCCTGATCCCCGCTCAGTAGGACACGAATTTCAGGTCCGGATTTATCTGAATAATTTACTTTATAATAATAATATAACTTGTTGTAATAATTATTTATAATTAAATGCCAAACCACTCAGACGATCAAATAAAAGCGGGCCCGTCGGAGATTGACGCGATGCTGCAGACGGCGCTCGAACATCACCAGAACGGCCGGCTCGGGCCGGCAGCGGCCGCCTACGAAAACGTATTGGTGCGCGCGCCCGGTCACCCGGATGCGCTGCATCTGCTGGGCGTCTTGCGCTACCAGCAGGGACAGACAGATCTCGCGCTCGCGCTGCTCGAACGCGCGGTCGATCAGGCGCCGGATCATGTCGATGCTTTGTGCAATCTCGCGCTGGTGCAGAAGTCTGCCGGCAACGACGAGGCGGCGGAGCGCGCACTACTGAGCGCCCTGGCCATATCGCCGGCGCTGCCGGCGGCGCACAACAACCTCGGTAGCCTTCTGCTGGCGCGGGGCGATCTCCAGGCTGCGGCCAAGGCCTACAACGAAGCCGTCAGGCTCGAGCCCGGGTATGTCGAAGCCCAGGTCAATCTCGCCAACGCGCTGCTCCTGGCGGGTCATGCCGAGCAGGCGCTTGCGCCCTGCAACCGGGCGCTGGATCTGCAGCCGGACCTGGCGACCGCCCACGCGATGATGGGATCCCTGCGCGCGACCCTGGGGGATGATGCAGCAGCGACGGCCTGTTTCCGCCGCGCGCTGGAACTGGCACCGGATAGCGCGGAATTTGCCTGCCACCTGGCCAGCAGCCTGGAGTCCGAGCGTAAATGGGATCAGGCTCTGCCGATGTTCGACCGGGCCGTGCAGATGGACCCCGACTGCGGCCCTGCCATCAGTGGCGCGCTGATGGTCAGCCGATCTCTGTGTGACTGGCACGACCTGAGCGGGCGTTCAGCGCGTTTCGCCGAGGGTGTGCGCCGCGGACTATCCGGGCTGACGCCGTTTATCTATCTGGCCGAACCATCCACGGCGAAAGAAGAACTGGCCTGCGCTGCGCTGTGGAGCCGCAATATCGCTGGACGCATGGCGCCGCTCAGGAAAACGCTGGACTTCCGTTTCCAGCGCGGACCAAAAGAACGGATCACGATCGCGTATTTCTCATACGACTTCCGCCGGCACCCCACCGCCTACACCAAAGTCGGCTTGTTCGAGAACCATGACCGCGACCGATTCCGCGTGCTCGGGTACTGCCACGGACCGGATGACGACAGCGACATCCGCCGGCGCGTGATCGGCGCCTTTGACGAATTCCGCGACGTACGCGGCTGGCCGCCTGGCGAAGTCGCGCGCCGCATCCACGCCGACGGCGTCGATATCCTGGTCGATCTCAAGGGTCATACCCTGTCCGCGCCGACCGAGGTCTTCGCGCTGCGGCCAGCGCCGATCCAGGTCAACTACAAAGGCTACCCGGGGACCATGGGCGGCGACTTTATCGACTACATCGTCGCCGATGAATTCGTCGTACCCCCGTCCGCGCTGGATACCTGTTCCGAGCAGGTGATCTATCTGCCGGAGACTTACTGGGTCGATGACAGTCGCCGCGCGCGGCCCGCCGATCCGCCGCCACGCGCCCAGCTCGGGCTGCCCGAATCGGGCTTTGTGTTCTGCTGCTTTAACAACAGCTACAAGATAACGCCGGAGATGCTCGGTGTCTGGTGCGAGATCCTCAGAGCGGTCCCCGGCAGTGTGCTGTGGGCACAGAACAGCAATCCGGAGAGCGCTCTGGCCGGCAATTTGCGGCATGAGGCAGAACAACGTGGCGTTGCCGCCGAGCGGATCATATTCGCGCCGCGGCGCCCGCTGGAAGAGTATCTGGGTCTGTTCCGGGCCGCCGATCTGTTCCTGGACGCCCGGCCGTATAACGCACACACCACGGCCAGCGATGCCCTCTGGTCCGGGCTACCGGTGATCACCTGTCCGGGAGAGACCTTTGCCTCGAGAGTCGCCGGTAGTCTGCTGCGGACCCTGGGACTACCGGAACTGGTGTGCTCGTCACTCGACGCATACCGGGACCTGGCGGTAGCGCTCGCTGACGAGCCTCGACGGATGATCGAGCTGCGCCAGCGCCTTGAACAGCACCGAAGGCGCAGCCCGCTCTACGACACCGCGCGTCTCACCCGTCACATGGAAGCCGCCTACGAATTTATGTTCGACACCTATGCGGCCGGACGGCCACCGGCGCACTACGCGGTGCGACCGATGTCCTGAGCACGGCTCAGGTCTTGAGGCGGCCGAACAGTCCGCGCCGCCGATGCATCGCTTCGTGCAGCTCGCGCCGTCGTGCCTCGAGCCAGTCGGAACGTGAGACGGGTGTCTCAGGGCCACCCTTGTCATGACGCCGCGCGATCTCCTGATCGCGGAATCCGCAAAAATCGCGGTAGGCTTCCAGCTCCGGCCGCAGGTTTCTGCAGGTCAGTTCCACCATGATGGCGTCGTCCAGATAGCCGATCGCCGGTATGTCGTCGGGTATCAGGTCTTCCCGGTCGGCCACATACCCCATGGCATCCAGAATCCGGCGGATATCCTCTACCGGCAAGCGCCACTCCGGGTCGGTGACCATCGCCACCAGCGATTCCAGTTGCTCCAGGCTGCGCAGAATGAACTTCGGCGGATTGGACTGACGCGCGCGCTCCAGCAAATTTTCGGCGGCTTTGACGATCTGCGCCATCTCGATCTCGCCCTGACCGCTGCTCTTGGATTCGATGAGACGCTGGAAATAAGCCAGATCCTGATCGGAGAGTTCAAACTCCAGCTTCATCGGCATCGCTCTTCCCGAGAGTCAAAAGACGGACAGATGGCGGCAGCGTAGCCAGCCGCCGCTGATGCGTCAATCAGACCAAGGACGTGATACCGGGCGGCACGGGTCGCGGTGCAGCAAGACGCCGAAAACGGGTGTGAACCAGGTCCTTGACACTGCTCCGGGCATTATGACAGCGTGATCCATGCAGAAAACGGCAAAGTCGTCGAAAGACGATGACGCAAAGCCACCGGTCTAAGGGCAGTGCCTAGGACAGCGGGGTCGCCTGCCGGCCAGGTCCGCAAAGAAACGGACCGGCCGCAAGCACGGACGCTCTTCGAGCGATCCGCCCCCTTGCCCTGCCTCGGAACCGGTGCGACGCCAGCCGTCACTGCGTGGAGGGCGCGGATGGGCCGCGCCAGCAGGGGAAAGCGGGAGTATGTGTGATGGACGTCACGCACAAGAAAGTCGATCCGGACATTCTGGAGACCACCCAGCGTCTGAAGGCACTGGAGGACGAGTGGCGCGAGCGCAAGGCAGCACGTCTTTACAAGGACCTCACCAAGGCTGCTGACGAACTCGAGGCCAGGTTCTCCGGCTACACCTCGGTGAAGATCGAGAAAGGCGAGCGAGCGGTGACCGTCAGTGTCGGTCAGGACCGGGAGCTGCGGCTGCTGATGCGTCTGCATTTCGACGAGCACGGCTTGCTCAATCAGAGCTATCAGGTGCACGACAAGCAGATCCGGCGCCGCCCTGACTACGAAGAACTGGACGATCAGTACGCCTTCGAGACGCTGGAATCCGCGGTCGCCTTTGTCGCGCGCGCCTGCGACTGAGGCCGGTACACCCGGCACCTGAGAAACGGCGGCCGGATTCAGGTCCGGGGCCCGGCCCTGAAGTCGCGGATCGCATCGAGCAACGTCTGGTGTTTGAAGTCGGTGAACTCGCCGGCGTCGAAAAAGACGCCGTAGCAGGTGGTGCAGGATTCGAACCATATGTGCGGCTGATCGCGGTCGACCATGCGGATCATGCTCGTGTGACAAACCGGACATGCGATCCTGTCTTCGGCATTGAATAACTCGCCGACTTCGGGATCGCCCTGATCGATCGCCTCGGAGCCATCCATCTTTTTTAGCGCTTCGTGTTCGAGAGCGTCGAACCAGATGCCTCTGCACAGGGTGCATCGATCCACCTCGATGCCCTGGTACTCCACCGTCTCCATTTCGTGATTACATTTGGGACACTGCATGTTCGACTCCGGGTAGCGAAAACCGATCCTCTGTTTAGAGGGTAGCCAATAGCGGCGCCCAAGCAAGGGCAGCACCCTCGGGACGGCCCCGGCTACGGATCATGCGTCCTCGGGCGCGTCGGCACCTCGCCGCGGAACAAAGCGCTCTCGATGCACAAAGCGGTCGTACTCCGCGATGACCTGGGCACCGGTCAGCAGGATCACCGCGCCGACCTCCAGCAACAGCAAAGCGACGACGACCGCGGTCAGCGAACCATAGACCACATTGACGATGGAGATGGAATCGAAATACCAGGTCAGGGTGCGCCGTGTCGCTTCCCACAGCAATGACGCCGCGAGACCGCCGATCAGCGCCGCGGTCGTGCCGATCCGTCCGGCCGGCATGATCTTGTAGAACGACGCCAGCAAGACCACCTCCAGCACGAACATGCCCACCGCCACGAGCCCGGTCCCCCGTCGATGCCCGGGAAGCAGATCGACCAACGCCGGCGGCAGGTGCGGTTCCAGCGCGCTGATGATGCTCGGACCGATGGTGAGCACGGTCAGCCCGGCGCCCAGCACCAGCATATAGAGATACGGGATGATCGCGGAGACCAGGAAATGCCGGCTGACGGTCAGCGCGCGGTGTTGGAAGATCCGTTCAAGCGCACGCTCCAACACCAGGAACGCTGATGCACTAAAAAAGACCAGCAACACGATAGCCACCCAGCCAAGCTCCTCGCGTCCGCGCAGCAGACCACGGATCTGTTCGACCACCACTTCGGTACGGCCCGGGATCACCAGTTCGACCGCGCCGGAGAGTGCGGTCAGCAAGCCTTCCTGATCGACAAACAGCGACAGGGTCAACAGCATCAGCGCAAAGAACGGGATGATGCTCAACAGCGCGTTGTAGGCCAGCGCGCCTGCCATCAACATCACCTGATTAGCCCGCAAACCGCGACCCACCCGAAACAGGAAGGCGACGGGGTGGCGCAGGATCAGCCTGGCCCGGGCGGCATGCGGATTGAACAGTGGCAAGAGCGCTGAATCCAGAGGCAGGGGCTTGCTCAGGATTGTACTTGAACCGCCACGGCAAACGAGCGATTAATCCGCTGAATCCTGATCTTGGTTCTGCTAGCCTAGAGGCCGGTTTTTGCCTTGGGGGAGGCGCTTGAGCGACACGTCCGGAGGATTCAGTCGTCTCTTCAGAGAGATGCGACGCCGCAACGTGTTCAAGGTTGCGACGGTCTATCTGATCGCGTCCTGGTTGTTGATCCAGATCGCCGAGACCACCTTCCCGGCACTCAGCCTGCCCGAGTGGACCGTGACCTTTGTGGTCATGCTGCTGCTGATGGGGCTGCCCATCGCATTGATCCTCGCCTGGGCTTTCGAGGTCACCCCCGAAGGCATCAAGAAGACCGCCGAGGTGCCGGCCGAGCAATCGATCACCTCCTCCACCGGCCAGCGCATCAACTATCTGATCATCGGCAGCCTGGCCGCGGCGGTGATATTCCTCGCCATCACCCACGGCGGATTCAAAGGCATCACCGGTCCGGATGAGGATGCGGGATCCAAATCGATCGCGGTGCTGCCATTTGTCAATATGAGCGGCGACGCAGACAACGAGTATTTTTCCGACGGGCTGTCCGAAGAATTGCTCAACCTTCTCGCCCAGGTCGACGGTCTGCGCGTCGCCGCGCGGACTTCTTCTTTTTTCTTCAAGGGCCAAAATGAAGACCTGCGCAACGTCGGTGACAAGCTGGGCGTGGAGCATGTACTCGAGGGCAGCGTGCGCAAGTCCGGCAACCGTATCCGCGTGACCGCCCAGCTGATCAAGGTCAGGGACGGCTTCCATCTGTGGTCGGACACCTACGACTACGAGATGGACGACATCTTCAAGATCCAGGACGAGATCTCTCTGGCTGTGGTCGACGCTCTTAGAGTGAACCTGCTGGGCGAAGAGCGGCAGCGGCTGACCAAACGCGCCACCACCAACGTCGAGGCCCACAATCTCTATCTGCGCGGCCGGCAGTTCCTGCATCTGCGTACGCTGGAATCCATCGAGCAGGCGGAGAAACTGTTCGAGCAGGCCGTGCGTATGGATCCGGACTACGCGCTGGCGTATTCCGGGCTTGCGGATGCGGTGAGTCTGCTGGCCAGCAATCATCAGATGATGCCGGTGGAGACCGCCTATGAGCGGACCGCGCCGCTGCTGGAACGGGCGATGGCGCTGGATCCGGAATCCGCCGAGGTCTGGGCTTCGAAGGGTCTGGCGGAGATAAACATCCGCAAGCTGGACGCGGCGGAGGCTGCGCTCAAGCGCTCGATGGAACTCAACCCCAGCTACGCCCCCGCCTACCTCTGGTATGCCAGCGCGCTGGGCGATACGCCGGGCCGGTCAGAGGAAGCCATAGAGGTCCTGCGCAAGACCCTGGAGATCGATCCCCTGTCCCGGGTGGCCCAGAACAATATCGCCTTCAATCTCATGCAACTCGGTCGTTATGAAGAAGCCGAGAGCCAGATGCGGCGTCTGATCACTCTGGATCCCGATTACCCGACCGGTTACCTGGGGCTGTACAACCTGAACCGGTTCATCTTCTCCCGTCTGGACGAGGGCCATCGCTGGCTGATCAGGGCCCATGAAGTCTCCGAACGGGACGTTCGCACGACCATCGAATTCGTATTTCTCTATTCCGATCTGGGGATGGATGAGGAGGCAGACCGATGGATCAGACGGATCAGCCTGGAATCACCCGAACACCCGGTGGCGAGGATGCTCCCTGCCTATGGAGCGATTTTCGAAAAAGACTTTGTGCGAGCCGAGCAATTGGCGGCGGAGTTGATGCAGACCGACCTTAGCAATTTCCCGAACCTCCGCGCCGCCCGCGTCTTCACCCTGACCATGGTCGACCGCGCCGACGAGGCCCTGGCGCTCGTCGAGGGATGGTATCCCGAGTTGTTGGCAGCGGAGCCGGTCGTCGACGC
>CAJHYD010000098.1_pt1 | contig 36443 bp, 30 predicted proteins | sample 9198701 | NCBI WGS metagenome assembly CAJHYD01 (sample SAMEA7708365, study PRJEB35096) | sediment metagenome | biome: marine neritic benthic zone biome [ENVO:01000025]; feature: sediment [ENVO:00002007]; material: shallow marine sediment [ENVO:03000034] sea grass bed [ENVO_01000059] ...
CTGGAGAATGTGACCGACAGAGAGGCTGCAGCATCGTTCAGCGAACGCATGCTGGAGAGCCTTAACCAGCCGCTAAACTGTGGCGAGCACGAGGTGCACTGTGAGGTGCGCTCCGGCATAGCGATGTATCCGGAGGAGGCCGGTGACGTCGAGAGCCTGCTCAAGGCAGCCGAAAAGAAACTCGCCGAGCTGGAACTACCGCAGGATACGGCTGCCGGTGATGAGCCGGAGCGGCGCGCCGGCAGTTCCAGGATCCGCAATGATCTGCTGGACGAGGTCAGCTGGGCCTTCGAGCAGCAGCAGTTCGAATTGCATTATTTGCCCAAGGTCGATACCCGGACGCGGGATATCCAGGGTGTGGAAGCGCTCTTGCGCTGGCGCCACCCGCTACGTGGACTGGTGCCGCTGGGCGAATTCTTCCCGCTGATGCAGGACAGCGGTCTGATCGTTCCGGTCGGGGACTGGGTGATGCAGACAGCCTGTGACCAGCTCCGGGCATGGGATGATGAGTCACTACCGCCATTGCGCATGGCGGTAAATTGCGCCTCGCAACAGTTCCAGCTTGGCGATTTCATTGACAGGGTGATCCAGGCGCTTGAGATTTCAGGCGTGGAAGCCGGACGCATCGAGATAGAATTCGACGAAAACATGTTGATGCGCAATCTCGACGAAAGCGCCGAGAAATTGCGTCAATTGAAAGAACTCGGTCTTGGCCTTTCTCTGGATGATTTCGGCACCGGTTTCTCCTCCTTACGGCAGCTCTCCCGGCTGCCTCTGGATGCATTGAAGATCGACCGGTCCTTCGTCTCCGGTCTACCTCAATGCGCAGAGTCGGCGGCGGTGTGTGGCGCCATCATCGATCTGGCCCATCGCTTTGGTATGGAGGCGGTGGCGGAGGGAGTCGAATCAGACGAGCAGGTCGCGCAACTCGCGAAACTCGGCTGCGATCATATGCAGGGTTTCCTGTTCACGCGACCCCTGCAGGCCGCGGATCTGTCCCGCTTTGTCCGCGCCCATCGCGACACCGATGCCGCCGAAGACCTGCGCGCGGCAGCGTCCTGACGTCGATCCCGGTCGATCCACGACACGATCCGCGGACCTGGGCCAGAGTCCTTTGTGACTGGCACAGGCAACGGATCGGATCCCGACGGCGCTCGATTTAACACCGGCGTTATGTGACCTGCGTCACATTTCGCCGCCCCGCCACCGGGATGTGTTCACAGCCCCCAAAAGCCCCGGATGATCAAATCTGTCCCCAGGATAGGACAGTTTTGGAAACAACGATGCTCAGCCCCTTCACCACCTTCCGTGCCGGCCTGTGGCTAACGCTGCTGATGCCCCTGGTGTTACCGGGCTGCGCCACGACCAGCCTCTCGACAGCGCCGGTTGCGTCGACGCAGGAAGCGGCCACCCGCACTGCGCCCAAGGCCGCGTACATCATCCAATACCGGAGTGCGGCGGAAGCCGCTGAAGTCGTACGCGATGCCGGTGGTGAAATCACCCACGAATTGACGGTAATCCGCGCTGTCGGCGCTGAACTGGACGAGACGCAGGTGGCGCAATTGCGTGACACCCATAGCGGTCTGCGCATTTTCGCGGATCAGGCGGTATCCCTGGATGCGCTGACCAGTATGAGCCTCACACAGGCACCCGTTGATGCAGACAAGCGGAAGAATGAATATCAAAACCCCGTCGGCGACGCCCCGCACCAAATCATCGGCGCCGATCGGCTACATGACAACTGGATCGATGGCTGGGGTGTTGGCGTAGCGGTGCTGGACACCCCTACTGATTCAAGGGTCGGCCCAGCCAACAATTACTGGCGCTCAGTCTGGCACTACGACGCGAAGAAGAATGTGCTGTTGGCAGCGGGCAAGTCGAAGGACGGCTCCGGACATGGCACCCACGTCTCCTCGATTATCGCCGCCGACTATGCGTATGAGCAGCACGGCTTCTATGGCATCGCGCCGAGCGCTGACCTGATCTCTGTCGCCGCATTCGACAAGCACGGTCACGGTACATATCTGGATGTGATCAGGGGCATCGATTGGGTGATCCGCTATCGCGAGAAGCTCAATATCCGCGTGCTCAATCTGTCGTTGAGCGCGGAGGTCAATTCCTTCTATTGGGATGACCCGCTGAATCAGGCGGTGATGGCGGCCTGGGAAGCGGGCATCGTGGTGGTGGCGTCGGCGGGCAATCGTGGGCCGGATGCCATGACCATCGGCGTGCCCGGGAACGTGCCCTACATCATCACCGTCGGTGCGATGACCGACAACTACACGCCATATCAGCCAGAAGACGACTATCTGGCGACCTTCTCCTCGGTGGGCCCGACCTACGAAGGATTTATCAAGCCCGAAATACTGGCTCCGGGCGGACACATCGAAGCGATGATGCCCGACGACGCGCAGATCAAGGTGAAACATGTTCAGTATGACGAGGGCCCGGGTCTGTTCGTGATGTCCGGCACCTCCCAGGCTACCGCAGTCGTCAGCGGGACGGTTGCGCTGATGCTGCAGATGGAGCCGAATCTGACGCCTGACCAGGTCAAATACCGGCTGATGGCGACCGCACGGCCTGCGACTGCCGCAGACGGCTCGCTGGCGTACAGCGTATTCCAGCAGGGCGCTGGCCTGATCGACGCCTACGCTGCCGTGCTCGAGTACGACGGCCAGCCTGCGGCAGCCGCTAACCAGGGCATGTCTGTCTCTTATGACCTGGACGGGCTACAGCATTACGGCGGGCGCGCCAACCAGGACGAAGCCGGCAACTTCTACGTGATGGATCTGGATGGCTACATCTGGACCGACGGTTATGTCTGGACCGACGGGTTTATCTGGACCGATGGCTTTATCTGGACCGACGGCTTTATCTGGACCGATGGCTTTATCTGGACCGACAGCTACATCTGGACCGATGGCTTCATCTGGACCGACAGCTACATCTGGACCGACGGTCTTAGCGAGGCCGCTTCGATCAACCACTGGGTAGAACAGGAATAAGCCGCCAGGAGTGCGGTAACAGGGAGCGAGAGTGCCCATGCAAGTCATCGATTCCATCTACGGTATTACCCACGTCGCTCGAGCGAACGCAGGACGGCGGCCGGTTCTGGCCACGACACTCGGCATGGTCGCAACGGCAATGCTGTTGTTCGGCGCGACGCTGGGTCAGGCTCATGGCCAGCAGACCGAGGCGCAACCCATGCGCTTCGAGGGCTTCGGCCAGGCCGAGGGACTGTCCCAGAACACGGTGCTGAGTATCGTGCAGGACTCCAGCGGGTTTATGTGGTTCGGGACCGAAAACGGTCTCAACCGGTATGACGGATACGCGTTTACCCCGTTCCGTCGCGAAACCATGAATCCCGGCTCGCTGACCAGTGATTTTGTGTTCGACGTGGCCGAAGATTCGAACGGCGACCTGTGGATCGCCACCGATGGCGGTGGGCTTGCGCTGCGCCGCAAGGAGACCGGCAACTTCCGCGTCTATCGTCACGACCCTTCGTTCCCCGGGAGCCTGGCGAGCAACAACATACGCTCGGTGAGCATGGCTGACGATGGCGTGCTCTGGATCGGTCATCAGCGCGCAGGTCTGGATCGTTTCGAAATCGCCAGCGGCCGCATCACCCACTTCCGTCACAACGCCGGTGACCCGGCATCGCTCAATAGCGACTCCGTATTTGCCGTCCATGTGGACCGCGCCGGTGAAGTCTGGGTGGGAACAGACGCCGGCCTGAATCGACTCAACCCGGCCAGCGGTCGGGTGACACATTATCAGCACGACCAGGCGATCGAAGGCAATCTGAGCAGCGATCTGGTACGCGCGATCTTCGAAGACGCCGCCGGTACGTTATGGGTCGGTACCAAGGGTGGTGGTTTGAATCGCTTTGACGGTGACACCGAGCAATTCACGGTGTTCCGCAACGATCCCGCCGATCCGCGTAGCCTGAGCAACGACCGCGTCTGGGCGTTGCTGGAAGACGAAAGCGGACGGTTCTGGGTCGGGACTTCAGCGGGTCTGAATCTATTCGATCGCGCGACTGGCGACTTCCAGCGCTATCACCGCGAAACCACCGACGCCGACAGCCTCGGCGACGATCATATCCGCAGCCTGTTCCAGGACCACAGCGGCATGCTCTGGGTCGGCACGCAGCACGCCGGTGTGTTCAAATGGAATCCGCGTTCCTGGTCCATGGGCCATGTGAAGCCGGCGGCAACGAATGACGGGCTCAGCGCCGGCAACGTGATGGCCTTCGCCGAAAGCACAGACGGGACACTCTGGGTCGGCACCTTTGGTGGCGGTCTGAATGCCATCGACCCCGCGACCGGCAAGATACGCCGAATGCAGCATGATCCGGCCCTTGCCGAAAGCCTCGGCGATAACCGCGTCATGTCCCTGGCGATCGGCAAGGATGGCCAGCTGTGGATCGGCACCATGACCGATGGTCTGAACCGGCTCGATCCGACGACTGGCAGGATCCTGCGCTATCGCCACGATGCCGAAGATCCGGCCGGCCTGTCCGCCAACGGCATCATGGCGCTGTTCGAGGATCGCGAGGGCCGGCTCTGGATCGGCACCTTTGGCGCCGGTGTAGACCGCCTCGACAACGACGGGTCCGGTTTTGTGCACTTCCCTCACGATCCCGCGGACCCGACCAGTCTGTCCAGCCCCCGCGCGACGAGTTTCGCCCAGGATGCCAGCGGGGCCGTATGGATCGGTACCGACGGCGGCGGTCTCAGTCGCTGGGATCCGGTGACCGGCAACTTCGACGTCTTCCGGCACAATCCTCTGGATCAGTCCAGCCTGAGTGCCGACACTGTTTACTCGCTTTATGTCGACGCGGACGACCAGGTCTGGGTGGGCACGCGCGGTGGTGGGCTCGACCGGGTGCTGATTTCGCCGCGGCATCCTGGTCTGGTGCGATTCAGCAATTACTCTCAGGTCGATGGATTGTCCAATGATGTGATATACGGCATCCAGGGCGATGATCTGGGCAATCTGTGGCTGAGTACGAATTTCGGTCTCAACCGGTTCAATCCGGCCACCGGCGAGGTCAAACGCTTCCACCGTAGCCACGGGCTGCAGGCCGAAGAATTCAATTTCGGCGCCCATTTCCGCAGCCGTGATGGCGAGCTGTTCTTTGGCGGCGCAAACGGCTTTAACCACTTCTACCCGGGTTCGCTGCCACTCAACGCCACGCCGCCCTCGCTCAAGCTGACGGGCTTTGATGTGTTGAACAAACCGGTGGCCACCGATCAGCCATACCCGCTGCTGGACGCTGTCGAACTCGGCTACCGCGACGACGTGTTGACCCTCGAATTCGCCGCATTGGATTTCACCGCGCCGGCTGAAAACCGGTACCAGTACCTCCTCGAAGGCTTCGATCAGGCATGGGTCGACGCCGGTAACCGCCGCCGCGTGACCTACACCAACCTGGCTGCCGGTAGTTACGTGTTCCGAGCCAAGGCGGCCAACAGCGACGGCGTCTGGAGTGAGGAGGAACTGAGATTGTCCGTGACCGTAGCGCCCTCGCCATGGGAGAGTCCGGCCGCCTACTTTGCCTACGCGGTGGCCGCGCTGTTGCTGGTCCTGTGGATCTGGATGGCACAGCGCCGTCGGATGCTGCGCAAGGAAGCCCATAGCCGTCAGCTCGAGGCGGAAGTCGATGCCCGCACCCAGGAGCTCGCCGAACGTAATGAAGAACTGCGCTCGGTCAACGGCCAACTCGCCGAGGCCAGCCTGACCGATCCGTTGACAGGTCTGCGTAACCGCCGTTATCTCTATGAAGAGGCGTCCAAGGACGTAGACCTGGTGCGCCGTCGTTACCAGGAATCCAGAGGGGTCACGAGCAAACCGCGGACTACCGATATGGTGTTCCTGATGGTCGACCTCGATCACTTCAAACCGATCAACGACTCCCACGGCCACGCGGCCGGGGACGAGGTGCTGCTCCAGGTCCGCGACACGCTGCGCCATGCCGCACGCAGCTCCGATCTCATCATCCGCTGGGGCGGCGACGAATTCCTGGTGATCGCCAGGCATACGGATGCCGACGAGGCCGAAGAGCTGGCCGAGCGCATCCGCAGCCGCATCGCCGACCGCATCATGGTGCTGGACGACGGCACCGTGGTGAAGACCACCTGTTCGGTCGGCTTCGCCTGCTACCCGTTCCTGCGCGAGCAGGCCGGACGGCTGGCCTGGGAGCAGGTGATGGCGGTAGCCGACCGCGCCATGTACATGGCCAAGGAAAGCCGCAACGCCTGGGTCGGCCTGATCAGCACCCCCGAGACCGAGAACGTCGACAATCTGTTCGAGAGCATAGAAAGCGATCCCGACCTGATGATCGAAGGCGGCGCCCTCGAGATCCGCAGTTCCGAGCCCTCCCAGATGGCGACCGTAGCCTGAGCATGGGAGAAACAGGATGAAATTCAATAACAGAAATCCGAAGTTCTCCGCGCTGATCATAGGCGCGCTGGCGCTGATCGGCCTGCTTCATGTGAACACCATGCCCGGTCAGGAAGCTGCCGGGGAGCGCACCAGCTACATCGTTCAGGGTGCCAGCCTGCCGGCCGTGAAGGCGCTGGTCCGGGCCCGGGGTGGCGAGATCACCCATGAACTGGGCGTCATCAACGCGGTGGCGGCGGAGCTGACCGTGGACCAGGCGGCTGCGCTGCGAGGCCACGACGCCATCCGCACGGTCTACGGCAATGGCTCCATCGAGGTGGCCGGCAAGCCCCCGAAGGCCGGCGGCGGCAAAGGCAAAGATGGGTCCAGCGAAGATTCCGACGGCGGGGTCGCCGGGTCTTCCTACTCGGAGTTCCCGGGCCTGGTCGACGCAGACCTTCTGCACGACCGCGGCATTGACGGGTCGAATATCACGGTCGCGGTGATGGACACTGGCATTTACTCGGGGCCGGGAATCACCCTGGACCGGTATGGCGCAAAGCGCATCCGCGCCGCATATGATGCGACAACGGACCAGCAGTACCTCAGCTCCGGCAAGGGCAAGACCAGCTTCGACGAGTTTGACAATGATGACAGCGGTCACGGTTCCCACGTCACCGGGACCGGCTTCAGCAGCAAGCTGTCCGACGCGGGCAAGTTCAATGGCATAGCGCCAGCCGCCGATCTGATCTCGGTCAAGGTCTTCAGTGCCGATGGCAACGGGACCTACGCGGATGTGATCCGTGGTGTGGACTGGGTCGTCGCCAACCGCGGAAATCTCGGCATCCGCGTGCTGAACATGTCCCTCAGCGCGCAGCCGCAGTCGCATTACTGGGACGATCCTCTGAACCAGGCGGTCATGGCGGCCTGGGACGCGGGCATCGTGGTCGTCGCCTCGGCCGGCAACTCGGGACCGGGCGCGCATAGCATCGGCGGTCCGGGCAATGTGCCCTACGTGATCACGGTCGGCGCCATGACCGACAGCGACACGCCGGCAGACGGCAGCGACGATCGTCTCGCGACATTCTCGGCCACCGGCCCCACCTACGAAGGCTTCATCAAGCCCGAGGTGGTCGCGCCCGGCGGCCATATCATGGCCTCCATGCAGGATGATTCGCAGATCGCCCTGCATCACCCCGCGTTCTACCTCGGCGGCAACTATTTCACCATGTCCGGCACCTCCCAGGCGACCGCGGTGGTCTCCGGGGTGGCCTCCCTGATCCTGCAGATGGAGCCCGGACTGGATCCTGACGCGGTGAAATGTAAGATCATGCGCGGTGCCCGGCCGGCGGTGAAGGCGGACGGCAGCCTTGCCTACAGCATCTTCCAACAGGGTGCCGGTCTGGTTAACGCCGACGATGCGGTCTTCGACTGGACGCACGATTGCGCCAATCGCGGGCTGGACATCGAGGCGGACCTAGCAGGAACGCAACACTTCGGCGGCCGTGCCAACCAGAACCCGGATGGCAGTTACTACCTGATGGGCATGGACGGCTACATCTGGACCGACGGCGGCGTCGGCACCGGGGGCTATACCTGGACCGACGGGTATGTGTGGACTGACGGTTACATCTGGACCGACGCATATCTCTGGACCGACGGCACCCTCGGCGCCAACGGATATATCTGGACCGACGGCTACGTCTGGACGGACGGATATATCTGGACCGACGGCTACGTCTGGACGGACGGATACCTCTGGACCGACTCTCTGGCCGAGCCGATGTCCATCAACTCCTGGGTGCCACAGGAATAACAGCCTGGCGAAAGCCCGCGCCTCACCGGGCGCCGTTGGAGATCGCCAGACGACCGCTAGATGCGGTCGTCTTTTTTTGTCCGAGAGAGGCCACGCGCCGAAGACCAGCGTCAGCAACCGGTCCAGGCCTTCCGACCGGATTCCCATGCGCCGATTTAACCGCCCGATTATGTGAGCCAGATCACGTTTGGCGGGCGACGGCAGTCGACGTCCGGCACTGCGTGATGAGTGGCGATGGCTTTCAATGGACTACACCTGGATGCACCGGGAACAGGGATTGAGCCCGACAGACATCCGCAGTCGAACGGCATCGCCGATGAAGACAGATCTACAAACTACCCGGGCCAGGGAGCGGTCCGCCGGCCATGAAGGCGTTGACCACGAGCCTTCGGTTGTGACCGCGACACAGTCTTCGCCGGCGGTGGCATCCGGCGCTACCGCAACGCCGTATATGCCGACCGGCGAGACGCCGCGCATGATCGCTGTCCGTCGCCTTATCGAACAGGTGGCGGGCGTCGACACCAATGTATTGATCACCGGCGAGTCCGGTACCGGCAAGGAGTGGGCTGCGCGCAGCATCCATGATCTCTCGCCGCGCCGCGAGCAACCCTTCGTCCCGGTCAACTGTGGCGCGATCCCCGCGGAGTTGATGGAGAGCGAGCTGTTCGGTCACGAGAAAGGCTCGTTTACCGGCGCTATCTCTTCGCGAGCAGGTCGTTTCGAAATGGCACAGGGCGGCACACTGTTTCTCGACGAGATCGGGGACATGAGCCCGCCGATGCAGGTCAAGCTGCTGCGAGTGCTGCAGGAACGGCAGTATGAGCGGGTCGGCAGCAACAAGAGCCGGTCCTGCGATGTCCGGATCGTGGCCGCGACGCACCGCAATCTGGAGGCAATGATCGCCGATGGCCGCTTCCGCGCAGACCTCTATTACCGGTTGAATGTCTTTCCGATCGAGATGCCGGCGCTGAGGGACCGGATCGACGATCTCGGTCTGCTCGCCGACACTATCATGCGGCGGTGCGAGCGCACCGGGCTGGATCCCATCGAACTCACGCCGGGCGCATTGCGTGTTCTCCGCGACAACCCCTGGGCCGGCAACATCCGCGAGCTTGCTAACCTGCTGGAGCGACTGTGCGTGCTCTACCCGGGCGCCACGGTCGATATCGGACAATTACCGGGACGCTTTACCACGAATGTGCCGATCCGTGATGCCGACCGGCACGCGCTGGACGAGGCGCGGTCAGCGGGGCCAATGCCCCAGGACTTCGGACTGCCCGGGCCAAACATGACGCTCAAGGATTATCTCGCCAGCATCGAACGGTCGTTGATCACGTGCGCTCTGAACGACAGCAACGGCGTCATCGCCGGTGCAGCACGTCTTCTCAACGTACGGCGGACGACGTTGGTAGAGAAAATGAAGAGGTACCGGATCGGCTAATGCGATCTTCTGTTTGCGTTTGTATCGGGTGCTGAACCACCAATTCCGATAGTTGTCCTGGCTCTGAGCGCAAGGGGCCGGCGCTGTCGCGGCAGGCCAGCCATCACCCGGCGAGAGACCACGCAGCCGCTCAGGCCGAGGCGGCCTGATCACCGTCGCCAGACGCATCGGGCGATGCGCTACGTTCAGCCGCCAACGCGGTCAACGCCCGCTCATGCTCGGCATGGATTTCCTCGAACAGGTTTGTTTCCTGTGCCAGGTCGCCGGCGCGGGCCTGTTCTTCCAGTTGCCGGCACAACTCCGACAGACGGCTCGCGCCAAGATTGGCCGCGGCCGATTTGAACGTGTGCGCGTGGCGGCGTGTCTCGTCGAGGTCGGCATCCTGCAATGCCCGATATAAGGCCTTGACCAATGCGTCGGCATTGCGGCTGTAGGTGTCGATGATCCGGGTCAACAGGTCCGGTTGGCCGGGACGCTGCAAAGCGCGGATGTTGTCCAGTGCGGTCTGATCCAGCATGTCCGTCTCCTGATTATCTCAAGCGTCGCGGGCCCAGCGCATCAGCGCGGCTCGCGTTGCCGAAATCCGGCGCGTGATCTTCTATCAGTCCGGCAAGGTCATCGCGTATAAATTCGGTTATCTGCGCAGCGGGAACAGCACGGCTGAACAGGAATCCCTGCACTTCATCGCAGTCGATGGCGCAGACAGCGGCCAGCTGCTCCCGGGTCTCGACGCCCTCGGCAATGACCTTCAATCCGAGGCTGTGGCCCATGGCGACAATGGCAGAGCAGATAGCCCGATCATCGGCATCTATGTTGACGTCCTTGATAAACGATCGATCGATCTTGAGTGCGTCCACTTGCAGGCGCTTCAGATAACTCAATGACGAGTACCCGGTCCCGAAGTCGTCCACCGCCAGCGCTACACCCATCTCCTGGATCTCTTGCAGCGTCTCGTGGATCTGCGCCAGGTCGCGCAGGAACAGGCTCTCAGTAATCTCCAGTTCGAGGTTTGATGCGTCGATGCCGCTGTTGCAGATCGCGCCCCAGATCATGGTGGCCAGATTGCCGAAGGTGAACAGCTGGCTGGATACGTTGACGGCGATGGGGAAGGGAGCCAGGCCGGCCGCCGCCCAGGCGCGAGACTGTTCGCAGGCCTGGGTAATGACCCATTCGCTGACCGGTGCGATCAGACCGGTCTCTTCCGCCAGCGGGATAAACCGCGCGGGAGAGATCGGCCCGTCCTCCGGATGATCCCAGCGTAGCAAGGCCTCGACGCCGGTAATGCCACCGCCGTTGAGATCGATCTTCGGCTGATAATGGAGTTCCAGATCACCATGCTCCACGGCCTTGCGCAATTTCAGCTCCAGGTCGAGTCGCTCCATCGATCGCAGGCTCATGGATTCGGAATAGAACCGTTGCGTGTTGCGGCCGGCTGTCTTGGCCTCATACATGGCGGTGTCCGCATTCTTCATCAGCGCCTCGGCATCCGCACCGTCCTGCGGATAGATAGCGATGCCGATACTCGGAGTCACCACGAACTCACGTCCGAGATGGCTGAACGGGCTGCGTAACGCCTCGTGGACCCGGACAGAGATGCGTTCGGCATCATTCTTGTCACGGATGCCGCGTGCCAGGATCACAAATTCGTCCCCGCCGACCCGGGCCAGCGTCTGTGCTTGCTGCGATTCATCGGTCGGGGAGACCATGTCCGAGCCGCGGATGCACCCGGACAGTCGGGAGGCGACAGACTTCAACAACACGTCTCCAGTGCTGTGGCCGAGGTTGTCGTTGATGCGTTTGAAGAAGTCCAGATCGATAAAGAGCAGCGCGATCTGCTCCCCCTGGAGCTGCGCATCGCTCAAAGCGCTGCGCAGCTCCCGCAAGAAACGCTGCCGGTTCGGCAGGCCGGTCAGGGTGTCGAAGAAGGCCAGCCGATGGACCTTGGCGGCGGCGGTGACACGGTCGGTAACATTGCGGATCAGCCCGAGCACGCAATTGTCCCGATAGTTGATCAGCCGGACCTCATGAGCACGTGGTGCGGTCTTTCTGCCATGCTGGAATTCGAACGTCTCGATCGACCCATGCTCCAGACTGCGACGGATCTGCGTCTGGAATTCGCGTGCGTGCTCTTGGCTCAGTAGCTCGCTGATCAACCGGCCTTCGGCGTCACTGGGCAGCCATTGCTCCCCCTGGCCCTGATCAAGCAGTTGGTCGATCCGGCCATCAGCGTCGAAGACGCAGATGCAGTCCGGGATGGCGCCCAGCAACGCGCTGTTTTTCGACTCACTGACCTCCAGGTCTCTGAGCGTCCGCGCCGCCCTGAGGATAAACTGCACGCGCTGTCCGAGGACCGGCCAATTGATTGGCTTGCTGATAAAATCCGTGGCGCCGGCTTCATAAGCCGCCTTGATCGAGGCCGAATCGTCGTTGCCCGTGACCATCAACACCGGCGTCATGCCGAATTCCGGAAGTTCGCGTAGCCTGCGGCAGGCGGAGATGCCGTCCAGGCGGGGCATGTCCACATCCATCAGCACGATGTCCGGCCTGTATTCCTCAAAAAGAGTCAGTGCGTCCTCGCCATTGCAGGCTTCGATGACCTCGTGGCCACCGCTTTCCATGGTCTCTCTGAGCATCAGGCGCATGGTCGGATCGTCATCGACGATAAGCACCCGGCAACGCAGTTCGGGGGCTGCGAGACTCAAAGTGTCCTCCGACCAGTTAAAGGAATGGGTCACAACGGGATCAGCGCTCCATGGCGGCGTCTTGCAGTCCGAAGGCGGCCAGGCGCGAATTTCGGCCGCGGTGTTGATACGATAGTATTGTTATCGGCCAACTCTGTTGATAATTAAGGAAAAAGTCAGGGCGGGGCGTGATTCGATTCACGCTTTGACCATTCGGGCGGAACCGGGGGCATAAAAACCGGTCTTCGGCATCATCTGAAGGGCAGCAGACCCCGTTGCAGCCCGGTGTGTAGACTGCTAAGTACTATCTAGAACAATCAATCGTCCCGTAGCCGGGAAGGGAGGCCAGGATGCGTATATTGTGTTTGCTGCTGATGCTCGCGGTAACCGGTGTCGGTGCCAGCGAACTCGGTGCCCTGGCCAAACAATGCGCTGCCTGTCATGGGGTCGATGGCATCAGCCGCTGGCCTGACGTGCCGAATATCGCCGGTCTGCCCGAGGTGGTGATCGCCAACGCACTCTACGATTATCGCGGCCATGCGCGGCCGTGCCGCAAGCCCATCTGCTCCGAGGACGAGGCCTGTCCGGATCTGGACATGTGCGAAATCGCTGAGCCGATGACCGACGGGCAGATGGACACCCTGGCACGGTTTTATGCCGCACGACCCTTTGGCGCTGCGGCCAACGAATACGATCCAGGACTGGCGGAGAAGGGCCTGGCGATTCACAACGAGAATTGCGAGGTCTGCCACACATTGGGCGGGTCCGATCCCGAAGACGAGGCCAGCATCCTGCGTGGCCAGAACCGGGCGTATATCGCCAACGCGATCAATGACTACCGCAGCGGACAGCGTCTCGGCGAGGCGGCGATGTTGACACATCTGAATGCGCTGTCGGACGAAGAAGTGCTGGCGGTGATCGAATTCTATGCCAGCCCGCAGGTGCCCGAACCACCTGTGCTGCGCTGAACGGATGCAGGAGCAGTGGCGTGAAGCTCGAATTCTTCGGCGCCGCGGGAGAGGTCACCGGCTCGTGCCATGTCGTCACGGTCGCCGGCAAGAAGATTCTGCTTGATTGCGGGCTGATCCAGGGTGGCCGCAGGCACGAGTCCCGCAATCGGGAGCCCTGGCCGTTTGATCCGGGCAGTATCGACGCCGTGGTCCTGAGCCACGCCCACATCGATCATTCCGGCCGCCTGCCGTTGCTGATCCGCGATGGGTTCGACGGCCCGGTCTATACACAACGCGCGACCCGTGACCTGTGCCGGATCATGCTCAAGGACGCGGGCTTCCTTGCCGAGAAGGAGGCCGAATCGGAGAATCGCAAGCGCCAGCGCAAAGGCATGCCGCTGATCCGGCCGCTCTACACCATGGACGATGCCAAGGCGGCCATGGGCAATTTCAAAGGGATCGGCTATGACGAGCGCAAGCGCATTCTTCCCGAGATAGAGATCTGCTTCCGCGATGCCGGGCACATCCTCGGCTCAGCGATGGTGGAACTGTGGCTGCGCGAGGCGGGTGTCGTCCGCAAGCTCGTATTCAGTGGCGATATCGGTCAACGGGGAGCGCCGATATTGCACGACCCGTCGGTGATCGCGGAGGCCGACCTGGTATTGATGGAGAGCACCTACGGCGACCGCTTGCATCGCTCGCGAGATGAGACGATCCAAGAGCTGGCGCAGATCTTCCGTGACGCCCGACACGACCACGGCAACATCCTCATTCCCGCTTTTGCGGTCGGCCGCAGCCAGGAGCTGCTGTATCTCTTCAGTCAGCACCAGGCAGACTGGGGGCTTGAGAACTGGCAGGTCTTTCTTGACAGTCCGATGGCAATCCAGGCCACCGAGACCTATGCCCGGTACACGCATCTGCATGACAAAGAGGCGGCGGAATTATGGCGGTTACGCGGCAACGGCAGTCGTCTGCTGCCGCACTTTCAGGCCACCCGTACTGCCCGGCAATCCATGGCACTCAACCGGATTCGCCATGGCGCCATCATTCTTGCCGGCAGCGGCATGTGCGAAGGCGGCCGGATCAAGCATCACCTGAAGAACAACGTCTGGCGTAAGGGATGCCACGTGATCATCGTCGGCTATCAGGCCCAGGGCACCCTCGGGCGTCGACTGGTCGATGGCGCCGATCACATCCGTCTTTGGGGCGAGGCGATCAAGGTGTCAGCCCGCATCCACACGGTGGGCGGTCTGTCCGCGCATGCGGATCAGGACGGGCTCGTCGACTGGTACGCTGGGTTCGAGCAGCGGCCACCGGTGTTCCTGGTCCACGGCGAGGACAAGGCACAACAGGCACTCGCCGAGCGACTACGCGGCGAGTTCCAGGCGGATGTGGGCATCGCACAACGCGGCCAGGTGCTCGACCTGACCGATCTTCGCTCGGTGCGCCGCGCCGCCGCCTGACCCCGGTCTGCCCTCTGGTCGTCGGGGGATCTTAAGATCGGTGCAACGGCGTGCTCAGTCCTTGAGTACGAACGTGACTTTCAGTCGGACCCGATAATCCTCTATCTTTCCGTCCCTTACAGACACTTCTTGATCCGCAACCCAGGCGCTGCGCACATAATGCAGGGTCTTGTGGGCTCGATCGATGGCTACCTTCAAGGCATCGTCAAAGCTCTTTTTCGATTCGGCCGTGATCTCCGTTACGCGTGCGACAGACATAGTTCAGTCTCCTGCTTGGATTAAGAGAATCGGTATCTCGTTGTCTTGAAAAGGGTAGCAGGGCGAGGACGCTGGCGCCCACTTCGAGTTTTCCCACCACCACCGCTCATGGCTGATAGTCGACGTAGGATTTCTCCTCGATCAGCTCGGATCCGGATTCAATATTGATACGGCGCTTGATTGCCGCCCGGCGGTCGTTTTGCGTGTAAACGGATCGCGCCAGTTCGATGAACTCCGGGCCAAAGTCGACCGCGCGTTCTTTTTCCCTGATCCGGTCCTCGATATCCCAAAGCGACTCGTTCACGGCCTTGAGTTCGGCCCGGGCCTCGTCGATGTCCTGATCGGACAGCACGCTGTTCTCCCAGATGCGGGTCAGACGCTCGAGCTCACGGCGCACGTTGGCCAGCGCGCCGGCGCGGATGATCCGCTCGGATTTGATCTCCAGGATGGTCAGCTTGTCGATGAGTTCGCCCACCGAGATGGGCACGCGAATCTCGCTCATGGCTGCTCCGGCTGCATCAGGTTTGCACAGCGATTATGCCTGTGTCACCACGTCGGCCGCCATGAGTGCGTCAAGCTGCTCGATGACGTCGTCGACGGTCACCAGATCCATCACCCCGGGCCGTTCGATCTTGGTGCCCCATTTTAAGGCTGCAGCCGGCCGGCCGAGGAATTTTTGCGCAGCGTCATCATAGCGGTCCACGCACCATTTCCGGCTGAGATACGGTCCGCTGCGCTGCGGGTTGCTGGCGGCATGCAGTCCGATTACCGGAGTCCCGGTTGCGGTCGCCAGATGCATCGGCCCGGAGTCGGGCGAGATCAGCAGGCTGGCGCGTTCGAGCACTGCGAGCAGCTGCTTGATGGTGTCTTTGCCGATCAGATCGATCGGTACTGAATCCATGGCCGCGCTGATAGCATCCCCCATGCGGCGTTCGTGTGCGGACGGGCCGCCGCAAAGGACGATGCGAAAGCCATGATGTCTGGCCGCGTAGTCAGCCACCCTGGCATAGCGGTCCGCACGCCAGTTCCGCAGTGGATGACTGGAGCAGGGGCTGATGACCAACACCGGTTCGTCGCCGAGCAGCCGTGCCGCAGCGTCTCTCGCATCGAGCGGGATCGGGATGTCCCAGCGAAGCTCACGATGCGTGACGCCCAACGCACTGGCAAAGCTGAAAAAGCTGTCTAAAACATGCTGGCCGCTCACCGCCGGTATGCGCCGATTGACGAACAGCCCATGCAGGTCCCTGGCGCGATCGCGATCATAGCCGAGACGGATCGGCGCCCGTATGGCCAGGCTCGCCAGATTGGCGCGCATCGAGACCTGGGCGTGGATCAGCACATCGAAGCGCTGAGCGCCGATGCGACGCCGCAGCTCGAACGGCGCCCGCCAGCCCTTTGACTTGTCAAACTGGTAGAACTCCACCCCCGGAAGATCACCGATGAGCTGATACTCGAGGCGGCCCAGGCACCAGCCCAAACGCGTCTGCGGCCACTGGGCCTGGATGCTGCGCACGACCGGCACCATATGCGAGACGTCGCCGAGCGCGGACAGCCGCAGCAGGCAGAGGGCGTCAGGGGGCTGGATCAGCGGCAGGGATGTTTTTTGCATCTCTCGGAGCATTGTTGCGATGGCCCCCGGGGCGGGATCACCGAAGGTGTGATTCTAGCGCCTGTCGGGCGAGGGTCCACGGGCGCGGACACCTTGCTTCGCCGTTTTATCGCGGACGGCCATCAGCTAAACTATCGCGCTTTGGGGCAGGCCCGGAATGATGCCGGGCTCCAGCAGTGATTCCCGGCAAGATGCACATGCGACGATTCCGCCACAGACCGGCACGTTCGGTGGTCGTCGCAGGCGTCTGCCTCGCGAACGCCAAACCGGGCCAGACCGCCCGAGCAGGACGATGAGCAAGAGCCTAGAAGACCGATATCGCACCAGTCCGTTGTTCGGCGGTAACGCACCGTTTGTCGAGCAACAGTACGAGCAATATCTGCAGGATCCCGCGTCGGTCAGCGGCGAGTTGCGCAACTATTTCGACAGCCTGGGTCCGCGCGAAACCGAGGAGGTGCCGCGCGGACCGGTGGAAGCCAGCCTGCGGCAGTTCGCGCTGCGTCCACCCAAAACCGGTGCTTCGGATGAGCTGCTGGCCAAACAGGCGGCTGTGATGCAGCTGTTCGAGGCCTACCGCATGCGTGGCCACCAACTTGCCGATCTGGATCCGCTGGGTCTGGTGCGACCGGAAACGCCCAAGGAACTGGACCCGGCCCGCTACGGCTTGTCAGCGCAGGATCGCGACACTCGGTTTGCGGTCACCGGTATCGAGGGTCGTACCAGTATGACGCTGGGGGAGATCATCGAGCGCCTCGAGCTGATCTATCGCGGCACCATCGGCGCCGAACTGGTCCACATTACGTCACGGGAAGAGCGAGCCTGGTTGCAGACCCGCTTCGAGAAGGCTGTGGCGGATCGTCAGGTGAGCGCCGAAGAGAAACTGCGGATCCTGCAGGAGCTGACCGCGGCGGAGGGTATCGAGCGATATCTGCATACCCGATATGTGGGCCAAAAACGTTTCTCGCTGGAAGGCGGCGAGAGCCTGATCCCGCTGCTCTCGGATCTGGCCCTGCATGCCGGTACCTGCGGCGCCGAGGAGATCGTCATCGGGATGGCCCACCGTGGCCGCATCAATGTGCTGGTCAACATTATGGGCAAGGCGCCGGGCGAGCTGTTCTCCGAGTTCGAGGGCAGCTATGACGTCAACACCAAGACCGGTTCCGGGGACGTCAAATACCATCTCGGATTCTCGTCGGATATGCGCACTCCCGGCGGCAATGTACACCTGGTGTTGGCGTTCAATCCATCGCATCTGGAGATCGTCAATCCCGTCGTCGAGGGTTCGGCGCGGGCCCGGCAGGGTTTTCGCGAAGACGCGAAGGGCGACCGGGTGATACCGCTGCTGATCCACGGCGACGCCGCCTTCGCCGGTCAGGGCGTGGTGATGGAGACGCTGCAGATGTCGCAGACGCGTGGCTTCGGCACCGGCGGCACCGTGCATATCGTCACCAACAACCAGGTCGGTTTTACCACCAGCGATCCGCAGGATGCGCGCTCGACGCTGTATTGCAGCGACGTGGCCAAGATGGTCGAAGCGCCGATCTTCCACGTCAACGGCGATGATCCGGAAGCCGTGTTGCTGGTCACCCGTCTGGCGGTGGACTATCGGCAGCACTTTGGCAAGGACGTGGTCATCGATATGGTCTGCTACCGGCGCCACGGCCACAACGAGGCCGATGAGCCGGCGGCCACCCAGCCGGCGATGTACCACGTGATCCGCAGTCATCCTACGCTGCGCCGTCTCTATGCGGAGAAGCTGGTGACCGAGGGCCTGGTCAGCGACGACGACGTGCGCACGATGGCCGAGTCTTACCGCTCGGGCCTGGACGAGGGTAAGGTGCTGTCGCCCTTGTCTCTGGGCATGGTTGGCACCCCCTATACCGTGGACTGGACCGGCTTTATGACCGCCGACTGGGACGCACCGGTCGAGACGGGACTCCCGGCTGCGCGTCTCGCCGAACTCGCGGATGGAATCTGCCGGGTGCCCGAACAGCACAAGATGCACCCCCGCGTCGAGCGCATCATGGGTGACCGGCGACGCATGACAGCGGGGGAGATTCCGCTGGACTGGGGTTTCGCCGAAACCATGGCCTACGCCAGCATCCTGACCGAGGGTAACGATATCCGTCTGACCGGTCAGGACAGCGGGCGCGGCACCTTCTTCCATCGCCATGCGGTGCTCCACGAGCAGAACGGTGGCGAGCCCCATCTCCCGCTGCAGCATCTGCGTGAGGATCAGGCCCGCTTTGTCGTCACCGACTCGCTGTTGTCCGAGGAGGCCGCGCTGGGGTTCGAATACGGATTTGCGACCACCGATCCCTACACCTTGGTGATCTGGGAGGCCCAATTTGGCGATTTCGTCAATGGTGCCCAGGTTGTCATCGATCAGTTCATCAGTTCGGGCGAGTCGAAATGGGGTCGGGTCTGTGGCGTGACACTGCTGTTGCCGCACGGTTATGAAGGGCAGGGGCCGGAGCATTCCTCGGCGCGGCTGGAGCGTTTCCTGCAGCTCTGCGCGGAGAACAATATGCTGGTCTGCGTGCCGTCGACCCCGGCTCAGATCTTCCATCTGTTGCGTCGCCAGGTGCGTCGCAGCTTCCGCAAGCCGCTCGTGGTGATGACACCGAAGAGCCTGTTGCGTCATCGCCTGGCCGTCTCGAGCATGGAAGAGCTGGGTACCGGGCATGAGTTCGGTGAGCTGTTACCAGAGATCGACGATATCGATGCCAAGAGCGTCCGAAGGGTCGTGTTCTGTAGTGGCAAGGTGTTCTACGACCTGCTCGAGAAGCGTCGCGCCGAGGACATCCGTGACATCGCCCTGATCCGCCTGGAACAGCTCTATCCATTCCCGACTGAGCGATATGCCGCTACCGTCTCCTACTATCGTAACGCTCGCGAGATCGTCTGGTGCCAGGAGGAGCCGCAGAATCAGGGCGCCTGGTATCAGATCCGCCATCGGCTGCAGGAACCGATGGATGATGAGCATGAGCTGTTCTACGCCGGTCGCATGGGTGCCGCAGCGCCTGCGGCGGGCTATTACAAGCTACATGTGGCGCAGCAGGAAGGGCTGGTCAACGCAGCACTCGACATCACGGCCGATCGCTCGGCCGCCCACACCGAATCATCAAAAATCAGGAAGAAGGCATGAGTATCGAAGTCAAGGTCCCGCAGCTGCCCGAATCGGTGGCGGATGCCACGCTGGTTTCATGGCACAAGGGACCCGGTGATCGGATCAGCAGAGACGAGAATCTGGTCGACCTGGAGACCGACAAGGTGGTCCTCGAGGTGCCGTCGCCGACGGATGGGGTGCTCAAGGAGATCCGCATCCAGGATGGCACCACGGTGACCAGCGGTGAGATCCTGGCAGTCATCGAGGCGGGTGCGGCAGCGACGCCGGAACCGGCCGCTGCATCTGCCGCAGCTGCGCCCAGCGAGCCAGCCGCCACGTCGGCGCCAACCGATGAGTCGGCGGCCCGTAGCGGTGCGGCGGACAAACTGAGCCCGGCGGTACGCCGGCTGGTCGAGGAACATGGCCTGGACGCCGCGATGATCCCGGGCAGCGGCCGCGACGGGCGCATCACCAAGGCCGACGTGATGCAGTTTCTCGAACGCGGACCCGCCCCGACAATTTCGCCATCGCCCGCACCGGCCGCACCGGTCGCATCTGGGCCGGCCCCGGTCGCAGGGAGCCGCGGTGAGCGACGGGTTCCGATGACCCGCCTGCGTGCGCGGATCGCTGACCGCATGGTCGAGGCGCAGCACGCCGCCGCGATGCTGACCTCCTTCAACGAAGTGGATCTGACCGAGGTGATGCGGCTGCGTAAGCAGTATCGCGACAGTTTCGAGAAGAAGTACGGCGTGCGCATCGGCTATATGTCGTTCTTCGTCAAGGCCGCGATCGAGGCTCTACGCAAGTTCCCGGTGGTCAATGCCTCGATCGAAGATAATGACATCGTCTATCACGACCATCACGATGTCGGTATCGCGGTGTCGACCGAGCGCGGGCTGCTGGTGCCGGTGTTGCGTAATGCGGAGAGCATGAGCTTCGCCGATATCGAATCCAATATTGTCGACTATGCGACCCGCGCCCGCGAAGGCCAGATCCAGATCGGCGAGCTCACCGGCGGCACCTTTACCATCACCAACGGCGGCGTGTTTGGTTCGCTGATGTCGACGCCGATCATCAACCCGCCACAAAGCGCGATCCTCGGCATGCACAAGATCCAGGAGCGGCCGATGGTGGTGGACGGAGAGATCCGCATCCGGCCGATGATGTATATAGCGCTGACTTACGATCACCGCATCATCGATGGTCGCGAGGCGGTGCAGTTCCTGGTCAGCGTCAAGGAATCGCTGGAAGACCCGGCGCGGCTGCTGATCCAGGTCTGAGCGAGCAAGTTATCAGGGGCCGGCAGCCATGCCGGCCGCTGCCATTTCCAACAGGTGAATGAAATGAGCGACAAGTACGACGTCATCGTGATCGGCGCCGGTCCGGCCGGCTACGTGGCCGCGATCCGCGCCGGGCAACATGGACTGAAGACCGCCTGCATCGACAAGTGGAAGAACTACGATGGCAGCACCGCGTTCGGCGGCACCTGTCTCAACGCCGGCTGTATCCCCTCCAAAGCCCTGCTCGAAAGTTCCGAGCTTTACCACCGCGCACGGGAGGAGTTCTCGGTCCATGGCATCAGCACCGGCGAGGTGTCCATGGACATCGCGACCATGCAGAAGCGTAAGGCCGGCATCGTCAAACAGCTGACCGGCGGGATCACCGCACTGTTCAAGGCCAACAAGGTGGACGGTCTTCAGGGCAGCGGCGCGTTCCTCGGAGAGGGCAAGGTCAGGTATGTCTCGCATGACGGCGCGGAGAAGATGCTTGCGGCGGATCACGTGGTGCTGGCCACCGGTTCCGAGCCGATCGAGCTGAAGTCGGTCCCGTTTGACGAGGTCACGGTGGTCGATTCCTGGCGCGCACTCGAATTCGATGCGGTACCGCCGCGACTGGGCGTTATCGGTGGCGGCGTGATCGGTCTCGAGTTGGGCAGCGTGTGGAAGCGGCTCGGATCCGAGGTCACGGTGCTCGAAGCGATGGATGATTTCCTGTTTATGGCCGATCGCCAGATCGCCAAAGACGCGTTGCGCCAGTTCAAGCGCCAGGGACTCGATATCAAGCTGGGTGCAAAAGTGACCGGCGCCGAGGTCGGCGATAAGGGTGTCACTCTCACCTATGAAGACAAGGCCGGTACACAGCAGTTAGAAGTGGACAAGGTCGTGGTGGCGGTCGGTCGCCGACCCTACACGGACGGTCTGCTGGGCGCGGACACCGGGGTCGAGCTCGACGAGCGGGGCTTTATCAGGGTCGACGATGAATGCCGCACCGGCGTCGACGGCGTGTGGGCCGTGGGCGATGCGGTGCGAGGCCCGATGCTTGCCCACAAGGGCTCGGAAGAGGGCGTGATGGTGGCAGATCTGATCGCCGGCGAAGTGGCGGAGGTCAACTACGCGGTGATCCCCTCGATCATCTACACCGCGCCCGAGGTGGCCTGGGTGGGCAAAACCGAGGAACAGGCGAAAGAGTCTGGCCTGCCGTATAAGGTAGGCACTTTTTCGTTTGCCGCCAACGGCCGCGCCAAGGGCATGGAGCAGGCGGTCGGCATGGTCAAGATCATCGCTTCCGCCGACGACGATCTGATCATCGGCGCCCATATCCTTGGCCCGATGGCCGGCGAATTGATCGGCGAGATCGTGCTCGGCATGGAGTTCTCGGCCAGCGCCGAGGATCTGCAGCGGACCATCCATGCCCATCCGACCCTGTCCGAGTCGGTGCATGAGGCGGCACTGGCCGTCGACAAGCGGGCCATCCACGCGATCAACAAATAGCGCAGAGCGATCAGCCGCGCCGGCGCACGGCGAACACGTTACTCAGCCCGCCGATCCGATGTAGCAGCCGACTGAGCTGATCCATGCCCCGGATCACCACCGTCAGATCGATGGTGGCGGTGTTGCGGGCGCGGTCCGTGCGCGTGTTGCTGGCGATGATGTCGATGTGTTCGTCGGTCAGCACCGCGGAGATGTCCCGCAGCAGGCCGCGGCGGTCGTAAGCGTCGACGGTGATGTCTGCGGTGAATCCGCCGTCCCCGGCCTCACCCCATTCCACGGCCATCACGCGTTCCGGATTGGTATCCCGTAGCCGCAGCAGATTGCTGCAGTCCTGACGATGGATGCTGACCCCGCGGCCCAGGGTCAGATAACCGGCGATATCCTCCGGCGGCACCGGACGGCAGCAGCGTGCCAGATGAGTCATCAGGTCGCCGACGCCGGATACAACGACCCCACCCGAGGCTCGGCGGCGTGTGGTGCTGCGGCGGGTTTTCTCCAGCGCCGGCAGGTCGGCAGGCGCTGGCTGGATCCGATCGACCGCATGGGCCACGGCGCCCAGCGTCACGTCGCCGGCGCCGATAGCCAGATAGAGCCGCTCTGCATCGGACTGATGCAGTTCTTCGGCCAGCCGTGTCAGATCGGGGGCGACAGCCATGTGATGGAGTTCTTTCTCCAGCATCGCGCGGCCCTGCTTGCGATTGATCTCCTTGTCCTGACGCCGGAACCAGGCACGGACCTTGTTGCGGCTGCGGGCCGAGGCCAGATATCCCCGCTGCGGGATCAGCCAGTCGCGGCTGGGATGCGCCGATTGTGCGGTGATGATCTCCACCTTGTCGCCGTTGTTGATCCTGTGGGTCAACGGCACCATGCGACCGTTGATCTTGGCTCCGCGGCAATGGTGGCCCACATCGGTATGCACGTGATAGGCAAAGTCCAGCGGGGTTGCACGGGCCGGCAGATCCACCACGTCGCCATCCGGCGTCACCGCATAGACCCGGTCCTCGAAAACCTCCTCGCCGATACGCTCGATAAAGTCACGCTCCGGGTCTCCTTCGGTGGGTTCAAGCAGTTGTCGCAGCCAGGTGATCTTGCGTTCGAAGGCCGCGCTGGCACCGCCGCCCTCTTTGTAACGCCAATGTGCGGCGACGCCCAGTTCCGCGTGCGCGTCCATCTCCCAGGTGCGGATCTGGACTTCCAGCGGTTCCTCGTCGGGGCCGATAACCGCGGTATGCAGCGAGCGGTAGTCATTGCCCTTGGGGCTGGCGATGTAATCGTCGAACTCGCCGGGCAGATAGGGCCACAGGCTGTGCACGATACCGAGCACCGCGTAACAATCGGCGATCGAGTCGACCAGCACGCGCACTGCGCTGACGTCAAAGATCGCCTCCAGCCCCACCTCTTTGCGCTGCATCTTCCGCCAGATGCTGTAGATGTGCTTAGGTCGGCCCTTTATCGAGCCCTTGATACCGACTTTCTCGAGCTCGCCGGTGAGCTGCTCGATCACCGCACCGATCCGGTGTTCCCGCTCGGAGCGGCGCTCGCTCAGCGCCTTGGCGAGGCCGTGATAGGTGTCCGCCTCCAGATAGCGGAAGGCCAGATCCTCGAGCTCCCATTTGAGATGCCAGATACCGAGCCGGTTGGCCAGCGGGGCGAAAATGATACGGGTCTCGGTGGCGACACGCTCGCGCTGGTCGGCGCTGGCGCTCTTGGCCGCGCGCATGCGGCGCAATTGCTCGGCCAGCCGCACCGTGACCAGGCGCACGTCGGCGACGATGGCCAGCAGCATGCGCCGCAGAGTTTCGGCCTGGGCCGGCGGCAGCGGCTTGCCCGGTTGCCAACGGGGCGGCAGACCGAAAGAACCGAGCTTGACCAGTTCCCTGACCAGGCGACGAGTCTCTGCGCCACACCGCTTGGTGATGAGCTCGCCGGACAGCACGCCGGCGGCGGCGAGCGGGAACAGCAGGGCGGCCGCACGGATCTCCGGGTCGGGTTTGAGGTCATCAAGGATCTCTACCAGACTGGCTGCTTCGGCAGCGGCACGGACCGCCGTCTCCGATTCGGTAGCGGTCAGGACCTCTTCGCGCAGGCCTGACGCGCCCGCCATCAGAGCGTCACTGGCTTCGCGCCTTTGATGCAGTGTCTCGACGATGTCCAGGGCTCCTGTGCGCTGGCCGGTAATGCCGCTATCATACCCGCTTCGAATGCGTCATCCGACGCGCATCTTGATGGGTATTTCATGAAATTGTCGTATAAGCCAAGACTGTCCTGCCTGATTGTGGCCCTGCTGAGCGCTGGCCCGGCCGCGGCCGCCGAGGTGGATCTCAATGTCAACAACAACGCCGCGCGCCTGACCGTGGAGATACCGGCGCCCAGCAATAATCTGGTCTTCGACGGCTCGTGGCTGCACAGCAATAACGGTGACGCCGCCAGCGTGGCCGGGCATGTCACCGGCAAGGCCCTGGCCGCCGGGCCGCTCAGGGCGGGCGTCGGTCTGCGGCTCAGCTATGTCAGTCACGACGGTGCGGAAGACGAGGACGGCGTCAACCTTGGCGTCGGTGGATTCCTGCGCTATACGGTGCCCGAGTATGACCGGTTCTTGCTCGGTACCAGTCTGTACTACGCGCCAAATGTGCTCGCCTTCGGTGATACCGAAAATTTCCTCGATTTCACCGTTTGGGGAGGCTATTCGGTGATCCCGGACGCCGATATCTATGTGGGGTGGCGCCGCACCCGGGTCAAGCTCGACGAGGCAGGCTCCCGGAACATCGACGGCGGCTGGCTGATCGGCGTCAGAGCCCGGTTCTGAGTCTCTGCCGTGGACGCCCCGCCGGACCGCCGGGTAAGCTTGCGGGTTGACGGCTGCCGCGCCTTGGTAGCCATGGTTTGAATTCAACTATCTGTTCATAAACGGTTTCTCATGGCTGGACACAGTAAGTGGGCGAACATCAAGCATCGCAAAGGCGCCCAGGATGCGAAGCGCGGCAAGATCTTCACCCGTCTGATCCGGGAGATCACCACGGCCGCCCGTCTGGGTGATCCGGATCCGAACATGAATCCCCGGCTGCGGCTGGCGATCGACAAGGCCAAGGCCGAGAGCATGCCCAAGGACAATATCGAGCGGGCCGTCAAACGTGGGGCCGGCGAGCTCGATGGCGCGGATTTCGAGGAAGTGCGCTACGAGGGTTACGGACCGGGTGGCGCCGCCGTGATGGTCGAATGCATGACCGATAACCGCAATCGCACCGTGGCGGACGTGCGTCACGCATTTTCGAAATTCGGCGGCAACCTGGGTTCGGATGGCTCGGTCGCGTTCTTGTTCACACACTGTGGCGTGCTCAGCTACCCAGCCGGTGCCGATGACAACGCCATTCTCGAGGCGGCACTGGAGGCCGGTGCCGATGACGTGGTCGTCAACGACGATGGTTCAGTCGACGTCATCACCGAGCCGGCGGAATTCGAGGGCGTGAAGGAGAAGATGCTGGCGGCCTCGCATGAGCCGGAATCCGCCGGGGTCACTATGTGGCCCACGACCAGCGCCGACCTGGAGGACGATCAGGCCGTGTCGATGCTCAAGATGCTGGATCTGCTGGAGGATCTGGATGACGTGCAGAACGTCTACACCAACGCCGATATGGACCCGGACCTGCTGGAGCGCGCCGGCTAGCTCCGGATGGCGACACAACTCACCATCCTCGGCATCGATCCTGGCTCACAGGCCACGGGATTCGGCGTGGTGACCGTTGAGGGGCAGCGCATGACCTACGTGGCCAGCGGCTGCGTGCGGACACGCGGCGAGAGCTTTAACGCGCGTTTGCAGGAAATCTTCGAGCAGATGGGCGTCGTGTTCCAGCAATATGCGCCCGATGAAGTCGCCGTGGAACGCGTGTTCATGCATCGCAATGCCGACAGCGCGTTAAAGCTGGGTCATGCCCGGGCCGCGGCACTGTGCGCCAGTTTTAGCCATGATCTTCCGATCCATGAATACGCGGCGCGCGAGATAAAACAGACGCTCACCGGTACCGGCGCCGCCGACAAGGGGCAGGTCCAGGCTATGGTCAAGCGGTTGCTGGGTATCGAGGGCCGGCTGCAGAGCGATGCCGGCGACGCACTGGCCGTCGCGATCTGTCATGTTCATATGCGCACCGTGCGCAGCCTGACCGACGCCACCGCGACGGGGAGGGGTCGATGATCGGATTCCTGCGCGGAAAACTCGCGGCAAAACAACCTCCGCAGCTGGTCATCGATGTCAACGGCGTGGGTTATGAAGTCGAGGCACCCATGTCGACCTTTTACGACCTGCCGGGCATCGGCGAAGCGCTGACGCTGCTGACCCACCTGGTGGTGCGCGAGGACGCGCAGACCCTGTATGGCTTCGCCACCGAGGACGAGCGCCGCTTGTTCCGCAGCCTGCTGAGGATCTCCGGGATCGGCGCCAAGATGGCGCTTGGCATCCTCTCCGGAATCAGCGTCTCGGGCTTTGTCCGCTGCGTACAGACCGAAGACACGGCCAGCCTGGTCAGGGTGCCTGGCATCGGCAAGAAGACCGCGGAGCGGCTGATCGTCGAGATGCGTGACCGGCTCGACGCCGGTCCGGCGGGCGGCAAGTCCGGCGCGCTGGTGGCCAGCGGCCCGGCCGCGGCCAGCGACGAGGCTTTCGGGGCGCTGGTGGCGCTGGGTTACAAACCGGCGGAGGCTATCCGTCTGCTCAAGGATATCGACAGCAAGGGCCTGTCGACCGAGGAAATTATCCGCCAGGCGCTGCAGGGCGCGGTAAAGTAGGCGACCATGATCGAGCAGGATCGATTGATCTCCGCCGCCACCCAGGGTGACGAGGAAGCCATCGAGCGGGCCATCAGGCCACGGCTGCTCGAGGAGTATGTGGGTCAGCCGGCGGTAAAGAAGCAGATGGGCGTGTTTATCAAGGCCGCCCGTCAGCGCGCCGAGGCGCTGGATCACTGTCTGATCTTCGGCCCGCCGGGTCTGGGCAAGACGACGCTGGCCCACATCATCGCCAACGAATTGGGGGTCAATCTGCGCCACAGCGCCGGACCGGTGCTGGAACGCCCGGGCGACCTGGCCGCGATCCTGACCAATCTGGAGCCCCACGACGTGTTGTTCGTGGACGAGATCCATCGTCTCAGCCCGGTGGTGGAAGAGGTGCTGTATCCGGCGATGGAGGATTTCCAGCTCGATATCATGATCGGCGAGGGGCCCGCAGCCCGCTCGATCAAGCTCGAATTGCCACCGTTCACGCTGGTTGGCGCGACCACTCGCGCGGGTCTGTTGACCTCACCGTTGCGCGACCGCTTTGGCATCGTCCAGCGTCTGGAGTTCTATAACGAAGAAGAACTCGGTCGCATCGTGCTGCGCTCGGCGGAGATCCTCGGGCTGCCTATCGACGGACCGGGCGCGGCATTGATCGCGCGTCGGGCCAGAGGGACGCCGCGGATAGCCAACCGGCTGCTGCGCAGAGTGCGCGACTATGCGGAGGTAGAAGCAGACGGTCGGGTCAGCGAGGCGGTCGCGACGGCGGCGATGGACATGCTCGATGTGGATCCTCACGGCTTTGACGTGATGGACCGGAAGCTGCTGCTGACCATCATCGAGAAATTCGACGGCGGACCGGTCGGTGTCGAGAGTCTGGCCGCGGCTATCGGCGAGGAGCGAGGCACCATCGAAGACGTGATCGAGCCCTATCTGATCCAGCAGGGTTTTCTGATGCGGACGGCGCGTGGCCGGGTCGCCACCCGTCACGCCTACCTGCATTTCGGGCTGCCGCTGCCCAGCGCAGACAAGACTTCGGAAAGTATGTCACTTTTCAACGATAAATAGCTGCAAACGCTGAAGTTTTGACCGCAAGGACCACCTGCCTCACAATATCGACCTGCAACCCTGTTACCTGGGAAGACAGAGCATGTTCACCTGGCCCGTGAGGGTCTATTACGAGGACACGGATCTGGGCGGCGTGGTGTACTACGCCAACTATCTCCGCTTCCTCGAGCGCGCCCGCACCGAATGGCTGCGCAGCCTCGGCTGCGATCAAACCGAGTTGCTGGAACAACGCGGTCTGCTGTTTATGATCACCGGCGTCGAGATCCGGTATCGACAACCGGCGCGCTTTAACGACCTGTTGTGCGTGACCGCCGAGCTGGCGCGGCGTCGGCGCGTTTCGATGCGTTTTGCTCAGACCATTTACCGGGATGACAGCCAGCAGGAGCGGCTGGTCGAGGCGAGCGTCGACGCCGCCTGTGTCGAAGCCGCCAGCCTTAGTCCGAGACCGATACCCGAAGAATTACTCGCAGCCATGGAGCGCGATCGATGACCAACGACATGTCATTTCTCAGCCTGGTGATGGAGGCAAGCCTGATCGTGCAGATGGTGATGCTCGCCCTGCTGCTGGCATCCATCGCCTCGTGGGCGGTGATCCTGCGCAAGCGCGGCGTCCTGGGCGATGCGCGGCGCCGCGCGGATCGCTTCGAAAGTGAATTCTGGTCGGGCGGTGATCTGTCGGCCATGTACCGCCGCATCAGTGGGCGCGAACAGGCGGCCACCGGCATGGAGGGGATCTTCGAGGCCGGATTCCGCGAGTTTGGACGCCTGCGCGATCAGGATGACATCACGCCCGGCGCGATCCTCGAGGGCTGCCGTCGGGCCATGGGCGTCTCACAGATGCGCGAGGCGGACCGGCTGGAACAGAACCTCGCGATGCTGGCCACGGTCGGTTCAACCAGTCCCTATGTGGGTCTGTTCGGCACCGTTTGGGGGATCATGAACGCGTTCCGCGGTCTGGGAAACGTACAGCAGGCGACGCTGGCGATGGTGGCCCCTGGCATCGCCGAGGCGCTGGTGGCGACCGCCATGGGCCTGTTCGCAGCCATCCCTGCGGTGATCGCCTATAACCGCTATGCAGATCAGGTAGGCCGTCTGGAAAGCCGTTACGACACCTTTATGGAGGAGTTCTCGAGCATCCTCCAGCGCTATGCCCGGGCCAGCCGTCGCGAGGAACAGGTCCATGGCGCGCGTTGATCACAGGCGGCGCTTGATGGGCGAGATCAACGTCGTCCCGTATATCGATGTGATGCTGGTTTTGCTGATCATCTTTATGGTCACCGCGCCGCTGCTCACCCAGGGTATCGAGGTCGAGCTGCCCAGGGCCGGCGCCGAGGCGCTCGATTCGCCTGAATCCGAGCCGCTGGTGCTCAGCATTAATCGCGAGGGTCTGCTGTATCTGAATATCGGAGACGACACTGAATCACCACTGGACCAACGCACCGTGGTCAAACGCACCGCAGCCGTGTTACGCCGCTCGCCGGAGACACCGGTGCTGGTCAAGGCCGACACGCTCGTGCCCTATGGTCAGGTGGTCACCGCCATGGTCTTGCTCCAGCAGGCCGGTGCCGAACAGATCGGTTTTTTGACCGATCCGTTGGACATGGCACCGGTGGATCTCGGCGCACCGGAGTCGGAGTAGGTCGACGTTGCTGATGGCTCCCTTTCTGCGCGAACACATGGTACCGGTGGGCTGGGCCACGGGCCTGCATGTGGCGCTGGCGGCGCTGCTGACGGTCAGCTTTGCGCTGAGCCGGCCACCGGTCGTGCCACCGCAGATTTCGATCAAAGCGAGGGTGATCGACGAGAGTGCGATCCGCACCCGACAGGATCGCGAGCGGGAGGACCAGCGGGCAGCACAACGGCGCCGCGAGGAACAGGCGGCGCAGGAGAGGCGCGAGGCCGAGCGGGAACAGCAGCGTCTGGATCAGCTTAGAGTCCAGCAGGAGGAGGCCGCCGAGACCGAACGCCAGCGACAGCTTGCGCAGGACCGGGAACGCAAGCAGGCTGCGGAGCAGGAGCGCCAGCGCCAGCAGGCGGCGGCCGAGGCGAAACGCAAGGCCGACGAGGCGAAGAAGCTCGAGGCGCAACGTCAGGCCGATGCGAAACGCAAGGCCGAGGAACGCCGCAAGCAGGAGGAAGCGGCCAGACGCCAGGCCGCGCTGGAGTCGGATCTGGCGCGGGAGCTGGAGGCAGAGGAATCGCGCCTTCAGGCAGAACGCTCGGGCGAACTCGCGCACTACATCGCGCTGATCCAGCAGCGGGTGACACGCAACTGGATCCGCCCGCCCGAAGCCCGCACGGGTCTGAGCTGCGAATTATTTGTCAGCCAGATCCCCGGCGGCGAAGTGGTCTCGGTCCGTTTCGGACGCTGTAACGGGGATGATGTCGTCCGCCGGTCGATCGAAGTGGCGGTATTTAAGGCTTCGCCGCTGCCCAAACCGCCGAACCCCGCGCTGTTCGAACGGAACCTCGTGTTCGAATTCAAGCCTGAGTGATAGACGGGCAATGGCGCAGTCCTGTAGAGCTATGGAAGAAATGAGGAGGGCCACCAGCCCCATGAATTTACGACGACTCACGAGTTTATTGATCACCGCGATTGCGTTGCTGTCCGCAATGCCCGCCACGGCTCAGCTGCGGATCGAGATCAACCGCGGCGTCAGCGAGGCGGTGCCGGTGGCGGTGGTGCCATTCGGCTACGACGGGCCGGGCCAGGCGCCGATCGATGCGGCGGACGTCATCGCCGGCGATCTCGAGCGCAGCGGGCGCTTTGCGCCATTGCCCGCCGACGACATGATCAGCCGGCCCAGCTCGGCGCGGGAAGTGAACTTCACCGACTGGCGCTTGCTAAAGACCGATTTCCTGGTGATCGGTTCGTTGCTGGGTCAGGGTGCGGACCGCTATCTGATCCGCTTTCAGGTGTTCGATGTGTTCCGCGGTGCCCAGGTGCTGGGATTCCAGATCCCGGCCAGCGCAGATTCGCTGCGCGCGGCATCGCACCGAGCCGCCGACATGATCTTCGAGAAATTGACCGGGACACCCGGGGCTTTCTCCACCCGCATCGCCTATGTCAGCGTCACCCACCAGGGCGAAAAAGACCTGTACCGCCTGTTCGTGGCTGATGCCGATGGCGCCAATCCGCGCATGATCGCTGAATCCAGTCAGCCGCTGATGTCGCCTGGCTGGTCCCCGGACGGTCGGCGCCTGGCCTACGTCTCCTTCGAGGGCAACCGTTCGGCCATATTCGTGCAGGAACTGGCCACGGGAGAACGCACCGAGGTGTCCGCGCGACCGGGCATCAACGGCGCGCCGGCCTTTTCTCCTGACGGGCGCTGGGTGGCGCTGACTCTGTCCGGCCGTGACGGCAACCTGGATATCCATGTGCTCAATCCGGCCACTGGGCAGCTGCGGCGTCTGACATCCAACCCGGCCATCGACACCGAGGCGGCGTGGTCCGCGGACGGCAAGGCGATCTATTTCACCTCGGATCGCAGTGGCGGACCCCAGGTGTACATGGTGCCGGTGGACGGCAGCGGGGGAGCGCGACGCATCACCTTTGAGGGGCGTTATAATGCGCGCCCAAGAGTCACGCCGGACGGCGCCAGCCTGGCAGTGGTCCACAATGACCAGGGCAATTATCGGATTGCGCTGGTGGATCTGGAGACCAAATCCACCCGAATTTTGACCGACGGACGCCAGGACGAATCGCCGAGCATGGCGCCAAACGGCAGCATGATCATCTACGCGACCCGGCTCGCCGGTCGTGGCACCCTGGCGGCGGTGTCCACCGACGGCCGCATCAGTCAGACACTGGCGGCGGCGGCGGGCGATGTCCGTGAGCCGGTGTGGTCCCCGTATCCGACCTACTGAGGGGCTGGTAGCATTCGTACCCAGCCAGACCTGTTTCCACGTTCAACCCCTACTGGACAAGCAAAATGCAAACTAAACAACTATTCGTAATCGCGATCACCTGCCTGCTGGCCGTCGGCTGCGCCAAGAGCACCAAGCCCGACGAGGGCTCCGCGGATGCGGTCGGCGCCGACGACGGCGAAATCAGCCGCCAGGCCGGGATCGACACCGGCGGTGTGGCCGGCGGCACTGAGTATCTGGAGCCCGGCATGCTGCCTGGCGACAGCACACTGATCCAGGAAACCGTGATCTACTTTGATTTTGATACGGCGCGGATTCGTCCCGACTACTCCGAGGCGCTGTCGGCTCACGCGCGCCGTCTGGTCGGTAACCAGGGACTCAACGTGCGTCTCGAAGGCCACGCCGACGAACGCGGTTCGCGTGAGTACAACATCGGTCTCGGCGAGCGACGCGCCCAGGCGGTGCGTCAGGTGTTGATGCTCCAGGGTGTGTCCGCCGCCCAGATCACGACGGTGAGTTATGGCGAAGAGCGGCCGGCCGCCCGGGGGTCCGACGAGGCCGCGTGGGAGCGTAACCGCCGCGTCGAGATCGTGTATTCGGAGTGACCTTGATGAATCATGCTGTTGCCATAACGACGCTGCTCTCGGTTGTTCTCATCAACGGCTGTGCGACCACGCCGGCATCCGAGGATCCGGTGCTGGTCAAGCTGACCGAGATCGAGGATCGCCTCGATCGGATCGAGCGCGTGACCGCTAATGACAGTCTGGTGCAGATGGCGAGTCAGATCGACGAGATGCAAAGTGAGATGCGCGAGCTGCGTGGCGAGGTGGAGACCCTGCGCTTCGAGGATCAGTCCGCCGCCGACCGGCAGCGCGATCAGTATCTCGATCTGGACCGCCGGCTCCAGGGTCTGGAGCAGGGCGGCAGCGTGAGCACGTCCACCGGGGCGACGTCCGGTGCGGCCGTGGCCGCCGGCGCCGCTGCCGGTGCCACGACAGGTGCCGCGGCCCCGGCAGGATCGGAACGGTCGCGCTATGAAGCCGCGTTCGAGCTGTTGAAGGAGGGGCGCTATGAAGAAGCGCGCGCTGCCTTCCAGCAGTACCTGGTGGATTACCCGAACAGCGATCTGGCCGGCCACAGCCAGTACTGGCTGGGTGAGACCTATTACGTCAGCCAGGACTACAAGGCGGCGTTGCCTGCCTTCCGTAAGGTGGTTTCGAACTATGGCAGCTCGCGCAAACTGCCCGACGCGCTGCTGAAGATCGGCTACTGCCAGGTCGAGCTGGGCGAGCTTGGTGCCGCCCGCAAGACCCTGGCTGACGTGGTCCGCCAGTATCCAGAGACCACGGCCGCGCGGCTGGCGAGCCAGAAGCTCGAGCAGATCGGCGCCGGCTGAGCGGATGGCCGGACCGCGCTGGCGAACCGGCACCGATGGCAACCCCGATGGCTGAAGCGGTAAACAGGGAATCGCCGGTCGCAGAGCGACTCAAGATCACCGAGATTTTTCTGTCCCTGCAGGGCGAGGCCACGACCGCCGGATGGCCAACCGTGTTTGTGAGACTCACGGGTTGTCCCTTGCGCTGTGTCTACTGTGATACCGCCTATGCCTTCCACGGCGGCGAGTGGATGGCATTCGAGCAGATCCTCGACGCGGTCGGGTCCCACGGCGTGCATCACGTCTGCGTGACGGGCGGCGAGCCCCTTGCCCAGCGCGCTTGCCCCGATCTTCTGCTGCGCTTGTGCGACGCCGGTTATCAGGTATCGATCGAGACCAGCGGGGCACTCGATGTCTCCTCGCTCGATCCGCGGGTTCAGCGGGTGCTTGATCTGAAGACGCCGGGTTCCGGCGAATCCGCGCGCAACCGTTGGGAGAATCTCGCCAGCTTGCGGACCTCTGACGTGGTGAAGTTCGTGATCTGCGACCGCAGCGATTATCAATGGGCGGTCGGGGTGATCCGCCGCGAGCATCTGGCCGAGCGCGCAAACGTGTTCCTGTCGCCCAGCTGGGGCCAGCAGGATGCGGCTGAACTGGCGGGATGGATGCTGGCCGACCGCTTGCCGGCGCGGCTGCAGGTTCAGCTCCACAAGATCCTGTGGGGCGAGACACCAGGGCGATGACGCGCGCCGGATCGGACAAGCGGGCGGTTGTGCTGGTCTCCGGCGGTCTCGACTCGGCCACCGTCCTGGCAATTGCCAGGGCCGGAGGATTCGAATGCTACGCCCTCAGTTTCGATTACGGCCAACGTCATCGGGCTGAGCTGAAAGCGGCAGCCCGGGTGGCCTCTGCCCTGGGCGCGGTCGAACACCGGACGATGGGTATCGATTTCGCCGGCATCGGCGGATCGGCGTTGACCGATCCCGACATCGAGGTCCCCTTACAGGCCAGCGACGGCATCCCCGTGACCTACGTCCCGGCGAGGAATACTGTGTTCCTATCGCTGGCATTGGGCTGGGCCGAGGTGCTGGACGCGGAAGCTATCTTTATCGGCGTCAACGCGGTGGATTATTCCGGTTACCCGGATTGCCGACCGGAGTACATCGGCGCGTTCCGGAAGCTGGCGTGTCTGGCGACAAAGGCCGGTGTCGAAGGGGCGCCACTGACGATCGAGACACCCCTGATCACGATGAGCAAGGCGGAGATCATCAAGCAAGGTATCGCGCTGGGTGTGGACTTTGCCCTGACCGTATCCTGTTACCAGGCTGATGCAGAAGGGCGGGGGTGTGGCCGCTGCGATTCATGCCGTCTGCGCCGCGCCGGTTTCGAGACCGCGGCCATCGCGGACCCGACCCGCTACCGTCCCGGCGTCTAACGCCGCGGCAGCTTTACGGCGGTCCGAATGCAGTCAGGCGCACCCCGTCCCGGGATGCGGTGAGCAATGTCCCGGGGTGCACCTCGTTCCATTGGAGCACCGGCCCAAGCGGCTCCGAGACGACCACCACGCTGCCTTCGGGGATCGCGCCAAAGGCCGGATCGACCTCCTGGAGCACGTCCAGATCGGTGGCGTAATAGAGGCTGCGCGGTTCGCCTTCGCTCGCATAACGCACCGCATAGAGATTTTCGCCGTCCGCCACCGCGATACTGAAATGCAGCGCGCCATCGATGCGTTTTTGCACCAGCAGTTCCTCGACCTTGCCGACGGTACGCGCGAGGGCCTCGGCCGGGTTGTTGTGCAGTCCAAACGTCAGCGCAAGAAAGAACAGGACCTCGGAATCGGTCGAGCCCTGGACCTCGGCGAACAGATCGTCGTCGATCCGCATCATCAACTCGCGCCGGATCCGGTGGAATTGCGGGATCAGGCCGTTGTGCTGGAACAGCCATTTGCCGTGGCGGAACGGGTGACAGTTGCTGCGCTGGATCGCGGTCCCGGTGGCCGCGCGCACGTGAGCCATAAACATGTGCGAACGGATATGCGAGGCCAGCGAGCGGAAGTTCTCGTCGTTCCAGGCCGGGCGCACATCACGGTAGACGCCCGGGGTACCCAGATGGCTGGAATACCAGCCGGCTCCGAAGCCATCACCATTGGTCGGTTCGACGCTCTCAGCGGCGCTGTGACTCTGCACCAGCAGCGAGTGCTGAGCGTCCACCAGCGGCAGGCTCATCGGGATTGCCGGGCCTACATAGGCGATCCATCGACACATAATTAGACCCTCGCTCGGAGAACAACAACACGGAAACTAGCAGAAACCGGACCCCGGTTGGGGGGGGGTCGGGCGGGTTCCTGCACCGCCGCAATTCCGCTAGAATACGCGACTCCCTGGAGGGCCGTTAGCTCAGTTGGTAGAGCATCGGACTTTTAATCCGCTGGTCGTAGGTTCGATTCCTACACGGCCCACCAATCCCTGCCGTCAATTGCCGCCACGCCCATCAAGTGGCATCTTGACGTTGCAAGCGGCAAGCGGCAAGCGGCAAGCGGCAGGCGGCAGGCGGCAAGCAACCTTGAGGCTCAACCTGAGTGCTGCGGCCGATTCTAGAAGAGCGTCGTGATCTATGCTGGCAGGGTGCGGCATGGGTGTAGTGAGGGGCAGGCTGGATAACTGCTGTGTGGCCTGTTAATCCAGGCCAAAGAAAAACCCCGCCGAAGCGGGGTCGATATTTTCTTGATGTCGCCGGGCCAGTCAGGCACTGGCGTTCCTGCTAGTCCTCCACCGTTATCCGAGGATCCCAGACACCGCCATCGTCAAGCCCGATGTCGTATTTGTAGGGATCGTCCGACGCGGGGCCGGCCACAATTACGATGATCTTGTGATCGCTAGAGTTCTTC